>Ga0310902_10000328_pt1 | contig 12958 bp, 12 predicted proteins | sample C24D3metaG_FD_203748 | JGI IMG/M metagenome (GOLD analysis project Ga0310902, IMG submission 203748) | Lab incubated soil microbial communities from West Virginia University Organic Research Farm, Morgantown, WV, United States - C24D3 | ecosystem: Environmental > Terrestrial > Soil >...
ACAAGTGCAAGATGAAGCTGGAGAAGAAAAGGATCAAGGAAACCAGATCTCCGCAGCAATGAAGCTAACGTTGCAGGTAAACCGTTTCAAGTCACTCACGATTCCGTTCGTGAGCCGGTTGCTTGCGCTCGTAATTCTCACTTCCTTCATCGTTTCACAAATCTCAATCGTCAGCACTTTGGCCGAAGAGTCGTCGATGCCCTGCTGCGTCGGCAAGACTGAAGGTCATTGCGATTCCGGGCTCACGAAGCCAAAGCCGCGGCCGGTAATTACCGAGCCGATGTGCGGTCTGAAATGGTCGCCGCCGGTTAGCGCACCAGTTAACAAGATCACTTTCGCTACTAATGACCCGGTTGCCGTTGACGCGGCTGCGGTTGAAAAAGAATGTCAGATGGACTGTGGCGCTTGCGCCACCGTCACTCCGCGACACAAACGCCAAAAGAGCCTCGTCCAGGCGCGGGTAACGCAGGAAGCGCCGGCGACGATCACCACCACCTTCAACCACGTTGTTTCCGTCTGTTCATCGAACGAGAATTGGACGCAGATCAATCCTCGCGGCCCTCCCGCCATCGCTTAAATCACTCGTAGTCCAATTCAATTCTGATCGACAACCATCGACAAGGAAGAAGTTCGATGAAAACACGTGTTTACTTCTGTTCTGCATTGATCTTTCTGTGTGCAGGGCTCACCTTGGCCCAGCAGAACGTGACTTCCGCCACCGTGACGGGCATCGTTCAGGATGCAAGTACGGCAGTCGTGAGTGGCGCCAATGTCACCGCCAGAAATATCGAAACTAATCAAGCAACAACCACGACCACCGACCACGACGGCCGTTATCGATTCCCTTACCTGCGCCCCGCCGTTTACGACCTGACGGTCGACGCAACGGGCTTTGCACCGTTCACCAGGCAGTTGACGCTGCTTGTCGGCCAGGCTTTGGATGTACACATCCGACTCGAAGTCGCAGGCCTCGCCGAATACGTTAGCGTTGGCGGCGGCGACTTGATGATCGAAACTGTCCGTACGCAGCTCAGCGAAACGATCCGTCCGCGCGACATCAACGAATTGCCACTGAACGGTCGCAACTATCTCGATCTCGCGCTGTTGGTTCCCGGTGTCTCGCCGACAAACACCGGCAGCAATCAGCGGTTTGCGGAAACTTCCGCCGTCGCCGGACAAGGCATCTCGATCGCGGGCCAACGTAACCTGTACAACAGTTTCATTCTCGACGGCGTGTCCGCGAACGACGACGCGGCTGACCTAACCGGCAGCTACTACAGTGAAGAGGTTATCGATCAGTTTCAGGTCGTGACCTCAGGCGGCATCGCGGAGTTTGGCAGGGCGTCGGGTGGCGTAGTCAATATTCTGACGCGCTCCGGCACCAACGATTGGCGTGGCAGTGTTTATGGGTTCATGCGTAACCAGCGCTTCGACTCGCGCAACCCGCTCGCGCCGACTAAGGACGTACTAACGCAGGCGCAGTACGGGGCGACGATTGGTGGTCCACTGCGGCCAGATCGTACGTTCTTCTTCACAAACTTCGAACAGACGCGCCGCAATTACTCCGCCGTCCTGACAATCGCCCCGGCTGCCGTCACGACAATCAACAACCGTCTGCGCTCCGTGAATTATCACGGTCAGTTAATCAGCACCGGCGTGGTGCCCGCGAGCTTCGATACGACGAACTTCTTTGGCCGCCTCGACCACAAGATCAACGCGCGTAACGATCTCAGCGGTCGTTACAGTCTGTATCACATTAACGCCGTCAACTCGCGAACGGTCGGCGGCTTGAATGCTGTCAGCCGCGGTTCCGGTTTGAACGATACAGATCAAACTGTGCAAGTCAGCAATGTGACGACCTTCAACAGCCGCACGTTGAACGAAGCGCGTTTCCAGTACACGAACAGCCGGCTCGATGCGCCGGCAAACGACACGATCGGTCCTGCCGTCGGCATCTCTGGTGTCGCAAACTTCGGAACGGCAACGTTCTCGCCGCTCGGACGCGATATCAATCTGTTCGAAGCGGTCGATAACGTCTCAACTCAGCGCGGCAATCACTCGCTGAAAGGCGGCGGCAGTTTTCTCTACAACCGTGTCACCATCGTGTTTCCGGGCGCGGTCCAGGGCGTTTACAACTTCAGCTCGATCGCTAACCTTCTCGCCGGAAATTACATTTCGTATCAACAGGCGTTTGGTGTTGCGGAGCAATTGCAGTCGAATCCGAACTTTGGTTTGTTCGTGCAGGACGAGTGGCGGGTCCGACCGGATTTCACAATCAACGCCGGCTTGCGATACGACGCGCAGTTTCTGCCCGATCCGATTGAGACTGACGGCAACAACTTCTCGCCGCGACTCGGCATCGTCTATGCACCGCGAGATCGCAAGACCGCGATTCGCGCGAGCTATGGTCTCTATTACGATCGCATTCCGCTGCGGGCCACTTCCAACGCGTTGCAACGTGACGGGTCGAAGTTCATCGTCGCGCAACTTTCGCCGTCACAACCCGGTGCGCCAGTGTTTCCCAACGTGCTCGCGGTCCAGCCGGCGACACTGTCGACGAAGCCCAACATCACACGTATCGATCCGAACATCGAAGCGAGTTACAGCGAGCAGGGAAATCTTCAAGTCGAACGGGAGCTGCCAGGTAACACGATAGTTTCCGTTGGGTACCTGCATCTGCGTGCACATCACTTGATCCTTTCGCGCAACGTAAACGTCCCGACAGTGCCCGCGTCAGCCGGTATTCCGAATCTCGGCCGGCCCGATCCGAATTGGGGAAACATCTCGCGGTTTGAGAGCTCGGGTAATTCGTCTTACGACGGCATGGTTGTTTCACTCAACCAGCGTGCTGCCAGTTGGGCCAGCCTGCGCGTCTCATACACGCTTTCGAAAACGATCGACGATGCCGGCAACTTCTTTTTCTCCTCGCCGCAGGACAACTTCAACGTTCGGGACGAACGTGGACTTTCCGACAACGATCAACGTCATCGTCTGGTCATCAGTGGCTCGCTCGAGGTGCCGGATCACAAGAAGCCGAGTTCACTCCAGAAAATCTTCTGCGGATTTCAGATGGGCTACATCTTTACCTACGCGTCGCGTTTGCCGTTCAATGTGCTACTCGGCAGCGATCGCAATCTCGACACCAACAACAACGATCGTCCGCGTGGTATCGGTCGAAACACCGGTCAGGGTTTCGACTTCGCTTCGCTCGATTTGCGTTTGAGCCGGAAGTTCAGGCTTACTGAACGCGTCGATCTTCAATTCCTGGCAGAAGGTTTCAACGTGCTGAATCGCTCGAATTTCGGCGTTCCGAACAATACGATCGGCTCCGGCGCGACTCCGTTGCCGACATTTGGTCAACCAACAGCGTCGTTCGATCCGCGTCAGTTTCAGTTTGGCATGAGGGTGAACTTCTAACAGATGTTACGTATCAGCAAACTAACCATCGGGTTTCTGTGCCTGCTCTTAGTTACCTTCCTTTCAGCCTGCAATCGCTCGACGGCGGGCGTAGCTACTACCGCGAGACTTACCTCACCACTTGTGCGCGTCTCGGCGGAGGGCGTGGACGCGGCGGAACCAACCGCCGCTTCCGCACCTGACGGAAGTTTTTACGTCGCCTGGGTCAATCACGAAGCCAACAATCGTGCGGACGTGATGATCGGGCGTCACGAACCCGGAAAGACGCCGGCGGCGCCCGTGCGAGTTAATCCAGAAGCCGGAACGGCAACCGCCTGGCGCGGCGATCAGCCAAGCGTCGCTATCGCGAAGAATGGCTCCGTTTACGTTGTCTGGACCGCGCGCGTCGAAGCTGATGGCAAGAAGGGCACCGATCTCTACCTCTCAGTGTCGTCGGACATGGGCCAAAGCTTTGCGACGCCGGTGAAGATCAACGACGACAAAGTTCCCGCCGCCCATGGCATGCATTCGATGGGTGTTGCCGCTGACGGACGGATCTACGTGAGTTGGCTGGACGAGCGAAACGTTCACGTCCCGAAGCCGTCGACTAAAGCCGAGGGACATCACATGGAAAGCAATCGCGAGCTTTTCATTGCTGACTCGACTGACGGTGGTCGCGCGTTTTCCCGAAACCGGAAGGTTGCAGACGAAGCGTGTCCCTGTTGCAAGACTGCGCTCGCGGTCGCAGCCGACGGCACGGTATATGTTGGCTGGCGACATGTTCTGCCCGGCAACTTTCGACACATCGCCGTTTCGAAATCTTTGGACGCAGGTGTAACGTTCGCAAAGCCCGTGATCGTTAGCGACGACAAGTGGGTTATTCAGGGCTGTCCGGTTTCTGGTCCATCGCTGTCAGTCGCTAATAACGGAACGTTGAAAGTGTTATGGTATGCGGCCGGCGAAGCCAATGCGCCGGGGCTTTATCTCGCGGAGTCGAAAAACAAAGGCGAGAGCTTTTCACCGCGGCAACTCGTCGCGCAGGAAGGTGTTCGCGGCACGCCGGTGTTGACGGCGACTAATAATGCAGACGTTGCTGTTTGGGAAATGACGAGCGACAACGGCTCCGAAACGAAGTTGCGAACAGTTGGCCGTGATGGGACGTCGATCAGCGTCGGATCAAACTTCGAACTCCCAGCGGCAGTGAACAGTAACGACGGCTTGTTTGTCGCGTACGTTTCGAAGGAGAAAGAGAAACGAAGCGTGTGGCTCGTCAAAGCTGACCACAAATGATGAAGATCCTTTTTCTAACTCTGATCTGTCTCGCTCTGGTGGGATGCGGCGATGCTAATGATCGGTCCAATCAATCACATCCAACTCCGTCGCCGTCGCCTTCGGTTACCGGACCGGCAGCTGCGGTCGCGACACGCGGTTACAACGGCGTCGGCACCGTGAAGGCGCTAAACCCGAAAGGGCCGTCAATCGAGATCGATCATGGCGACATCGAAGGACTGATGCCCGCGATGCAAATGGAGTTTCAGGTTTCTGACGCCACGTTGCTGAACGGGCTGCAAGTGAACGATCAGATCGATTTCACTATCGAGGATCGTACCGGCGTGATGAGAGTTATCGCGATTAAGAAGAAGTGAGCCACAAAAAGGCGCAGGAAACACATAAAGCCCTTGTGCCTTCTTGTGGCTGTGCGGTTCTAGCCCTTCTGCAATTCAGCCAACGCTGCGAGCACTTCCTCGCTATGCGCCTGCACCTTCACCTTTTCGAACACCTTCGCGACCTTGCCAGTCGGATCGATGATGAAAGTGTTACGCGCCGAGAGCTTGTTACCCTGGTATTCCATCACTGAACCGTACTGTGCTGAAGTCTTTGCCTCGGTGTCGGCAAGAAGTTTGAAATTCAGTCCTTCCTTCGCGCAAAACTCTTTGTGCGAATCGGCCGTATCAACACTCACACCGAGAATCACGGCATTGACCGATTCATACTTCGCGATGTCGCGCTGAAAATTGCGAGCTTCGATCGTGCATCCCTGCGTGAAGTCTTTCGGGTAGAAATAAAGGACGACCCACTTTCCTTTGAAATCGCTGAGGCTAATCTGCTTACCTTCATTGTTGGTTAACGTGAACGCCGGGGCGGCAGAACCTACCGCCGGCATTTCACTGAGCGCATTGACCGGGCTGCAAGCGAGAATTGCCGCCATCGCAAACACGAGAAGAAGCGCGTACTTACCCATTTCTCTTTCCTCCGCAAAAGCAGTTTTCTGTGAATTCGTGTCGTCTGGGGGAAGCTGAGAATATAACTCTATTAATCGGAACCTCCAAACGTCTGGTTGATGCGATCGCGTATTTGAGTCGCATTCAAGCCTTCCTTGTCGAGCTTTGCCGCCAGCAATGCTTCGTTAACGCAAACAGCGCAATGCGCCGCGTGATCGTCCTCGAAACAACTGTGCAGACTCTTGTGGCCCATGCCGCGATCGCAGTGGCAATAGCAGGGCAACTGCGCGAGCGTCACCGGGATCTCGCGCGCGGCGCGATAGGCATCGCGAGTCAAGCCTTCAAACTTTTCGGGCGCGAGTGTGGGACCAAGACTCGAGCGGCTCGGTGCTGTCTTCAAATACGCGGGCACTATTTGCGCGGCGGACGTCGCCGGCGTTGCAGGTTCAGCAGCCGGAGTGTGCGAAGCTGTGTGGCCGTGAGCTGCCGGTTCATCTGTCTTATTAGAGTTGACGACGAGGATAGCCGCAATAAGCAGAACGATAATGCCGCCAATCAGGAACAGGGGTTTCTTCATTGCAAATCTCCTAAGATCAGTGTGTTCCGTGCGTCATCTTTTGCGGACGCAATCTGATAAAGAATTTCCAGGACACCGGATTTTTACCATAAATGGAATCGAGAATCGACGGCTTGGAATAGAACGTGACGTCGCTGCCAAGCGCCAGCGAATGCTTTTCGGTGTTCCAGATCTCGCGAGAGCCACCGAACGTGTAAGCGCCGATGCGAAACGATGGATGATGTTCAGTGATGCCGAGCAGCGCGCGATCGGCAGCGCGCAGGAGTTGGTTCTTGTCGGCGAGTTCGAGCCGCGTGTAAAGATAATTGCGATCCAGGAAGTTGACAGTCGATTCGGCAACGTAGCCGTTCAGGTTGAAGATCTCGCCGCCATGACTCTCGTGGTTTCGTCCCCAGATCAAACTCGACGCCCAGTTCCCTCGCTCGAACTTCCGGTTGTAACTGATCGACGCCGTCGTACGTCGAACATCACCCGGTTCCAACGTTTCGGGATTCCGCAAGAACCCGTGACTCACTTGCATGGACCAGTTGTCGTTCGGCGCAAACCAGAGCCGCGCTGAACGCGACGTCCACGGGTGGGCTTCGAAGTTGTAACGATTCTCGTCAGGTTCGCGACCGTTGAAAACCGACCCTTCCAGTTTGAACCAGCGATACGTGAAACCGCTCGTCACCACGCCGAAACTGATGTGCGTCGAATCCTGTAAGTGATGCGAAAGCGGCGCCGACGTGTTTTCCGACGCCGACGTACGATGCATGAAGGCGACAGGACCGAGTGCGGGTTCGCCGGGATAGCCGCCATACACGAACCAGGTGCCACGCTCGCCGACCGGCAAGGTGTACGTGGCGCTCAGTTCCATGAACATGTCGTGCGGATGCTGGCGGTCGATGAGCAACTCGCCTTTGTAGGTTTCGCCGGTTTGAAATAGCAACGGGGAGCCGCCCGGCGGAAAAGTAAACGGTTCCATACTGAACATGCCGCGCAGCTCGAGAGTTCCCTTCCCGACGCGGCGCATAGCTGACGGCATAAACCAGTTTGCCGATTCGAACTTCGTGACGCCTCGTGGTCCACCCTGTGCGTTTACGCCGGCGACGAAGTTGTAGTGAAACATCAACAGCCAGTCGTCAGCCATTTTGTGCAGCATCGGCATCGCGCTCGATGCGGGTTGCCATGAAGTGCCGGAACCCATGCGGCCCATCGGCATCAGGTTGGCATGACTGTCGCCGACGCGAACGAACATCTCATCGTCTTCGACGACGACGAGACCGTGTTCCATGCCGGCGTGCATCGATTCCTCGGCCGGACTCGGTGCTGGCTTGGGAGAAGTTTCCGGCGAGGACGCCGGTTTAGCGGGCGCTGATTTAGCAGGGGGCGGTTGATGACCTTCGTGCTGCGCAAATGCGTGATGGGCCAGGAACAACAATACCGCGACGCACCACAATGCGCGTTTAGAAAGAACCATTCCACCCCCTGGAAACGCGAATAACACGGATTTAAGAACGCCGAGAGTTAAGTCTTAGTCTTGTCCTTGCTCTTCACCTTGCAGCACTCACCATGCTTCTTCGGATCGTGCTTGGCTTTGGCGTCGTGCTTGCCGAGCTCGCACGAGTCACCGCAGCAGCTCGCGTGATCTTTGTCCGTCTTCTTGCAACACTCGGCGCCTTCTTTACAGCACTCAGCGCCTTCCTTGCAGCAGTCTTTGGCTTCTTCCTTGCACGAGCCTTCCGCGCAACAGTTCGAGCCTTCGGCGCAGCATGAATCGGCCTTCTTCTTCTGATCCGTCTGCGTTGTACCTTGCGCCAAGGCGAGTGCGAAAGCAGCCAACACAAAGGTGAGCAGCACAACGAGTACAGTGCTCTTTCGGGGTTTCATGTGGTTCTCCTATTTCGAATGATTACGTTCGGACACCAGTGCACACACCGGTAGTTCCGTTGTGAGACTCTGGTGAGTTAGTTTCGGATGTCGGCGGAGATGTCTAAATCAGGAAAACGCAGCAGCGTAGGTAAGTCGGACCACGGTTCGATAACAGTGAAGCAACGACGTGCTTCTGAGGCAACTGGCTGACGGCTGCCGCAATTGGCAGCTCGGCATTCGTGACCGGCGCTGATTCCGGCGCGTTGCTGTTCTTTTTGGAAGTGACTGCCGTCGCGTTAACCGCGAGCGGACAATCGCTCATCATCCCGCGTGGTACTGTAGTGAGCGCCAGTAACGATTCCGTTAGTTTCGGATCGATCCTATTTTGCTTCGCGGGCTTGCTTTGCTTTGCGGGTTTTGCTTTGGAGGAACAGCAGTGATGTGCCTGAGCGCGGTGACAACTCTCACCTTCGACGGCCGCTTGCTCTGATGTATCGCCGCTGGTCTGTGAAGCCATCGCGTTGCCGCAACCCAGCACACATCCGCCGGCCAGCCACACTGAAACCGAAACAGCCAGAAGCAATCGAACCACTTTGAGGGAGACCAAATAACTCATTGGCAGCCGCAGTGTAACACGGAGGTACACGGATCCTGAACAGATCAGATCACTACTGAATCGTCATTAAAACCCACCAATTCTGTAACCGTTGAATTGTTAGCCTAAATATCAGGAGAAAACATCAAGATGAGTATCGACAAGAACAAGATCAAAACCCAGGATGAACTGAACGAACCGGCGCCCATTGATCAGGTGGAGAAGCGCGTGAACGCGGAGATGAAGGAACTGGAAAAGAAGGCTAAAAAAGACGTTCGCGAGGGATTGCAGGAACAACAAGTTAAATCAGACGAAGACGATAACTAAAAGTCTGAGTGGACCAAATCAGCCTTCCGCAAGCGCTTCTTCAAGCGCTTTTTTTAACTCGGGAGGCGTCCGCACCGGGTGGAAACCATCAATTCGTTTCCAGAGCTTCCCGTTACGCGTGATGATGAAACTCTGCGGGATCGTCGTCTTGCCCTGCATCAGCGAGAGCGCCACTTCACGCGTGGCCCACCCGATCTGATAATCAACGGCGTACTGCGTCACAAAGTCGCGCACTTTCTGTGCTGACGTGTTCGGGTCTTCCGTCGACAGTCCGATAAACTCGACGCCGCGCGACTGATATTGTTTATGCAATTTCACTAACTCCGGCGTCTCCATGCGACATGGTCCACACCACGTCGCCCACAGATTCACAAACAACACCTTACCGGAGTAATTCGACAGCTTGATCGAATTGCCGTTCGCCGCCTTCATTTCTGTGTCAAAGACCACTGCAGGCACAGCTGCTAGAAAGGCAGTACGATTCGGCACCTCCGAAGTACAACGCGAAACGCCAAACGCGCCCAACAAGACCAGGACGATCAGCAGCGAGACGATGCGAAGTGGTGTCCAGAACTTTATCTGAGGCGCTGGTTTTTTCTTTACTGCCATTACTGCTTCTTACCAAACCTGAACGAATCGAGGATTACGGTCGCTTCGCCTTTCTTTCCAATGTCGTCCACCGACGACAGTTCCGGGGCGAGAGAAGTTGAGAACATCGATAGCGTTGCGCCGGTCGTATCGCCCTCGGTTCCCGTCGGCAGAAACACTACGCGTCCCCAGAGCTGAATGTCGCCCTTCTCGGTGTCTTTCGAAAGGCCTTCCCAGCGAAACTCATAGGCATCGAGCGAGTTGACCTTCGTTGGTCCGTCTGAAATTTGCCGATATTCGGGAAACGCTTTCGCCAGCGCAGCGCTGTATTCCTTTACCCGCGCCGGGAAGTTTTGCATATCACCTACGAAGGTTCCAGTGCTGGTGTACCAGCCCACCACGAAGTTCTCCTGCGTGAAACTCGGCGGCAGGCTTCGTTCAACCTTGACGAAGTTAGTGGCGCCGGCAACGCCCGCTTTCGGATCGAGCTGCCATGACTTCGGGTAATAGAACGAGAAGTCGAAATAATGTTCCGCTAACTTGCCGTCGAGCTTCGACTTGGAATTCTCAAACTTGAACGCATCCGCCGGTGGCACAAACGTGTCTTCGGGAGTCGGCGACGGTTGTTCGACAGACGGCGAGGGCGCAGCTTCGACAGTTGGTTTGGCAATCGGTTCGTTCTCGGGCCTGTGCTCGGCTACCTGGTCCAACCGCGGTTTGATAACAAAAAAGAACGCGGCTGCCAGAGCACCGCCACTAAGCAATAGGAACACAAGCACGCCCGCGATGATCCAGGGCAACTTCGACTTCTTCTTCGCGGCAACAGGCGCGGCCGGTAACGGAGCAGATGCTGCAGCGGCCTGCGGCGGTAATGGAGCCGACGTAACCGGCGGCGGCAACGGCGCTGATGTTTGTTGCGGCGCGGGCGTCTGTGGCGGCAAGGGTTGTGAAACCTGTGGCGGCGGTGGTGGCGCAGCTTCTGCCGGCGGTGCAGCCACTGGCGGCGGCGGTGGTGGTGGCGCCGGTGCCGGTGGCGCGGGCGGTGAAATGTCAGCCGTATTCGGCGCGCCCGTCGGATTTCCTGTTGGTCCTGTGTTTCGTGGGAGAGCGACCGTCGCGGGATAGCTCTCGATAATCGTCGCGTTTGGATCCGGTAAGTCCCTGCTGGTTGGTCGTTCTGAGGCAGCGTTCAGGTCAATGGACGTCGCGCGAATCGTCGCGTTTGGATCGAAGGTTTGCGGAGCAATCAACAGCCCACCGTCATACGTACAGAACTTCTGACCTTCGTCGGGAAACGTACGATTACACTTGGGGCAACTCTTCATCAGCAGGACCTCGTTAATTGTGCTTAATACTTCATGCTCGGTACTTCGTGCTTTGTACTTTGTATTTTGTGCTTTGTACTTTGTGCTTTGTGCTTTGAGCTTTGTACTCTGTTCTTTGTTTGTAGCTCAAACAAACCGGAGCGGACAACCAGTGAGCGAAAGTACAAAGGACCAAGTACAAAGTACAAAGTACTAAGCACAAAGCTCAAAGCACAAATCACAATGCTCAAAGCACAAAGCACCAACCCCGCAACCGCAAATCAATTCGCTTTCGCTTTCGCTAACTTCTGCGCGGCGCCATTGTTCGCCGGATCGAGTTCGACCGCGCGTTGATAAGCGCGCACGGCGTTCTCTTTCTGCCGCGCTTTCACGTAACCATCGCCGACGCCTTCAAACCCAAACAAGCCGGCGACCTGCTTTTTCTCACCAGCGTCTGCCAGAGCCGACGCACGTTCGTACGTCGCTTCGGCGTCGCTGAGCCGATCCAATCCCAGGTAAGCGCGGCCGAGAAGCTGGAACGGCAGGAATGCACGCGCGCTCACTTCAGTTGCCGACTTCAGATACGGTTCCGCTTCCTGAAAGCGTCTATAGGCCAGATGAAACCGGCCCATCAACAGCAACGACGTCGGGTTGCGCGCATCAAGTTCCAGCGCGCGTTTCAACACCGGTTCCGACTGCGGCCAAAGCTGTTCGTCCTGCAACGACTGCGCGATCAAATTCAAGGTCGCCGGATCTTTTGCCAGCTCGCTCGCTTTGGCGTACAACGGCGCGGCCTCGGAAGCTTTGCCCATCTTGTTCAGCGTTCGCGCGAGATGCGCATAAGCGACCGCAAACGTCGGATCGAGCTCGATTGCCCGGCGATACGAATGTTCGGTCTCGCTGTTGAAGATGCCCCGTGTCTGCAGCGCAACGCCCAGACGATCCCAACCGACCGCGTTCTTCGGATCGAGTTGCACGGCCTTGCGGGCAAACATTTCCGCATCAGCAAATCGCTTCGCGTTGTCGCCGCCGGCGCGCGGTTGCACCAGCATCACACTCAACGCAACGTGAGCATCGGAATCGGTCGGCGCCCAGGCGACTGCGTTGCGATACGCGCCTTCCGCGTCGTCCCAACGTTGCTGGTCGGAGTATACGTTACCCAAACCATACGCCGCCCGAGCGTCGCGTGCTTTCAGTTTCAGAATCTCTTTGTAAGCGTCTTCCGCATCGGTGAAGCGACGCGCGTCACGGGCCTCGTTGCCTTTCTCGAGCAGATCCTCGATGCGATCGGCTGTCGATGGTTTCACACGCGTGCTGCCGGTGGAACGGTTACTCGGTTTAGTAGTGGTTGTGGTGGGAGTCGTACTCGGCTTGGTCGTTGTCTTTTTCTTGTTGCTTTCCGGATTCTTGGCTCTGAACGCCCCTCCGCCAACATCCACGCCGACGTCCTGCGCGAGCGCCTGGACAGCGCTTCCTGATAGACCGAACGAGAGGGCGGCCACCACCAATGCGGCCCCGCGCAGTATTGCGTTAGCTCTCATCTTTACTCTCCTAATGCTGTTTGGATTGCGAATATCGAGACTAACCTCGGTAACAATTCGAAATTCGAATTTCGAAATTCGAAATTTCCTTATGGATTACTGAAGAACTACTGGGTTGGATTGTAGATCAGCTTTGCCCGAGGAGCTAATTGGAAGTTTACCCACGCTGGAACTGCTCGACTTTACGAGCCGCTCCGGACCAGGCGAAATCCCAAAAGCGTCGTCTTGGTGGACGGTGGCACAAACTCACGCATGCAGGCGGTAACGGGCGCGTCCGATCGCACCGGATCACTAACGTAACAGCCTCCCCTGATAGTAATCCATTCCTGCGTGCTCGCTGGGACTACTGTCGCGTTACCGGGATAAACGGAGACTTTTGACGACGTCCATTCCCAAACGTTTCCGATCAGATCGAAAACACCCCACTGGTTTTTTCCTTGCGGACGAGATCCAATCTGCGCCGGCGTTGCTTCCTTGAGCACGGCAACACCTTCCTGCCAATCCGGTCCCCAGGGATACAAATCAGAGCGCTCACCGTTGCGTGCCGCGTACTCCCA
>Ga0310902_10000330_pt1 | contig 12946 bp, 10 predicted proteins | sample C24D3metaG_FD_203748 | JGI IMG/M metagenome (GOLD analysis project Ga0310902, IMG submission 203748) | Lab incubated soil microbial communities from West Virginia University Organic Research Farm, Morgantown, WV, United States - C24D3 | ecosystem: Environmental > Terrestrial > Soil >...
CGGCGTCACAACTTGATTGACGCTGCGATATGGGACGCCCCATCTGAGAATTGGTAAATGCAGCATGTATTTCCCTGATCCCTGATCCCTGATCCCTGATCCCTGATCCCTGATCCCTGACTAATACACGCCTTCGACGACGCTCTTTTGCAACCGAGAGAACGGGCGCACATTCCTCACGCCATCCCAGGGGTACTCTTCGCAAGGCGCCTCGCGCTCGCACTCATCGCGCTCGAGGAAGCGCGGCATGAAGAATTCCTTGGTGAGCGTCGTCAGACGGGCGCGACCCGTCTGGCCATAATCGACGAGCCTGATCGGATTGTCCGGATCGACCACTTCGATCATCGCCCGCGGCGCCGGCGGGTAATAAATAATCGCCCAATTGTCTTGAGGCCGCCGCTTCGGGCTGGCGGCGAGGCCCATCAGCGTGTTGCCGTAAGTCGGGCGAAACTCGGCGCCCTCCATCAGCTCTTCGACCGCGAAGCGATGGAACTGCGGCGTCATCTCGGTGCCGCCGCAGAACACGCCGGTGATGCCGGCCTTCTTCAGCGAGATGCGCTCGCACAGCGCTTCGAGCAGCTTCGGCGTCGTGAACAGGCACTTGATGTTGTCGTGCGCCTTGAGGAGCGTCAGCGCCTGGTCGATGACGTGACGCTTGTAGAGCTCCATCATCTCCATCTCGCCCATCTTGATCAGCTTGATGACCCAGCGCGGATCGAGATCGACCATGAAGCAGATGCCGCCGCGATGCTGCGCAAGGTGCTCGATGGCAAGGCGCAGGCGCCTCGGGCCGCTCGGGCCGACCATCAGCCAGTCGGAGCCCCTCGGGAATTTATCGTCCGGCAGCGTCTTGCTGTACATCTCGTAATCGATACGGAAGTCGTCGATGTTGATGCGCGACTTCGGCACGCCGGTGCTGCCGCCGGTCTCGAACGTGTAGATCGGCCGGTCCTTATAGGCGCGCGGCACCCATCGGCGTACCGGTCCGCCGCGCAGCCATTCGTCCTGGAACTCGCCGAAGCGATCGAGATCGTTGTAGCAGTGGATCTCCTTGCGCGGATCCCAGCCGGCCTTCTCGGCCCATTGCAGCCAGAACGGGCAACCGGTTTCAGGTGAAAAGTGCCACTGCATCAGCTCTCGCACCCACGCATCGAGCGTGGTGCGAGCCTTCTCGAGCTCGGGAACCGCGACGGGCATATTTGAGGAATTGTAGTAGAAATGACTAATCCTTATTGGCGTGCCATTCCGCCCGGACGCATGGGCGGGCGTTGCTGCCGGCTGGGCCGAGGTCAACGACACCCATCGCTTCGTCCGGTGCCAGCATCCTGCCGGAAAGGGCAACGGTATTCTCTCGTGCGAACGAGAATTCACCGTTGACGATAGGGGCTGGCGGCGACAACGTCACCAACCCTGACGTCGCGCATGTGATGCTAACGACTGCTCCGTTCACGACGGTGAATGTGAACGGTTCGTCGTATTCGCCAGCGAAGGAAACTCCTCGCCAGTCGCCATTGACGTCGAAGGACTCAGGGGCCGCGAACGTATACGCGCCAATCGCCACAGCGTTCTGACCATCGACGTTTGTCACCACCACGTCGACCGATCCGGGCGCGTGACTCGGCGCAGTCACGAAGATCGCGCCGGAGTACTTGTCGAAGTATGCGCCGACGTTCGTCGCGCCAAGGGTCACACGGGTGCCCGGCTGCAACCCGGCTCCAGTGATCCTGAAATGTGCACCACCGTCGGTCGATCCGATTGACGGCGTGACCGAGAGAATCGACGGTGGACCCGGGAGAATCGTCGGTGGAACCGAGACAATCGTCGGGGCGGGGTTGCTCAGCTCCGGCGGGGACGGGGCGGTTGGCCCCCGACCGCACCCAGCGAAGCAGCAAACCGTCAGAAGGCTCGCGGCAAACAATCCTCCCCAACGAGTGGTGCGCGTTTTCTTCGTCATTTCTGGCTCCCTGCCTAAGAAGCGAGAACCGGTGTCCAGAACTTGAAAGGGCCTAGAATGCACGGATTACGGACCACGATTCGAAGGTCACCGGACTGCTGCTCAGATGGGGACAGGGAGATCAGGGCGCCCTCGAGCAGTTGATTCCACTCGTCCACCACGAGCTTCACCGCATCGCGCGATGCTGCATGGCGGGCGAGCGTGTGGGGCACAGCCTCCAGGCGACGGCCCTCGTCAACGAGGCGTATGTCCGCCTGGTCGACGGCAAGGCGGTGCCATGGCACGACCGCGCGCACTTCCTCGCCGTGTCCGCGCGGGTGATGCGCCGCATTCTCGTGGATCACGCGCGCGCGCGCCATTATCAAAAGCGTGGTGGAGACGCCGCGAAGGTGACCTTCGATGAAGCACTCGTCGTCACCAACGAGCCGGCGACCGACTTCGTGGCACTCGACGATGCCCTCGAGGCACTGGCGAAATTCGACGACCGGAAGAGCCGTGTGATCGAGCTTCGGTTCTTTGGCGGGTTGAGCGTCGAAGAAACTGCGTCCGTTCTGAAGGTATCGCCCGCGACCGTGATGGGTGACTGGCGGCTGGCGAAGGCATGGCTGAAGCGCGAGATGCGCGGCGATCACGAGCATGACGCCTGAACGCTGGAAGAGAATTGAGGCGCTGTACCAGGAGGCGATTGCCAAATCACCGGCCGATCGCTCGGCGTTTCTCGCTGCGGCCTGTGCCAATGACGAGGGGATGCAGCGCGAGGTCGAGTCGTTGCTGGCCGAGTCGGCGTCGGACGATGGCTTCCTGGCAAAACCACCCCTCTCGATGCCAGCAGCGTATGCAGTCACCGATATCGTCCGCACCACCTTGGCCGGTACGTCCCTTGGCGGCTATCAACTGCACACGCTGTTGGGCGCGGGCGGCATGGGCGAGGTGTATCAGGCGCACGACCCCAAGCTCGCGCGCGACGTCGCGATCAAGATCCTGCCCGGTGCGTTCACGAGCCACCCCGATCGGCTCGCGCGATTCGAGCGCGAGGCACGCATGCTCGCGGCGCTGAACCATCCCAACATCTGTGCGATCTACGGCTTCGAGGAAGCGGATGGCATTCGCTTCCTGATTCTCGAGCTCGTTGAAGGAGCGACGCTTGCGGACACGCTGGCGCAACGATCGAGTTCACATGCCAAGGACGCGGCCCTGCCGCTTGACCGCGCGCTATCGATTGCTCGACAAATCGCCGGCGCGCTCGAAGTCGCGCACGACAAGGGCATCATTCACCGCGACCTGAAACCAGCGAACATCAAGATTACGCCGGACGGATCCGTGAAGGTGCTCGACTTCGGCCTCGCCAAGGCCGTCGATGGCGATGGTTCGTCCCCCGCCCTGACGCATGCACCAGCGGCGATACCGGGTGAGGTACTCCACGGCGCGATCATCGGTACTGCCGCCTACATGAGCCCCGAACAGGCGCGCGGAATGCCGGTCGACAGGCGCACCGACATCTGGGCATTCGCTTGCGTGCTCTACGAGATGTTGACCGGCCGCGTGGCGTTTGCGGGGGAGACCGTCTCCGACTCGATCGCGAAGATTCTCGAGCGCGAGCCGGATTGGTTGGCATTGCCCGCCTCGACGCCCCCGTCCATTCGACGACTGCTCGTGCGCTGCTTCACCAAGGACCCAAAGAAGCGCCTGAGAGATATCGGTGACGTCCGTCTCGAGATCGACGCTGTCGACGAAGTGACACCGGGCGTGGCGGAGACGGTGATGCCGCGTGCTCGGGCGGAAGGCCTCGCGATGTGGGCGTCATGGATCGCGGTCGCGGCGCTCGGCGCGGCGGTTGTCGCGTGGGAGGCTCGACGCCCGGCCACGACTGACGAGAACCCGCTCGCCAATGCCACGTTCTCGCGCGTGACGAACTGGCCCGGCACCGAGGAGCAGGCCGAGATCTCGCCCGACGGCAGGTTCGTGGCCTTCGTGGCCGACCACGATGGACAGTTTGATGTCTGGGTCAGTCAACTAGGCACCGGAAGATCCGACAACCTCACGAGCGAGGTGCCGCCGATGGCGACGCCAGGCAATCTCCTGCGAAGCCTTGGCTTTTCTGGTGATGGATCGGAGATCTGGTTCAATCCGTCCGGTAATCCCGGTCGAGAGAAGGTGCTCGTGCGGCTGGCCGGCGGCGCGGCTCGACCCTTCCTGAGCGAAGGCAAATCGGGTCCGTCCTGGTCCCCAGACAATGCCCGCCTCGCGTACTTCGCCTCCAGCGAGCCCGGCGATGCGTTGTATCTCGCGGACCGTACGGGGGCGAATGCTCGTCCCGTCGTCGTGCAGGACACAGGCAACGAACCGTTTTTCCGCCTCGGTGTTCACACGCACAATCCGGTCTGGTCAGCCGACGGCCGCTGGATCTACTTCGTGCACGGGACCGGCCCGACCGGCGCGATGGACGTGTGGCGCATGACACCCTCGGGCGACAGGCCTGAGCAGCTCACACACCAGAACGCCCCGTTGAATTATTTGTCGCCGATCGATGCACGCACACTTCTGTACGTCGCTCGAGCGGAGGACTGGTCCGGACCGTGGCTATGGGCGCTCGACGTGGAGACCAAGCTCACGCGCCGCGTCACGGTCGGCCTCGAGCAATACACATCTGTGTCCGCCAGTCGAGATGGCCGCCGCGTGGTCGCGACGGTGGCGAAACCTACTTCCAGTTTGTGGCGCATTCCGTTGCTCGATCGCGTGGTCGGAGATCGAGACGTGGAGCCCTATCCCGTGCCGACAGAACGGGCCCTGGCACCACGCTTCGGTGGGACCTCGTTGTTCTATCTCTCGCTCTCAGCGCGTGGGACCGGCGACGGGCTGTGGCGTTTTCAGAACGGGCAGGCGTTCGAAATGCGTCAGGGCGCTGACGACGTATTGTCGGAGCCCCCGGTGGCGTCGCCAGACGGCAGACGCGTGGCGGTCGTCGTACGGCAGCAGGGAAAACGGCACCTCGCCGTCATGTCGGCCGACGGCACCAACTCGCGAAACCTCGCGGCGTCCATCGAGATTCAAGGCGTGATGGGGCAAGGCGCCGCTGACTGGTCGCCTGACGGCAATTGGATCGTTGCCGGAGGCAGGGACGAGAAGGGCCCGGGATTGTTCAAGATTCCGGTGGACGGCGGCGCGCCCGAGCGGCTCGTCGAGAATGATGCGTACAATCCGGTCTGGTCACCGACCGGTGACTTGATCGTCTACGCACAGGGCTTCGGCGGCAACGGCGGTCTGAGCGTGCTCCGTGGTGTGAGACCGGACGGGAGCGCCGTGCAGATGCCGGAGGTCGTGGTTCGCGTGGGCGGAGCGCACCGGTTCCTCCGCAACGGGACAGGCTTGGTCTACCTGAGGCAAGTTGAAACCAGCGATTTCTGGTTCCTCGATCTCACCACGGGCACGGTCCGTCAGCTGGCGGACCTCAGCGATGACGGCTACTTGAATACCTTCGACGTCACAACCGATGGGAAGTACCTCGTGTTCGATCGTTCGCACCAGAACGCCGATATCGTCCTCATCGATCTTCCGAAGAGGTGACCCGACCGTTCAGTGCGTGACGCTCGGCTCGAGATGGAATTCGATCGCGCCCGTCGACGTGGTGGAATCGACGGTCAGCGTCTCCGACAGGTAGCCCTCCATGCTCGCCCGTAAAGAAAGAGCGGCGAGAACTTCAACGACGAACGAAAACGATGTTTCCTGAGTGGACTATGGTTTGAGGATCGCTTCGAACGCGCCCTGCTTCCCCGAGTAGCCGCCGGGGTTGTCTTTCTTCGGCAGCGACAGAAAGTATTCGATCACCGGCTTGTCGTCGGTGAGGATCGGTCCGTCGCCGACGAAGTCGTGAATCTCCTGCGGCCCCGCCACGTAGATGCGTTTCAACGTCGGCAGATCCCACTGGAACTGCTCGAACGCGACGCGCCGGGCTTCGTACCGGCTCTGGCTCAAGGTGAATGGCACCGTGCTGCCCAGCATCAGGCTGCCTTCGGCCCACAACGTGGTGTACGGGAAGACGGACGTGAACGTCCGAAGCAAGAGCTTGTACTCGGTCTCGGAGTCGCCGCCGTTCCACTGCACGACCAGTCCGTCATCGGCCAATGCCTGGCGCACCAGCTGGTAATACTCGCGCGAGTACAAGGATCCGGCGCCGGCGTGGCGCGGCAGGATGATGTCCGCCGTGATCAGGTCGTACTTCTTGCGGCTCATGAGCAGGAAGTTGCGGCCGTCGTCCACGTGCAGCGTCACGTTCGGACGCTCGAGCACGTTGAAGTTGATGTGCTTGAAGTGATCGGAGCCGGCGACCACGGGCTTCGACAACTCGACGACGTCCACTTGCAGGTTGTGGCGCGCGACCGCGCCTGGCGTGGCGCCGCCGCCGAGGCCGACGACCAATGCTGTTGCGGGATTGGGATGGAGCATCGCCCCCAGCGCGCCGATGCGATGGTGCACGAACGCACCGCGCGGAGAGTCGTTGGCCTGGTGATTGCCGTCGAGATACATCACGCGCATCGGCGGGTTGCCTTGCCGATCGTGCACGGCCACCGTCGTCTGCGCGCCTTCCTTCCGCCACAACATCGTTTCCGATCGATGGAAGCGCTCGAAGGCGATGTCAAACGGATCGACCGCGGCGCGCGCGCCGATGAGGAACATCACCGGCGCGGCCACGCCCAGCGCGATGGCCATCCGTGGCTTCGTCCTTCGTTCGGAGATCGCCAGCAGCATGCTCGACAACGTCGCGAGGGCCGCGACCGCGATCAGGCTGGCGCGCGTGCCCAGCTGCGGCAGCAGGATGAACCCGGCGAGCACCGACCCGAGAATCGCGCCCAGCACGTTGAGCGCATAGAACGTCCCGGCCTTGCGGCTGGTGTCTTCCGTGGTGTTGTCGCCGGTCCACAGGGTCAAGCCGATCGGAAATGCGAGCCCGAGCAGGATCGTCGTCGGCAGCATGGCGATCAGGCTCGAGACGACCAGCGGCGCGAGGTAGGTGTTGATGCCGAGCCAGTCGAACCACGGCGTTGCCGCTTCGATCGCTTGCTGCGCCCGCGCCAGCATGTTGAACGACAGTACGGCCGCGAAACCGATCACGCATTGAATCGCGGCGAGCAGCGGGATCCAGTGACGCCGCATCCTGAGCAGAGGCGAGGCGATCGCGCTGCCAAGCGCGATGCCGGCCAGCACGCACGCGAGCATGATCGTGAACGCATACGCGGTCGGCCGCAGGAAGATCACCAGCGTGCGAAACCAGACGATCTCCAGCGCCAGCGACATCAAACCGGAGATGAAGAACGTCCACAGCACGAGGTGTTGTTGCCCATTCGCTCTGGCGCGCGGCCCGTCGACTCGTTTTCGGTCGTCGTTGACGACCAAAGACTCGCCCAGGGCGGCCGCCGGTGAATCGTGCGGCCGCATCGCGTAGCCCGCCGCGATCGCCACGAGCGCGATCAGGATGTTGGTGGTCGCCGCGATCTGGAACGATCGCGCCACCCCGATTTCAGCAATGAAATAGAAACCGGCGACCAGCGCGCCGAAGATGGCGCCGGCGGTATTGATCGCATAGAGCAGTCCGATGCGTCCGCCGACCCGTGATTCGTCGGCCACTGCCGACTTGATGACGAACGGCAGCGTGGCGCCCATCATTGACGTCGGCACGATCAGCAGCAGGAACGCGACGACAAAGCGAATCACGGTCAAGGCCGCGAGCGATGTCGGCAGCACCGGATGCACGGCGATCCAGATCGTCGTGATTGCCTCGAGCAGGAATGGCGTGGCGAATGCGGTAATGCCGACCAGCGCTTCAGCGATGCCGAACGCGGCCAGCGGTCGTGAAATTCGAGGGGCAAGTCGTCCGGCGACCAGGCTTCCTGCCCCGAGGCCGGCCATGAAGCCGGCGAGCACAGTACTGGCGGCATAGACGGTGACGCCGAAGACCAGTGACAGCAACCGAAGCCACATCACCTGGTAGACGAGCGCGCACGCGCCGGAGGCGAAGAACAGGACGAGTAACAGTGGCAGGAGCCATCGCGGGGGGCGCCGCCCGCTCCCGATACCGGGCACTGGCGGGCGACTATATCAAACAAGCGGAAACAAGCGGAGTCTGGTGCCTGTCCCCCATTTTCTCCCTGCCCTAAGGATGTTTAGGGACAGGGCAACAGGAAAGGATTGACAACTGATCTCAACTCTTGCGAATTACCCTGTCCCTGAACATCCCAGTGGCAGGGAGAAAATGGGGGACAGGCACTCTGAGCGTCAGTAGTCAGTAGTAGCGTCGCTTCGGAGGGGCCGTTGGCTTTTTCTGGAGGCCGCGCAGCTTCGTCATCAGCTGCGCCTGCACCTTCGCCGGGAGCGGGAGAAACGGCGGGGTCCTGCCGACGTATTGGATATATCCAGCCTTCTGAATGAGCGTCGATTCGAGCAACGCCACGCCAGACACATAGAGCAGCAGGTAAGTCATGATCGCCGGGCCCAGCAGACCGGGCAGGCCGCCAGTCGCGACCCCGATCACGCCGAACCCCCACCACACCAGCGCTTCGCCGAAATAATTTGGATGCCGCGTGTAACGCCACAGGCCGGTGTCGAGCACCTTGCCGCGGTTGGCGCGGTCGGCGCGGAAGCGGCGCAACTGCTCGTCGCCGAGGCCTTCGAAAACCATCCCGGCCACGAACAGTAGGATGCCGAGGTAATCAAGAATCGTCAGTGAAGCGGGGGCCACCGACACGATCGCGAAATAGATCGGCAGCGAAATGATCCACCCGACCACAGCCTGCAGCAGGAAAATCTTGACGTAGCTGACCAGCCACCAATGGTCGTAGTCGTCACGCCACTTCACATAGCGAAAATCCTCGCCCTGCAGCCTCATGCGGAAGTAGAGATGCGTGGCGAGGCGGATCGCCCAGATGGCGAGCAACGCCAGCGTCAGGTGCGCGCGCAGCGTACGGCCGTCGCTGGTGAAGTAGTAGATCAGACCAATCAGGAGGATGCCGGGGCCCCACGCCACGTCGGCAATGCTGCAGTTCTGCTGACGGAGTGAGACCGCCCACAGGACCGTGAACAGGATGACGATCGCGGCGAGGCCGAGTAGTAACAAATGGTCTTATCTGGGTCCGAACCGCGATGCCAGGTGATCGATGAGCGGTTGTTTCTCGGCGTCGCTGACGGCGGCGCCCCATCGCATCATCTTTTCGACCGATCGCGTCCAGCCCGTGGGGGTGAGCCTCTGCTGTTCAATCATATCGGCGTCATGGCACGTGAGGCACACCTTCTTGTAGGTGGCCGCGCCGGCTTCAGTGGAAACATGCGACGCCATGGGCCTTGGCGCGAAATGCTGCGCAAGATAGGGTTGCAGCACCTCGCGCTCCTCGGCGGTGATCTGCGATCCCCACCGCACCATCTTGTTGATCGAGTTGGTCCAGCCGGTCAGCGAGAGTTTCTGCGACGTGATGATGTCGGCTTCGTGACAGATCACGCAGCGGCTCTTCAACACGTCGGCGCCCGGGCCGGGCGGCAACTGTTGAGCGGAAATCGACACCGATCCGAGCAGCGCGAGCAACAGGGCGTTACGCACCCTTGACCTCGATGCGCACCGAATCGTACTGATTCCAAAGGTAACCGGACGGATTCCACTGCGACACCGCCGGCTGCATGTTGCCCTTGTTGTCGGTCGCGCGCGAGAGGATCAGATACGACTGCGGCTTGGTGGCCGCGAACTCGTATTCGAATCGCCGCCAGGCGAACCGCGCCTGCTCGCCCGTGAGGCGCGCAGCCTGCCACGTCTGGCCGTTGTCGATCGAGACGTCGACCTTGGCGATGTCGTTCTCGCCGGCCCATGCGAAGCCGCCGACCGCGATCTTGCCTGCGGGCAGCGACGCACCCGCGGCCGGCGTCGTGATCAACGACTTCACGACGAGGCCGGTGAGCGGCGCCATGTCCTTCGCATCCACCGCGGCGCCGGGCGCCACGCGCCTGTTGGGATAGCGATAGCCGGTCGCGACCCAGAAACTGTCGCTATCCTTCGCGAGCACGTTGAGCGCGTTCAGCCACTTCACCGAGTACGCGCCTTCCCATCCGGGAACGATCGCGCGCAGCGGCAGGCCGTGCGGCAGCGGAATCGGCTGGCCGTTCATGTCCCACGCAACGATCGTGTCGGGATGCATCGCCTTGGCCATCGGCACCTGCCGCACAAACGCCGGCATCGTCCCTGGCGGCCGATCGGCCGCGTGCATTTCGACGTTCAGGCCGGTGGTCTTCACGCCGGCCTTCTTCAGCACCTCGGACAGGCGCGCGCCGGTGAAGCGGGCGGTGCCGACCGCGCCTTTCTCCCACTGGATGCCGGCGAGAGCCGGCTCAAAAAATGCGCGGCCGTTGCCGGCGCACTCGAGCGTCGCCGTGATCGTGACGGCGGGCAGCTTCTTGATCTCGTCGAGCGACAGCGCGATCGGCGAGTTGACCTCGCCGCCGATCTTCAGTGACCACGTCGACGGATCGACCTGCGGCACGGGCATGTGCGAGCGCACGTAGAAGAGTTCGTTCGGCGTGATGAAAGAATCGAGCAGCGCCACCGGCGTTTCGAAGTCGGGCGGACGCATCGATCGGACGATCAGTTTGTCCTTGCCATAGCGCTGAGCGGCGGTCTGCGCCTGCGCGAAGAGCTCGCCGGGTGCGAACTTGAGGGCGGCGCCAGCCATCGCGAGCTGGGCGAGAAGGTCTCGACGCGAAATCATGCGGAGATTATGACGGGAAGAGATACTTGTCGGGAAGGTGAAACTTGCCGGGGAGATGATTGTTGCCGGGAGTTTTTCCCGGCACGCGTCTTCGGCCCCGGCTCGTGTCGGTGACCCCGGCAAGCGTCAAGGGCCCCGGCGAGTATCAGCCGCTCGTCACCGCTCTAATCGATCAAGCAGCAGCCGCCAGCGTCGGCGTGCCACTGGCATCGACTGCCCGTTCGCCAGGAAGATCTCGCCGGTGCCGTCGCTGAACGGCTTCGCTTCCTTCACCGCATCCAGCCGGATGATCGCGTTGCGCGAGACCTGGAAAAAACTCTCGGAATCAAGCCGACGCGCCAGCGAGGCGAGCGTCGGCTGCATCGACAGCTGCTCGGTCGCGGTCAGCAGATGTGTGACGCCCTCGACGAACGTGAATGCGACCACTTCGCGGGCCGGGACGACGCGGAAGCGGTTGCCGCGCTTGGCGAGGAATCGCGTCGGCGCCATGCCGGCGGCCTGCGTCAGCTGCTCGATGGCGCGGTCGCGGCTGGTCGGCTGCGTCGCGGCGCGGACGCGATCCAGCGCGGCGGCGAGGCGGGCGCGGTTCACCGGCTTCAACAGGTAATCGAGCGCCGAGAGCTCGAAGGCATCGACCGCGTATTGATCGAATGCGGTGCAGAAGATCACCGCCGGACGCGGCTTGCCGAGAGATGCGGCGACATCGAGGCCGCTGGCGCCCGGCATTTGAATGTCGAGCAGCACCAGATCCGGCGCCAGCTCCGCGATCGTCTCCGCCGCCTGCACGCCGTCATCCGCTTCGCCGACCACTTCCACATCCGGATGCGCGCTCAGCAGCTGCTTCAACCGCTCGCGCGCCGGCTGCTCGTCGTCGATCACTAGTGTCCGAATCATCCGATCACTTATCCCTGATCCCCGATCCCTGATCCCCGATCCCTGATCCCTGATCCCTGCCCAGGGCTTTCACCACCAGCGCGGTCACATCATCCTGATCCTGCCGCGAGCCGCGAAACGCGCGAATCGCCTCGAGCACCGTCGCGCAGACGTCCGCGGCGCTGCGATCGCGACAGCCCTCGATCAGTTGCATCAGCCGCGCCTCGCCGAACTCATCGTCCGCCTCATTGCGCGCTTCGCTGACGCCATCGGTATACGCGACGAGCAGCGTTCCTGGCGTGAGCCTGACGCTATGCGATCCGAACGTGCCCGCCTCGATCAGCCCGAGCGCGGGACCTGTCGCCGCTAATGATGGTCCGGGCAGCACGAGCACCGCCGGATGCCCGGCATTGACGAGCGTCAATTGTGAAGAGCGAATGTCGAGCACGCCATAAATCGCCGTCGCATAGCGGGCTCCATCGGTAGTTGCCAGCACGTCGCGGTCGACCGCCGTCATCAATTCTGCCGGCTTGAGATGGGCCAGCCGAGCCGCAGTATTCACGCGTGCCTGGACGGCCGACGCAACCAGCCCGGCCGCAACACCTTTCCCGGACGCGTCACCCAACAGGATTCCCCAAACACTGGCCACACCCGCGTCACTCGCGTCACCCGCGTCACTCGCGTCACCCGCGTCACCCGCTTCACTCGCAATCGGAAAGACATCGTAAAAATCGCCGCCGACGCCGCGTGCCGGCAGCGAGGCGGCCGCGCAGTCAAAGCCTTCGATCCTCGGCAGCGATCCCGGCCACATGTACGATTGCACCTGCGTCGCCGCGACGATGTCGCGCTGGACGGTTTGGGTGGCGAGACGCGCGCGCACGCGATCGAGGGTCACCGCGAGCTTCGCGCGCGACACCGGCTTCAAGAGGTAGTCGGTCGCATCGACGGCAATCGCGTCGAGGCCATAGTTGTCGTAGGCCGTGGCAAACACAATGAAGGGCCGCGGCTCCGGCAGCGACGCCGCCAGCGCGGTGCCACGCACCTGCGGCATTTCGACGTCGAGGAATAGGAGATCCGGACGAGTCTGGCGGATCACTTCACGCGCTTCGTCGGCGCTGCCGGCTTCGCCGACGACCGACACGTCTCCGACGGCATCGAGCAGCTGCCGCATCCGCACCCGCGCCGGCGGCTCATCGTCGACGAGCACGGCGCGAATCATGCCGCGATCCTGACATGCGGCATCGCGATGCGCGCCACGGTGACGCCGGCGGTCTCGTCGCGCACCAGCCGGAACGACGCGCGCTCGCCGAAGTGGCCCTTCAGGCGCTCGCGCACGCTGTGCAGGCCGAAGCCTTCGCCATCGCGCGTGCGCAGTCCG
>Ga0310902_10000331_pt1 | contig 12924 bp, 15 predicted proteins | sample C24D3metaG_FD_203748 | JGI IMG/M metagenome (GOLD analysis project Ga0310902, IMG submission 203748) | Lab incubated soil microbial communities from West Virginia University Organic Research Farm, Morgantown, WV, United States - C24D3 | ecosystem: Environmental > Terrestrial > Soil >...
TCATTCACGTGAAGGGATGTGCTTGACCATCCGCATTTCCATACCGCCCTGACGCGCGGGTGCAATCGACACTTCGTCCATGAACTGTCGAATCAGGAAGATTCCCCGCCCGCTGGCCCTGAGCATGTTTTCGGGGCTCAAAGGGTCTTTGATGGCCGTCGGGTCGAAGCCGTTCCCCTGGTCGCGCACGCAGACAATGAAGTCCACCGGCTCGGGTTCGGGCCTCGCGCTGAAATCGATGAAGACCCGCTTTGTGGGGTCGCTCCGGTTGCCGTGGGAAATCGCGTTGACGACGGATTCCCGGACCGCCATTGTGGTCCAGTGCAGCGAATCGTCCTCGAACCCAAGCCGCCGTGCGATGTGCTCGCTGATGGCCTGGACAAGGTCCAGCGCTTCGATGGTGCTCCGAATCTCGAGATGCACGTCCTGGAAACCGCGGGGCATCGTGTCGGACGTAGTATAGTCTCCCGATGGCTTCAATCGCCGCTGCGACGGTGAGGCCTGCCCGGCGCATCAGGGGCACGGTCGGGCTCGCCGGCGACAAATCCATATCCCATCGTTACGCGCTGCTTGGCGCCCTGGCGTCGGGCCGTTCGACGATTCACCAGTACTCGCTGGGGGCCGACTGCGCTGCGACGCTTCAGTGTCTCGAGGACGCCGGAGTCGAGATCCGCCGTAGCAGATCGGCGGACCGCGGCCTGACCGTGGAGATCACCGGGCGGGGATTGCGAGGACTGGTGCAGCCGGCTGCCCCGCTGGACGCCCAGAACTCTGGCACGACCATGCGGCTGCTCTCGGGCATCCTCGCCGCGCATCCGTTTACCTCCATCCTCAAGGGAGACGACTCGCTGAGCCGGCGCCCCATGGGCAGGGTCATCGTCCCTCTCGAGTTGATGGGCGCCCGCATCGAGTCGTCCGACAGGAAGCCGCCGCTGACCATCCACGGCGGTGCGCTCAAAGGTATCCGTTACCAGACTGAAGTGCCGAGCGCCCAAGTGAAGAGCGCGGTCCTGCTGGCGGGCCTCCAGTCGGAGGGCAAGACGGTCGTCGAGGAATCGGCGGCAACCCGCAACCACACCGAGCTCGCGCTGCGTGCGTTCGGTGCGCGCGTGCACACCGCGGGCACGACCGTCGAGGTCGCGGGAGGCCAGACGCTGCGCGGCGGCGAGTTCGTGGTGCCCGGCGACATCTCCTCGGCCGCGTTCTGGGTGGCGGCCGCAGCCGCCATTCCCGACTCGGACATCGAGATTCAGAACGTCGGCCTCAACCCGACGCGAACGGCTCTCCTCGACGTCCTGCGCCGGGGTGGCGCCCTGGTGGACGAGCACGTGGAACGGGAAGCCGGTGGCGAGCCGTCGGGACGGGTACGTGTTCGCTACGGACGGCCTCGTTCGTTGACGCTTGGACCGGATCACGTCCCATATCTCATCGACGAGATTCCTGCCCTTGCCGCCTGGGCGAGCCTTGGCGGCGAGCTGCACGTCACAGGCGCCGCCGAGCTGCGCGTGAAGGAAAGCGACCGGATCAGCGCGCTCGTCCGTGGGTTTCAGGCGCTGGGGGCCGATGTCGAGGAGTTCAGCGATGGATTTCATCTGCGCGGGTCGCGGCCCCTGCGGGGCGGCGAGGCTGACGCCGCCGGCGATCACCGGCTCGCCATGGCCTTTGCAATCGCGGCCCTCGGGGCCGAATCTCCATCGGTCATCAGCGGGGCCGATTCGGTGGCGATCTCCTATCCAGAGTTCTTCGCGACGCTGGAATCGCTCTGCGGCTGACGATCCCCTCTTGAAGACGGACAAAATCTACTTGGTCGGATTCATGGCGGCGGGTAAGACGACACTGGCCCAGAGCCTTGCGCGGCGGCTCGGCTGGCGCGCCGAAGACGTGGACCAGCTTATCGAGGCGCGCGAGCGGCGCACGGTGGCCGATATCTTCGCCCGCGACGGTGAGGCCTATTTCCGCTCGATCGAGCGTCAGGTGGTCTACGCGCTTCTCCCGCTCCGCCACACGGTCGTCGCCACAGGCGGCGGGACGTTCATCGATCCCGAAACGCGCGCGGCTATCAATGCCGATGGCGTGTCGGTGTGGATCGACGCGCCCTTCGACGTGTTGCTCAGCCGGATCCCCGCCGACGGGCGCCGGCCGCTGGCCACCGATCGCGTGCAGATGGCCATGCTCTTCGAGAGCCGCCGGCTCGCCTACCAACAAGCTCAGGTCCGCCTCGACGCGTCGCGGGCGCGCTCCGAGGAACTGGTCGAGCAACTCATCGAGCAGCTCGAATAGCCATGCGCTACCTCGTCATCAGCGATATCCACAGCAATCTCGAAGCGCTCGAGGCGGTGCTCCGCGCCGCGCAGAAGCATGACGCCGTGCTCGTGCTTGGCGATCTGGTGGGATACGGAGCCGATCCGAATGGTGTGGTCGAGCGCGTGCGGGCGCTTGCGCCTGCGGCCATCGTGCGCGGCAATCACGACAAGGTCGCTGCGGGCCTTGATACCGCGGAGGACTTCAATCCGATGGCCAGGTCGGCGGCGCAGTGGACGCGCGACTCCTTGTCGCCCTCCACGCTGGAATATCTGCGCGCGCTGCCGGAGGGTCCGCACGTCGTCGACGGGACCTTGGAGATTTGCCACGGCTCACCGCTCGACGAGGACCTGTACGTTGTGGCCGACCTCGACGCGGCGCGATCGATTGCCGTCTCGCGGGTCCCCGTCTGCCTCTTCGGTCACACCCACGTGGCGCTCAGCGCCAGAATGGACGGCCAGCGCCGCCTCGAAATCGAAGCGCCTCAGGGCCACCCCGAATTCGAGACGCGCATCGAGCCCGACTGCAAATATCTCATCAACCCGGGCTCGGTCGGTCAGCCGCGCGACGGCGACGCCCGCGCGGCCTATGCCATTGCGGACACGGACCGGAAGCTCGTGACGTTGTACCGCGTGGCGTATCCGATAGAGGCGGCGCAGAAGAAGATTCTGGAAGCGGGATTGCCGCCGATGCTGGCGTACCGACTGGGAATGGGGCGGTAAGAATTCGCAGATTTGCGGATTCGCAGATTGGGAGATTAGGGTTTCAGGCCCGGCCCGGAGCCGGAAGCCCGGAGCCTGGAGTCGCGCTTCTTCATCTCCATCGCAAACGCATCCTGCGCCGCCCTCGAGCCGAGAATCCAGCCGATCACGATCCCGACAAACAGGACGACGGGGATGAAGATGAAGTGCGCCGACGTCATGTTCGCGATGTTCATGGTTTCGCTCGCGGCTTGGAGATCTGCGCTGACAAGATCGTGATCTCCTGCTCGACCTTCCCCAGCTTTTTCCACATCGTCCAGGCGTAGAACAAGAACGCGGCCCAGACAAACGCATAGGCGGTAATGACGAGTGGCAATGAGGGCAACTGCTCGCTCGCAGGCACTTCCGTGACGGGCACGAATCCGCCTTGCGGATCCTGTGCGGCGAGCGCCGCGGTCCTCAACAGCATCAGAGTCAGGAAGATTCTTGTCCTCATTCCTCGCTCTCGAGATAAAGCTGATCGACGAGCGCGCGTTGTTCTTCGATCCGCACACGCATGGTCATCAGCGCGATGTACAACAGGAGAAAACCGAGAAACGCGTACCAGAGCGCAAAGGCGAAGTCCACCGGCAAGGTCGGCACGACGGATGTCAGGGGATGCAGGGTTCGCCAGATGTTGACGGAGAGATACACAAAGGGCGAGGTGGCCATGCCGAACAGCGCCAGGCCGGCGGCCAGCGTCTCGGAGCCGGGTCCGCCATACCGCCGGAGCAGCAGATAGGAGACGAACACCATCCACAGGAGCAACGACATCGTGAGGCGCGCGTCCCACACCCACCAGACTCCCCAGGCCTTTCGCGCCCACAACGGACCGGTGACCATGGCCATCGCGCCGTACAGGACCGTGAGTTCCGCCGCGGCGAAGGCGATCCAGTCGTAAACCGGACGCTTCTTGATTAGGTATAGCATGCTGATGAGTCCGCAGAAGATCGCGGACAGCAGCATGAGCATCGCAGGGGGCATGTGAAAGTAGAAAATCTTCTGCACCAGGCCCATCGTCGATTCATAGCGCGCCCGCATGATGAGGATGGGCGCCGTCATGAAGATGAGCCCGGCGAGGGCGAGGAGGGGAACGAACGCTTTGCGCATGGGTTATTCGGTCATCACCGACTCAAACGTCCAGAGCGACAGCGTCACAAATACTACGTCAAAGCTCAACAGCAGCATCGTCCAGACGCGCGCCATCTCGAGCTGCGGCTCCGCGGCCAGGAGCGCTGCCGTGCCGCGCACCCCTGCGATCATGACCGGGATTGTAACGGGATACAACAGGATCGGCAGGAGCACATCGCGGCTGCGCGCGCGGCCCAGCATCGCCGCGAAGAGCGTGCCCACGCAGGCAAAGCCCACGGTGCCGAAGACGAGCAGGGACACCAGCAGCAGGGCGTGATCGAAGAGCCTGGCCTGAAACAAAAAGGCCACGAGCGGCACGATGATGACTTCGGTCGCCAGGAGCAGCATGACGACTCCCAGCAGCTTGCCGACGTACACCGCCGGCCGCGCGCCCGGCGCCAGCAGCAGCGCCCGCAGCGTATCGCCGTAGCGCTCACGCTCGAACGTACGGCCAAGCGCCAGCGTTCCGGAGAAGGCAATCGCGATCCAGAGGATGCCGGCCGCCGCCTCTCCCATCGCCCTGCCATCACCGCCTTCGCCGACGAACGACACGGAAAACACCACGACGCACGACAGGGCGAAGAACACCGTCGTATTGATCAGCTCACGGCTGCGCGCTTCGATCGCGAGATCCTTCCTGGCGATGATCCACACGGCGCGCCAGAACGCGGTCACGACGCCGCCCCCGTTCGAAGCCGAGCCTGATAGCGCGTGCGCAGGCCGCGCACGTCGGGCTCGCTCGCCACCAGCTTGCCGTCCTGCAGGATCACGGCCCTGTCGAGGACGACCTCGGCCACGTCGAGGTCGTGTGTCGCGACGAGCGTGATGCAGCCAGCCGTTCGAAGCTCGCGCAATCGCTCGACCAGGGCTCTCGTCGACGCATCGTCGAGCCCGGTGAATGGCTCGTCGAGCAGGAGCAGTCGTGGGGCGTGCAGCAGCGCACGTTCGAGCGCGAGACGCTGACGCATGCCGCGCGAAAACCCCGACACGAGGTCGCCGCCGCGGTCGCCCAGGCGGGCGCGCTCCAGCGCGGTCGCGGCGACCGCCTCGGGGTTGGCGACGCCGTACAGACGGCCGAAGAAAATCAGGTTTTCCTTCGCGGTGAGCTCGGAATAGAGATGAAGATCGTGCGACAGAACGCCAATCCTGCCTCGGAGGGCCGCGCCGATCTCTCCCGCGGTCTTTCCCCCGTATCGCACGTCGCCTGACGATGGCGTGGCCAGCGTCGAGACGATGGCCAACAGCGTGGACTTGCCGGCGCCGTTGGGACCGAGCAGCCCGACGGTCTCGCCGGCGCGGCAGTCGAGCGAGACGCGCGACAGCGCACGCCGGCGACCGAAGTTGCGGCTGAGCTCGCGAATGGAAAGTTCGAGAAAGTCGAGGCTCACGCGGCGGTGCCCTGGCCGCCCTCGGCGTCCAGGTCGCGATAGACGCGTTCGAGCTGCGCGATGAGCGCGGGGCGCCGTTCGCCGAACTTGGCAGCGTCCACGTTGCCCGCCCGCCGCTGCTGTTCGAGCCGAACGAGCTCGCTGAAGATCTTCTCGCGTTTGCCGGTCAGCTGCTTCACACGCGCGGCGTTTCCCGCAGGTGATGGCTTGCGCACGCCCGCCCAGACGGCCAGGCCGAGAATCAGCGTGGCCAGTGAAAGGGCGACGCGCCTGGGAACGGCGCTGTGATGCGGTAGTCCAGAGAACGTCAGCGAGAGTGTCCCGCCCGCGGTAATTGCAGGGCCCTGCCCGAGGATGTAACGCTCCCCTTCGAACTCGCGCTGCTGTACGTTCGGCAGTTGCGGCGACGAGAGCGACATATCGCCGATCTTCTTCATCAACACCGCCAGATTTGGCACCGCCAGCGGCATTTTCTGGTCGATGGTGACCTCGCCGGCGTCAAAGGGCACGCGATAAGCGAGCTCCACTGGGGTCGGCCCCGGAGCAAATGGACCGCTGATGGTGACCCGATCGCCGCGCGCAACCGCTTGCGGCGCTCCGGCAAGTACGGTCGTGCTGAGCGCGCCGGTAGGCATGTCCATCACGACCCCTGCGGCGGGCTGGACGGGTGTGCGGGCGGAATTCTGAATGTCGAGGATGTAGTAGATCTGCAGCGCACCATCGGTGTGGTCGACGATCACCCGCGTCTGGTCGCCAAGCACGACGTTCCCGGGCTGCGGCTGAAACACGGGCGCCGGTCCGTCAGCAGTTTTCAGCGTGGCGACGAGCATCACTCGGATACCATCCGCAGCCGGCCATGGGAATTCCTGCGATTCGAGCCGCTCGCCATCGACCGTGGCCACCGCCCGGACGGATGTACCGGCGGCGATGCCGCTGAACTCGGCGCGCCCGTTTTCGTCGGTCTTGACGGTCGTTACCTTCCCACCGGCATGCATTTCAACTGGATGCCCCTGGATGTTGTTCGACAGTTGCCCGCGGATGAGCCGTACGGAGACATGACCCGCCGGAAGGTCGGTGACGGGGCGAGGGATCCCCGACATCTGTTTCGGATCGGGCATTTGGAACTGGGCAGAGGCGGGGGAAAGTGAAAAGTAGAAAGTAGAAAGTAAAAAGGCGACGAGCAGCGCGATCAACTTCGTGCCGCAGGATTTGCAGAACTTCGCGTCGTCGTCGTTGACGGTAGCGCACGAGGGGCAGGTGGTGGGATCTGAGGCGCGACTGACGTCGCGCTCCACCGACGTCGGCTCACTGGCGCGACTGAAGTCGCGCCCTACCGATGAGGGTTCGTCGTCCCGGTGGGGCTCGACGTTCCGGTAGGGCTCGACTTTAGTCGAGCCCAGGCGCTTCGCGAGCTCGCGTTCGATCAGCTCGCGATATCCGCTACTCGTGTGGTCGAGCTGCTCGATCAGTCGAACGGCGCGCGCGCGCAGGCGCAACGACATGTCCTGGAAATCGGCTTCGCCGACCTTGCCCATCGCGTGATCGAACTCGAGCTCCTTGATGGATCGCAAGAGCAGGTTCTTCTCGCGCTCGAGAGCCGCCCGCGTGTGGCTGCCCACCATCTCCGGCTGCCGTGTCTCGCCCGTGACGAGCGGCCGCAGTGCGTTGAGCGCCGCCAGGGCCACCAGCGCGGCTCCAAAAATGCCCAGGCAAACGAAGATCAGATTCCCTGGCGTGGTGCCGCGAATCAGGAAGACCGCCACGGTTGCGCACACGAGCGCACCGAGCGTGAAGAATTGCCACGGCCGCAGTGAATCGGAGGTTGGTTCGGTCGGAGACAAGGGACTAGTCGAGGTTTTCGAGCTCCCGGTCGAGACGTGCCTGCAAAGCCGCGTCTCCGGCCGGGGCGGCGCCGGCTGTTGCCAGCACCGGCTCTTCGCTGGACCGATGCGACCACTTTCTGATGGCAAACGCGCCGCCGATTGCGCCGAGCCCCGCCAGCGCGTAGGGAAACGCCCAGGCTAAGCGATTGAGACCCTTATCGTTCGGCTCGATCAAAATGTCCTGACCGCCGAAGTCGCGGATGAACGTCGCGATGATGGCGTCGTGGTCCTTCCCTTCCGTCATCAAAGCCCGGATTTTGTCCGACTGCGCGGCATGGCCGCTGCAGTTGGGCATCCCGCAGTTGTCGAGCGCCCGACGGCAGCCGCACGTGCAGACAATCTCCGAGTGCAGCCGCTTTTCGAGCGGATCCTTTGGCACCGGCAAGACGCTCTGGGTTGTGGATTGGGCGAACATCGGGGCCGCGAGGCCCAGTATCACCCAGAGGACCATCGCCGTGGTCGCCACTTCGGGTGCCGGGAACTTGGCCATGGCGAAGGCGAACGTGCTTTCCGGCAGCAACACGATGCCAGTGCCGAGGGCCATTACCGCGAAGCCCAGCCAGATCCAGTTCACGAGCGGGTTGATCGTAATCTCCAGGCTCGCCGACTTGTCCTTCACCTGAAAGGCCGGCATGTTCAGGTAGAAGTCCTCCGACAGCCGCCGTCGAATCGCGACTTCGGTGGTCGGCTCCTCGTGTTTGAAAAAGGCCCATCGCGCGGGATACATCTTGGCCAGCTCGACGCCGTTGCGGAACAGCGTGAAGTGCCCGGTGATCATCTGCTTCTGGCTGTCCTCGGTGACGCGCAGGTCGTCCATGCGCACGGTGTAGTCGCCAAGCGTCGTTTGCTGTCCCGGCTTCATCTGGACGAGCTCGCTCTGCTTGTATCCCTGACCGGCGAATCCGAGGAACATCAGCACGATGCCCACGTGAACGATGTAGCCGCCGTACCGGCGTCGCGAGCGGCCGACCAGGCCGATGGTCGCGGTAAAGAGGTCCGTGCCGGTACTTTTGCGGCGGATCACCGCGCCGCGCCAGAATTCCTGCCAGATCGTGCCGAACACAAACCCCGACAACACGAAGCAAATACCCGACGACCACACACGAATGCCAAACGCTGCGACCAGCGCCGTGCTGACGAGCGCGCCGATGGTGGGCCACATGAACTGATACTTGAAGTTCGACACCGTCGTCTTCCGCCACGCGAGCAGCGGTCCGATGCCGGTGAGGAGCAGCAGGATCAGGCCAATCGGCACCATCCAGCGGTTGAAGAACGGGGGACCAATCGTGATGCGCTCGCCCGTGACCGCTTCGCTGAGCGTCGGGAACATCGTCACGAAGAGGATGAAAAACGCCGAGAACAGCAGGATCCAGTTGTTCAGCATGAAGGCCGCTTCACGCGACGCCCACGAATCGAGCTCGTTGCTCGAGCGGAGGAGCGGCAGCCTGTAGATGACCATTCCAAAGCTGAAGATCAGAATCACCGCCATGAAGATGCTGAACATCATGGCCAGTTCGGGGTTCTCGCCGAACGAGTGCACCGACTGCACGACGCCGGAACGCGTCATGAACGTGCCGAAGATGGTGAGGAAGAACGTCAGGATGACGAGCGTGACGTTCCACACGCGCAGCATGCTGCGCCGCTCCTGAACCATCACGGAATGGAGGAACGCCGTCGCCGTGAACCACGGCAGGGCGCCGGCATTCTCGACCGGATCCCAGCCCCAGAAACCGCCCCACCCCAGCTCTTCGTACGCCCAGATCATGCCCAGCGTCAGACCGAAGGTGAGAAAGAACCAGGCGAACATCGTCCAGCGCCGTACCGCGCGCAGCCACGCGTCGTCGAGGTGGCCGGTAATCAGCGCCGCCATGCCAAACGCGAACGGAATCGTCATCCCCACGAAGCCGATATAGAGCGACGGCGGATGGATGACCATGTAGATGTTCTGCAACAGCGGGTTCAGTCCGTTCCCGTCTGGCGGTGTCTCGGTGAGGAAGGTGTCGAACGGGTTGTTGTGGATGATCATGAGGAACAGAAAGAACATCTGCACCGTCGAGATCACGGCCACGACATACGGAATCAGCTCGCGATGCCGATCGCGGTTCACGTGAACGGCGAGGCTGCCAAAACATGCGAGCAGAAAGACCCAGAACATGATCGAACCGTCGAGCCCGCCCCAATACGACGTGATCTTGAAGAACAGCGGCTGGACCGAATCCGAATAGCGGGAAACGTATCTGATGGTGAAGTCGTCGGTGACGAACGCCCGCACGATAAGCACCGAGGCCAGCACCATGAGCGCCGTCACCATGTGGAAGGCGCCGATGCCGCTGTCAATCAGCCGCTGCGACCGGCGCCGCGCGCCTGCCACCGATACACCGATGGCATAGCTGCAAACCACGAACGTTGTCAGGAGAGTGACGTAGCCTAGAACGGCCATAAGGTGGACCTGAACCTGAAATCTAGAAATTGAAATCTAGAAACTGAAATCTGGAATCTGGAATCTGGAACGTGGAATCTGGCTCGAAGATTCTAGTCTCTAGATTCTAGCTTCTAGATTCCAGCATCTAGTTGCTGGTGCCTGTCTTGCCGTCGTACTTCGGTACTTCTTCGTACTTCGACGGACATTTCGCCATGACGCCGTTGGGTGCGACCTGAAAGTTGGCGTCGTCGATGAGGCGGCCCTTGAGCACGACTTCGGCCTCGTCCTTGAACGTGTCCGGGAGCACGCCGGTGTACGACGCACCGACGACGGCGCCTTTGCTCTCGACCTTGAACTGGTATTCGAGCGTGTTGGGTTTTTGCTTCCAGGTGCCCTTGACGACATAGCCATGGAGCTGCAGCGCCTTGCCATGCCACTGCGCCGGGCTGGCCATGACCTCGTCGACGTGCTTGTAGTAGGCCGCATCACCCTGCAGCGAATACCAGAGCAATCCGCCCAGCGCGGAGACCAGCACGACGGCCGTGAGCGTAATCTTGGCAACCTTGTTCGTCATAAGCCGCATCTTCCCAGATCAAAGCCCATCGGGGTGTCTTGAAATGTCGCGATTTCAGGGTGTTGTCGTCAAACCCAGAATATCACAGCCAAGCTCCTTTAAAAGCTCGTAGACACGGGAGATAGGCAGCCCGACCACATTCGAGTACGACCCCTCGAGCCGCTCGACGAACCGCGAGGCACGCCCCTGGACGGCGTAGGCCCCCGCCTTGTCGTATGGCTCCCCCGTCGAGACATACCAGTGAATCTCCGGCTCCCCCATCGGAGCCATGCGCACCCGTGTCGTTTCGACGTGCACCAGGCGCTGGCGGCCGTAACACAGGCAGATTCCTGTCAGTACGTCGTGTGCGCGACCCGACAACAGCCGCAACATGCGCGCCGCGTCGGCCGGGTCCGCCGGCTTCGCCAGGGCGTGGCCGTCGATGACAACCGTGGTGTCGGCGCCGAGCACGATCGTGTCCGGTCGGATGGCTGCCCCGGCAGCGGCCTTGGCTTCGGCCAGACGCGCCACTGCCTGCTCCGGCGTTTCATCCGGATGGAATCGCTCGTCCACGTCGACGGGCAGCACATCGAAGAGGATGCCTGCCGCGCGCAGGAGCTCTGCTCGGCGCGGAGATGCCGACGCCAGTGTCAGTCGCATGGGCATGCGAATGTTACACTGCGGATCGGTAGTCGACATGGACTCGCTCAACTCTCTCGCGCCGCGAGCGGTCACCGAGTTGCTCCGCAGCGGGCCGCTCTCGCAGGGCAAGCTCGACCTGGCCTGGCGCGTCGCGGTTGGCGAGGCGCTGAGCCGCGTCAGCACCGCTCACCTCCAGCCGGATGGTGTGGTGGAAGTGCGGCCATCGGATCTGCGCTGGCAACGGGAGCTGAAACGTTCCTCGTCGACGATTCTTCACCGGCTGAACACGCTTCTCGGGACGCAGGCCGTCACGCGTCTCGTCGTGAAATGACATGCGCAAATCGGTCATCGTTTCCGCGGTTCGAACGCCGTCGGGCAAGTTCCTCGGCAGCCTGAAGGGACTTCAGGCGCCGCAGCTCGGAGCCATCGCGGTGCGCGAGGCTGTCGCCCGCGCGCGCGTCGATCCGGCGGGGGTCGAGGAATGCATCATGGGCAACGTGCTGTCGGCCGGCGTGGGACAGGCCCCGGCCCGGCAGGCGGCCCTGAACGGTGGACTTAGCAACGACGTCGCCGCGCTCACGATCAACAAAGTGTGTGGGTCGGGCTTGAAGGCGGTCATGCTGGCGGCGCAAGGCATCGCGCTCGGCGACATCGACATCGCGGTCGCCGGCGGCATGGAGTCGATGAGCAACGCGCCCTACCTTCTCCCCCGCGCACGAGAAGGGCTGCGCATGGGCGACGCAAACCTGGTGGACTCGATGATTCACGACGGCCTGTGGTGTGCCTTCGAGCACTGCCACATGGGAGTCTCTGCCGAGCACGTCGTGGACGTGTATGGCGTGTCGCGCGACGCGCAGGACGAATACGCGGCAGAGAGCCATCAGAAAGCCGCCCGTGCCCAGTCGGCGGGACACTTCAAATCAGAGATTGTGCCGGTGCAGATCCCTCAGGCGAAAGGCGCCAGCACGATGATGGACTCGGACGAAACGATTCGCCCGGACTCGACGGCCGCGATTCTCGGAGGACTGAAGCCGGCGTTCAAGAAAGACGGATCGGTGACGGCGGGGAACGCCCCCGGCGTCAATGATGGCGCGGCCGCGCTGGTGGTCATGTCCGAAGAGCGCGCGCGGGCGCTGGGCGCTCAGCCGCTGGCGGAAATTGTGGGGTACGCGACGAGCGGTCTGGCGCCAAAACTGCTTCTCATGACACCGATCGGAGCTATTCGAAAGCTGCTGACGAAGATTCGCTGGACGATCGAGGATGTGGATCTCGTCGAGATCAACGAGGCGTTTGCCGCGCAGATGGTCGCCGTCATCAAGGAACTGGGCCTCGACCCCAGGCGTGTCAACGTGAACGGCGGCGCTATCGCGCTGGGTCATCCCATCGGCGCGAGCGGTGCGCGCGTCCTGACAACATTGTTGTACGCCATGAAACAGCGCGGCGCCCGGCGCGGCATCGCGTCGTTGTGCCTCGGCGGAGGCAATGGTGTGGCGATGGCGGTGGAGATGAAATAAGGAAAAAGGAAGAAGGAAAATGGAATAGAGAAAGGGAAAAGGGAATAGAGAGGAAGTGCTTCCGTGTTTCTATTCCTTCTTCCTTTTTTCTATTCCATTTTCCTTTTTCCTTTTTCCTTTCAAAGTGCTCCCACTCCAAACCGCCCAGGCGAATAGCAGCACCGGCACCAGCAGCACCATTTCCCACGCAAGCGCCCGGAGATTTCCGAGGATGAACTCCGACGGCAGCCAGTACCTTCGAGAGACTTCCCCAAACACATCCCAGCCGGTGATGTAGTACTTCGACGAGAGCGGCCACAGGACCGTCAAGCCTCGCGGAAACCGCGTATCCTTCCCGAGCAGATCGAGCA
>Ga0310902_10000334_pt1 | contig 12901 bp, 10 predicted proteins | sample C24D3metaG_FD_203748 | JGI IMG/M metagenome (GOLD analysis project Ga0310902, IMG submission 203748) | Lab incubated soil microbial communities from West Virginia University Organic Research Farm, Morgantown, WV, United States - C24D3 | ecosystem: Environmental > Terrestrial > Soil >...
GCCGATGTGCCGCTGCCGGTCCATACTCCACCACCGACGCCCAATCCACCGACGGCCGCGCCGGTCACGCCTTCGGTGATCGCGAAGCCGTCATCTGACGCGCCCTCACAGACTGGCACGCCATTGTCAGGTACGGCGTCAGTTCCGTCGCTTGCTGACGCGTTTGCCGCCCTCCTTTCCGCCGAGCAAGGGCGCCGTGTGTCCCCCTCGACGGTCGGATCATCCGCGATCTCTGATGAAGCCCTCGAGGACATCATTGGTAAGGTGATTGCGCGCATGTCCGACGGAGTTGTGCGCGATGCCGTGATCGATGTGGCCGAGCGACTCGTCCGTGAAGAGATTGAACGGATCAAAGTCGGACGGTGAGAAATTGGCGAATTGGTGAATTCGTGAATTGATATGCTTGCTGTTCGTCGGGGTTCGGATAATTCGACCAATTCGCTGATTCACTAATTCACCATTGCGACAACATGCCCGCTGGTTTTGATCTCAATCACCCCGTGGCGGTTCCCGACAAGCCCGCTCTCGAGGGACTCGAACAGAAATGGCTTGCCAGGTGGGAATCGGACGGCGTCTACCGGTTCGACCGAAGCGCTCCTCGAAGCAACGTCTTTTCAATTGATACGCCGCCGCCGACAGTTAGCGGATCGCTCCATGTCGGGCACGTGTTTTCCTTCACGCACACCGACGTGATCGCGCGGTTCCATCGCATGCGTGGAAAGGCTGTGTTCTATCCCATGGGATGGGACGACAATGGCCTTCCCACCGAGCGCCGCGTGCAGAACTACTTCGGCGTACGCTGCGACCCGTCGCTTCCGTACGATCCGTCGTTCGTGCCGCCTGAAAAACCTGGCAAGCACCCGATCCCGGTGTCGCGACCGAATTTCATCGAGCTCTGCGCACGATTGACCGCTGAGGACGAAAAGGCCTTCGAGCATCTCTGGCGACACCTGGGACTCTCGGTTGACTGGTCGATGACCTACGCCACGATCGATCGCCGTTCGCAACGAATGTCTCAACTGTCCTTCCTGCGGTTGCTCAATCGTGGCCTGACCTATCAGCTCGAAGCGCCGACTCTTTGGGACGTTGATTTTCGTACCGCGGTGGCGCAAGCCGAGCTCGAGGACCGCGAGCAACCCGGGGCGTACCATCGCCTCCGTTTTGCCATCGCCGATCGTGATGGTCACCTCACCATCGACACGACGCGGCCCGAGTTGATTCCCGCGTGCGTCGCACTCGTCGCGCATCCCGACGACGAGCGATACAAGCCGATGTTTGGCGCCGACGTCATCACGCCGCTGTTCGGTGTCCGCGTGCCCGTTCGGCCGCATACGCTCGCCGATCCGGAGAAAGGGACCGGCGTGGCGATGATCTGCACGTTCGGCGACGTCACCGACGTGACCTGGTGGCGCGAGCTGAATCTCCCTGTGCGCGCGATCATTCAGCCGAATGGTGCGTTCAAATCTGTTCGCTGGGGCGAGCGTGGCTGGGAATCAGTGGACGTCTCTCGCGCGCAGGCGCACTACGACGAGCTTGCCGGATTGTCGGCGGTCAAGGCCCGCGCCCGCATCGTCGAACAGCTGAAAGCATCAGGCGATCTCATTGGCGATCCCAAGCCGATCACTCATGCGGTCAAGTTTTACGAAAAGGGCGATCGACCGCTCGAGATCGTGACGAGCCGGCAGTGGTTCATCAAGACGATGGAGTTCCGCGACGCGCTGTTGGCGCGGGGCCGTCAGCTGCAGTGGCATCCGCCCTACATGCAGGCGCGGTACGAGAACTGGATCAACGGTCTTGCCGGCGACTGGTGCATCAGTCGTCAGCGATTCTTTGGCGTGGCGTTTCCAGTGTGGTACAAGGTGCGCGCCGACGGTTCGATCGATTACGAGGCTCGTCTGCTTCCCGACGAGCAGCGGTTGCCGATCGATCCATCGACTGACGTGCCGCACGGTTACACGGAGGAGCAACGCAACGTGCCCGGAGGTTTCGCCGGCGATCCGGATGTGATGGATACGTGGGCGACCTCATCGCTGACGCCACAGATCGTGTCCCGCTGGGAGGAAGATCCGGATCTGTTCGGCCGCGTCTTCCCGATGGACATGCGTCCGCAGGCGCACGACATCATTCGCACCTGGCTCTTCGATACGGTCCTGCGAGCTCAGTTCGAGTTCGATTCTCTTCCCTGGAAGCACGCGGCGATTTCCGGTTGGGTTCTGGATCCGGATCGCAAGAAGATGTCGAAGTCGAAGGGCAACGTGATCACGCCGATGGGGTTGCTCGAAGAGCACGGCTCCGACGGTGTCCGCTACTGGGCCGCCAGCGGGCGGATGGGGACGGACACGGCATTCGACTCAGGTCAGATGAAGGTCGGCCGGCGCCTTGCCATCAAGCTGCTCAACGCATCGAGGTTCGTGCTCGCGAAACCAGAGCCAAGCGGTCCGGTGACCTCACTGATGGATCGCGGGCTGCTCACCATGCTCGCCAGCCTCGTGCGCGAATCGACCGACGATCTCGAACGATTCAACTACGCGCGGGTGCTCGAGCGCAGCGAAACCTTCTTCTGGTTTTTCTGCGACGATTATCTCGAGCTCGTGAAGGGGCGCCGCTACGGTGATCACGGGCCAGCGCTGGCCGCCTCGGCAAACGGCGCGCTTCTGACCGCGTTGTCCGCGATGCTCCGGCTCTTTGCGCCGTTCCTGCCCTTCGTCACCGAAGAGGTCTGGTCGTGGTGGCGTGCCGGGTCGATACATCAGGCTGAGTGGCCGTCGGCCGAAGACGTGCTCACAGCCGGCGGCACCAGCGAAGATCCGCGAGGCGTCGAGGCGCTGAATTTTGCCGCCGCCGTTCTCAGCGCGATTCGCAAGAAGAAATCAGAGGAGCAGCGTCCGCTCAAGACCGCCGTGGCTGTCGCGCTCGTCCAGGCGCCAGCCTCGATGCTGGCGTTGCTGCCTGAAGTCGAGCGCGACCTTCGCGCCGCCGGGTTGATTCAGCAGTTGGCGACAGCCGAAGCGGAGACGCTGCAGGTGCGTGTAGATCTTGCGCCACCGGAAGCGTCAGCATAGGAGCACGCGATATGAGGTCGGTCCCGTTCGCGCCGCTTGAGCCTGCGCTCTACCGTGAAGCCGTACGCCGCGCGCTGGCTGAGGATCTCGGATGGGGGGACGTGACGACCGAAGCGACCGTTGATCCGTCGCTACGCGCAAGAGGAGTCATCCTGGCGAAGTGCGAGTGCGTGATCGCGGGTCTGGACATCGCCGCCGAGGCGTTCAGTCAACTCGACCCGGCAGTCGTGTTCACGAAAAACGTCGAAGATGGCCAACGCTGCTCGGCCGGGACGACGATTGCCGTCGTCCGGGGTTTTGCAGCCGCGATGTTGACCGCCGAACGCACGGCGCTCAACTTTCTACAGCGTCTGTCTGGGATTGCGTCGGTGACGCGTCGTTACGTCGACGCCACCGGCGGGACCATCACGATTCTCGATACGCGCAAAACGACGCCGACGCTTCGCGCGCTTGAAAAGTACGCCGTACGCGCCGGCGGCGGCACGAACCACCGCGCGAGTTTGGACGACGGAATTCTCATCAAGGACAACCACATTCGGCTGGGCGGTGGCGTCGCAGAGGTGATGCGCAAAATGAAAACGGCACATCTCGAGATGCCGATTGAAATCGAAGCGCAGAGTCTCGACCAGGTTGACGAGGCCGTTGCAGCCGGCGCCGACGTGATTCTGCTCGACAATCTTGCGATCGAGGAAGTGCGCGTCGCGGTCAAGCGCATTGCCGGCCGCGCGAAGATTGAACTGTCCGGCGGGGTGACGCTCGATCGCCTCGCCGAGCTCGCGGGCACCGGCGCCGATTACGTGTCGGTTGGTGCCCTCACGCATTCGGCCTCCGCCGTGGATCTCAGTTTCGAGCTCGAGCCCGATCCGTCTCCGCGCGAGTCGACCAAGGCGGGCTCGTCGGTCGAAGCGTAGCTCGCGCGGATGTCCGATCCGGTCCCCGAAGAACTCACGCGCGCGCTGACGGCGACAGCCAGCCGCCGCGGCGCCTTCGGCCACCCCTTTTATTTTTTCCACGAGACCGGATCGACCAACGACATTGCCGGAACGTTCGCCGAGCACGGCGCGCCGCAGGGGACTACGGTTTGCGCCTCGAGTCAGACTGCTGGTCGCGGCCGTTTCGGTCGCGCCTGGTTTTCTCCCCCAGACGCCGGTCTCTACGTCTCGATCGTGTGCCGCGATGAACGCGCGGCCCCGCTTCTGACTCTCGCGGGTGGTGTCGCCGTCGCCGACGGCATTCGCCACGCCACGGCACTTCCGGTGCACATCAAATGGCCAAACGACATCGTCGTCGAAGATCGGAGCCGGGTGGCGCGGAGGAAGCTGGCAGGCATTCTCGCCGAAGCATCGAGCACACCGGACGGGCTGCAGTACGTCATACTCGGATTCGGCATCAACCTGGGACCGGCCGCGTATCCGCCGGAATTGTCAGATCGCGCGACATCGATCGAAGTGGAACTGGGCCGTCCGGTGGATGGCGCTGCACTGCTGGCCGAGACACTCGCGGTCTTCGCCGAACGGTTTCAGGAACTGGCGCGAGGAGATTCTATTGGCGTGTTGAGTCGATGGCGAGAGCTCGCACCATCGTCGCGCGGCGCGACCGTCGAGTGGGATACGGCACGTGGTGCGATTACCGGCACTGCTGCAGGAATCGACGATGATGGCGCCTTGCTGGTTCGGGTCGGCGGTCGGACCGAGCGGATCATCTCGGGTGAAGTGAGGTGGAAATAGAATGCGGAGTCCATGCTTCTAGCCATCGACGTCGGTAATACGAACATCGTCCTCGGCGTCTTCGACGGCGCGCGGCTCGCCGAGAGCTGGCGACTGGCCACGATGCGCGAGCGCACGTCCGACGAAGTCGGAATCCTCGTGACCCATCTCTTCGCGCGCAGCGGGATCGCGCTGGATCGTGTCAGCGGCATCATCCTCTCGTCGGTCGTCCCGCCGTTGACCCGAACGATGGAGGAGATGGCGGAGCAGTATTTTGGCCACAAGCTGCTTACCGTTGATCCTGGAACCAACACGGGCATGCCGGTCCTCTACACGCCTGCCTCGGATGTAGGTGCCGATCGCGTTGTGAACGGTGTTGCCGCCTACGAAACGTATGGCCGCGCGAAGGGCGCGCCCGTGATCGTCGTCGACTTTGGCACCGCGACGACGTTCGACGCGATCTCGGCGGCGGGTGAGTACATCGGGGGAGTGATCTGTCCAGGAATCGGCATTTCCGCCGATGCGCTGTTTCAGCGCGCGGCCCGGCTTCCTCGAGTCGACGTGCGGAAGCCACCGTCGGTCATTGGCCGAACGACCGTGACGTCAATGCAGTCCGGCTTGTTTTTTGGCTACGTGTCGATGGTCGACGGCATCGTCCACCGGATGCGCGCCGAATTGGACGGCGGTAGTCGCGCGGCATGTGTCGCGACCGGCGGCATGGCCGACATCATCGCCGGGGAGACAACGGTGATCGAGTGCGTAGATCCGGATTTGACTCTTCAAGGGCTCAGGTTGATCTGGGAGCGAAACAGATCGTGAAAGGTTCACCAATTCGCCAATTCACCAATTCACCAATTCAATGGAACCCTCCGAGTACTGCCGGCAAATCGAGGCCTATCTCTGTCGCAAGAACGAAGGTCACCTGATTCGGATCGTCGGTCCTGCGTTCGAGCAGGTGTGCGGATGGGCGACCATCGGCGTGCCCTTGAAGGTTGCGTTTCGGGGCATCGATCAGTACTGCGATCGCTACTATGCGAAGGGTCCGCGTCGCCGGCCCGTGCGGATCGAATTCTGTGAAGCCGACATCCTCGATCTGTTCGATGCGTGGCGCCGGTCGATTGGAGTACCACGGATCGAGGAGGGCACGGCGGCGGAGGAGCCTTCGTCGAGAAAACCTGCGCTCGGCAAGCACATCGAGCGAGCGATTGCCCGTCTGACATCGTTGCGGGCGGGTGGTGCGCGAAGCGCGATCTTCAACGAACGGGTTGACGGGTTGGTGCGCCGCCTCGATCAGCTGCTCGCCGAGGGCCGAGCGGCGCGTGGGGATGCGCGGTCTGCAATCGTCGACGCGCTGCGAGCGCTCGATGACGAACTCCTTGGTGCGGCTCGGATAGAAGCCAACGAAGAACTTCTCGCAACCCTGGCTCGTGATGCCGAGGCGGAACTGGCTCCGTTCAAGGCCCGCATGCCGAAAGATGAGTTGGCGCGCGCGCGCGCCGCCGCATCCGAGCGCCTGCTGCGCGACGCCTTTGGTCTGCCGCACTTAGCGTACGACTGAGCGTGCTCACTCCCGGCAGCGACGTCCGTATCGAAATTGAAAAGCCGGCCGCTGGCGGCCGGATGATCGCGCGTCATGAAGGGCAGATCGTGCTCGTCGCCGGAGCAATCCCTGGAGAACACGTCAGCGCCAGGATCGAGCGGGTGGAAAAGCGGCTGGCATTCGCTTCGACGACATCCGTTCTCAAAGCCTCTCCAGATCGCCGGGCTGCACGGGACCCGCTCTGCGGCGGATGCGTCTACGCGCATATCGCGTATGCGCGTCAGGTTTCGCTGAAGGCCGACATCATCTCCGACGCATTCACGCGCATCGGGCGCATTCCCCTTCAACAGTCAGTGAATGTGCTGCCATCCCCCGAGGCTGGCTATCGCCTGCGCGCCCGACTCCACGTCAACGAAGGCGGAGCCGGGTTCTATCGTGAGGGAACGCACACCCTGTGCGATGCGCGGCTGACCAATCAGCTGTCGCCGGGCGCCATGGACGCAGTGGATGCTGCGCTTGCCGCGCTCGGTGACGCGCGATCTGCCGTAACGTCGATCGAACTCAGCGAGAACATCTCATCCGACCAGCGCGCTTTGCATTTCGACATCACGCGCGAGGCGCAATCGATCGAGTCGCAACTTGGTCGAGTTATAGAAGCGGCGGGTCTCAGCGGGTGTACGGCGCGCGGTTACCTGGGACCGCTACTGCGGGTTGGCCAGCCAACCGTTACCGACCCGTTATCGACGCTGACCAGTGGACGCGCAGCATCGGGCCAACTTGGACGGCAACCGGCGTCGTTCTTCCAGGGGAACAGGTTTCTGGTTCCGCAACTCGTCACGACGGTACTCGACGCGACGCCTTCCAACAGCATCGTTCTCGACCTGTACGCCGGCGTCGGTCTCTTTTCGCTCGCGCTGGCATCGACAGGGCAGACTCGCGTTACAGCTGTGGAAGGGGACAAATCAAGCAGCAGCGATCTGCGTGAGAACGCTGCTCCCTACGGCGATGCGATCAAGGTCAAGGTCGGCCGGGTCGAGGATTTCATCCATTGCACTCCCGAACGTGCGGCGACGATCGTCGTCGATCCGCCGCGGACCGGCATGTCGCGCGAGGCCATGGACGCGATTGCCTCTCACGGGGCCAGCCGTATCGTCTACGTGTCGTGCGATCCGCCGACGATGGCGAGAGATGCGCGGCGGTTGCTGGACGCTGACTACCGGCTGACATCGTTGCAGGGGTTCGATCTCTTCCCCAACACGCCACACGTGGAAAGTGTTGGAGTGTTCGACCGGTGAATCTACAGTTTTGCTTCCATCCGGTCGCGGGCGGCGGCGACGAAGGCATCGAACAACGGCTTGAACTCGCCGGTGCGCCAGAAATTCTCGGGATGCCACTGCACTCCGAGACAGAATGCCGCGTCGGGCGCTTCGATGCCTTCGATCACGCCGTCGGGCGCCATGGCCGAGGCTTTCAGGTTACGTCCGAGTTTTCCGACTGACTGGTGGTGGCGGCTGTTGACTCTGCACGCGCACGCGGCGCTGACCGCTGCTCCGAGCGCACTGTGGAGGCGCGAATCCACGTCCACCGTGATGTCATGCGCGACACAGTTCTTCGGTTCGGTGAGGCTGTGCGTAAGCTCGGTTGTCACCGCTGTGGGGATGTCCTGAACCAGCGTCCCGCCCGCCGCGACGTTCAAGACTTGCGCGCCGCGGCAGATTGCGAGGACCGGTACATCGTCCTCCATGGCGCGTCGCGCGAGGTCGAGCTCGAACTCGTCGCGTCCCGGCTCGGCGTCTTCGACAGTCTCGTGGCGATTCTCTCCGTAAAACGCAGGATCAACATCGCCGCCGCCAGTCAACAGTACGCCATCGATCGTCTCGAGCACCGTGCGAGGGCTCTCGCTCACCTCGAGCACGCGCGCCCGCGCGCCTGAACGTTCGACTGAGGCCACATAGTCGTCGAGCCTGCTGCAGCGGGTTACGCCGATAACTGGTTCGTGCGCCATGTGTCACATTTTCGGCGGAACGCCGCACCCCATGAGGTCCAATGCGCGAGCGAGCTGAGTACTGTAGTACGCAACGGCTGCGGCTCGCCACACGCGCGCCTCCTCCCGTTCCTCGTTCAGGATTGAATACTTATGGTAGAACCCGTTGAAAGCCTGCGCGAGGCCAAACGCGTATTTCGCAACCACTGACAACTCGAGCGTGCGCACGGCCTGTTCCACGATCTCGTCGAGTCTTGCCGCTTCGAAGACGAGACCCCACAGGTCGTTCGCTTCGTCGTCGTTGCCCGCAAGGACCGCGGGCGTTACCCGGTCGAGCGCCGACACCATGTCGTCGGCTCCAAGACCGTGCCGCTCCTTCAGTTTGTTGAAAATGTTGTTCGCCCGCACCACGGCGTATTGAAGGTACGGGCCGCTTTCTCCTTCGAAGCTGAGCGCCTCGTCGATGTCGAAGATGATGACCTTTCCGCGCGAGAACTTCACCATGAAGTAGCGCACCGCGGCGGTTGCGATTGATTGGGCAATGGCCTGCACCTGATCGGCGGCGAGGTCGGCGTTACGCTTCGACACTTCCGCGGCTGCCTTATCGGTCACGCGGTCGAGCAGATCGTCCGCCTTCACGCCGAGGCCCTTGCGGCCCGAGACCTCCACGAACGGCCGGTCGCTGTCCTCGCTCGTGTCGTACCCGAGCTCGCGCGCCGTTGCGTGCGAGAGCGCCACCATCTCGTATGAGTAGTGAATCGAGTGCTCAGCCTGTTCGGTGTATCCGAGCACCGCGAGCGCCTGCTTGACCAGCTTTTGCAGATACGACTGCCGTGTATCGATGACGTTGCACACCCAGGACGCCCGCCCAAACTCCGGCGCATCCCGTTGCGACCCGGGTGTTGATGTCGTCGACCACAACGGATCCGGGCCGTCCACGAATTTGCGGTAGTGAAAGTCTTTCCCGAGAAGGCCGAACTTCCACAGCTGATACGCCATGTCCTTTCCGACGTAGGTGACGGTGCCATCGGATCGGACAATCACTTTTTCGCGAGGTTCGTCTTCGGCTTCGTTGGCCGCGGCCGAGTCTTTCGCCGCCGTGTCTGCGGGTTCATCGTCGATGCGCATGACCCAGCAGCCTTTGAGTTTTCCCTCGTTCTGGAGAAAAACGGCCCCGGTCTTTTTCAGGAACTCGAAGGCATGCGTCCAGAAGTGAAGACGCAGGATATCTCCTTCCCAGGTGAGCAGGTCATAGCCGATATTCATTCGGCGCATCGTCTTCAAATGCGCGCGGACGATCCGCTCGGCAATGAAGCTGGCGAGGGCGGCCGTGTCGTTGTCGCCGTGTTCGATGTCGTGGAGTGCCTGCGTGCGGATTTTCAAGCGGTCGGGAGACCCGGCGTACCATTCAGTTACTCGCGCATACAGGTCCCAGCAGTAGTAGTCGAACTTCCCGGCGTCCGCGATTGCGCGGACGTCGTCGAGCGACTTGCGTTCCAGTTCGCGAAATCCCACCGCGACATCGGCCACCTGGACCCCGGTGTCGTCGATGTAATTCTGGATTTCAACCTGTCGTCCCAGAAAGCGCAGCACCCGTCCGAATGCATCACCAAGCGCGGCATTGCGCAGATGGCCGATGTGTGCGGCCTTGTTGGGATTGATCGCCGTGTGTTCGACGATCGCCTTTCCACCCGAAGTGGCGGTTCGAGTCTCGTGCGTCAACCATTGGCGCGTCCATAGTGGGCGATCGAGAAAGAAGTTGACGTAACCGTTCGGCGCCGCTTCGATCCGCGAAAACCCGTCGACCTGTCCCAACGACGTCACGATCTCCTGCGCAATCGCGCGTGGCGCCTTGCGAAGGCGGCGGGCGAGCTCAAACGCGAGGGGCACCGCGAGATCGCCTAATGCTCGACGGGGCGCCGGCTCAACCGCGATTGCGCGCAGAGCCGGATCGTCGGCCGGCAAACCGTAGAGGCGGACAACGCTCTCTGCCATCAGAGTTCGAACCAGGGCGTGGATCGGCAAAATCATGAATCAGCGCTCATCCTGCGGTATTTTTCCAGTCGTGATACGATTTGCGGGCGGTTCCGGCATTTATTCACCGACTCCCTTGGCCCGCTCGTAATCATGCGGCGTGTTGACATTCACGAAGAACGTCTCGTTGTCCACGTCGACCTCCGTGACACGCATGCCCACCGGAAGCCGCGACGCCTCGTTTACGCCTCGCGCGAGCCGTTCACGGATGTCTTCGGCGCATGCGCGCGAGTAAATCGCGCAGAGCGGTTCGTGCCCTCGAGCGTGCCGGGGAATGACGAGATCGGCGTCCTTCACCGCGGCGAGTTCACGCAGGAACGCGCTCGACAGAAACGGCATGTCGCAGGCGACGACCAGCGTGCGTTCGCACGGCGATCGCACAATCGCCGTATAGATGCCACCAAGTGGCCCGGCATCCGGAATCTCGTCGGAAATGACGCGCAACCCTCGCGACGTCCACGCGATATCGCTGCGCCCGACGACGAAGATGTCGTGCGCGACCTCGCCGAGCGTTTGCAACTGACGGTCGATGATTGCGGTTCGACCGATGACGAGCGTTCCCTTGTTGACACCGTCCATGCGTCTGGCGCGCCCGCCGGCCAGGATTGCGGCCGCCAGTTCGCGTCTGTTGTCCATGTCCAGATCGACAAGAGTATCAAACCCCGAATGGTAGCAGCGGCGATCGAACAATCGTTGTCGAGTGGGCCAGCATCATGTCGGTGACCGAGCCGCGGATTGGACGGGTCCTGGTCGCCAGCCTCCACCAGGCGATCGCCGACGTGTTGCCGTCACGATTGGAGTTCTACGAGAACTGGCTGAGCGTCTCCGGACTGCGGGAAGGCACGATCGGACTGGCGCCGCTGTTTGCGGTGCTGAGCTTTCTGCGCACCGAAGGGCAGGCGTACGGGCAGATCACGGCGCGCGCCGGCGAGTACGCCGCCGACTGGACCGTGAACGATATTTCACCGTTCGAGCGTCGCTTCGTCCGCGCGCTTCCGGCGGCATGGCGGACGCGCGCCGCGCTGAGGACCGCTCGCGCGCTCGTTCGTCAGACATATCCGGGGTCGCGCGCGATCATGAAACTGCGCCGCGGAACCGCGTCGGTCGACCTGCGGGGGTCGCTGTTCTGCGAAGTTCGCGAGACATCGAACTTTCCGTTATGCGGTTTCTACGCCTCGTCGATTGCGCGTGTGTTGCATCACTTCGACCTGCGCGCCGACGCGCGGGTCAGCGAATGCCGTGCTGGTGGAGCGCGAAAGGGCTGTCTGTTGTCGGTCGTTGTTCTTGGGGCCAGCGTAGACGAGTCCGCGGCAGCTGCGTGACTAGCAAAAAGCGACCAGAAGGTGGCAATTCACGAATCGGTGTCTGGCACCATTTCGTGAACGCTGCGATCTCCCTCTTACAGGTCGCGGCAGGCTTGATCCTGCTCGCGCAGCCTGCCGCGGCGCAGCGTCCGGTCAACGACCGCATTCTCGTCACTCCGTTCGAGAACACAGGACATGACCCGCGACTGCATTGGTTGTCAGAGGCTTCGGCCATCCTCATCGGCGACGAGCTGCGCGCGCGCGGACTGCCGGCGATTTCGCGTGACGACCGGGTGCGCGCGTTCGACGATCTCCACCTGCCAGTAGCGGCCACGCTCAGCCGCGCCACGGTCATCAAAGTGGGGCGTCTTGTCGGGGCGAGTGAAGTGGTCATCGGCAGCTTTGCGGTCGACGGCGACAAACTTCGGGTCGACGCCCACTCGATTCGCGTCGACGTCGGACGGGTCGAGCCGGCGGTCTCCGATCAAGCGCCCCTGACGGATCTGTTTGCCAGCTTTCGCCGTGTCGCGTCGCGTCTCGCCCCGGATTCACGGCCTCCCACGTATGCATCGGCCTATCCGCCCTTGAACGCGTTCGAGAACTACGTCAAAGGCCTGGTTGCGGAAACCCCGGTGGCGCAAGCAACGTATCTCGAAAGCGCAATCAAGATGTTCCCGGCCTACGATCGTGCCGAGCTGGCGCTCTGGAGCGTTCGGACCGGACTGGCGGATCACGTATCCGCTCTTGCCGCCGCCCGCGCCGTGTCGAGTCCGTCGCCGCTCTTCCGACGGGCGCGGTTTCTTTCCGGCGTGTCGTTGATGCAGCTGAGGCGCTACGACGAGGCGTTCCCGACGTTCAAGGCGTTGACCGACGACGCCGCGTCAGCAGCCGACAAATCGGTCGACCTGGGTGCCGCCTGGAACAATCTCGGCGTCATTCAGATCCGGCGGGGGTCGACACCGGAAACGGGCACCCCGGCGTTTTTTCTGACCAAAGCGGCCGACGTCTCGCCCGGCGACTCCGACGTGCTGTTCAACCTCGGGTATGTCTACCTGCTCGACCGAAACACCCAGGCGGCTACCTATTGGCTCCGCGAGGCGGTGCGCCGCGATCCGAGCGACGCGGATGCGCATTTTGTGCTCGCTGCCGCGCTTCAGAGTTCCGCGAGCGACGTCGAAGCTGGCCGTGAACGGGAACTCGCCCGCCGGTTGTCGTCACGGTACGAGGAACTCGAACGGCGCGCGGCAGCGGAGAAGATGCCCGTTCCGAAG
>Ga0310902_10000335_pt1 | contig 12897 bp, 6 predicted proteins | sample C24D3metaG_FD_203748 | JGI IMG/M metagenome (GOLD analysis project Ga0310902, IMG submission 203748) | Lab incubated soil microbial communities from West Virginia University Organic Research Farm, Morgantown, WV, United States - C24D3 | ecosystem: Environmental > Terrestrial > Soil >...
GCCAATATGCCTTTGGAACTTGCAAATAAGATTACGGAGGAAGTGGAGAATAAGATCTACAAAATTCAAACATCTTATCTAACATCATCTCTAATAAGGGAAACTACCAACTCAGTGCTAGTAGATCATGGATATGATGAATATAGAAATAAACTTGCACGATTAGGAATACCCCCAATAGATTTGGTAAATATTATTAATGATACGAGTTCGAATGTAGAAATTCCCGATCTTTTCATAAAAACGTCATCTTCAATTTTTACTGAATATCTGCTTAATAATTCTCTCCCAAAAGATATTGTAGATATGCATTTGATGGGTGAAATTAATATCGGTAAGAGCGGGTTCTGGAATTTACTTCCTGACACAATTTTCATCAATCTAAATTCTGTACTAGATAGTCTTTCTGATATTAAAGGGAAGCATCTAGGGATTTCAAGGATAACTTCCTTATGTAACCCACATGATTATGATTCAATTATTCCTTTGTTACTCTGCCTTTTAACTAGAGAGGTTTCTCGTGAAGTAGTTTTAGAGGGATTCATTGACTTTCTTGCGAAATATGCTCACACCGACGAAAACCTTGTTAATAAAGTTTCTAAAATCCTTTTTCTTTCATCTTCAATATCATCTGTTTCATCATTTTCCCCCTACATCACGTTGCCTATCAATCTAGATGACTCTAATTCTTCCCTGATAGATAATGTAATTGATGGATACCATAGGTACATAGTAAATACTCCTATTCCCAATATTGGTTTATCTCTCGTCTGCGAAGACCGAAACAGCATTTACAAATATACTGATAAGATTGCAAGGATTTCTAGACTTGGTGGAATTATGTCATTTTCTCAACAAAAAATACGGGGAAGGTACGGCCTTTGCAAACCAGTTCATCCTTCCCTAAAAACCACGGTAGTAACACTTCAATCTTTGTCAATAAATCTCCCACGAATAGCATATCAATCAAATAGAGATGAGACATATTTTAGAGCAAGACTTGCGTTATTGCTTAAACCGCTAATATCTGTCATCTACCAGCGTGTGAGTAATATATCCGAGCATATACAAAAGGGAACAACACCACTATTAGCAAAAATTACTTCTAATCTACAACTTGGCAAGATAGATGCTATGATAAATTTAGTTGGAATGAATGAATCAATTTATAATATTTTAGGTTACAAGTTCGGAAACGACGGTGAAAATATCGTTTGTAAAGTTATACAGACGGCTGTAGATATAATAAGTGAACAAACTAAAGAATTATCAAATTCAAGTCTAGGGATAGCCATATTAAAAGATGAAAGTTCAAATCGATTCAAGAGTCTAGACAACGAGAAATACGGTAAATCTACCGCAATTTCTGACAATTCCTCTAACGAGAAAGACGAGCTTTATTCACAAGGTTTTCAAATTAAGGGCACAGATGTGCTATCAAATAATCTTTCTTTGAAATCAATATGTGATCATTACTGTGCTGTAGTAAATATTCTGAAAGGCAATCTTTCTATTGATCTCGATATTGAAAATATCTCTACCGATAAAGAAGTTAGAACATTAATTGAATCATCACTCGATCTCCCTTTTCTTCGGATGACCTATGGGTTGACCATATGCAATATTTGTGGAAAACGATCCCAACGTACTAATAATAGAATTTGTGAATACTGTGGTTCCCATAAGATTTCATTAATATCTATATAATAACAAATAACTATAGAATCTAGCTATTGACATGTATGGGTTACATCGATAAATAACCCAAAATCTATGGTTCTAAAGATTGTATCTTACCCCCTGATATAATATTTTTATTGGTATTTTCAATTCACAATTCTTATAAATAATGATGATTGTTAAAAAATTGGAAGGCGAGCTGTATGGGAGTATCTGAAGTAAACAAATCAAAAAATAATTCTATTTTTCAAATAAAAAAACGAGATGGTAGAGTTGTTAATTTTGATGAAGCAAAAATATCACATGCAATTTACAAGGCATTGGTTGCAACTGGTAAACCAGATTTTAAACTAGCTGAAACATTGAGTCATAAGGTATTAGAAAAGATCACTAGGAATTCATTTGAAAAGGGCTTAATTCCAAGTGTTGAAGATGTTCAGGATATAGTTGAATCAATTTTAATAGAAGATGGTCTTGCAGATACTGCGAAGTCCTATATTCTCTATAGACATGAAAGAAGAAAACTAAGAGAAGATAAAATGAAAATTCTTAATAAAAAAGATTTGGATGAAGTTGACAAGTCTTTTGATATCAATTCTTTACGCGTTTTATCATCTCGTTATCTCTTGCGTAATGATAATAATGAGATTATTGAAGGACCCAAGGAGATGTTCGAAAGAGTTGCGATTCTTGTGTCTATTGCTGATATATTACATGACCCTCTTATTTTCAATTTGGCTGGAGGATACAAGCAGGATATTGAAGAAGCGACTAATTACTATGATAAAATAAACGAGTTCGATCTGAAATTGAAAATAGGTGAGTATTATCTTAATAAATACCACTTTGAATCTCTGATACGATTATTTGTTCAATTATCCTCCAGAGGACAAATGAAATTATCATTTAAGGAAATATTAAAATTAATTGTACAAGGGAAATTTACATGTTTTGAAGACAAAATCAAAGAATATTATGAATTAATGGTGTCAAAAGATTTTCTTCCCAACACACCTACATTAATGAATGCTGGAGCAAGATTAGGTCAACTTTCAGCATGCTTTGTCCTAGATATACCTGACGATATGGGTCTGATCATGAAAACATCTTCTGATGCAGCCATGATTTTTAAATCTGGAGGTGGGGTGGGAATAAATTATTCGGATCTCAGACCTGAAGGTGACATAGTTGCATCTACATCGGGAGTTGCATCAGGACCTGCATCATTTATGAGAATCATTGATACCATTACTGATGTTGTAAAGCAGGGAGGTAAAAGACGGGGTGCAAACATGGGGATATTGGAAGCTTGGCATCCTGATATTGAAAAATTCATTACTGCAAAGACGAAATCAGGTGTATTTGAAAACTTTAATGTAAGTGTAGGACTGTGGGATGATTTCTGGAACTCTTTGATAAATAAAAATAGCAATAAATTTACACTCAAAAATCCAAGAACCCACGAACCCGTAAAACAGATAGATTCGCATCAATTGATAGATCTTATATCTTTAAGTGCATGGAAAAGTGCCGAACCCGGTGTGATATTTTTTGACAATATTAATAAATACAATCCCTGCCTCAAAGCTAAAAATGGTCCATTGAGGGCTACCAATCCGTGTGGTGAACAATCATTATATCCTTACGAATCCTGTAATCTAGGATCTATAAATCTCGCAAATTTTGTTAAAAGAAAGGCAGATGGTATGTATGAATTTGATTGGCATAGATATGAGCAGACGATACGTTTGTCATCGCGATTTCTTGATAATGTTATAGATGTGAACAAATATCCAATAGAAGAAATCGATTACAATACTAAACTTACGAGAAGGATAGGTTTGGGAATAATGGGAATAGCAGACCTATTGTTTTTGTTACGCATTCCCTACACATCGACTGAAGGTTATGAATTTATGAATAAACTAGCTGAAACATTAACCTATTATAGCATGGAAGAAAGTGTTGCTGTTGCTAAATCTAGAGGACCTTTTCCATTGTTCAAAGAAACTGATTATGTGAATGGAAAAATACCTGTATCTGGGTGTTATGAAATACCAAAAGAACAGCACGCTTATGATTGGGAATCTTTAACCGAGAAAATCCAAAAATTTGGAATACGTAATTCTTGGACTACCACCATCGCTCCAACCGGTACATTATCCATGATAGCAGACTGTTCTAACGGTGTTGAGCCTGTTTTTGCCTTGGTTTTTGAAAAACGTGTTACTGTTGGAAGATTTTTCTATACTAATAAAATATTTGAAAATATACTAAAAGAAAATGGTCTTTATAATGATGAAATATTAACAAAAATAGCAAATAATTATGGATCTGTTAGAGGTCTTGATGAAATTCCTAAATGGATACAATCCATATTTACAACAGCAATAGATATTCACTGGACAGACCATATCATGGCACAGTCAATATGGCAAAAATGGATAAGTAATGCTATTGCAAAGACAATAAATATGCCTGGAGACGTGACAGTGGAAGATGTAAAATCTTCATATCTACTATCTCATGAATTGGGATTAAAGGGTGTTACTGTATATAGAGATGGCTCGAGAAATGAACAGGTTTTACATATTCCAGGAACAAATACATTTGAAAAATCTTTCATTGTAAAACCAAGTGATTATGTTACTAATTATATTCATACCCATATAAAAGAGCCATATATAGTTCAATATCTAAGTAAAATATTTGATAACGTGAAAAAAGAAGAACACGAAGTTTTGATAACTTCCAATTTTAACAAGAATATGGAATTAATTCAAAAAACAGTAATGGAAATAGATGAAAGTGAACTGTGTCCATCTTGTAAATCAAAACTCGTTATCACTGAGGGATGTAATGTGTGCATAGAATGCGGATTTAGCAGTTGTGTATCTGGATAACGCACAATCAACCATTCCAAATTTTTATGTATTATAATTAAAAAATCATAAAATTGTTTCATTCTATAAACTATACCGATTAGTATATTTTATCTTGACCTTGAAACAGGTAGTTTCTCATATCCAGGTGAAATCTTTTTGTTCTAAAATATTTGGATATTTACTTCTAAAATCTGTAAAGAACCAGTAATAATATAAAACGGGAAGATCTTTTTGTATTTGTTTCGCGTATCCTCAGGCATTATGTATTCCGGAGATGCTGTTGGCAGATAGGTCAGATGTCTTATTGATGTCGTATCTTTCAACTAAAATAACTACATGTTTGAATACCTAGACATAAATTCTGGAAAGATGGTGTGATGATATTCATGATGACACGTCACTTATATGAATCAGAATCTTTGAATGTTTATCAAATATTTCAGTATTTTTGTTGATCTGTAACTATGTTGTTTAGTATTATCCAAGAAGGGATAACATTTTGGAAATTTCCTCTGAACCTGTTTTAGATAATCTAAAAAGATGTTGGCCACAGACTAGTTGTACTGTTTAAACAGCCGGTCTCCTTTCAAACTTCTGGTACACGATAAGACTGACTCTTGATGGGACCAATTAACTCTTACAATTAGTCGTTTATCATGTTTTATCCGATCCTTCTTACAAGAAAGTCAATGAAGATTAACTATTCATCAGTAGATACTAATGTGAATCAGTTTTGGATATTATTGTTGTATATCTGTATGTTATTTTATAAAACATTCATTCTCTTTTTTTATATGCAGTGTTTATATGTACTTTTCTTGGCACTTCTATTCGAATCCCAAAATGTGAAACAAACGGGATATGTGAGGATATCTAATTTCACTCGTTTTGACAATTAGATCTGTAACATGTTGGGTAAAGGATTTTCAATTTTTATTTTGTATATTCATTTCACATAATTCTGCTAGTCTGCCACTTTTACATGAATTTTAATCGTTCTTCTTTACCTTCTTCATGGTATCTTTTCAAACAATAATTACACTGTTATACTTTTGTCAAGATCTCTTACTAACTGTGCAGTAATCTGTTTATCATATGCTATAACAAGTGGAGTTCCTTCCTTTACATTAGTATCGTGTTCAGATTTGTATATTTTTTCAAATTTTGTTTTTGATATTGTGCAAGTAATAGCCAATGTGCCACTTCATGTTAATTATATCTGCTAGTGACTAAATGTATTACCTGACAGTAAAATAATGTCAGAATACTTGTCGTAATTTGTATAATCTAATTCTAAAAGGGATTTTCATTTAATATGACTGCTAACAACGCTGCTCTTAACTCTTTACCGTATGCAGCCTGTTTGAAATAGATTGCTTTTGGAGACACATCAATCGAATGAGATATTTCATCGAATCTTGGCAATGGATGCATTATGGACAAATCTGCCTTTGTGTTATTCAAGATTTTTTCATCGATTCTATAAGTGCCCTTAACTTTTTCATATTCTTGAACATCTGGAAATCTTTCTTTCTGTATTCTAGTAACATATAAAACATCCAGTTTAGTAATCACGTCATTTAAATAATTTTCTTGTTTTATTTTTATCTTGTTCTGAATTTCATAAATTGATTCTTTTCTTATGTTCAGTGTTGGAGGCGAGATCAAATAAATATTTACTTTATAATTTTGCAATCCATATAACAACGAGTATACTGTTCTTCCGTATTTCAAGTCACCTACTATTCCGATAGTTAGATCATCTATCTTACCTTTTTCTTTTTTTATGGTGTATAAATCAAGCATTGCCTGTGTTGGATGCTCTTCGCTTCCACTTCCTGCATTGATTATGGGATTATTAGAAAGCTCTGCTGCATATCTGCTTGAACCGTCTCTAGGATGTCTTAAAATTATTATGTCTGAATATAAATCCATTATTCTTACAGTATCAGCTAGACTTTCACCTTTTTCAATAGATGAAAATTTAGAATCAAAAATCCCAATCGAGCTACCGCCAAGGGATGCCATCGCTGCTTCAAAACTCATTCTTGTTCTAGTACTAGGTTCATAAAAAATGTAACCTAAGGTTCTACCTTTACCTAATTCGCTTTTCTTATCAGGATCTGATTTATTAATTATGTCAGTCGCTTGAAAAATAAATTCCAGATCTTCCCTAGAAAAATCTTTGATTGATACAATATCTTTTCCAAAAAAATGATTTTTCCTAGTCATAAATTGACAATACAAAATAAATAGACAATTCAATAAATATGTATTTCATTAGTTTATTAACAAATTTTTATATACGTTGTCGACAGCATTTTGAAGATACAATAATTCAAAAGGAATAGATTGAATATACTTTTAAAACTGCCAAAATCAACTTGCATATGTTTCGAGATAATAAAGAATAAAATTGATGAAATAAAATTATATATGAATTGATAAACAAATTATCAAAAATCTATAATTATGTTTTTATTCGCAATTTATTAAAAATCTTCATCAACGTTTAAAAAACGGAAAAATTATATTATTCAAATTCTAATCCTATATTCCTTTTTTCTATCACGGAATTAAAAATTTGATTTTTTTTGATTATTGAAATACCTGTTAAATTACCAATCACTTGTATTAAAATAATCCAATCGGGATTATCCAGGCAAACCTTAAACTGCAATTTATTCGCAATATAATTTATTATTTGATTTGTACTTAACTCCGTGTGTCTTTTTTCCACTGTAATTCTGTACGTATCATTAAATGATATTTTTTTCTGCACTAAATTTTCAACTTCTCTTTGAATTGTTTTTAGATCTGTTATGGTCGATCTCTCTATTGGTATAATTCTCAGAATATATCTGAATTGCCAAGGCTCATCCATCAATATCTGCCTAAATTTAGACATAAATTCAAATTGATCAAGATTTGTATATCCTAAAACAATCCCAGAGACTTTACTTATAACAAAATCAACACTCCTATCACCAGCACTTTCAAATAATATTATCGCTTCTTCAATAGCTTCTTCTTCTTTATGTCTATAAGTTGTGAGGATTAGGTTGAAATCCACTACTTTGGTCTAGATATGATTTCGTAAATATCTTCCGATTTAATTGGTCCTTCTCTTAAAATTTCAATGGAATTTTGAGTAATGTCAACTATTGTAGAGCTTAAAACATTCCTTTTCAATATACTATTTTCTCCAATTAGAATCGCATCATATCCTTTCAGGTCGGATTCGAAGATTTGTTGAGCAGAAACGCTCGAATCTGTGTTAGATATATTTGCACTAGTTCCTAATAGAAAATCACAACCTTTGAGAAGTTCAAGTGTACATAAATTGTTTGGAATTCTTACTCCCAAAGATTCCTTTCCACCAGTAACAATTTTTGGAATATTATCATCTATTAAATGTCCAATAATGGTTAGTTGTCCTGGCCAGAATGCTTTAGCCAACTTACTTCCAATTTTATCTAGATTGATTATTTTTTTTACTGATTCTACATTATGAGTCAAGATAGGAAGGGGTTTGGTTTTACTTCTTTTCTTAATCCTAAATATCCTCTCAATTGCCTCTTCATTATATGGATCACATCCAATCCCATAAACCGTATCGGTGGGAAAAACCACTACGCCGCCTTGTTTGATGATTGAAATACATTTCGTTATATCTTCTTTACTATTACACTCAAATATTAACAAATTTTAAAATTTACACCATTTTTCGGTTATTGTTATTACTATTTAACCAATGTTTTTATTATAGCTTTTTCTACCTCGGAAATCAGATCTTCAGTATTTGATAGTCCAGATTTAATATTTCCACCTGCAGCAAATTTATGTCCACCACCATCAATTAGATTTTCTGCTATTTCATTACATGCAATTTTTTCATTGCTACGTCTAATACTTATTTTTCCACTTTTATCGTAAAATATAGCTAGATCAGCCCTAGTAATATCAAAAATTTCTTGAGCAAATAGGCTGGTTTGTAAATAAGGTGATGATTTTACAAAAACTACATCTAAATCCATCACGTCCTTTCTTATTAGTTTTGTTAATGCATATCCTTTTTCCTTCTCATAAAGGGGCATGTATTTTTTGTAATCTTTATCCATATCTAGATCCCACAATATCCCCTTCGAGATTTTGGTACTCAATTCACCTAATCTTGTGTCTGAATCATTAAAACTTAGATAATATTTAATTAGTTCCGATATTGGGGTAAGATATTGGTCTTTTGTAAAGAAATCCATGGTATGTGCTATACTTGCCAATTTTTCTGCATTCTCATTTCCTTGTAAGAATCGTTCATACATTAATTCAGCAGCACATCTGTTACCTGAACTGTTTAAAACCAGTTCAATAATTTCTTTCAGTTCATTTATGGCATTTGTTGACCAAGGATGATGATCAACCCATATTATTTTATTTTCTCTAGTTCTAGCCCGTTCAAAAATATCCCTTAATGAATTAATTAAATTATCAATAAGACCAAGATCCGAAATAATATATAGATTGTTTTCACTTGAATTATTTGAAAAATCGATTATCTTGATCATTTTCATGAAACTTTCTCTGGTATAATCCATAAAGACAATTTTTGCCTGTGGATAGCGCATCATTCCAATTGATGCAGAGATTATTCCATCCAGATCGGATTCATGAGAAAATATGGTAACCTTCATAACACCTTCTCCTATAGTATTTCTTATAAGTATTCATTTCAAAGCATCTTTTTATTAATACTCTAAACACAATTTATTACGGTTAAAATATATGTTATTTCTATTTTTATTCTGATATGAATAATAGAATAACTATTGTTCCTCTTTATATTACTTGTTTTCTAATGTCTATTATATCCAAGGAACACAAGCATCTTATTATAGATTTGGAGTATATGATGAATATTAATATTGAACTATGATAATTATCTTGAGGCTTGTCTGCATATAGCACGAGAATTGCAACTTAGAAAAGATCTATCTACAAAAGATATTTTTAAAATAATCAAATCAGCTTCGTCTAAATTTAAGCTTTCTACCATTCCAAAAAATGAAGATATACTATCATATTTAACTACAAACGATCGTTATAGGTATGTTCTTCTTGTTAAACCTACTAAAACTGCATCGGGAATAGCCGTAATTACAGTAATGCCTAAACCTTATGATTGTCCACATGGCAGATGTATATATTGTCCTGGTGGAGCAGAGTATAATACTCCCATGAGTTATGTTGGGACAGAACCAGCAACACGAATAGCACAATCCGTAGATTTTGATCCATATTTACAGGTCAAATCAAAATTGGAACAACTTCATAGACGTGGTCACAATATCAGCAAAATTGAATTGGTTATAGTTGGTGGAACATTTCCATTTATGCCAGAAACATATCAAAAGGATTTTGTTAAATCATGTTACGATGCTCTAAACGATTGTCAGTCATCTACATTAGAAAATGCATTAAAGACCAATGAACAAGCCACAAATCGCTGTGTAGGTCTTACTGTTGAAACTAAACCTGATTATTGCAAAGAGAAACAAATAGATTTAATGTTAGAAATGGGAGTAACTAGAGTCGAAATAGGAATTCAAGCGTTAGATGATAATGTCTATCGATTAGTAAATAGAGGGCATACTCTTTTAGATGTTAGGGAATCTTTTAAATTATCGAGAGACGCTGGATACAAAATCGTAGGTCATATGATGCCAGGATTACCTGGTTCAACTCCTGAAAAAGATATAGATAATATTAAGATGCTATTTGAGAATCCTGATTTTAAACCCGACATGTTAAAAATTTATCCCACCCTCGTTCTTCAAGGAACCGGATTATATAAGTTACTTAAAAATGGACAATATGCTCCTTATTCTGAAGATGATATTGTAAATATCTTGATGGAAGTCAAGAAGATTATTCCCCCATGGGTTCGAATTATGAGAATTCAAAGAGAAATAGAACCTGCAGATATTGTAAATGGTAATAGAAGGGGAAATATTCGTCAAATTGTTCTTAAAAAATTAAAAGACGATGGTATATTTTGTAAATGTATAAGATGTAGAGAACCAATGATGAGAAGAAATATGTTCGAATCTTATCAAGATATTAAATTAAGTAGAATAGACTTTCTTGCTTCAGGAGGAAAAGAAGTATTCTTATCTATGGAAAGTAAAGATAATAAAATAATTTTTGGTTTTTTGCGACTAAGAAATATACTTAATCCTAGAAGGAAAGAATTGCAGGATAATTCTCTTCCATTGAAAGCCACTGCTGTAGTAAGAGAATTACATGTTTATGGGAAGTTAATAGATATTGGTCAGAGAAATGAAAATGGATATTATCAACACAAAGGTTTAGGTTTGAGATTAATGCAAGAAGCTGAAAAAATATCAAAAGAAGAATTTTGCGTAAATAAAATCTCAGTTATAAGTGCAGTAGGAACAAGAGAATATTATAAAAAAATAGGCTATATTCAAAATGGTCCATATGTTACCAAAATTTTAGTGTAAACTATTTCTATTTGTTATACTAACAGAATTTTATAAAGAGATTCTAATAAAGAAATAATCACATTTTTTATCGTACTTGTTAATTAAACAATGTATTGTTACGTGCTCCTGAAATTGTATTTGGTATAAATCTGATAAAATATAAACATATAGAATACATTTAGACTATGGTGAAGCTTCTGTTTCTTTTAAATGTAATTATTTCTATCAATTAGAATAGAACATACATAGGAATAGACCTTACTTCTTAATTTAACTTAACGGTGTGCTATGCGTTGGAAAAACAACTTTATACTCTCTACTACACTATGAAATTAATGCACAATTCAAATCATTACTATCGTGTTAATATAAAAATTACTTGCATGTTCTATATCGTATAGACTTTGTATGGAGGCGTCATAAATGAAAGATAAAATTATAGGCAAAGGAACGTGGTTAGACAAGGTAGCAAATTCGCTAATTATTAGGGAAAAAAAATTGGGAAGAAGTATAAATCTAATAAAAGTAGAAAGTGGACTTGGGGCATCCGGAATACCACATATCGGAAGTATGGGTGATGCAGTACGTGCCTACGGGATCGGTTTGGCATTAAACAATCTTGGTTTTAAATCTGAATTAATAACATATTCAGATGATATGGATGGATTAAGAAAGATTCCGACCGGTTTCCCACCTTGGCTTGATGACTACATTGCAAAACCTGTTTCAACAATTCCTGATCCGTTTGGGAATTGCCACAAGTCATATGGTGAACACATGAGTAGTCTTCTTTTAGAAAGTCTAGATAAAGTGGGTATCAAATTTAATTATAAAAGCGCCTCAGATGTGTATAAAAGTGGTATTCTTGCGAGAGAAATTGATTGCATTCTCAGTAATAATGAAATACTGGGAAAAAAAATATCCAATCTTGTAGGTCAAGATAAATATATTGACGTGTTACCTTATTTTCCAGTATGTAATAATTGTGGGAGATTGTATGTTGCACGTGCTGAAAAATATTTGTCCAATGAACGCAAAGTACTTTATTCTTGTTCTGGTAGTAAAATAGGAACAAAAGAAATATCGGGGTGTGGGCATAAAGGAGAATCTGATATTTCTAAAGGTGAAGGAAAACTAGCTTGGAAAGTTGAATTTGCAGCAAGATGGAAAGCATTGGATATACGATTTGAGGCGTACGGTAAGGATATTATGGATTCGGTACGGGTAAATGACTGGGTATCTACTTCTCTATTGAATTTTCCACATCCACTGCACGTAAAATATGAGATGTTTCTGGATAAGGGAGGTAAAAAAATTAGTAAATCAGCTGGTAATGTTTTAACTCCTCAAATGTGGTTGAAATATGGTACGCCGGCGTCTATTCTATTATTATTATTTAAGAGGATTTCAGGAACTAGACACATTGGATTAGATGACATTCCAACACTAATGGACGAATATGATTATTATGAGGATATTTATTTCAACAAAATTAAGGAAAATAATAATTCTAAAAAGATTAAATTAAAAGGAATCTATGAATATGTTAATAAGCTTAATCCTCCTTATAATAGTCTTAAACATATACCGTACAGGATATTAGTACAACAAGCGTCGCTTTTTACCGGTGCGGGACGATCTGATAATATCTTTTCAAGGCTTAAAAAATATAGACTAGTAGAAGAAAAAACAGAAGATTTAATAAATAAAATAAGTCTTGCCTCGAATTGGGCTGATGAGTTGATTTCAGAAAACGCTTTCGAAATTTCCATCGAACAAAAAGAAAAGAATGCTGTGATGGAATTAGTTAACAGATTTAAGAATCTAAT
>Ga0310902_10000337_pt1 | contig 12876 bp, 11 predicted proteins | sample C24D3metaG_FD_203748 | JGI IMG/M metagenome (GOLD analysis project Ga0310902, IMG submission 203748) | Lab incubated soil microbial communities from West Virginia University Organic Research Farm, Morgantown, WV, United States - C24D3 | ecosystem: Environmental > Terrestrial > Soil >...
TCTAAGTTTCGCCACCTTGTCGTCCTCACGGAGGACGATACGGCCTACCGCACCGGCTACGGACCGCACCAACTTCCGAGCACAGCGCCACGGCGACACGCCTCCGGGAACCTGCACATTGAGGCGATAGTGCACGAGGTTTCGAATCTCGTAATAGAACTTCCAGGTCGGCTTGGTCCGGCCACGCCGGACGGCTTCGTGAATGACCCGCGCATCCCGCGCTCGCACGGTTCGATAGCCGGCGCGCGGAATCCGCCATTGGAGGTACTCGGTGTCCTCGACCCACCAGAAGTACTCTTCGTGCGGAACGCCGACATGTTCAACGATGGGCCGCGGAATCAGCGCGCCGCACCATGCAGGAACATCGAATGGCTTTCCGCTCCGGTCGAAGACGTGCGGGAACACAACGACCGGGCCGGGTTCGTTCTGACACACCGTGCGGAGTTGTGTCAGCGTGCCCGGGCTCGGCAGCATGTCGTCATCAACGATCCAGAGGAGTGCTTTATCGGTCTCGAGAAATCGCCGGAAGCCCTGCGCGTATCCACCGGCCGGCCCCAGATTGCGGTGGAGCTGAAGCACTTCCACCGGATCGGGCAGCCCGAGCGTTTCAAGGGTTGCGGCGGCAGGCGGGTTGCTGGCGTTGTCGATGACGATGAGCCGATCGCCGGCCTGCAGCTGGTCGAGTACGCTGACGACACATGCCCGGAGCACGTCGGGCGCGTTGTGCGTCAGGACAAGGGCCAGCACGCTACCGGTGCCAGGGTCTTCAGTGCGCACAACGCACGCGGTCAACCGTCGAGCCCCGCGAATCGCGGTTTACGAAACACGGTTGCGAGCCGCTTGCTGCGGATTCCTGCTGCCAGCGCCAGCAGACGAATCCAGCGTTTGGGATGAAGCGGGTCGTACCGCAACGCCAGAAGCAGCTGTCTCGCGGCCGATCGGTGCATCCCGTGTTCGAGGTGGAGCCGATGAATGGAATAGTGATGTCTCGACAGGGCTTTCGGCCGTCTCCGCAGCTCGTGTCGATACTTGGCCAGGCAGATTTCCCACCCGCGCCATGGACGGGTCGTACTCAGTTTCGGCCCCGAATGGCGGTATGAGCTGGTCAGCAATTTCTGGACGGCTGAAAACGAATACCGCTCGCTCAATTGCACGCACAGATCCCAATCCTGCCGCTGCGGCAGCGATTCGTCGAAGCGGATGTCGTTAAGGCACTCGCGTCGAACCAGCAGCGTAATGGTTTGCACATTGGTCGAGACGTGCAGCAGTTGCTCTCGCGTGTTCAATTCGATGCCCGCAGGCAAGTACTCGCGAAGCACTCTTTCAGTGTTCCACTCCAATGTCGTGTTGCCACACGTCACGACCCCAAGCGTGGGATCCGTGCTCGCTGTGAAAACCCTCAGTTGCTCCTCGAGTTTTCCCGGAGCAAATTCGCAATCCGAGTCCAGGAACGCCACGTACGTGCCCCGCGCCATCGAGATGCCCTTGTTTCGCGCAACCGGAGCCCCACGGTTCTCCGCCAGCGTGACGTAGGTGATCCGGGCATCGCCGATGCTCCGGACGACGGCCTCCGTGTCGTCTGTTGAGCCGTCGTCGACAACGATGCACTCCCAGTCGGTTATCGTCTGCGCGATCACACTGTCGAGGCAGCGGCGAATGAACGCTGCGCGATTGAAGGTCGGGATGATGACGCTGACTCGCGGATTAGTCATGGGTGATTCACGGTCGGATTGTGGAGAAGCGAAGCCGCCCGGCGCCGCGTAATCGAGCCCACGGTTCTGAGCAGACCGATGCGGCCCGACATGGATCCGAAACGGGCGGCCACTGCCAGATGTCGCAATGCGGCGACGAGCTGGCCTGCGGCGAGGAAACGGCCACCGGCACGCAGGGACAGGTCGTGGTACAGAGCCGGTGCCTCGGTGCGGAGAAAGTGCCGGTGACGGCGAATCAACTCGGCAAACGCAGCCGCTCCAACCTCCGGCGGCTGGGCGCTGTTTCGAGTACCGCCATGGTCGCGACAGGATACGAGGGGCTCGGACACCACCAGCACCTGAGCTGTCTGAAACAGTCGAAGGAACAGATCGATGTGCTCACCGATCGGCAGTCGCGCGTCATCTGGTCGCCGTACGCCACCGGCGCTCACCAGCGCATCTCTCGTCATGAGCGGGCTGCTCATATTCCGATAAGTAAACACGTCGGCGTCAGTGGGGATGGCGGTCCGCCTGGTGCTTCCGTCCTCGGCGATCCAGTGATAGCCACAGATGACGAGTGTCCTTGAGGAGGAACTGGATTTGTCCAGCAGGAGAGACACCTGGCGTTCCAGCTTGGACGGGTGCCACAGATCGTCGCTGTCGAGAAAGGCGATCAAGTCGGCCGTTGATCGGAGTAACCCGGTCTCTCTCGCCGCTTGTGCGCCGCTCGAGGTCCGATGTGTGATGAGCTGAATCCGGCTGTCGGATGGAAGGCAGCTCGTCAACTTCCGCAGCTCAGTCGAATCGCTTCCATCATCCACGACCAGGAGCCGCCAGTTGCGATACGACTGTCGGACCACCGAGTCCACGGCCTGCGCCGTGAGCTCCGCTCTGTTGCGAGTGGGAATGATGATGTCGACGAGAGGTCCCGACGCCACCGTCATGCCTTCTCCATGGTCGACAGATAGAAACGCTCGAGGGCGCGAACGGACTCGTGCAAGTTGAACTTCTCTTCGACGATGCATCTGCCGCGCTCGCCCATACGGCGCGCGCGCTCGGGTGATTCCAGGATGCCAAGCACGCCTTCGGCCAGAGCGTGGGGATCGCCAGGTGCGACAAGGTAGCCGCTCGCACCATCCTCGACCACCTCCATCATCGGCCCGCATTTCGAAGCGACGACCGGCTTGCGGGCTGCGGCTGCCTCGAGCAACGCCAGCGGCAACCCTTCGCTGAGCGATGGGAAGAGAAACACATCGCTGACGGCTAAGAGGTCGTGAACGTCCGAGCGCTGCCCCAAAAGGTGAATGCAGGAACCGAGTCCCTGACGCTCTATTGCCGCCTCGAGCGCAGCTCGCTGCTCGCCTTCACCCACGATGATCAAGCGTGCCTGTGGCCACCGCTCCAGGACTTGCGGCATCATGCGAACCAACGACACCTGCCCCTTTACCTCTGTCAAACGAGCGACATTGATGAGGACCGGGTACGCGGCGTTAAGCCCGAGCTCGCGCCGTAGACGCTCTTGGCTCGCAGGATCGGAACGGCCCTCAACGTGATTGATCGGAACACCCGAGTACAGAACGCTCACGCGATCTCGAGGCGCATTGCCGTAGCGCGTGCCGATATCCCGGACGGCCTTTGAGACGGCAATGAATCGGCGGGTCCAGATGCTGCCTGTCCGGTCCGTGATCCACACCCGTAACCGGTGTCTCAGCGCAGTGATATCTGCCGGGACGGCCGTGCTGTGGAGCGTCGTGACGACTGGCACTCTGCAAATGAACGCGGCAAGCCCGAGATACAGGCGATCGAGCGGGTGGTTGGTGTGAACCAGGTCTATGCGACGTTGTCGCAACAGCTTGATGAGCCGCAGCAACGTTCGGCCACCATGCCACTTCCGCCGGTGATCGAGACACACGGGAACGAAGCCGGCCCTGGCGTAGCTTGGTTCCAGATCTCTGCGCGGGACGAGATAACACACGTGATTCTCGAACCGTCCCTGGTCCATGTTGGAGATGTTGCGCAGTAGGAGCCGCGCCACGCCTCCAACGTGAAGGTCGGAGACCGAGTGAAGAATGCGGTACGGCCGGCCCACGGGAACGCTCATCGGGTCTCGAACAATGGCATGGATGGGGTGTCGCTGAATTCAGTCATAGACGAAAGGGTGCTCTGGCACGTCGCCTGCGGGCGTGTCTCGAGGGCGCGCGATGAATCGCTCGCACATGTGTTCGAAAGCGCCCGCCGTGGCATTCGAAGTGAACTGGAGAGCCCGCTGACGAGCGTTCCGGGCGATGTCGGTTCTTGCGCACGCGTCGCCCCTCAGCGAAGTGATTCTCGCCGCGAGTGCGAGGTGGTCTCCAGCCTGAAATGTCACGCCACCCTTTCCCACCAGCCACGGCTGGCCGCCGGCGTCCGAGACCACGACGGCGAGACCGTGTGCCATGGCCTCGAGCACGCTGCGTCCGAAGCCTTCGGAGTTCGACGGGTGCACGAAAAGGTCAGCTTCGCTGTAGACGGACGCTTGTATCAGTTCGTCGTGGCGGAGCCACCCGCGAAAGCTCACCTTATCGGCTACGCCGAGCCGGTGAGCGAGTGCCTCAAGCCGTTCCCGTTCGGGCCCGTCGCCGATGATCGTGAGCTGAAAGGAGAACGTGAGAGTACTTGCGGCGCGAAGCAGAACATCCACTCCCTTGCCCTCGATGAGGCGGGTGATGCACAAGATCTCAAAGCGTCCGTTGGGGCGGGCGCCGGCGATGGCGCGAACTCCGATGGGCGCTTCCAGTGGATCCAAGTCGAGTGATGGAGGCACAACCCCCACGCGCGACTCACCAACCCCCCATTGCCTGCAGAGACCTGCGACGTACGGACTGACTGCCATGAAGCCGCTGATGGACGACCTCATGAGGGCGCCGATGATCCAAGCCTTGAGCCACGACCGGCTTCTTCCGACCAGGAGTTCCGTTCGGGCGTATTGAACGACCGGAACAGCGCCGCCCAGCAGGCGATACAGGGCGACACCGTACGAGCGAACCGGCTCATTCAGAATGTAGATGTCCGCCCGGTCCTCGTACGCGCGAAGCGTCTTCACCATCCCGAGCGCCGTTCGGCCGAATCGACCGCTCTCGGCGTGTGGTGTGGTGATGACCGTGTAGGGCACGTTCGCCGGGACGCGCGTCTTGCCCTTCAGGAATGTGACGACCGTGACGTCGTGCCCACGCCGGCTGAGCTCGACGGCCATCAAGTGCAGCGAGTAGTGGCTGCCGGGACCACCGACTAGGTCAAGCGCGGCAACAAACCAGGCAATCTTCATGCGTTGTCTCGGCGCGCTCCGGTGACTGTCATGATTTCTTGATCGAGAGCCGTCATTGCCTGCTGGATGTCGTTTGCGTCGATCGCCACAACCTTTACCGTCTTCGCCGTCTCGCGTATCTCGGTGACGAGCGCGTCCAGACTGAGGGCGGTGTCGGTGAACGTATCGCGAAGTTCCCTCTCGCTCAGGCTTCTGAAACGTCTGGCGAGACTCGACGGTCGACGCAATACCCGCGCTCTCGCAACCTCTGGGTCGACCCGCAGGTAAATCAAGATGTCCGGCAGAGGAATGGCGCGCGGGTAGCAGCGAAGCCTGGAAACATCGACACTCTTCTTCCCGTGTACAAAGACGGTGATGGCTCGCTGAACCAACCCCTCGTCGAAGAGCACGATGTCTTCGCGAGGGACCTTCAGGCGTGCGGTCCAATGGTTCCCCAGCGCCGTCAGGACCCACCGAAACCTTCGCAGCCTGTCTCGATGGGGCTGCCGGCAGAAACAGAGCTGCTGCACAGCAAGGGAGACGAGCTGGCGAGACCACCACGACGCCTTCAACCTGAACGCAAGCCGACGCGAACGCGCCAGGATCGCAGAAGACAAAACGTCGTCAATCCGTTGGGCCGAGTCGGGGCCAGCACCGCAGGAGCTCGCAACCATCTTCGGCGTCCAGCAACGCCGGTCGAGCTTGGCCAGCCGCTCGGCGGCCTGCCGGTGCAGCGTCGTTTTGCCAGCTCCCATCAGCCCTACGAATTCGATAATCATGTCTTCGTTCGCCTTTGAGGATCAGGCGAGTTGTCGTTCTGCGTGTTGCGACGGGATGTGTGGCGACTCGCGTGCGATCAAAGAACGGCCGTCGATGCGGTCGGGGATCGGTGCGTGCATCAGATTCAGGATCGTCGCCGCGAGGTCGACCGTTCGTCCCTCGGGGAGCAACGCCCCGGCAGGAATGCCCGCTCCCCGAGCCAGCAGGAATCCATCGCGGTTGTGGCCGCCCGAACGTGCGAATGGTACGGGCCCGATACGACCCAGCGTCGGTGAGTCGATGACGTCGGCCGGTCGCTGCGATCGCCAGCGAACCACCAGGTCTGCGGCCGGCAGGTGAGGGTCTCGCATGTCGGGAGATCGTCGCGTGCGGATCACGTCTCGGACCACGGGCTGCCCCGTACGGGCATCGACGACACCATGAAGCAGGTGAGTCAGGTCGTTGCAAAGGCGATCGTATTCGGAAGGCGCCACGATGCCTGCCGGCTCTCGGCCCTGCAGATTGATTCTGATGTATCCGTCAGAGAAGCTGGGGAGCGCAAAGGCCTTCATATGCGGCCAGAGGTGGCGGAACCACACGGCCGGCTGACTTTTCTCCATCCAGCCCGGCTTGCCGTGACGAAATGGCGATGCCGGATCATGCTGTTGGGGCGCGCCAAACCAGGGCTCCAGCCGCCCGAAGTAACGCGCGGGCAGCCTCCGCTTGAGAAGGCTTTTGATCGAGCTCTGCTCACGAGTCAGATTCCAGATGACGCGAGACCAGCCTTCTTGCGCGACACGCTTCCCCGCAACGAGGGGTGAGGGCGACACACCGGACCTGGCTGGTGCCAGCGCCGCGTGTCCCGGGAAACTGAACCGATAGAGAAGCTCCGGCAGAAAGACCGTGCTGTTGAGATCGAGCACATTGGCTTCCATCCCGTGCGGAGAAAACACGACGACCGACGCATCTGCAGGTGCCTTGGCGATAACCTCTCCGATGGCGCGATCCGCCGCGACGAAGACATCGCGGAGCAGATCGTGCTGTGAGCCGGCCAGACGGTGAAGAGGATGATTGGGATCGCTCAGGTGCCAGAAGTAGTGACCTGCCGAGTGAAAGCCGTCGAACACCGTGAGGAACAGGTCCCAGCGTTCGCGCTGCAGGAGGTCCTGGCAGATGGCGGAGCGTCGGGCGATCCCTGTTTCGAGCCTGACCTTCAGTTGCCGCAGTGCCTCGGCGTCGTGAATACTCGCCGAGTCTTTATTCAAGGCCGGATGGTTTCCATGCCGGGCGATCAACTCGTGCAGGAGGTCAGGCTGACTCGACTCACTTGCGGTCTGTGGCGAGTGCGCCCCCCACGCGAGTACCTGGAGGCCGTTCACGCCATCGCAGACCCGCGTCTGCGGTGCATCGAAGATGGCGACGCGATACTCGTCGCCGAGGGCGTAGAAAGGCGGGAACTCCTGATAGTCGTACGCACCCACCTCTTCGAGATCGTAGCTACCTTCCTGGAAGCGGATCGGCGACCAGTAGCCAAGGGTAGAGGGAGCGCACCCCGTGTGGAATGTCGTCCAGGGCGTTTCCCCGACATGGTGAGGATAGGCGCGCACCGGCGCGTAGGCCCCTTGTGCGCGCAAGGCGGCAAGCGTTGGCAGCACGCCTTCCGCCGTCCAGCGTTCGATCAGCGGCGTCGCCGCGGCGTCGAGTCCGATGGCGATCACAGGGTTCGGCATGCGTGCTCCCCGCTAACAGCGTCCAGTGTCAAGTGCACGTGTGGTTCCATGGTGTGACTATTTTTCAATCGGACGGGTCCAAAATCGACGCGCGAGCGGAGGCACGAGGCCCAGGGTGACCCGGCCCCAATGCACGAGTTGCCCGGGGTTACCAGCAGCTGCGGCGATGGAATGCCGAAGCCCTCTGCCCGAGAGGCCGAGCCGATACGCATTGACCGCCGCGACTGCCCGGTAGCTGGCCCAGAAGGCCGCGCCTGCCCGACGGTACCGAGTCCCGTGGAGGCGGAGTATCAATTCCGCAGACTCAAAGCGCGCCCGGTACTCTGCCTCGCAGGGTGCGGCCCGTCGTCTTCGGATCCAGATGAGGGGTTCGTTGACTGTGGCAAAGGCGAACGCCCGTTCTTCGCTGTGCATGACCAGGCGGATGGCAAGCTCGGCGTTCTCCGAAAACTCGAGCCGATCGTCGTAGCCTCCGATTGCCTCGAAGACGGTGCGCCGTACCGCGAACGTACCTGCACTGAAGAGCCCAACCGTGCTCGAGTGAGCTGAGAACCGGCATGGCAGGACAACCCTCTCTGTAACGGTATGGGTTGCCGGTGCTTCTGTCGTGAGGCGCGCGCCGCAACAGACGCCGGCGATGCCCGGGTCATCGAAGGCCGTTGACAGCCGCTCCAGCCAGACCGGATTAGCCTGATCGTCGCTGTCGAGAAATGTGAGAACCTCGCCACTGGCCCGCGCGGCACCCTCGTTGCGCGCCCGCGAACGTCCACCGTGTTCGATGGTCACGAGCTTCAGCCGTGCATCCTTGAAACTGGAAACAACTTCCGCCGTCCCGTCCGTCGAACCGTCGTCAACCACCAGCAGCTCGAAGCAGGGATACGTCTGTCGCAGCACACTGGCGATGGCATCAGCCACCACGTGCGCTCGCTGATACGTTGGAAGAACGACGCTGATGCTGGGTGTGGACAAGCGTGTCACGCTCTCGCCGTGCGAAGGAGTGCTGAGAGGGTCCCGAGGCCGCGCTGGCGGAGGAGACACGCCGAAACTTTTTGTGCCGCGTCCCGGCGCCACCACGCACTCAACTCGCGAACGCCGCCAAGAACAGTCTGCGCGGCACCCAGCCGAACGCACGCGAACACTTTCTTCCAGCGGCGCTCTCCCAGGAGAGCCACGCGCGTCCGGCCTCTTGCGAAGGCCAGGCTCTCCAGATGCGCCTTCGTGGCGCGCTCGTGCGACACCCAGTGTCGTACGGCCATCCCGGGTACGTAGTACAGGCGCAGATCGTTCGTAAGGGCTCTCTTGACGAGCTCCGACTCTTCACCGCTCAAGAGATCCAACCCGCGCCGGCCCAGAGATTCCTGGAAGTCCCCGACGCTCTCCACGACGGAGCGGCGAAGAGCGAAGTTGGCGCCGACGAGTGCACTGGCCAGACCCACCTCGCGCTCTTCGCTGCCGCGATCATTGGCTGACAGCAGGCTTTCAACGGCTGAAGAGGCCCACTGCGGGCGACCCGACTGCCAGTCGAGGGTCACGCGCCCCGCGAACAGTTGAGCGGGCAACCGGTTGGCGGCCTCGACCAGGGCGTCGAGCCATCCTCGCTCAACCCAGACATCGTCGTCGAGAAACGCGATCAGATCCGAACGCGTCGCTCTCAATCCACGGTTTCGCGCCAGGCTGAGACCCGGAGTTCGTTCGTCGACAATCTGCAGCGAAAAGGGCAACTCATGCCGGGCTTTGCGCAGGACATCGAGTGTCGCATCAGTGCAGGCGCTTGCTACAACCACGAGCTCGACGACAACGCCTGATGGGATGTGGAGCTCGCGCAGTGAGCCCAGCGTCCTTTCAAGCAGCGCGGCGCGGTTGTGCGTGCAAATCGCGATCGAGATGGTTGGCTGGGCCCGCATGAGACTCAAGGGTAGAAGACACCGTATCGAACGCTTCCCGAGATGCGGCCGACCGCTCGTGCGAGGCGTCGAACCCAACGAATACGCGCATGGTGTGTTGTCCGCACCAGCACCATGAGCGTTTTTCCGATAGCAAGCCAGTCGCGCATGACTTCCGCCGTGGATCGGCGTGGCATTCCAAACGCACGAAAGTCGCGATACAAAAGGGCCTGGGCAGCGCCGTACTTGCGATGCTGTCGGAACATTGCGAGTGGAGTAGAACGCTGTCGATAGTGAACGGCGGCCTCCGGAAGAAACACGGGCTGGATACCCTGCCGCTGTGCTCGCCAGCAGAAGTCGACGTCCTCGCAATACGGCTTGTCGCCAAACCCCCCAAGGCGGTCGAACACATCCCGCCTGACTCCCAGGTTTGCACCCATTGCGAACTGGGCGAATCCGAGCCCGTGCAACAAACCGTCGGACTGGGACTCGGTCACCCCCAGAAACCCGGCGCCGTTCAAGTGTCGATGCTCGAGTTTCCCGCCGACGAGATCGTGATGCTGGAGGCCCTGATACATGGCCGCGAGAAACCCTGGCGCCACTTCGTCATCGCCGTCCACGAAAACCAGATACCTGCCTTGAGCGGCTCGAGCGCCGGCATTGCAGGCGTGATGCCGCCCGCGACGTTCCGCAAGCACCAATCGAAGGCCTTCGAAACGAGCCGAAAAGGATCGCGCAACCGCTCGGGTTCGGTCGACTGAACCGTTGTCCACGATCACCACTTCCCATGGCTCGGGACAGTCCTGTCGTGCGAGAGCCTCGAGTTGCGTCGGCAGCACGTGCTCGACATTCAGGCAAGGAACGATGACGCTCAGTTCGGGTTGCAAAGGGGAGTTACCGTCCGCGATCAAGCACAAACTCGAACATCTTCTGGTTGGCGAGCGGATCGTGCCAGTCCTCGCAGTGGCGCACCGAGAAGCCAGCCGCCGCCCCGAAGGTCCGAATCTCCTCTTCCGTGTACCGGAACGTCGCATGCGCATGGCTGGCGGGCGGATTCCGGCGCTTGGGGCCGTCCTCCGCGACGAAAAACGTCGCGTACAGCCGAAGACCGGATCCGGCCCATGCCGCCAGGCGTGTCAGCGCACACCGCGCGTCACGTCGATTCAGGTGCGAGAACAACGAGATCGATACGGCAAGGTCCGCAACCTTGGAGAAGCGTTCGAACTCGAATGCATCGGAAACCACGAGTTCTGGCCTGCGTTCGATGAGCTGGCCGTGTCCCAACTCCTTTTCGGTGCCGGCTGCGATCAGGCTCGATTCTTTGTCAATGCCCAGGTAGTGGCCGGGCTTCAAAAAGGGAATGAAGTGCACCCCGCCTCGTAGTGAACCGCAGCCGAGGTCCAGGAGCACACTGTCCTCGGTGAGCCCCCTTCGTTTCATGAACTCGAACTGACGGACCCCTGGTTCATCCCATTGCTTGCCGACATAGCCACGGTGGCCGAGTTTCCGGACGCCCTCTACGCCCTCAGGCTTGCAGCGACGGCGCCACGTCAACTGACGGTAGAGCGGGCCGACGGCGCGCTTCAGTTTTGTCAGCAGGTACATGTTGGCAAGTGACTCCAGATCGAGAGCGACTCGACTGATGCTCATCAAGCGGCTTGACCGGTAATCCTGCGAGTCGCCAGATGGCGCTTGAGCCCGCCGATGGTATCGGCGAGCACAATCACGGCTTGGGATGCTGCTCGGACTCTTTGTGGCAGCATCTTCGACAAATCCCGGTAATAGCCGGCATCGAGGAAGGACTCGAGGTGCCCCGTGTCTATGGTCGAAAGGATCGTGGCCAGCCAGCCCTCTGTTCTTGCCATCGACCGGAAACCCGCCTTCTCACCAAGAACCACGTCGAAATGTCTGCCGTCAAATGACCGTGCCTGTGACGGATTGAAGAGCTGATACAAAAGCCGGATCAACGCACGCAGTTCCTGATGCTCCTCCGCGCAGCGAGGGTCATCGGCTGGAATGAAGGAGCGGCCATAGTCGACGTAGCGCGGCCGGCCGGTCCGCGTCAGCATGAAATTGGCGAGATGCGCGTCGACGTCGTACACACCGGCCTGCTGAGACAGGCACGCTTGCATCCTCAGGAACGCCCCTACGATGCTCATGGCAACGTCAGGAAGCGCGAGATATCGCCTGCGGATCCTGATGAGGGGCTCATACTGATAAACAAACCCTTCGATTCGGCCATCGTGTTCAAGCAGGTCAAATTGGTAGAGAGGGTCAACAGATTGCGGCGTGCAAGCCTTCAAGCTCTTCGACAGCCTGATGAGTACCTCTCGATACCCCGGAACCGCCTTTCCGGTTGAATCGTGCGTGTCGTCGTTGATGGGACCCAGGTGATGCGGATGGAAGACTTTGACGATGCGGTTGGTGCCGCCTGAGTTCTGCGCCAGGTAAACACAGCCGCCACGACCAATTCCCAGGCACCGCACGACCGCGTAGCCGTGTGTGTCCTTCCTGGCAACGAGCTCGACGTCTCGCTTCTGCCGCAGCGCGATGGCCCTGACCAGCAGGGAGCGGCTCGTCGAATTCCCGGGGTCCACCTCGACCACTCGCCGAATACTTTCGATTGCTTCCTCGAGTCGGCCGCTGCGGAGCAGACCGTCGCACGTTGTCAGTCGCGGGGCGAGGGCCGGCTCATCGATCATTCGCATGAGTCCGATTACTCGAGCCGTCCGAGTACTTCAATCAACCCGGTCAGGACATCCTCCCGATCGAGTCTGGGGTCGGGCATCGTCGTGCCGGGAGCAAAGCCCTGGGGGTTCGACAGGTACTTCCACAGTCTGTCGTAGTCCCAGACGCCCGATTGCTGCTTCAGTGCCGCAGAGTAATGCGGGTAAGGTGAGTGCGCTATCTTGCGCCCGACCACACGCCACAGCGACGGACCAGACGCACTGCCGGCTCCCGCCCTCAAGTCATGGCACTGCCGGCAGCCGGTGACGATTTCCGCAAGGCCCAACGCTCGTTCTTTTGCCGTCAGGCGATCGAGAATTGTGTCGGACAAGCCGCCCTCGTCAAGGTGCAGCTCGATAACCGCCGGCGTATCGGTCCAGAGCACGATCGTGCCATCTCTGAGTTCGATCAGGTCGCGAACGCGCGTTCCGACATCCAGTGTTTCGGCGAACACCACACGGCCGTCCTCGAGCCGCAGCCTCGAAAGCTCCTTCGCCCGCAGCGACGCGATCAGCAGGTCGCCCTTCCAGGTGGCGGGTGCATTCGTGAGTTCAATCAGGTTCGACACCCCGATCGAGGGTAGCCACGCGAACACCGGTGCCCGATAGCCATGGTGCCTGCCCTGTTCTCGGCTGAGTGGCCAGACGCTTCGGCCGTAATCAGTGCCGTAGGTCACCAGCGGCCAGCCGTAGTTCTGGCCCCGCTCGATGATGTTCAGCTCGTCGCCCCCTTGCGGCCCGTGTTCGGTTTCCCACAGCGTTCCGTCCTCCGCCAGCAGCAGTCCCTGAGGGTTTCTGATGCCG
>Ga0310902_10000339_pt1 | contig 12830 bp, 14 predicted proteins | sample C24D3metaG_FD_203748 | JGI IMG/M metagenome (GOLD analysis project Ga0310902, IMG submission 203748) | Lab incubated soil microbial communities from West Virginia University Organic Research Farm, Morgantown, WV, United States - C24D3 | ecosystem: Environmental > Terrestrial > Soil >...
CACGCCCTCGCCCCATTCCGCGACGTTGAGGTAGATCTCGAGGATGCGGCGCTTGGAGAGCGTGCGCTCCATCATCCAGGTAATCGCCGCTTCCTGGGCTTTACGCAGCCAGGAGCGGCTGCCGGACAGGAACAGATTCTTGGACAGCTGCTGGGTAATGGTCGATGCCCCGGCTACGACCCTGCCCTGCTCTTCGTTCTTCAGCATCGCCTTCTGGATCGCTTCCCAATCGAAGCCTTCGTGGTCGAGGAACTTGGCGTCCTCGGCGGCCACCACCGCGCGCTTCAGATGCTCGGAGATCCGGCTGTACGGGACCCAGTCGTGGCGAACCTTCGCGCCGGGCTTTTTTTCCTGATAGCGGTCCATGAACGCGGTGGAAGACGGGTTGTAGGAGCTCCAGTAGATGATGTGGCTCAGGAACCATAGCTGCACGCCGATCGCCGCCAGCAGCGCCGCGCCAAGCGTATAGCCGAGCGCCTTGGCGCCGAACACGAAAAAGCGCGAACGCCTACGCGCCACGCAGCTTGGCGAGCACCGGGCGCGTCTGCGGACGCACCCCACGCCAGATAAAAAAGGATTCGGCCGCCTGCTCGACCAGCATGCCCAGGCCGTCGGAGGTTCGTGCTCCGGCCTTTTTCGCCGCGGCCAGGAACGGCGTCTCCCGTCCGTACACCATGTCGTACGCGAGCACGCCGCCACGCAGCAGCCCCGGCGGCAACGGCGGCGCCTCGTCGGCGAGACCAGCCGAGGTCGCATTGATCACCAGGTCGAATTCGCCCGAAAGCCCGTCGTATCCGTGGCCCGAGGCGCCCGCGAAACGCTCGGCGAGCGCTTTGGCCCTCGATGCCGTGCGGTTGGCGATGACGACGCGCGACGCGCCGGCTTCGAGCAACGGGCCGACGACGCCTTGCGCCGCGCCGCCCGCCCCCAGCAGGAGCACGTTTCTGAACGAGCAATTCAGGTTCTGCGAGAGATCGCGCACCAGGCCGATGCCGTCGGTGTTGTCGCCAAAGCCGGTCTCGAGCACCAGCGTATTGACCGCCTGCGCGCGGCGCGCGCGCTCGCTCACGGTGCGGCAAAGCCTGAAGGCTTCCTGCTTGAACGGCAATGTGACGTTGAGGCCCTTGCCGCCGGCGGCGCGAAAGCGCTGCACGGTGGCGGCGAAACCATCGAGCGGCGACTCGAGCAGGCCGTAGTCGAGATCCTGGGAGGTTGCGCGCGCGAACTCGGCGTGAATCCAGGGCGACTTGGAATGCGCGACCGGATTGCCGACGAGCGCGTACCGGTCGCTCATGCGCCTATTCAGTCCAGATCTTGTCGCCCTGGCCGAAGAACCAAGTTCGGGTGATGACCAAGAGATCGGTGTCGCGCCGGATGTCGGGCGGGAACGCGGCGAACGGCCCGGCCATGCGCACGATCTTGAACGCCGCCGCATCGAGCACCTTGAGGCCGGAGGAGCGGTCGAGCTCCACCGACTCGACGTTGCCGTCGGGCCGGATGGTGACGGTGAGCCGCAGGTTGCCGTAGACCCGGCCGCGCGCCTCGGCCGGATAGTTGAGCGTGCCGATGCGCTCGATCTTCACGCGCCAGTCCTCTTCGTACTGGGCGAAGCGGTACTCGGAGACGTTGGCGCCGATGAATTTCTTGCGCGGCCGTTTCTGGTATTCCTGGATCTGGCGGTCGATCTGCGCCTGCAGGCGCATCGCCGCCAGCGAGAGATCGGCGAGGTCGCGGCCACTCGGCTGATGGCCGGGATTGTCGATGTCCGGCTGGCGCTGCGCGCTCGCCGGCACGCGGGTCTGCGCTTCGCGCGCCTTCGCCAGCAGCTCGGCCTGCTGGGCTTCGAGGCTGCGCTGGCGGCGCTGCGCTTCCGCCAGATCCTTGCCGGGCTTGCGCGGTTCGGTGAGCGGCAGCGGGGTTTTCGCCCGCAGGTCGTCCTCGACCGTGCCGCCGCGATTGAGGTTGGCCTGCGCCAACGCCTCCGCCTTCGCCGGCCGCTCCTTGCTCTTCGCGTTGACCAGCACCACCTCGAGCGAATGGTCCGGCGCCTTCCAGCGCAGCGTGTCCGGAAACTTGAAGTGCATCGACAGCAGGGCCGCATGCAGCGCGAGCGACAGCCCGATCGCCGCGCCCAGCACCCGGTCCTGCGAGCCCGAGATGAAGTGCAATCTCACGTTAGTCCTACAAGCCTTTCATATTTTAGGCTTTTTGACCAGCGTCCTCTGTGACATCCTGCACCGCCGGGCCCTCCCCCAACGTCTCTTTGTAAGTGCACGAGAGGGTACGCTCGAGCAAGTCCGCGCCGGCAACTTCGAGCCGTACCCGTGTTCCCGGTTCCAGCACCGGCAGCGAGCTCACCCGCGTGACCAGCGGCAGCCCCTCCACGCGCACCAGATTCTCGCGCAACACCATCGCGTCGATCGCTCTTGGCTCTTCCTGCAGCAGCCAGCGCAGGCTCCAATAGGTTTCCATCGCGCGCTGGTGCTCGTCATAGCGGGCGTAGGTCACCTCGAACGCGCGCAGCGCCGCCAGCAACGCGTCGGAGGTGCGGGTGAAGGGCGGCTTGTGGCCGCCGAGGCTGGCGGCGAGCTGCCACTGGTTCAGCAGGTCCACGTAGCGCCGCAGTGGCGAGCTCATCCACGCGTAGGCGGAAACGCCGAGTCCTTCATGGCCCTCGGCGTGCACGCTGAAGCGCACCTTGCCGGTGGACTGGACGCGATAGATCGCCGCCACGTCGCGCTCCGCCAGCAGCTCGCCCCACGCCGAGTTGGCGGCGATCATCATTTCGGACACCAGCTTGTCGAGCGGGGCGCCGCGCTTGCGCGGCACGATGCGGACGCGGTCGTTCTCGACGGTGAACGTGTAGTCGAGCGAGGCGCCGGCGCTCGGCCGGCCGCGCTTTGCCTCCAGCGCGAGCGCGACGCGCCACAGCGTGCGCAGCTCGTCCTCGTGCGGCAGGCCGCGGGTCTCGCCTTTCTCGAACGCCTCGTTGAGCGCGTCGTACTGCGCATGGCGCAGGTTGGCGACGACCGGCACGCGCTCGAGCCGGCTGTGGCGAGCGCGCACCGCGTGCTGCTCGTCGATATCCAGGTAGAGCGACACCGCCGGCAGCTCGCCGCCGTGATCGAGCGAGAAACGCGCGATCACATCCTCGGGCAGCATGGTGAACTTGCGTCCCGGCATGTAGGCGGTCGACAGGCGCTCGCGCGCGAGCGCGTCGAGCGGCGAACCCGGCGCGAAGCCGAGCGCGGGCGCCGAAATGTGGACGCCGATGCGCAAACCGTCGGCCAGCCTTTGCACCGAGAAGGCGTCGTCGATCTCGGTGGTGCCGATGTCGTCGAGACTGAACGCGGCGACCGGCGCCTGCGGCAGACCGGAGGGCAGCGCCGGGACCTCGTGCGCCGGGAATGCCGCGCCGCCGGGGAAGAATTCGTGCAGGAAGCGTTTCAGGTGGAATTCATGGCTGTCGGCCAGCCGCCCGCAGCGCGCGAACAGCTTCGCCGGCGTGAGGCCGGTCTGGGCGCACGCCTGCTCCAGCGCCTTGGTCTGCGGCTTGTTGCGATCGGGCGCGTAGAGCAATTCGTCCTGCAGCGCCGCGATTTCCGGCGGGCACTCGCCGCGTCCGAGCGCCTCGGCCCAAGCCGCGACCTGCTCCTGCACGCGCTTCTTTTTCTCCGCCGCGGCGAGCGCGAGCTTGAGCGTGGCCTCGGGCGCCGCCTGGAAGCGCCCCCTGCCCCGCCGGTAGAAATACATCGGCGCCGCGTGCAGCTTCATCAGCACGCCGGCCGCTTCCACCGGCGTCGGCTCGCGCCCGACGTACTCGCGCGCCAGCTCCTCGAAGCCGAACTCGCGCGCGCCGCTGCATTCCCACAGGAAGCCGACCTCGAGCTCGCCGGCGAACTTGCCCGCGGCGGCGAGCAGCTCGGCGGCCGGCGGCCGCTCGAACGACAGCAGCACGTTCGCCGCCTTGATCTTCGAGCGCCGGCCGTGCGGGCTTTCGACGTGGTACGAGGCCGGCGCGCGGTCGAGCACCGCCCCGACCTTCAGCTCGCCGTCTTCCTCATAGAGCAGCTGCACGGGAGAACTCGAGTATGCGCGGCAGGTGCTGGGGGAAGCTGTTCAGGCTATGGTCGCCGCCGGAGATCACCACCTGCTCGGCGCCGGCGTAACGCGCCACCGCTTTGCGGTAGTCGAGCACCTCGTCGCCGGTTTCGACGATCAGCAGGTAGCGCTGCGGCGTGATGCGCGGCACATACAGCTTTTCCCACTCACGCAGGTGCGCCTCGGTGAGCTCGTAAGGCTCGCCGGTGTGCAGGTTCTTCTGCGGCCCAAGATAGGCGCGCAGGCCGACGTGGGGATCGATCGCCGGGTTGATCAGCACCGCCTTCAGACCATGCTTTTCCGCCAGGTAGGTCGCATAGAAGCCGCCGAGCGAAGAGCCGATGAAGCAGGTGCCCTTCTTGACGTAAGCCTCTTCCACCAGGGAAATCGCCTCGTTCGCCAGCGGCGGCAACGCCGGGCAGGCGTACTCGCCCGCCCGCCCGCGCTCGGCCATGAAGCGCTGCATCACCTGAGCCTTGTGGGACTGAGGCGAGGAGTTAAACCCGTGCAGATAGACGATCAAGCAGTTTGGTGTGGATGCCGCCGAAGCCGCCGTTGGACATGACGAGGATATGGTCGCCCGCCCTCGCCTCGGCGACTATCGCGCCAACCAGGGTGCCGAGATCTTCCTCGCAGCGGGCGCGCGCGCCGAGCAGCGCAAACAGGGACGGCGCGTCCCATCCCAGGCCCGACGTATAGACATAGATGCGGTCCGCCTGGGCAAGGCTGGGCGGCAGCGCGTCCTTCATCACGCCGCGCTTCATCGTGTTGGAGCGCGGCTCCAGCACCGCGAGGATGCGGGCGTTGCCGACCCGCTGGCGCAGGCCCTCCAGCGTGGTGCGGATGGCCGTCGGGTGGTGGGCGAAGTCGTCGTAAATCGTCACCCCCTTCGCCTCTCCGCGCACCTGCATGCGGCGGCGCACGCCGCCGAAGCTAGCGAGCGCCTCGATCGCGGCCGCCGGCTCGACGCCGACGTGGTGCGCGGCGGCCAGCGCCGCCAGCGCGTTCATCCGGTTGTGCGCCCCCAGCAACGACCATCGCACTCGCCCTACCGGCTTTCCCGAGAGCGCAACCTCGAAGCTCCCGGCGCGATCGGGCTCGCCGGCCTGCCATCCGGTCGCGACGCCAAAGGCGTCGACCGGCGTCCAGCAGCCCATGGCGAGTACTCGCTTCACACTCTCATCCGCCCCGTTGGCAACCACTTTGCCGGATTTCGGCACTGTTCGCACGAAGTGGTGGAATTGTCGTTCAATCGCTACCAAATCGTCGAAGATGTCAGCATGATCGAACTCGATATTGTTCAATATTGCGGTGCGGGGACGGTAATGGATGAACTTGGAGCGCTTGTCGAAAAAGGCGGTGTCGTACTCGTCCGCCTCGATCACGAAGTACGGCTTCGGGGTCAGCCGCGCCGACACGGGAAAGTCGGCGGGGACCCCTCCAATGAGGAATCCTGGCGCCAGGCCGGCACGCTCGAGGATCCAGGTCAGCATCGCCGTGGTGGTGGTTTTGCCATGCGTGCCGGAAACCGCGAGCACATGCTTCCCCATGAGGACCTGGTCGGCGAACCATTGCGGCCCGGAGACGTAGCGCTCGCCCGAGTCGAGGATCGCCTCCATCAGGGGATTGCCGCGGGTGACGACGTTACCCACGACCCAGACGTCCGGCTTCAGCGCGAGCTGGCCGGCGTCGAAGCCTTCGGTGAGCTCGATCCCCAGCGCGCGCAGCTGGTCGCTCATCGGCGGATAGACATTGGCGTCGCAGCCCGTCACCCGGTAGCCGGCCGCCTTGGCGATCGCGGCGATGCCGCCCATGAAGGTGCCGCAGATGCCGAGGATGTGGAGGTGCGCCGCCATGGAGGGTCGTGATTCTATGATTGAATCGCAGGCGTGAGCCGCAAGACGGAAATGCGCGAGCGAATTGCCGCCGCAGCAGCGCGCATCATGGCCGAGGACGGAATCGACAGCTTCGCACTCGCCAAGCGCAAGGCCGCGCGCCAGCTCGGCGCGCCGGACACCGAAGCCCTGCCGCGCAACGAGGAAGTCGAGGAGGCGTTGCATGCCTACCGCGCGCTCTATCAGGCCGACGAGCACCCGCAGCGCGTGGCGGAGCTGCGGCGCCTCGCGCTCGATGCCATGCGCGCGTTCGAGCAATTCAGCCCCTATCTGACCGGCCCGGTGCTCAAGGGAACCGCCGGGCCCTATGCCGAAATCGAGCTGCAGCTTTTCCCGGAGAGCCCGAAAGACGTGGAGATCTATCTGCTCGACCGCGGCATCTCCTTTGCGACGGCAGAAGGCCGGCGCTTTTCCGGCGATCGCGCGCACGCGGTGAGCGTGCTTTCCCTGCTCTGGCAGGACACGCCGCTCAAGCTGCAGGTGTTCGACCCGCGCGACGAGCGCGTCGCCCTGAAGAGCTCCCAGGCCGGCCGGGTGCTGGATCGAGCCGGCATCGCCGAGGTCGGTGCGCTGCTGCGCGATGACGATCAGCCGGCGTGATGCGCTGTTGCTGGGGGCGGCCGGGACGGCTGCGGCAGTAGCGGGCGCGGTGGCCGGCGCGCTGGCGCTTCAATCGCGCAGCGGCGCCGCGGAACTCCTGGCCGCGCGCTACCCGGACACGGACGGACGGGTTCGGCGCTTGCTGGACTGGCAGGGCAGGGTGCTGCTGTGCAATTTCTGGGCGACTTGGTGCGCGCCGTGCCGCGAGGAGGTCCCAATGTTGGTTGCTGCGAAGCAGCAATGGGCTTCACGCGGGTTCGAAGTGGTTGGCATCGGCATCGATTCTGCTGACAACGTCCGGGAATTTTCCAAAACCTACCAAGTCAACTATCCGGTGCTAGTGGCTGACGGAAGTGTGCTGGAGCTGATGCGGAAGCTGGGCAACCGGGGCGGGGGCCTGCCGTATAGCATCGTCCTCGATCGCACCGGGAGCATTGCCGAGCGCCACCTGGGTGCCCTGACCGCCGAGGACTTGCGCAGGGTTCTTGAAAGCTTGTTCGGCTAAAATGCCGCGTTCTGCAGCGAACAAGTGGCCAATAGCATGGCTTTAGCGGTCTCAGGGGGCTAGATGGACCTGCGCAAGCTCAAGAAGCTGATCGACCTGGTGCAGGAATCCGGGATCGCCGAGCTCGAGATCACCGAGGGCGAGGAGAAGGTCAAGATCGTCAAGGGCGGCACGGTCACCGTGGCCGCCGCGCCGATCATGGCGATGCCCGCCGCCGCACCGGCCGCGCCAGCCCTCGCGGCAGCGCCTGCGGCCGCCGAGGCGCCCGACGCCGGGCAGGAAGGCCACGTGGTGAAAGCGCCCATGGTCGGTACCTTCTACCGCTCCTCTTCTCCCGATGCGAAGCCCTTCGTCGAGGTCGGCCAGGCGGTGAAGGAGGGCGACACCATCTGCATCATCGAAGCGATGAAGCTCATGAACGAGATCGAGGCCGACGCCTCGGGGGTGGTGAAGGCCATCCTGGTGGAAAACGGCCAGCCGGTCGAGTACGGCCAGCCGCTTTTCATCCTCGGCTAGATGTTCGGCAAGATCCTCATCGCCAACCGGGGCGAGATCGCGCTGCGGATCCAGCGCGCCTGCCGCGAGCTCGGCATCCGGACGGTGGTGGTGCACTCCGAGGCCGACACCGAAGCGAAGTACGTGAAGCTTGCCGACGAGTCGGTCTGCATCGGCCCACCGCCGGCGGCGGCGAGCTACCTGAACATCCCAGCGATCATCAGCGCGGCCGAAGTGACCGACGCCGAAGCGATCCATCCCGGCTACGGCTTCCTTTCGGAAAACGCCGACTTCGCCGAGAAGGTCGAGCGCTCGGGCTTCGTGTTCATCGGGCCGCGCCCCGAGAACATCCGCCTGATGGGCGACAAGGTGAGCGCCAAGCAGGCGATGACCAAAGCCGGCGTCCCCACCGTGCCGGGCTCCGAGGGCGCGCTGCCCGACGACCCCAAGGAAATCGTCAAGATCGCGCGCAAGGTCGGCTATCCGGTGATCATCAAGGCGGCCGGCGGCGGCGGCGGCCGCGGGATGCGCGTGGTGCACACCGAGGCCGCGCTGCTCAACGCGGTGAACATGACGCGCTCCGAGGCGCAGGCGGCGTTCGCCAATCCGGTGGTGTACCTCGAGCGCTATCTCGAGCAGCCCCGCCACATCGAGATCCAGATCCTGGCCGACGCCCACAAGAACGCCGTGTTCCTGTTCGAGCGCGACTGCTCGCTGCAGCGTCGCCACCAGAAGGTGCTGGAAGAGGCGCCGGCGCCGGACCTACCCGCCAAGCTGCGCGACAAGATCGGGGAGCGCTGCGTCGACGCGTGCAAGCGCATCGGCTATCGCGGCGCCGGCACCTTCGAATTCCTGTACGAGGACGGCGAGTTCTTCTTCATCGAGATGAACACGCGCATCCAGGTCGAGCACCCGGTGACCGAGATGATCACCGGCGTCGATCTGGTGCAGGAGCAGATCCATGTCGCGGCGGGCGAGAAGCTGCGCATGCGGCAGAAGGACATCCAGCTGCGCGGCCACGCCATCGAGTGCCGCATCAACGCCGAGGATCCTTACCGCTTCACGCCGTCGCCGGGGAAGATCACCTCGTACCACCCGCCCGGCGGACCCGGAATCCGCGTCGATTCCCATGTTTACCAGGGCTATACGGTGCCGCCCAACTACGACTCGATGGTCGGCAAGGTGATCGCTTACGGGGCGAGCCGCGAGCAGGCAATGGCGCGCATGCGCATCGCGCTTTCGGAGATGGTGGTCGAAGGCATCCTGACCAACATCCCCCTGCACCGCGAGCTCCTGAACGACACGCGCTTCATGCGCGGCGGCGTGTCGATCCACTACCTCGAGCAGAAGCTCGCGCAGGAGCAGACCAAGAAGAAGTGATGCCCTGGCGCGCGCTGACCCTGCGGGTCGACGGGACGGCCGCCGAGGCGTTCAGCGATGCGCTGCTGGAGGCCGGCGCGCAGTCGGTCGCGCTCGAGCCAGGCGGCGCGGTCGTCGCCATCGTCACACCCGAGCAGGATTTCGAATTGCTGATCAGCGCCGCGGCGCGCGCCGCCGGCATTGCGGCGCCGCGTTTTTCGAGCGAGACGTTCGCCGACGAAGACTGGGTGCGCAAGAGCCAGGCGCAGTTCACGCCGCTCGAGGTCGGCGCGCGCCTGTGGGTCGGTCCGACCTGGCACCAGCCGCCGCGCGGGCGCATCGCGGTGACGATCGATCCAGGGCTCGCGTTCGGCACCGGCACGCATCCCAGCACCAAGCTGGTCCTGACCTATCTCGAAAGGACGATTCGCGGCGGTGAACGCGTGCTGGACTACGGCTGCGGCTCCGGCATTCTCGCCATTGCCGCCGCCAAGCTGGGCGCAGCGCACGTCGATGGCGTCGACGTGGACCCGCAGGCGGTAGAGACGGCGCTCGCCAATGCGCGCGCCAACCGCGTCGCCCTGCAGGCCACGCTGCCCGATGCGCTGGGCGCAGGGCACTATGATGTCGTGGTGTCGAACATCCTCGCGCAGCCCTTGATCCTGCTCGCCCCGCTGCTCGCGGCGCGCGGCCCGCGCATCGCGCTCTCCGGCATCCTGGACGAGCAGGCGGAGGAGGTGGCGCGCGCCTACCAGCGCTGGTTCGACGTGAAGACCACCGGGCGCGAGGAGCGCTGGGTGCTGCTCGAAGGCGAGCGGCGATGAGCCTGGTCACGCGCTGTCCGGGCTGCGGCACCGCGTTCCGCGTGCAGTCCGAGCAGCTCGCGGCGCACTCCGGCGCGGTGCGCTGCGGGAAATGCGGCGACATGTTCAACGGCGTAGCCGCGCTGGTCGAGGAGGGCGACGAACGCCTCGCGCTCGACCCGTCACCGCAACTCGGCCTGTTCGATCCTTCGCGCCGACCGGTGCAGCCCGCGCCCGCGGACCTGCCGCTGGCGCCGTTCCTGGAAGAGGACGCGCCGCCGGCACGCTGGCGCCAGGGCCTCTGGCTGCTGCTCACGCTGGCCGCCTTCGCATTACTGTGCGCACAGCTCTATCAGGCGCGGACCGAGGCGACGGTGTTGCTGCCCGCGCTCCGCCCGACGCTGGAAAGCGCGTGCCGATTCGCGGGCTGCACGGTGCCGCTGGCGCGGCGGCCCGAGCTGATCCGCGTCATTTCCGACGACATGTACGACGATCCTGCACGACAGGTGTACGTGCTGCATGCGCTGCTGCGCAACCTCGGACAGTTCCCGCAGCAGTATCCGGAGATCGAGCTCACCCTGACCGACGCGGGCAAGCCGGTGACCCGGCGCGTGCTGCAGCCCGCCGAATACCTCGAGCCGCGCGCCGCGCCTCGCTTGATCGCCAACGGCATCGAGGCCGGCGGCGAGGAGCCGCTGCGCGTCTATCTCGACGCGCGCGGACTGCGCGCCTCGGGTTACGAGCTGTGCATCTTTCCGAACGACTGCGTGAAGAAATCCAAGCGATGAACAAGAAAATCCTGGTCACCGGCTCGATCGCCTACGACACCATCATGGTGTTCCCGGATCGCTTCCGGAACCACCTGCTGGCCGATCAGCTCCACATCCTGAACGTGTGCTTCCTTACGCCGCAGATGCGGCGCGAGTACGGCGGTACCGCGGGCAACATCGCCTACAACCTGAAGCTGCTGGGCGAGGACGCGCTGGTGATGGCGACCGTGGGCGAGGACATCCAGCCATACCTCAAGCGCTTCGCCGAACTCGGCATCGGCACCAGACTCTTCAAGCAGATCACCGGCCAGTTCACAGCGCAGGCATTCATCACCACCGATCTCGACGACAACCAGATCACCGCTTTCCACCCCGGGGCGATGAACCACGCGCACGAGAACCACGTGACGCGCAAGCTCGGTGCCGGGCTCGCCACCATCGCGCCCGACGGCAAGGACGGCATGCTGCAGCACGCGCGCGAGTGCGCGGAAGCAGGCGTGCCATTCGTGTTCGACCCGGGGCAGGGCTTGCCGATGTTCTCCGCGGCGGAACTGGAGGAATTCGTCCGCCTCGCCGATTACGTCGCGGTGAACGACTACGAGGGCAAGATGCTCGAGGAGAAGACCGGGCGCAAGCTGGAAGCGATCGCGCGCGATGTCGAGGCTCTGGTGTGCACCCTCGGCGCCCGGGGCTCCCTCATCTTCGCCGGCGGCCATCGCCACGAAGTGCCCTCGGTGCCCGCGGACGCGGTGGTCGACCCGACCGGCTGCGGCGACGCCTATCGCGCCGGGCTGCTGTACGGCATCGCCCACGGCTGGGACTGGCCGAGCACCGGCAAGCTCGGCGCGGTGATGGGCGCGCTGAAAATCGCGCAGCGCGGCGCGCAGAACCACAGCGCGAAGCGCGACCAGATCGAAAACCGCTTCCGCAAGGCCTTCGGCTACTCGCCCTGGAAGGACTAGCCTAACGCGCCGCGGATTTTCGCCGCGTATTCCTCGAGTTTTTCGCGCGGCGGATTCTTCACCGGCCAGGTGAGCGCCATGCCGTCGCCCTCGTGCCGCGGCACGAGATGCACGTGGTAGTGGAACACCGTCTGCCCGGCGGCTTTGCCGTTCGCCTGGTACACCGACAGTCCCGCCGGCTTGAACGCGTCGCGGATGGCGCGCGCCAGGCGAGCCGCCACTGGCAATACCGCGGCGGCCTGCGCTTCGCTCAGAGCGTACAGGTTCTCCGCGTGGGCCTTCACGGTGACCAGCACATGGCCCGGGTTGACCTGGCCCAGATCCATGAACGCGAGGGTGTGCTCGTCCTCGTGCACCACCGTCGCCGGAATCTGGCGTGCCACGATCCTGCAGAACACGCAATCGCTCATCCCTCGCCTCCTGCCGCCTGATAACCAGGGCAAGGTACCTGGAACAGCGTGCGATCCTCAAGCCGGAAAGCGGTCAGCGCGCCGCCCCAGACGCAGCCGCTGTCCAGCCCCACCACGGCGGGTTCGCGCACCAGGCCAAGCTGGGACCAATGGCCGAAGACCAGGGTGCAAGCTTCCTTAGGCCGCGTCTCATACCAGCGCAGGAAACCCTTCGCGGGCTCGGTACCCTTGCCCTGAAGATCCATCTTGCCGTTCCGGTCGCAGAAGCGCATGCGCGTCATCGCGTTGACGATCACGCGCAGCCGATCCCAGCCGCTCAGCGCATCGTCCCAGCGGTCCGGCTTGCTGCCGTACATGTGCTCGAGAAACTCGCGGTAGCGCGGCGCCTGCAGCACACGTTCCACTTCCTTGCCGAGCGCCAGGGCGCGCCCAATCGTCCATTGCGGCAGCACCCCGGCGTGGACCATCGCGTAGTCGCCGTCGGCATGCATCATCGGCTGCCCCCGCAACCATGCGACCAGCTCGCTCGCGTCGGGTGCGCCGAGCACGTCCTGAAAGGTGTCGTCCCTGCGCGCGCGTTCGACGCCCTCGAACTGCGCGACCAGGTGCAGGTCATGGTTGCCCAGCACCGTGACCGCGCGCCGCCCGAGGCCGCGCACGAAGCGCAGAACCTGGACCGACTTCGGCCCGCGGTTAACGAGATCGCCCACGAACCACAGGCGGTCGCTGCCCGAGAACTTGACCTTGCGCAGCAGCGCTTCCAGCTCGTCGAAGCAACCCTGCACGTCGCCGATCGCATACGTCGCCATCGGCGACGAATATAGCAGCGCGCCTCAGGACTTCCGGGTTTCAGCGCGCGCGGGGACGAAATACGTCGTGCTGCGCATGTGTCTTGAGGCTCGGTCGGTGAGGTTTTCGTAGGGAAATCCT
>Ga0310902_10000346_pt1 | contig 12715 bp, 10 predicted proteins | sample C24D3metaG_FD_203748 | JGI IMG/M metagenome (GOLD analysis project Ga0310902, IMG submission 203748) | Lab incubated soil microbial communities from West Virginia University Organic Research Farm, Morgantown, WV, United States - C24D3 | ecosystem: Environmental > Terrestrial > Soil >...
GCCGCGGGTGAAGAAGTGCACGCCTTCGGCGCCGTGGGCGTGGCTGTCGCCGAACAGGGAGGCTTTCCAGCCGCCGAAGCTGTAGTAGGCCATCGGCACGGGGATGGGCACGTTGATGCCGACCATGCCGACCTCGACCTCGTTCTGGAAGCGCCGGGCCGCACCGCCGTCGTTGGTGAAGATCGCCGTCCCGTTGCCATACGGGTTGGAGTTCACCAATTCCAGGGCTTGGTCGTAGGACTCCACCCGAACGACTGACAGCACCGGCCCGAAGATCTCGTCGGTGTAGACGCTCATCTCGGGGGTGACATTGTCGATCAGGGTGGGGCCCAGCCAGAACCCGTCCTTACCACCCTCGGGGGTGACACTGCGGCCGTCGACGACGATCTTGGCGCCGTCGGCCTCGCCGGCGTCGATGTAGGAGGCCACCTTGTCGCGGTGGGCCTTGGTGACCAGCGGGCCCATATCGGCGTCACCGGTGCCATCGCCGGTCTTGATGGTGGCCGCGCGTTCGGCGATCTTGGCGACCAGGTCATCGGCGATGGGTCCGACCGCCACACAGGCGCTGATGGCCATGCAGCGTTCCCCGGCCGAGCCGAAGCCCGCGTTGATCATCGCATCGGCGGCCAGGTCCAGGTCGGCGTCGGGCAGGATGACGGCGTGGTTCTTGGCCCCGCCCAGGGCTTGTACGCGCTTTCCGTGCGCGGTGCCGGTTCGATAGACGTATTGGGCGATCGGGGTCGAGCCGACGAAGGACACCGACTTGATCTTGGGGTTGGTCAGCAGTTCGTCGACGGCCGTCTTGTCGCCTTGGAGCACATTGAACACCCCAGGCGGCAGGCCGGCCTCGGCCCACAACCGGGCCAGCCACAGCGACGCCGAGGGATCCTTCTCCGACGGCTTCAAGACGACGGTGTTGCCTGCAGCGATGGCGATGGGGAAGAACCACATCGGCACCATGGCAGGGAAGTTGAACGGGCTGACGATACCGACCGGTCCCAGCGGTTGGCGGATGGAGTAGACGTCGACCTTGGTCGAGGCGTTCTCGGTGAACCCGCCCTTGAGCAGATGCGGGATACCGCAGGCGAACTCGACGACCTCCTGGCCGCGCGACACCTCGCCGAGCGCGTCGGAGACGACCTTGCCGTGCTCGCTGGTGATGATCTCGGCCAACTCGCCCTTGCGGGCGTTGAGCAGTTCGCGGAAGTTGAACAGGATGGCGGTGCGCTTGGCCAGCGAGGTATCCCGCCAGGCCGGGAACGCCGCGGCAGCCGCGTCGATCACCGCGCGCGCATCCTCGACGGTGGCCAGCGCCACCTGCCCGGTGACCTGACCGGTCGCCGGATTGGTTACCGGCTGCGAGCCGCCGCTGCCCGCGACGGCCTCGTTGTTCGTCCAATGGGTAATGGTGTCCGCCATATGCCTCAGTGTGGGGTCGGGGAGCGCCACTGACTATGTGCAAAGTGTTAATGAAACTCCTCTGTTCCTTACACTATGTAAATGCCTCTTACGGTGGCTCAAGTGATCGATCTGCCCGTCCTCCAGGCCGGGCGTCCCGAGGTACTCAGCGCGCGCCGATGGGACGAACAGATCCGCTGGGTCCATGTCAGTGACGTCGCGGATCTGTCGGCCCTGTTGCAGGGCGGCGAGTTGGTCTTTACCACCGGCGCGGCGCTGCGCAAGTCGCCCGAAAGGTACCTGGGCGGCCTCGCCGCCGCCGGTGCGCTCGGGGTCGTGGTCGAACTGGCAGCCGGGGTGCCATTGGCGCAGTCTGTGAAGCGGCTCGCCGAGCAACTTGATCTTGCGCTTGTGGCGCTGCGCCGCGAGATCAAATTCGTCGAAGTGACCGAGGAGGTGCATCGACGGATCGTGTCCGAGCAGTTCGAGGAGGTCGCCTTCGATCGCCGCGTGCACGAGACGTTCACCGACCTCAGCATGAAACGGGTCTCGGCCATCGGAATTGTCGAGGCGACCGCCCGGATGCTCGACGAGCCGGTGGTGTTGGAAGACCTTGCGCATCAGGCTGTCGCAATAGCGCCGGGTCCGGATACGACGGCGGCACTTCTCGACGACTGGGAGCGACGCTCCCGGCGCGCCTCAGCCGCACAAGGTGCTGAGGGCTGGGCCACGACGGCGGTGGGACCCCGCGGTGAGGAATGGGGGAGACTCATCGTGCCGCGCGTCCCGGCGGATACCGCCCGCGCCAAGATGGTGCTCGAACGGGCCGCGGCCGCACTTGCGCTAAACCGGATGATCGAGCGCGACCGGTCCGGTCTACATCAACAGGCTCAGAGCGGCCTTATCGACGATGTACTCCGCAACAGGGCGAGCGACGAGCGCGAAATCTCCGCTCGCGCACATGCATTGGGGCTGCGTAAGACGGCGCGGTATTTCCCGGTGGTCGTGCGCACCCGCAACCCGTCCAGGGGATCCGATCCGGTGGTTGGTCAGCGCCACAACGTCCAACTCCTCGACGCGGTGGCACACACCGTGAATGCGTTGGGCCACACCGGATTGTTCACGATCCGTGGCGACGGCGAGATCGGCGCGGTGGTGGCACTGGGCGCGGCTCGTGCCGCGGCGTCAGAGAAGGCGTGGAATTCGTTGGGCACGGGTTTGGCTCGCGAGGTGGCGCGCGTCGACAGTGGGCAACGCTCGGTGCTCGCGCTTGGCGAGCCCTCCGAGCTCGTCACCGACGCTATCCACGGTCTCGGCAACGCGGCTCACATCGCGGAGGTAGCCCTGGCCATGCGCGGACAGCCGCGGCTGTTCTACCGCGCATCCGACGTACGGCTACGCGGGTTGATCTTCCTGCTTCAGAACGATCCTCGCGTCCAGGCCTTTGCCGAGACCGAGCTCAAGGGCTTGCTGAGCGTCGAGAGTGCAGGAGCATCAACGGATTTGGCGGTCCTTCGCGAGTACCTCCGGCTGGCGGGAAACAAGGCCGCGCTGGCACAACGCCTGCACATCAGCAGACCGGCGCTATACAAACGACTGTCCGCGATCGAGCGGAACCTCGGGGTCGATCTTGCCGATGCCGAATCGATGGTGTCGCTGCACGTGGCGATGTTAGTGCTGGAGGTCCGCCGCGGCGGCGACGTCGGCGAGCCGGCCGGTTAGCGCTCACACCGTCTTCGGTAGCTTCGCATCCGTGGCCAACTCCGCGTCCGTGATCCTCTGATTTCGTATGCCGGAAGTTTAGTATCGCCGGCCGGGTTCGGTTTTTCCGCTGTCCAGATATTGTCTCCACGATACGAAAACAATGAGTCCAGCGGGGTGGTGGCAATGACCGACGGCAGCGACGCACTCGCGGACGAGCTCGACGCGCGGCTAGCCGATGCGGACGCAGCCCTCGCGGCGAGATACCCCGGGGACCGCGGCCGCCGCCAACCGGTGCATACGGTCTATGTGCCCGCTGACTGCTACGACTCCGGAACGATCCGAGGGTGGGCCGAGGAGGCCAGGCACGCGCTGGATATCCACGGCGGGTCGGAGACGGAGCTGGCCGATGCGCTGGACCTGCAGCCCAGCGTTGCAGCAGAGATCTACCAGCGAATGGTGCGTAAGCTGGCCGCCGAGCCGATCGAGGATCTGCGCATCGACTTCGAGGACGGATACGGCATCCGGCCAGACGAAGACGAGGATGCGGCGACGATCGCCGCCGCGCAGGCACTCGCGGCCTCGATCGCTGCAGGCGACGCCGCGCCATTCCATGGAATCAGGGTGAAGAGTCTCGAGGTACCCACACGCAGACGCGGGGTCCGCACTTTGCGGCTGTTCGTGCGCACGTTGGTCGAGGCGGGCGGACTGACCGACGGCTTCGTCATTACGCTCCCGAAGGTGACCTCGGCCGAGCAGGTCGACGCATTCGTGTTCGCCCTTGGGAGGCTGGAGAAGACATGCTCACTCGAGCCCGGCGCGCTGCATTTCGAGATCCAGGTGGAGACTCCCCAGGCCATCCTGGCCGCCGACGGTACTGCTCTCATCGCACGCATGATCCACGCCGGCGGCGAACGGGTCACCGGGGTCCACTACGGCACCTACGACTACTCCGCGTCGCTGGGCGTCGCGGCCCAATTCCAAAGCCTCGAGCATCCGGTCGCCGACCACGCCAAAGCGGTTATGCAGGTCGCGGCCGCGGGCACGGGCGTTTTCGTTTCTGACGGCTCGACCAATGTGCTGCCCGTGGGTGACCGCGACCAAGTGCGGGCTGCGTGGCGCCTTCACGTCCGCTTGGTCCGCCGGTCCCTCGAGTGGGGCATCTACCAGGGCTGGGACATGCACCCGGGCCACTTACCCAGTCGTTATGTCGCGACGTACTCCTTCTTCAGGGAGGGGCTGCCCGGTGCGGCCGAGCGGCTCCGCGCATATGTGCACGGCGGGCAATCGAGATTCCTCGACGAGCCTGCCACGGCGGCGGCGATGGCCGGATTCTTGCTTCGCGGCCTCGAGTGTGGCGCCCTCGATGCGGCTGAGCTCGACACGCTCGTCGGGGTCGAACCGGACACCCTGGCCTCCCTCGCCAGACGGCGCCCGAAAGCCTGACCTTTGCTCTTATCCGGCCGGTGCCGTCTTCGGACGGCACCGGTCATTCTTTTCGGTTTATCTTCTTGACAGCTGGAGTGATGGCGGCCACACTGTCGTAAAGTGGAAATAAAAGTCCATAATACGGAAAATGTGGTCAGTGGTTTGAGGAGAGCGGTTCGTGAAGATCCTCGTCGTCAATGTCAACACCACCGCGAGCATGACCGACGCGATCGCCGCGTCGGCCCGCTCCGTTGCTTCGCCCGGGACCGAAATCATCGGTCTTACGCCGGCCTTCGGTGCCGAATCGGTCGAGGGTAACTTCGAGAGCTACCTCGCCGCTGTCGGCGTCATGGACGTCGTCACCCGTTATGAAGGCGAGTACGACGCGGTGGTGCAGGCCGGCTTCGGCGAACACGGGCGTGAGGGCCTGCAGGAGCTGTGCGACGTCCCCGTCGTCGATATCACCGAGGCCGCAGGCCATGTTGCGTCGCTGCTTGGGCACAAATACTCCGTCGTCACGACACTCGACCGCACGGTCCCGCTCATCGAGGACCGGCTCAAGCTCGCCGGTCTGGACGCCAGGTGCGCATCGGTGCGGTCCAGTGGCATGTCCGTTCTCGAGCTGGAAGAACGACCGGAGGACGCCGTGAAGGCCATAGTCGCCGAGGCTAAGCTCGCGGTTGCCGAGGACGGCGCCGAGGTCATCTGCCTCGGCTGCGGGGGCATGGCCGGTCTCGACGAGGCCGTCGCAGCCGCCACTTCAGTACCCGTCGTTGACGGCGTCACCGCGGCCGTCAAACTCGCCGAGGCCCTCGTCGGGCTCGGCCTGACCACCAGCAAGACAAGGACTTTCGCCGCTCCGCGTCAAAAGCGCGTCAGCGGCTGGCCCATGTCGCCCGGCACCGACCGGTGATTTCATCTCTTCACGATTCGGAGAAACACGATGCCAATCCAAGAGTTCGACCCCGTTGCCCTGGCGGCTCAGGATCCTGAAGGGCGTCTCTACAACAAAGACCTCAAGCCCGCCGAACCGCACGAGCGCCGGTGGTCGACCTACAGCCTGTTCTCGCTGTGGATGAACGACGCGCACAACGCCGGCAACTACACCTTCGCCGCAGGCCTGTTCCTGATCGGCCTCAGCCCGATTCAGGTGACCCTCGGAATCCTCGGCGGCGCTCTCATCATCTTCGCCGGCTGCTGCATGTCCGGGTTCATGGGCCATGACACCGGCGCGCCGTACCCGGTCGTATCGCGGATGTCGTGGGGCATCTGGGGCGCCAACATCCCGGCACTCGTGCGTGGCGCGGTGGCGATCGCGTGGTACGGCATCCAGACGTTCCTCGCCTCCATCGCATTGAAAGTCCTTCTGCTGCATTTCTTTCCGGGGCTTCAAGGACTGGCAGAGACCAGGTTGTTCGGGCTCGACCTGCTCGGCTGGATCGCGTTCCTGATCCTGTGGGGCATCCAGATGGTGATCGTCGCCAAGGGCATGGAGGCCGTCAGGCACTTCCAGGGCTGGGCGGGCCCGGCGATCTGGGTGGTGATGATCGCGCTCGCGATCTGGATGCTGTCACAGGCGAACTGGAACATTTCCTGGACGCAGGGCGGTGGGGACGCCAACCTGTCGACCGGCGAGCAGATCTACCACACCATCGCAGCCGTCGGCCTGACCGTCGGCGTGCTCGCCACCCTGATGCTCAATTTCTCTGACTTCGCGCGCTTCTCCCCGTCCCGAGCTGACGTCGTGAAGGGCAACGCATGGGGCCTGCCGGTCAACTGGACGGCTTTCGCGCTGACCTCCGTCATCGTGTCAGCCGCATCCGTGTCCGTGTACGGCGAGGCCGTGCTCGATCCGGCAGAGCTGCTCGAGAAGGTCGACAACGACATCATCATGTTGCTGGGCAGCGCCGTCTTCGTGCTGGCCACCATCGGCGTGAACATCGTCGCGAACTTCGTCTCGGCCGCCTACGACATCTCCAACGTCAACCCGAAGCGGATCAGCTTCCGCAAGGGCGGCATCATCACGTCGATCCTGGCCCTCGTCTCGATGCCGTGGAACCTCTACAACAGCCCAGAAGTGATCGCCTACTTCCTGGGCGGACTCGGCGCACTGCTCGGCCCGTTCTTCGGAATCCTGGCACTGGACTACTTCTGGTATCGCAAGGGCCGCTTCAGTATTCCGGATCTGTACCTGCCGACGCCGGAGTCGAAGTATTACTACCGCAACGGCGTCAACCCGCAGGCCGTCATTGCGTTCGTGCCATCCGCCGCGATCGCACTGATCCTGGCGCTGGTGCCGACGTTCGAAAAGGTCGCGCCGTTCGGGTGGTTCATCGGCGCAGCCCTCGGCGCCATCGCCTACTACATCGTCACCCGCGGTAAGCCACTCGTCGAAGGGCCGTTCGAGGAGACGGTCGCGCGCCCCGACCAGCAGCCCGTCGAGTGACGGTCGGCTAGCGCAGCCGATCACCGCCGACCCAGACCCATGGTTGCGGGGCAAGAAGATTGACATCAACGACGAGCCGCAAGGCCGGCTCCTGAGTAGAGGTGCAGCATGAGTACCCGAAGGCGAGCACGAGTGAGGATCGCAGCGAAGCGAGGACCGGAGCGAGTGGGAGCCGAGGCATGAGTAACGACGCGCCACGGTATTACGCGCCGACCGGTGGACACCCACCGCAGACCCAGTTGACCACGGACCGCGCGGTGTTCACAGAGGCGTATGCCGTGCTCCCGCGCGGGACCATGCGTGACATCGTCACCAGCAACCTGCCGTTCTGGGACAACACCCGGCTGTGGGTGATCGCGCGCCCGCTGTCCGGGTTCGCGGAAACGTTCTCGCAGTACATCGTTGAGGTGTCGCCGGGAGGCGGCAGCGATCGGCCGGAACTCGATCCCGGCGCCGAGGGTGTGTTGTTCGTCGTCGAGGGCGGATTCACGCTCGTCGTCGGTGGCGACAAGCACGACCTGACGCCGGGTGGGTATGCGTTCCTGCCGCCGGGCTGCGACTGGACGCTGCGCAACAACACCGCCGAGACGGCGCGCTTCCACTGGATCCGTAAGGCGTACGAGCGCGTCGACGGGCTGGACTTACCGGAACCGTTCGTCACGAACGAAATTCACGTCGAGGGGGCGGAGATGCCGGGGACCGAGGGCCGGTGGACCACGCAGCGGTTCGCCGATCCGTCCGACGTCCGCCACGACATGCACGTCAACATCGTCAATTTCGAACCCGGCGGCGTCATCCCGTTCCCGGAGACCCACGTGATGGAGCACGGCCTTTATGTCCTCGAGGGCAAGGCGGTGTATCTGCTCAACAAAGACTGGGTCGAGGTGCAAGAGGGCGACTTCATGTGGTTGCGCGCCTTCTGCCCGCAGGCCTGTTACGCGGGTGGCCCAGGCCGGTTCCGGTACCTGCTTTACAAGGACGTCAACCGGCACGCCAAGATGAGCCGACAGTTTCTCTGACGTTCGCCGACCCTTTGACGAGCCGATGGCGGCGGTGCCGGAGTTCGGCGCGATAACCGTGGCACGGTCGCTGAGGAGCGGCGTTGGAACACCGCCAGCGCCTGCTGTCAGCTCTCGTCGGCGCGTCGCGCGCGTCGTTTGCCCTCGTGCGTGGCGGTGACCCGAGCGACGGGAATGGTGCGACCTTGTTCGATCAGATCGCTGGGCACCCGTTGGGGCGCGGGCATCGAGTCCGCCCACGAAACGCGCCTGTCGAGTGCGTCAAGTGCGGTGTGCACTGTGAAGTCGGGGGGGAGATGCGGGTCGAGATCGGACCAGTCAAGTGGAAAGGACACCGGTGTATCCGGGCGTAGTCGTGGGCTGTACGCCGCGGCGACGGTCGCTCCACCTGTTCGGGTGGAATCGACGAACACCTTGCCGCCGCGGTCAGCCACGATGAACGCAGTGGTCGCAATGCTTGGATCGAGAGCCTCGGCGCGCGCGGCGAGCGCACGGGTCGCCGCCGCCACGTCGTCGACCGGCGCGTCGTCGATCGGGACGAAAACGTGAAGGCCCTTCGCGCCGCTGGTCTTGACCGCACCTGCCAGTCCGCTGTCGCTCAACGCTTGTTGAACTAGATGTGCGACGGCGACGACAGCGGAGAAGTCGTCATCGTCGGGAGGATCCAGATCGAGAATCAAATACGTTGGCCGATAGATACTTTCGGCCAGACACCATGTCGGGTGGTATTCGATGGCGCGTTGGTTCGCGAACCACAGCAGGTCCTTCGGTTGTCACAGACCGCGTAGCGGACCTCGCGCTTGGGCGCCCTCCGCCCAGATGCGGACTGTTTGGACCCGGTCCGGGGTGTACTTGGGAACGTTCTTCTGCATGAACGGCGCTCGCCTGCGCAGCACTCGCAACACGGTGAGTGGCCGCCCGACGAGTCCGGGAGCATCCGGTCGGCGACCGCCTCGAGGTAGTCGACCAGGTCGCGCTTTGTGGCTGGTCCTAACGGCTGGTCGAGGTTGGTGAGGTCGACACCGTCTCGCTGTTCGCTGATGCTCACCGGTGGCATGCTGCCTCTCGTGGCCACCGTCCTGATACCCATTCCGGACACCGATTTCGACCCGACCGAGGTCGCCGTCAGCTGGCAGGTGCTGACTGCGCGAGGGCACCTCGTCGTGTTCAGCACCGAAAGCGGCGTGCAGGCGGTCGCCGACGACATCATGCTCACCGGCCGCGGGCTCGACTTCTGGTCGAAGGTGCCCGGTCTGAGCCGGGTGATCGTTGTCGGTCGGATCCTGCGCGCGAGCCGCGATGCACGCGCTGCGTACGGGCGAATGCTGGCGTCACCGGAGTACCGGCAGCCGGCCGCTTGGGCTGATACTGATCTGGAGGATGTGGGCGGCTTGTTGCTTCCCGGCGGGCACCGTGCGCGGGGGATGCGCAGCTATATCGAGAGCGACGTGTTACAGCGTCTCGTCTCCGAAGCTTTCCGCCGAAAAATGGTCGTCGCCGCCATCTGTCACGGCGTGCTGCTCGCCGCCCGAACCGTGGATCCGGCGACGGGTCGCTCGGTGCTCTACGGCCGTAAGACCACGGCGCTGACATGGGAATTGGAGCGTCGCGCCTGGCGCATATCCCGGGTGACGAGGTTCTGGGACCCCGACTACTACCGCACCTACGTCGAGAAGCCGGGTGACCCGATCGGCTACATGTCCGTGCAGGCAGAGGTGACTCGTGCGCTGCAGAATCCCGCCGACTTCCGTGATGTCGCAGTGGGTTCCACGGACTGGCGTCTGAAGAAGTCGGGAATGATGCGAGACTCCGCGTCGAACGCGCGGCCTGCATTCGTCGTCGATGACGGCGGCTACGTGTCGGCACGCTGGCCCGGCGACACGCACACGTTTGCCGCAACCGTGTCGGCGAAACTGCTCGGCGCGACGGGCTAGTTCGAGGTACCGGTGGCGGTTGTCGCGATGCCGCCATCGACCGGGATGATCGTCCCGGTGAGGTAGGAGCCCGCGCGGCTGGCAAGGAACACTGCGATGCCCGCCATGTCGTCGTCGCGTCCGATACGACCAAGTGGAGACGAGGCCGCGATCGCGTCGCCGAAGGCATCGAGCGTGGCCGCCATCATCTTTGAGCGGAACGGTCCCGGCGCTACCGCGTTCACGGTGATGTGCTGCGGCCCCAGCTCGCGCGCAAGCACCCGAGTCAGTTGGTGTAGCGCCGCCTTGCTGCTGGCGTAGGAGTACACGGGCAGTTGGCTGACGTGGATGGCGTCGATGCTGCCGACGTTGATGATCCGTGACGGGTCGTCGGCCGTGGCCACCTGCCGAAGCGCGGGCAGCAGGGCCTGAACGAGCCAAAAGGGCGACTTGAGATTGAGGTCGAGCACCTTGTCCCACGCCGAGTCCGGGAAGCTCGCCAGCGGCTCGCCCCACGTAGCGCCGGCGTTGTTGACGAGGATGTGGAGTCCGTCGGCGTCGGAGGTGACGAGGTCAGCGAGGCGCCGGCATTCGTCGTGCCGGGAAAGGTCTGCGGGAATGGCTCGTACGTCGCCGAACCTGGACAAGTGATCCTGGGCCTGCGCGCACGCATCGGCCTTGCGGGAGCTGATGACGACGCGCGCGCCTGCCTGCAGCAGACCGCGGGTCATCATCATGCCGATACCGCTTGTGCCGCCGGTGACGAGGGCGGATTTGCCGGTCAGGTCGAAAAGTTCCGCGTGCGTCGTGGTTTGGCCGTCCGTCATTGGTTTGCCTTCCATCGTCGGTTGGAGTGCAGCTGCGCTCGAGTTCACCACGAGACCGGCAGCCAGCCTAAGTGGGAAGCTGGAAACCACCTGGCGGTGTTGATGCCAGCAGAGCTTTCGGCGACCCTCCGGCTGGGACGCGCATCTACTCCGCTGCGCGCGCGGCGCGTAACGCCACGCAGTGGCTCCGGCGGTTTCGCCACGGTGAGCTCGCGACCGTCGAGGTGACCGAGGAGGCGACCCGGTTTATCGACGAGGTCAGTGACGCATGCGTGCCGAACAACTTGGGTTGCCTCGCCACGGCTGTGAACTTTTCCTCGGCGACCGCCTCTGCCGCGTCATCGGAGGTCGCCGTCAGGAAGTACTGTTCGAACCACAAGATCTACACGCCACCAGGGAAGGCAGACAGAGCGTGGCGGTCGTGGACGCTGGTCCGCAGCAGATCAGCCGTTCCGTGCAGGTGCAGGCCCCTGCGGCCGAGTTGTTCGCCCCGAGGCCGTTTTCGAGGGGAAAGTCAGCGATTTTGTGATTAGGCACACATATCGTATGATGTTTGCTGACTATCAGCAGCGCAAATATGATTGGCCATCATTAATGTTGAGAATACTTATGATTCATCGACTAACTGCCGGTGTGGCGGTATACGGTGCGATTGCTGGTAGGAGGGTGTTGTGACCCCGGCGCGGCCGGCGCCGCGAGCTCGCTTCGGCTCCCGCATCGGCTGGGTGTTGCAGGCGCGGTGTCGCTTCACCAATCCCGACGATCTGTTCGTCCGCGGAGCGGCGCAGAGGGACGCTGCGACGATTTGCCGGCCGTGTCTGGTGGCCACCGAGTGCCTCGCCGACGCGCTTGACAACCAAATGGAGTTCGGTGTGTGGGGCGGCATGACCGAACGCCAACGGCGAGCGTTGCTCAGGCAGCATCCCGAAGTGAATTCCTGGTCGGAGTTCTTCGCTGCCCGACGCACGCTCCGCACGTCCGACGAATCGGCGTAATCGGCTGCCCGCCATGGACATCATCTGCTGATCCGACGCCGAGACATTAGGCATTGAGATCCGCTCTGGCATCCACATCGGCGAGCGCGAACCCGCTGAATTCCGACATCGGAGGAATCGCAGTGCACATCGCAGCGCGGGTTCTCGGCCAGGCCGCGGCCGGCGAAATCCTCGTCTCCAGCGCCGTCCGTGACGTGGTCGCCGGCTCGGGCACGGGCTTCGAGGACCGCGGCAGCGTCGAATTGCGTGGCGTGCCCGGCACCTGGCAACTCCTGGCCATCGATCGCCATGGGGCGCGGGCGGAATCGGCTGAAGCGAGAGTGGCGTCAACGCCTACCCCGGGCCCTCGAACCGCAATGCGCCGGTCGAACCGCGCTGTCGAAGTGACGGCCAGTCAGACACCATGGATCCTCCGCGGGATGTCCCGCCTCGCCCCGGCCATCGGTCGCGGATGAGACGCTTTGGTCAGGAGTCCGGGAATCGAACGAGGAGCCCATGCCGGAGGCGCCGCGTGTTGACGTCGTCAACACCTTTCGAGTATCCGCAGGTCATTTCGCGTCGTTTCGCGTGGCCGATTCTGATGTTTCCGCAGGTTAGCGCGTTTTCTGTAGCGGGATCGATTCCCAGCATCTCCACCTTTCAATGGCAGTCGATCAGCGGCCTATAGGGGCCCGCTTCGATCATCGCGCCGTCGCCGACGATCATCGCGACACGGCTGTCCCACACCGCGAGGTCGCCGCGGCATCCTCACCGGTCTCAGCATGCTGATCACAAATACTCGGATTGCCAGCCCTACGATTGGAGCCAGTCAGTACCTGTGAATGACGAGGGTGAAGCTGCCTATAGGGGCCGCTCTTCCGACTGTGTTCTTGCTCCAAACCGCTAAGGCTGACTCTGTGGCAGTAGGTCGGACCTGATTGGTCGACAACGTGGTCGTTCTTCCCGCCGATACCAGTTTGGGCGTGGGCCGGGTCTCGATCACCTGCGG
>Ga0310902_10000352_pt1 | contig 12695 bp, 11 predicted proteins | sample C24D3metaG_FD_203748 | JGI IMG/M metagenome (GOLD analysis project Ga0310902, IMG submission 203748) | Lab incubated soil microbial communities from West Virginia University Organic Research Farm, Morgantown, WV, United States - C24D3 | ecosystem: Environmental > Terrestrial > Soil >...
TCTGTGCGTCCGCGCGCGATGACGGTGATGTGCTCAGGCGTGAGTCCCAGCTCGCTGACGGCGGCGTTCTTGGTTGCCTCGGTCACAGCGTGAAAGTGTGTCGTGAAACAGCGTGCGGTCCAGCCATCGATGACTCGAACAGCCCAGAGTTTCACGGCGCTGACATCGCGATTTTGCAGGCGAATCCGGTCGTAGGGCGTATTGACCAGGCTGCTGACCACGACAGTCTGCTGACCGATCGACGCGAGACGTCCGACGACGTCGGATTCGAAAAGCGCCGTGTGTACTACGTCGGGCCGCTCCATCTGAATCAGCCGGCGGAGCGCCGCAATGCGACGTATGACACCTTGCTCGGGCAGGAAGCGCAGGTCTGCGCCTTGCGCTCGGAGCCGGCCTTCCAGGCTTTCCTGGTGCCGATGGAAGAACGCTACCGTCGACTTGATGCCCGATCGAACGAAATGGGGGAGCATCTCAGCGAGAGACCGTTCCGCACCACCGTGCCCCAACCCGTCGATTACGAAAAGGATCTTGAGACTCATCGCCGTTCGGGGTTCCCACCCCGGTGTTCCAACACACAGACACTGAGAGGATCAGGCTCCAACAGTGGGCTTACACTGTAAACACGACGTACGACGAGTCCCGCCAGTTGTGCCATCTCCGTAAAGGTTCCGAATTCCCGTAGTGGAAATCGCTTTTGGACGCCTTGCGGTATGTCTTGCCCCACGGATTGCCCGCCGTCCCGAAACCGGTTGCGGATCAGACTGCCGGCGGCCCGCCTGAGATCGGTGGCAAGCCGGCGCAACGGCCTCTGCCCGCGGAAGCGGATCTGGACGATGACGCCCCGTCTGCTGATCCTCCCGATTTCTTTCAACACGGCAGAGGCGGTCTCGGGAGGGACGAGATTGAAAAAGCGCATGCACAAGACGTAGTCAAACGACCGGTCCTTGAAGGGAAGACACTCGGCATCGCACAGAGCCAACAGTGAGGCGCTGCTCGTACGAGGCGACTTGAGCGAAGCCTGGCGTATCATGTCCGCGGAGATGTCGCCTCCAACCAGCTCACAGCCGTATTTCGTCAGAAGAGGATGGAATCGGCCCGTGCCGCAGGGAAGATCCAAGACTCTCGAACGGGCGGGGAACGACCGTACGATGCTCTCGACCACGGAAAATTCCCTTTTCCATATTCTTCGCGCGACAGGACTCGTGGTTCTGAGAGCCTCGTATCGAACAGCCGCCTCCCCCGTGTAAAGGTGTCTCGCGAGGTACGACATCAATTCCAGCTCCATGCGAGGTCACGCGGTCGTCTGGCCAAAACGGCTTCGTAAAATGCTGCGTACTGCTCGGCAATCGGTCCGATCGTGAACTTCTCTTCAACCCAGTCTCTGGCGGCATCTCCGAGGACGCGAAGTCGCTCGGGCCGCTGAATCAGCTCGGCGAGCTCCTGTGCGAACCGAGGTTCGTCGTTCGGTTCTATGAGTATTCCCGTCCGCCCATCCAGGACGCATTCATTCATGCCACCCACCCGTGTCGCGACGGTCGGCCGCCGAAGCCACCCTGCCTCCAGGACGACCGCCGGCATTCCTTCGGTGTCGCTGGAGAGGGCCACAACGTCCGCGGCGTTCATGTAGTTGGCAACCTCCTGCTGGATTCCACAGAAGCGAACGCAGTCGGCGAGCGACAATTGTGAGACCAGGGTCTGGAGCGTGCTGTGTGTTGGACCGTCACCCACGATCCATAGGTAGAGGTCGGGAACCCGATCCTTTGCCATACGGATCACTCGGAGGAGTCGATCCAGTCGTTTCTCCTTGGCCAGCCGCCCGACGTAGAGGACGACACGGGCGTCAGAAGGCGTGTTCGTTTTGGCGCGGATGCTCTCGCGTGAGACAGACGGAACGACATGCTCGGGGTCGATCGCGCAAGGGATGCAAACCTTGGGCACGGAAAGACGATAGAGCCTGCTGACGCTGTGCAGCGTCGTCACACTGACGCCGATGACCCCGTGCACGCGAGGCATAACCAATCGCGAGTAGAACAGGCAGCGCGCGTACCCTCTCACCCAGTCACCGGGCGCTCCGATGTTGCGGTAGATGAGACCCCACCGCGGCTCTCGATAGCAGGATGCGAGAGCGGCGCCGTACTTGACGGTCCTCCCGCCATTTACCTGCACGATGTCCGGACGCATCTCGACGACCACCCGACGCAGCCGGTTGACGAGAACCGGGTGAATGCCGAGGAGCCGTTCGAGATAGTGGTGCTCGTCACCGCCAAGCATGCAGTCGTGCACGCCCACCGGCAATCCGTGTGCCTCATCGTGACGATACAGGTACGCCGTTCGGACGTCGTGCCCCATACGGCGTAGCCGGCCGCTCAGCTGCGACGCGAATACCTCGGCGCCACGGCGCTGTGGCGTCTGCACGACCTGCAGGATCCTCATCGGTCGGAGGAGCGGCCGAAGTCGTGACGGTGGCCGCTCTCGTCGTTCGTCATGTGAGCGCCCTCGCGTAGCTGGCCGCCCATTCCTCGAGCCACACCGTCGATCGCACTATCGGGGACAAACGAACGGGCATGTCCCGCCTGACGGGGATCCGCCACAGTCTCTGCGCGTCGAAGTGCCCGGCGACGTTCCTTCGTCCCCCGGCCACCACCGCCGTGCGGTATACGGCGCGAACTTCGTTCTCGACGGCGCGCGACCGTTTCGCCTGCGGGTAGCAGAAATGCTCGACCCCCTGTCCCGTCCTGTCCTGCAGTAACGCGCGAGACTCGCGCAGATCCGAACGCAGGTTGTCGAGACTCAAAAGGCGCAGATCGAGGTGACGCCAACTGTGAGAGCCGATCGTCAGGAGCGGTTCCGACGCGAGTTGTTGGAGCGCCGCCCACTTGATGGGACCCAGGCCCTCCGCGCCCCTCAGTGGCGATCCGGATGTTCCCTCCGCAAAACCCACCGGTACGTAGAGTGTGCACGGTACCTCGAGCTCTTTCATCAGGGGCCACGCCTGCGTCCGGAAGTTGTCGAACCCGTCATCGAAGGTGATGACGACGGCTGGCCTTGCGCTGGCGCTGCCGGCTTCGAGATAGTGCAGTGCGTCGGGAAGGGACATCAGTTGGGCGAACTCGTGAAGCTCGCGGAGTTGCTCACGAAACACTTCAATTGGCAGATCGACGACAGACCGGGTGCCTGCGCCGATCAGGTGGTATGAGAGGATCGTCACGCCGCCGGGTCGACGCGGAACGAGCGGCTGGACACGTCGAACTACCTGCCGAGAGACGCGAGCGAGCCAACTCATATTCAACCGAGGGATCCTCTTGGCGCGGGCTGACGCCAGGATCGTCGCAACTGTGGCACGTCTACGCGCACGGTCTGCCTGACGGACTCCGCAACAGCAGCAGCAGCGCAGGCATGACGAGCGTCCGCTGGCGTGCGATTATGCCGAGATTCTGAAATGTCAGGCCAATCATGAGGACGTAGAGCAGCGAGAACGGGATGACGAATCTCATCAGCCGGTTCGTTCGCCAGGACCGGAGACCTGACCACAGTTGCCGCCGGCGATAAATGACGAGCATCCAGAACGCCATCATTTCGAGTGAGGAGACAAGCGCCATCGGGTTGTGCGCCTCGGTGATGAAAGGGCGACACAGGATGCTGATGAACGCCATTGGTATTGCGACCGCCGTGCTGTCAGCTCTCTCGAACGCTCCACCGCCTTGATTGGTCCGCGCCGCGGCGTCAAGAACGAACGTCTCGAATGTCTCGGAGCCGGGGTTCGTCAAGCCAAGTGTGTTGAGGGCGACGACTAGCAGCGCGAGCCCCAACACGCTTACCAGGAGCGACTGGGTGACGCGTCGACGCGTCCACCCGCTCGCGACCCACTCGGCCACACACATTGATACCGCCAGGACGCCGGCAATGTGCGGCCGAATCGACATTGCGAGCAAGAGCCCGCTAATCAACGGAATCCAGTGAAGGCGGTCGCCTCGGCCCACATACCCGAGCGTGACCAGGCCGACAGCTAGAAGGAGAATGGCTTCTTTCCCGATACTCGACGGCCAGAACCACAATGTAGGCCAGAGAAAGAGCAGTGCGGCCGCCCGAGGTGTCGAGACGGAGGAGTTCACTCGTCCGAATGCGACGGCCGAGCATACCAGTCCGACGTAGGCGGCCAGTGAGAAGACGAGGAAGGCTCCCCTGATCGAGCGCCCAACGAACGCGATCACGAAGCCCGAAGCATATCGAACGGCCTGCGTTCCCCACTGCCGTTCGCCCCAGTAGTCGGATCCGATGACGGAGAAGTCCAGTGCGCGAAACTGTTTGGCAATCGCCGCGCCGGAATTGAAATAGCCGACAGCGTCCGATCCCCCACCGTAGAGGTCGAAGATCATCGAATGGCGGGCGAGTACCCCCACGATCCGCATGACCACACCGAGGAGCAGCAAATGGCCGATGACCCGCAATCGTGGGCTCGAGCCCAATCCGGCGCTGACGCCCAACGCTGCCATCGCAACGAGCACGAACGATGTCCACTCAATCAACATGTCTGCTAGAAAAGCTCGAGGTCTCCGATGGAGCAGCGCCAGCTGGCCCATCGGGACGGGTCCAGCCCGACAGAACTGAGCCGGCGGGTGGTGAAGTGAGGCCCAATGCAGGGCGCCGGGAGGAACCCGACCCGCGCGAGCGCTTGTCGTGCGGTGGTGCCGGACGCGGCACATGCCGCAACGTAATCGGTGTCGGCAGTGTCGATGAGCTCCGAGAGCAACATGCGCGCGACCCGGGCGCCTCGCGTTGACGGCGTCACGAGGAGCTCGCTGATCGTGACTTCTCGAAGGCGCCCGCGGACCCTCCCGCGGGCGATCACGAGCGCGCCGGCATCGCCGGCGGTTTCCAGGCGGGCGCCATAGGAAATACCCGGGACGTCGCGATAACGCCAGCGAAGATAGCCCGGAGTGTGGGCTGTGTGATATCGAGTGTCATTCGGTGTGACATCTGCAAGGAATGCCGGCAGCCGGGGGTCGTTCAGCACCTCAGCAACCGTGCCGAACTCGTCGAGCACGGGCGCAGTCGCCTGTATTCCGCTGAGCGTGCGACCCGCCAGCGCCGCAATGTGTGTGGGGCGGATCCAGAGGGGAATTCTGGTGACTGGCGCCCATCCCATCTTGAGATATCCGGGCATGCTATTGGCGTTGGGCGTGTTGTAGATAAAGCTCACGCCTTCCTTTTGCATCTGTTCCACGAGCTGCATCGTCAAACGCGAGAACACGCCTTTACCGCGCCAATCCGGATGTGTGGCCGTGTCCACTGCCCTGGCGGTTCGTATGCAATGACTTTCGCTGTACCAGTTCCAGCGGAGAAAGACCCGTACGCCGACCAGTCGGCCGTTCGATTCCGCAACGAGGCAGGGGGAGGCGCCGAATGGATTGGCTTCGTGTTTCCACTGCCAGTAATCGGTAGACGGCGAACTGGTTTCACGGTTGTAGCTTGTGGCGATGAGGTTGAGGATGTCGTGTGTGTCCGCAGACGTCGCCTGACGGACCACCGCCTCCCGTCCATCTCCATGGAGGGCCTCGTGACGTTCACGGATCGCCGCGAGATGCCATTCGGCGATCGCGCGCTCCTGTCGAGTGAAGGTCAGACGCATCAGCTGGCGGCTTTCACGTTCTCAGGCGCTTCGCTTGTCGATGTACTCACCGTAAAACGGAAGGTAGTACCCGGTGTTGTAGTAGTTCTCTCGATCGAGCGTGACGTTGTTCAGGACAGCCCCGACAAACGATGCGCCAGCCGCCTCCAGCCGGTCGAGGGCCGCCTGCGCTACCTTGTGGTGCGTGCGTCGCGCATTGACGACGAAGATGACCCCGCTCACGAGCCGTGCGATAACCGCCGGATCGGTGACCGCCATGACCGGAGGCGAGTCGATAATCACCCAGTCAAAATGGGCTGTGAGTGTCTCGACAAATTCATTGAATCGCGCCGAACCCAGTTGCTCCGATGGGTTCGAGAGCCCGGCGCCGCTCGCAAGCAGCCAGACACCCGAACAGCGAGTCGCCACGATCGCTTCACTTGGCTTCTGCGCGCCGGTCAGGATGTCGGCAAGGCCCGGACGCTGCCTGCGCTCCAACAGACCGTGCAGCGTCGGACGTCGCAGGTCGGCGTCGATGAGGAGTACCCGTTTGCCGCTCCGACCGAGGGCGATCGCCAGATTGACGCATAAGACGCTCTTGCCGTCCCCAGGCGCAGCACTGGTGACAAGCAGCGTTCGCTTTCCACTCGCACCGGCCGACGCGAGTATGTTGGTACGGAGCGCACGGCATGATTCTGCGTACGCCGCGGGTACGCCGCCGCTGAGGAGCGGCGTACTCCCTTTGAGGGCGCGTTTGCTCATATACGGCAGCATGCCCAGGAACGGCAGTCGCAGATTCCTGACGTCTGAGGGTGTCTGGATGCGGCGGTCCAGCGCCTCACAGATGAACGCCATGCCCATTGCGAGAGCGACGCTCAGCGCAAAGCTCACGAGAATGTTCGCCAGTGTATTCGGCCTGACGGGTGCTCGTGGCACCTCTGCGGGGTCGACGACCTCGATGATGTCGCCCTGCAGGCTGCTCGAAACCGCGGTCTCGTTGGCGCGCTGAAGAAGACTCTGGTAGATCTGGCGGCTGCTTTCGACTTCGCGAAGCAGCACGCCGTACTCGATGCCCTGACGATTGAGCGCGAGCGCGCTCGCTTTCTGGCTTTCAAGGGCCACCGTCAAGTCCTTCTCCCTTGATGCCGCGGCGAGGTATTCCTTACGGACCGATTCCACCGTCTTGGCCACCTCGGTGGCCAGCTCTCGTTCGGCGCCGTCGATGGCCGAGTCGAGCCGAACCATCTCCGGGTGCTTTGCCCCGAGATTTCCGGCAAACTGCATCTTCTCGCGGTGCAGGTCCGCGAGCCGCGATCTCAGGCTTTGAACCGTAGTGTTCGATCGGATCTGGGGAAACGTGTCGAGCGCCCCAAGGTCGCGTTGACCGGCGGCGAGCTGCCGATACAGTGATTCAACGGCGATCCGCTCGGTCTTGGCTTGAGTGACGGCGGAATTCAGGGCCGTGAGCCGTTGGACGACGATGTTCTCGCCGGCGTCCAGCGACATGCTGTTTTCCCGTTCGCGGAAATTCTGAAGCGCCAGCTCATTTTCTTCCACTTTGCGACGTTGTTCCGCCATCTGTGTGGCCAGCCACGCCGATGTCTCCCGCGACGCGTGTGATCGTGTCTCGAGGTTCTGCTTGATGTACGTGCTCGTCAGGGTGTTGACGATGCGGGCCGCGAGCTCCGGGTCCGGCGATTCATATCGAATCTCAATAATGCGCGAATCTCGAACCGACGCAACGGTCAGCGGGGCCAGCAGACGATCGATGGCGGTCATTTCGGCGATGGTTTCGTTGCCCTTCGCCTTCGCATGCGGCTGCGGTTCGGAAGGATTCCCGAGCCATCGATTCACGAATACGGCGAGGCCGGTCGATGGCTGGCGCGGGCCAGAGGCGAACCCTGGTGCATTCCACAGAGCGAGCTCTTCGACGACACGGCGCGCCAGTGATCGACTGGTTAGAATCCTGTGTTGAGTCTCGAGATAGCCCTTCTGATCTGTCGAGGCGCCAGCAACCCCCTGAAATGTGACGATGCTGGGTTTCTGCTCGAGCAACAGTTGAGCGCGCGCTTCATATATTGGCGTCGTCGTGAGCGTATACCCCGCCCCGGCGGCTGCGACAAGCAGGAAGGTCAGCAGTGCGGCCCAGCGCCGTTTGTAAAGCACGAAGAGAATGTCCTGAAAATGCCAGTCCCGCTCCGACCTGGAGGTGACGGGCTCTTGCGGAGCCTGCGACTGCAGCACGTCTGACATTAGAAGAACCTTTCGGGAACGATAATCGTGTCGCCGGGTCTGACGGGGTCGTCGAGGTCCGCCTTGATTTCTTGTTCGGTGCCGTCGCTTATGCGCTTGATCTTGACGCGCCCGGCTGCCCCCCGCTGGGAGACGCCGCCGGCAAGCGCGAGGATCTGCCGGACAGTGGCATCCCTGCCAAGCAGGTACTCGCCGGGCCTGCCGACGTGGCCGAACACGAAGACAGGCGCCGGCCGCGGAACCACAATCGTGTCGCCGTCACGCAGAACCGGGTTATTCGACAGCACGCCCGCCTGCAGCGCGGTGAGATCGACGCGGATTTCAGTGATGCCGTCGCCGGCCTGGGTCACGGGACCCTTCGCAGCGTCGCCATTGTTTCGCCGGCGGACCAGTGCTACGGCGCCGGCGTTGGGCGTGGTCGAGCCCGCGAGCGTGAGCGCTTCAACCAACGTTATCGGTCGCGTGAGACTGTATGTGCCAGGGCTCTTGACCTCGCCTACCATGAAGATGCGCTGGCTCCGGTACTCCTCAACCACGACGGTGACGCGCGGATCGTTGAAGTACCCATCACGCAGCCGATTCGAGAGCTCGTTTTGCAGCTGACGAACGGTGAATCCGCCGGCCTTGAGGCGCCCCAGCATCGGAAATGTGAACGTGCCGTCAGCCTCGACGGTAAAGCGATCTGATACGCCGCCTTGTCCCCATACGGTAATGCTGAACACATCCTGCGTTCCGAGGACATAGTCGTTCTGCAGTGCCGCGTCGTCGCGTTGTTGCGCCGAAAGGGACAGTGTCAGGCTGAGGACGAACCCGACTGAGACGAATAGGCGAGACAGATGTTTAGAATGCATGGCTGACCCCAGCCGTGAGGACCATGCCGTCATATTGGCGCGATGCAAGAGCCGACTTACGAGTCGTGTAGGTGCCGCCGACGTTGAACGACATGAGGCCGCCAAGTTGATAACTGATACCCGTTCCATAACTCGTCTCCAGATCGACATTGGGCCGATCAGCGAGCAACGATGAAACCGCGCTCTCTGAGTAATCCGAGTACCGCCGGGCCGCAGTTCCCCGGAGCTTCACAGAGTGGCGCAGGGCGTAGCTCGCCGAGACGGCGTAACCGTACGACCGGTAATAGTCGAACTCTGGCCTGTACGAAGGCTCGAAATCACAACTGGCATTGAGCCCGAGCTGCACGCGATCGTGCACGTTCGTGGTGGTACCCATGGAAAGGAGGAATCCGCGGGAGGCCAGCTGATCTATGTTCTGCGGCTGTCGGACGCGAACCCCCGCACGGACGCTGCCTTTGATTCGTCCGTCTGAGTCGAATCCGGCGGTCAAGCGAAGGTTGTCCGAGTTCTTCTGCGTGGAGCTGGCAAACTGATCTCGACCGACTTCACCAGTCAAAACGATGTGGGTCAAGGGGGTGACATCCTGGATCATGGAAAGTCCGACGTGCTCCGTCGTGCCGTTCAGTGCTTCGCTCAGGTTTACGCCGTTCTCGACGGCGTCCCCGTCGTAGATCGTGCTTGAACGACCGGCCGAGAGATCCAGTGACGTTTTTCCGCCAACGCGAACCACCGCGCCCCCGGCAAAGTCCGATTGCTTGTATCGCGGTCTGGAATCGATCTCGGGACTCACACGTTCCCGAGTACTGTTGACAGCGGTGCTCACATAGGGAGTGATGCGGTTGAACAGAAAATCGACCTTGAAACCCGTTCTCAGGCTGGCGCCACGTTCGCTGGCGAGTTCAGAGTAGTGGATCCAGTCGGCCACTGCTGTGCCGGTCAGCGCGACCCGGTGCGAGCGTCCCTGGATGCCGGCCTGGGTGCCGAAAGTGGAGATGAGGTCGGATATGGGCTGCGAGGTACTGCGATAAACGTTGTCGTCGTACTCGGTTCGCCAGCGGACGGACGGGCTGAGTTCGATCGGACCGAGATGAATGCCTCCGGCTGATTCCGGGTCCGGCTGCTGTGCGCCTGCCGGCATTGGTACGAGCACCAGGATGATTGCAACTATTGAACACTGCAGAGTGAGTGTGGCGACGCGCGTTGCCTGCTTGAAAGTCATCGCAAAGTCCTCATTTCGTGTCACAGGTCACTCGGGTTCGGCGACCGACCGTCCCGCTCGCCGCAAGACGAAGCACGTCCCTGGGAGAAGCGGGAACGGGGGCCGTACCGGAGTCGGGAAGGGTCACGAGCCCTTCCTGGATGGCGAAGATCATCAAATGCACGCGATTCGAGACGCCGAGCTTCTTGAAGATCGATCCGAGACAGTTCCGGACGGTCGCTTCGCTCACGAAAATCGTCGACGCGATCTCGTTGTTGCGGAACCCCTGGCCGACGAGCGCGATGATCTGGCGTTCTCGCGGCAGCAGGTTTTCCGGCCGCCCGATCCGGCGCTGCGCGACCGTCGCCGACGCCGACGCGCGCAGGCTGCCGAGCACGCCCGCGATCCTCGCGCGGTTCAGCCAGACCTCGCCGGCGTGCACCCGCTCGATCGCCTTGATGAGGATCTCCGGCGCCTGTTGCTTCGAGACGATCCCCAGCACGCCGCGCTGCACTGCGCTCGCGCAGGCCGCGGACTCGGGCGTGCTGGTGAGCACGATGATGCGTGTGCCCGAGAGGCCCGCCTCGCGGACGTTGGGAATGAAATCCACGCTTCTGGCGCCGTCCACATCGATGATCGCGATCTGTGGCTCGGTCGTGGCCATCAGCGCGACCAGATCGCCGGTGCACTCTTCCTCGGCGACAACGAGGAGGCCCGGCTGGCCGTCGATCAGCAGACGGAGTCCCGCCCGCGTCACGCGCTCGTTGCCGACGAGCACGATCCGGATCGGCTCGTCGAAGGAATCAGGAGAAGTAGGTGTTTCCGATATCATCTGGGACTTCTTGCAGGTGCCCGGACACAGCTTCGCCCCTTCACTTACAGAGGCCGCGCGGCCAATCGGGGCGGTCTAGGCATCTCCCCCCGCTGCGCGGTTGCCAATCAGAAGAGGCACGCGGCCCCACGAGGCACACCATTCCCGTCTCGCTTCGCCTGCATGGGTGCGGGCGAACCGTCCAACATCCGTCGCTCGAGGCGCTATCTCAGGAAGTCTTCTTCTGGTATCCCAGCACGCGCCCGGTGGGCATGGTCGCGGGAGAGTTCACGCGCGACGGCAGGCTCGCCAGCCCGTGTTGAAATGCGTAGATGACCAGCTGAAATCGATTCGCCACCTCGAGCTTTCTGAACGTGGAAGTCAAATGATTGCGGACCGTCACTTCGGTAATGCACAGACGATCCGCGATCTGGGAATTTCTCAGGCCTTCGCCCACGAGCATCACGACCTGGCGCTCGCGCTTGGTCAGCAGCGCCACGCGTGCGGCATCCGGGTCGGCGGGCTCGACAGCCGGTGTCGTGGACAGCTCGGCGATCAGCCGCGCGGTCGCCGTCCGATCGAGCCAGATCTCACCGGCATACACCTTGGTGATGGCCTTGATCAGCACTTCCGGCGGCTGCTGCTTGAGCACCAGTCCAACGGCGCCGTTCTCCAGGGCCTCGGAAATCGGCGTCGCGTTCGGCGAGCCGGTCAACAGCACGATGCGCGTCTTCGTCACACCGGCACGCAGCACATCCGCGATGCCGTTGCCCTTGTAATGGTCAGGATCCAGGATCGTCACGTCGGGGCGGCCAGAGGCGATCGCGTCGATCGCAGCGTCCAGCCGATCGACTTCGCCGACAACCGTCATTCCATCCTGGCCGTCGATCAGCGCGCGCAGCGCCGCGCGAATCACGCGCTCGTTGCAGACGAGCAGCACGCCGATGGTGCGAACCTGCGGATCCTGTAACGCGAGTGGTTGTGTCATCTGACGGACTCCCATACTTCAAGACCCAGGCCAAAGCGGTACGTACCGGAAATACGTCGAAAACCGCTGAATTCCTGCGAAAACTCACAGGCGCGTCTGGGCACAACCGCCAGGACATCGCTGCCGTAGCAGACAGAAGTCTGCCTGGCGGCGGACTTGTCGACCTCTTTGGGACCAACCAGGCGGTCCGTCTTCATCGTTCCCTCTGCCAGCGCTGCACGTTGGGACCGGGAGAACGCTCCCAGTGCTCGAGCGGAACGCGGACGTTCTTCTCGAGCCACTGTCGTTTGCGGCTCGCCGGCGTGCCGAACTGGCAGTGCGCGTCGAGGTGCTGAATCCAGCTGCAATAGGCGAGCGGCACCACCAGCTCGGTTGGAATCGACAGCTCGTGAAAATGGCGCGACACGCACTGATCCAGGAAGGGAAGCGACTCGGCCGCGATCCAGTCCGTGAACCCCTCGCCTACGCTCGTCGAGCGCGCCAGCCCGTGGGTACGCACGACGAGATAAATCAGATCGAGCGCCGGCAGCGTGCATGTGTCGGCCGAGTCCCAGTCGATCACGCCGGTCAGCTGGTTCGCCGTGTCGAACAGCACATTTCCCAGCCAGAAATTTCCGTGTGAGTACACCGCTCGAGGCGGACGCAGGGAGAGGCGCGTGCGGAGATCGGCAATCAGCGTGGTGTAGGCGCGTTCGACCCCGGCGCGCGCGGCCAGGCCGGATACGCGTGTCACCGCGCGACCGAAATGTTCCTGCCATCCATGCGACTGCCGATTGCCCGAGGCTTTCTGCAGCTTTGAAAGAAAGCGTTCCGCCGACAAGATCATCTCGTCCGCGGTACCACCGGTTTTCAGAATCGCCGCGCCATCCTGGCCGGGCACGGCCGTCTCGATCGAGTAAAAGAACCCCGAGGCTTTGCCGGTCAGCACGATCGCCGGGCATCGGCCGGCGAGAAACGGCGTCATCCACTCCGCTTGTGCGAGCGTT
>Ga0310902_10000357_pt1 | contig 12615 bp, 21 predicted proteins | sample C24D3metaG_FD_203748 | JGI IMG/M metagenome (GOLD analysis project Ga0310902, IMG submission 203748) | Lab incubated soil microbial communities from West Virginia University Organic Research Farm, Morgantown, WV, United States - C24D3 | ecosystem: Environmental > Terrestrial > Soil >...
GCGGCTATTACAACCGTTACAGACCGAACACAGACATACGTTGATACACTGACAAGCATTAACCGTATAGAGTCGAACCTTGATTCTATACGGCTTTCTTTTCTTACGCCGCCCGGCTATGGAGCTATGGAAACATGGACAATCGGCAAGGGCTTCGATAATACGGACGCAATCCGGCTTGAAAACAATATAAAGCTTTTGATGGATTACGGGTTACTTGTATACGATAGCTTCCGTTATTGCGGTGCTACGGTATGCGGTGACGGAGGGGTGATATTCTAATGGCTTACACGCCTACAACATGGAAAGACAGGGCGGTTCAATACGCAAAGCGTTACTTTCTGAGGGACAACGGCGGGAGTGATAAAAACCTTCTGCCGCCATTTAACGAGGGTTGGACGCTTCACGAAAACACGCGAATGAAGCAAGGGAATTATGTTGGGAAGGTTTCGGCTAGTACGGTTGAGAATCCGAATATCAGTAAATACGGATCAGCCGCCGCTTTGATCGCTCCTAGTGGATCGTGGTCGGGAGAGCTTAACACAACCGATTATGGCAAGATTGCGACATTAAACGCGACTAGCATTTCACCCGCCACTTCAACGAACACCTATCAAGCGCAATCTATATTCTCCTTCGACCTCATAGAACACGTCCTTCGCAACTACGGTTCAAGCGTCTTCGGTGTCGCGGTGACAACGCCGGAGCGGGTGGCGTGGCTCAAACTGAACATTGCAAAGTTTAATGTAAACTGGCATGGCTACGGTTCGTCGCCATCGGGAAATAAAGCCTATCTCGGTTTGTGGAATACGTCTTCCTCACTCTATGACGGCACTTTGAACCATACAAACGGAACCGTTACGAAGATAACGCAGACTTCCACGAATATGACTTTGCGAATTGATACAAGCGGCTTTGTCCACTTCATCGCCTACGCCGACGCTTCAAACGGAACAACGGCTTCCACAATCAACACGGACTTTGTTGAGCTTGAAGTGTACATGGCAGCGGGAAGCATTCCACAGGCTGATTATACTTTGACATTGAGGGGTGCGACGGCATACGTAAGCGCGAGCAATGTAATTATTTCCGCTACAGCCGGAGCGACGTATACACTCTCCGGAATTATCACAGGTTCCGGCGGGTACTCCGATATAAATTGGTTGGACATATACGGCGCAACTATATCGGGGACGGGTGCTATAACTCCGAGTGTGACAAGCATGACAGCCACTGCTCCTGCGGGGACTGTATCGGCTAAAGTGTTTTTTAGTAACACTGTATACGGCACATTCACATTCACAAACCCACAACTAGAACTAGGATCGTCCGCAACATCATTTGCGCCAATGAAAACCTACGACGTTACGCAAGCGCCGGGAATCGTGACGCAAGCGGGTACGCCGTTGAATGCGGCTAACCTTAACACGCTTGAAACGGGTTTGCAAACAGCGGCGGCAACGATGGATACGCATATAGCGCTACAAACGACGGTTCACGGCTCCACTTCTGCGGCGACGGCGAACAAGCTTATTCACCGGGACGCTAACGGGCGGGCAAAGGTTGTGGCTCCTTCGGCTTCGGATGATATAGCTATCAAAGACACGGTTGACGTTCACGCAGCTTTGACGAACCCGCACAACGCAACGAGCGCGGCGACGGCTTCACGGTTGGTTCTGAGGGACGCAAACGGACGCGCACAGTTTGCAGACCCTTCGGCGGCTCAAGATGCGTCAACGAAAGCATACACAGATACAACAGCGGCAGCAGCGCGGCCTTATGCTTCTGGCACGTATACCGGGGATGGTACAGCGAGCCGAACGATAGCACTCGCTTTTACTCCTGCTGCGGTTTTGGTTATAGCAAGAAACGCCTCTATGCGCGGCCCAGCCGGTGAAATTAACGGCGGTTTAGCGGTCACAGGCTCCGACGTAAACACTGGCGTTGTTTCTGGGTTGTCCGTAACTACAAACGGTTTTGTGGTCAATTACAACTCCGGCGATGAACGGAGAACTAACCAAAACGCCGTTATTTATCACTACGTCGCATTTAAATAAGGAGGGTTGAAATGATCGTATTTGACGATGGAAATTACGAAACAGGCGATTGGCTGACGGCTGAAACGTATCCCGAACGCGTCGCCTACGTTGTGGAGGAAGGTTCCGAGCTTGCCACTAAAATCATCGGCCTGTACCCATACTTCACGCTTAACATTGTTGACGGCGTTTTGATTGACGTAACGGCGCGGCAGAAGACACAAGCAGAGATTGACGCGGAGAATGCGCCGCCACCTAAGACAGCGGAACAACTACGCATTGAACAATTGGAAACGCAATTAGCTGATATACAGTTGGCGCTCGCTGAAATATTAGCGCCTTAAAAAACTTGAAGGAGTGGTTTGAATGATGCCAGGATACAAAATAAGAATTTTTGCTTCTGCTTGCATTACGCGTTACAACAACGGCGAAACGGACATTGATGCAATTTTAGATAGCTATAACCTATATGGCGAGGATCGGGAATTAGTTCTCGCCGAGATTTACAGCCGCCGTCCTGACATTGAAGCAAGCAACGTATAACCAAGGTTTTCAAATATAGGGAGGTTGAAACCGTGGTGACTACGGAACAACAATTAAATGAAATATCGCTAAAGGTCGGGCGAGTGGAGGTTCTACAGGAGATGAACGCGAAGAATATAAACGACCTTACAAATAGCGTTCAAAGATTAGTCGAGAAGCTTGAAAACTCAAGCGACATTGCAAGGGAAGCTCTCGACAAATCTAAATCCGCTCACCATAGGTTAGACAGCATAGAAGACGGGCAAAAGTGGCTATGGAGAACGGTTGCGGGTGCAATCATAGCCGGACTACTAGGATTGTTTTGGAAGGGGTACGGAGGATGATGGAGAACGAGGTTTTACAGATAGCGGCGCTTGTTGCTGCTTACGTTGGAGTTATTAAGGGTTTAGGGTTGCCGGATAGGTTCGCGCCGCTTGCCGCTTTGCTTGTGTCTTCTGTTTTCGTGTTCGCGCCGGATGCGGTTCAAGATAAAATTGCACTTGTATCAATCATAGGTTTAACCGCTTCGGGCGCTTATCAGTATGTTAAAAAGCAAAGCGGCGGCAAAGATGCCTAACTACGTTTACAAGGTCTTTGATCCGAAGATAGACAACATTTACCCGGTCAACGTTAACGGGCTTTCTGTCAAAGATTTGGCGGTTAGGGAACACGCAGACGTGGCGATTAACTTCAACTATGCTGACGACAAAAAGGGCGTTCCTATCGGGCGGCTTATCGTTGACGGCAAGACAGTTATATACGACATTGACAAGACCACAAACCGTGACGAATTGTATATGTTGCCCGACAAGTCGCTACACATTGGCAAGCACCCGAATCCAGTATGGGCTATGCAAGGTACGCCGCCGCTACTCAAGAACGGAAAAGACGTTATTGACGAAGGTATCAAGCGTGACCGCACTTTAGCAGACGTTGCGAAACGCCCAGCGATTCGAACCGCCGCGGGCATCACGGCAGACGGTAAACTTGTATTGGTTCGCACAACGGACGAGGTGACGCTTAAAGAGCTTGGCGCTATTATGTTCAAACTCGGTTGCATGGAAGCCTTAAACGGTGACGGCGGCGGCTCTAGCTACATGTATCCGCATGATAACGGTTGGGGCCGGAAGCTCGGCGCGGCTTTGATCGTTAAGAAGGGAGTAACACCAGTGAAAAAATATATAGTTGATGCCGGACACGGCCCGGAGACAGCTGGGAAGCGATGCCCGGATGATTCAATGAGGGAGTTTCATTTTAATTCCGTTGTAGCTCGTTACGTCCGCGACGGTCTTTTACAGTATGAAGACGTTGAGGTTAAATTCAGCCATGCCGACGATGGTTCGCGGGACGTTCCATTGAGTGAACGCGTAAAGGTTGCTCACGATTGGGGCGCTGATGCTTTTATCAGCATTCACGCTAATGCAGCTAGTTCCGTTTGGAGTGAAGCAAGCGGCATTGAAACCTTCACAAGTACGGAGCCTTCTGCAACGTCGCTTAAAATGGCTTATGCCGTACAAGAGCGATTGATTAAGGCAACAGGTCGGAAAGATCGCGGCGTGAAGCAAGAAGACTTTTATGTTATAGCTAAGACGGAAATGCCCGCTATCCTAGTTGAAAATGGATTCATGTCCAATCAAGAAGAAGCGGCCTTGTTAAAAACGGACGAGTACCGCAAGAAGTGCGCGGCGGCTATCGTGGAGGGAATCGCGGAAGTGTTCGCGCTGAAAAGGAAAGAGGTGAAACCGTTGGATACAAAAATCATCCCGGTTAACGTAGTGATTAACGGCAAGGAAATAGCGGACGGGCACATAATAAACGGCGTGACTTATGCGCCTGTACGTGCGCTTGCGGAAGAGTTTGGCGCAAAAATAGCGTGGGATCAAGCCAAGAAAACAGTAACAGTGACGAAGTAACCTTATGCCCTGACCTTAATTGGTTGGGGCTTTTTTTGTTTGTTTAAAAATAATTTAATAAGACGTATTGCTTTTTGGTAAACTACGTTGTATTATCTTCTCACAGGCAAGGAATACTAAAAGAAAGGAGAACGAAATGAAATTACCCAAACTTTTAAGTAGCAAACAAGTGGGCGAAAAAATAGGCGTGAGCCGTGAAAACATGGCGCACAAGCGTAAGACGAAGGGATTTCCGCAACCTAAATTGATTGTTGATAAATTCCCGTTGTGGCTTGAATCCGACATTGACGCGTGGCTTGAATCAAAAACCAAAAAGGAGGTTCAACCGTGAAGTACTCCGACCTAAAGCAAGTCATCCAAAAGATGCGCCATTTCGGTTATGTTCGCACACAGAACGGCTTCTATAAGCGTTGGTTCTTCGGCGGGAATAGTTACTTGGGTATCGAAATCACAACGGCGCAAATCATTCGTTACGCGGGTTATCTGGACTTGTTCCTGAGACAGAAGGAGCAACGGTTGCGAGAAGTTAGGCGTTCATCCTACCGCAGCCGGGAGGTGTTGACATGATTCACATGGGTTCTATATTGTTCGGGCTGGCGTTGTTCTTATCGGTGTACAAGGATCAAAAGGAGCGTGGGAGGAAATGAACGACGGGTTTTTCCGACTTCACCAACCTGTAAAGCACGTCAACCGTAAATTGCATGATGCCCGCTTTGTAGGATACACGGAGACGGGGCGTATAGTGGTAAGATACAACGCGGCACACCCTTTCGGCGTGGCGTGGTCAACATCGAATTTTGATCCTAAGAACATTTTAAAGGCGGGTGAAGCGAAATGAACGAAATAACGCGCAAGGATGCGGCGAAGGCTTTTATATTGGCTGTACCATTTACGGCGGCTGGGCTTGGGTTCTTCGGGTTTATGTGGTTTGTGCTTGATGTTCTGTTTACTAAGTAGCGCGTATATGCTTTATAAAACCAAAAAACGAAAAGAGGATGATTAGTATGTCTAAAGTTAAAAAGCCGTTTTACAAAAGAGTTTGGTTTTGGGTGTTGGCAGTAATTGCAGTCATTGTGTTCATGGTTAACGCAGCGCCGGACGTTGAGCCTACCACGTCGGAACCTGTTAAGCAGGATGAAGTAAAGCCCGCTCCTAAGAAGAATAACCCCGGCATATCCAAAGCGGAGTTCGAAGCCATCAAGGACGGTATGAGCTATGAGGAAGTCGTTAAGATCGTCGGCGGCCCCGGTGAATTGCAAGCCGAATCCGGCAAGCCGGGGGAAGAACTGTACACCGTATCCTACATGTTCAAAGGCGAGAAGGGTATAGGCGCTAATGCTCAAATAATGTTCCAAGGCGACAAAATGAATATGAAAGCACAAGCCGGATTAAAGTAAGGGGGTTTTTCATGTGCCTTTTGTATTGAGGACTAATTCAAGCCCGTGGATAGGTGATATTTACGATTATTTCACAGGCAAAACATACGTACACCAAGGGGAAACATATGCAAATATAGGCATTCTTGCTTATGCGAAACGCTACAAAACTAAAGCAGGCGCACAAAAGGCAGTTAATTCTTTAGACCTTAAAGTTTGGAACTACTCATTCCACGTACACGAATTACATGAATGAATAAAAAAGCCCTTGACCTTAAACGGTTGAGGGCTTTTTTCTTTGCCTAAAAATAATTGGAAACATGGGCAAGCGCCCACGCATATACTGCATTATGTACGGCGGTAGGGTGTTTGCACTAATATACAGGGAGCTGATCGTATGGAAGTCATTGTTCCGGCAATGAAAATTTTAGGAATCGCGGTGGCGGCAGACTTAACAGGCAAAGCATTAGAGGAGCGTGGACAGGGTGGTAAAGTGGTTTTCGTCAAAGTGGTATCTCATATCGCGTGTGCTTATATTGTCTTGGATTTGTTGCGTGATGCTTTTAGCTATATGGTGCATGTATTGGGGGTGATTGGATGAAACAACTATCCAACGTGGCGGGCTTGGCATTGGTCGGAATTTCTTTTCTTGGCGGCGTGTATATTTGCTGGTTGTTTGGGGCACACTTGGCTTCGCCCTTTGCTCTTCGGATCGCTTCCCTCTTCCTTTCTTCCTAACCCTTTGTTGTCTAAACATTATTCAAAAAATGAGTGATAACAAATGATTATGCTTGTATTAGTGCAGTTATGATAATGCGGTTGATATTTTGTCCATAACTGCACTATGTACGGCATTACGAAAAGGACGGTGCTTGTATGATTTTCCTCGGATCAACTGCATTAGTTACTGCTAAAGTTGCGGGTGTGCTGGCAAGTTCTTACGTAGCTTGGACGGCATACGCCACGATGCCGGAAACAGAAATGAGACGGAACATTAATAAGGCGTTCCGCGCCGGGAAGCTTGGGTTAAAAGTGAAACGCGGATCGGGGAAGGAAGTCATTCTATACCCTAAAGTACAACGCGTCACAGCTCGGCTAGACAGTCGGAAGATAGTCTTTTCAGTTCCGACCGGGATGAATCCGAAAGAGGTCTTCGATCATGATTGGTTGTTTCATCAAGTGTTCGGGGAGCATATCGAGCTTGACGGCAACTATAAAACATTTGCACTAAATGTATACCGGGATGGGATAGCGATGTTTGATTATGACGCGCAGGAGGTCGCCAAAGCTATTGAAGGAATGCGGCTTCCTATATACGTCGGCAAGGGCCGCGGCGGGCATGTAGCTTATGACATGACCGAACACCCTCACCTATTGGAAGCCGGGGAGACAGGTTCCGGCAAGTCGGTATTGCTTCGGGCCATCCTGACAACATTAGTTTTGTTTGCTAAAGATCGAATCGAATTGTATTGCGCCGACTTAAAACGGTCTGAGTTCCATCTATTCCGCCACGTAGCCGACGAAGTGGTTTATGACGCATTAAGTCTAGGCTCAATATTAGGACGCGTTAAAAAGCAAATGCGTAAGCGTGGCGACCTGCTCAACAAAGAGGGAGTTGCTCATGTCGATGATTTGCCGGACGGCAAGCGGCCCAAATATATCGTGATTGCAATCGACGAGGTTTCGCTTCTCAAGAAAGACCCTTGCATGGAAGTCGTGGAGGAAATCAGCGCGATAGGGCGGGCGCTCGGCGTATACATCATACTGTCAATGCAAAGGCCGGACGCCGACGTACTGGACGGAAAATTGAAAAACAATTTAACGGTGAGGATCGCATTCCGACACGCTGACGAAATAAACAGCCGCATTACGATCGGTAGCGGCGAAGCTGCTCACATTAAGCAAAGTCAAAAAGGGTTGATGATTCACAAGTTAGACGGCATCAAATACGTTCAAGCGCCATTCTTGAAACTGGAAACAGCGCGGACATTATTGGAACCATTCTTTCCACCAACAGAACCGCCGCAGACGCCGCCGGACGACGATCCAGACGACGATGACGACATTATGGAATTAGGAGGTATGCCGTTTTGAACGCGCGGGATAAGGCCATTATAAGCGACCTAGAGAGGTTTCGCTGTTTGACGAGGGATGACATAGCGGATTTGCATTTCCCAAACGTGAAGAACGCAATCAATGAGACAAATAAAGTTTTGCTTCGACTTCGGCGGGAGGGAATCATAGGAGTGTCAAAGGAGCGGCGCAAATACTTGTATTTCCCTGACAAGAGCATTAAAAAGGATTCGCAGAAGATTGGGCACTTCCTAGCCATTGCGGAGTTCTACCGGGAGCTGCGGAAACATGAAGCCCCGACGCGGTTTGACGTAGAACCGAAGTTAGGCGGCAAGCCGTTCCCCGAACCCGATATTTTCATGGCGTGGAAGCGTACGGCGTTTTACATTGAAATTCAAAACAGCACATTCACCCATACAGTCATGCAAGCAAAGCTAAAGCGATATGAAGCTTATTACAATTCCGGCGTATGGACTAAAGAGCCTTGGCAGACCGATAAACCGCGCTTCCCGTTTGTGTGGATCGTAGGCAAAGGCAATTACAAAACGGACGGTTTCCCCTATAGGATTTTACAAGGTGACGTAGATCAAATATTGAGCCTGTACAAGAAACAGTAATCGAGTGTACACTATAGGAGACAGAAAAATAACACTTTAAGCCCTTGCCGTCCCCATAACGGCGAGGGTTTTTTGTTGTCCGCAAACCCTTATTTTATGCGGTTATTACGACAAATATACTCATGCAAGATAAAAATGTTCAAAAAATTACATAAAAACTATTGACTCTATCATTTGCCTATAGTATATTTTGGTAGCGGAACGATATTGATAGAAACGAGGTGAAGCAAATGTACGGAAGTGCGAGCAAGGTTAGAACGTTGTTTGTGCAAGAAAAACGCGACAAGGATTTAGGAATGGTCATCAACGAAGCATTAGAGGAAATGTCATCTATTGCAGACGTTGACGTTATTGACATTAAGTACACAACTTCTATCGAGGATGGCTATGGGTGGCCTACAGCTTTGATTATCTACAAACAGTATGAAGAACCACAATACCCATCGTTCGACTTTTAATAACAGCATAGAGAAAGCGAGGTGAACGAGTGGGAACGGTAAATTTAAAATTCATCCGACAACGGCGTAAGCAATTGAAAATTAATCAGGATGAAATGGCGGCGTTGCTCGGGTTTGGTAGGGGCAACTATAGCCGCTACGAAACGGGCATATGTAGCTTCAAAGCGGAACAGCTTCCACAGTTGTGCAACATTCTCAAATGCAGCATCACGGAATTGTACACGGACGGCATTGAGCTAAAGAGTCGGAAAGAGCGGGAATTGCTTGAAGCTTTCCGGCACATTAATGAACTGTATAAGGAGGAAGAAGCGGAATGACGAAGCGGGAGAAATGGACGGCGCAGGATGATAAAGATTTGCTTGAGTTCGTCGAAGGTGAAACGAAGCGCGGGGCGTGGGCAAAAGATGCTTTAAGTGATTACTCAATTCTTTCCGGAAGAACAAATTCAGCTGTAAGGAATCGTTATTTCAAGGTTGTTAAAACGGCTGGCGAGGAAGAAGAAACTCCGCTCAAGGTTGAACCTATTAACAACGAAGTCCACCCGTTGTTAAATACCGTTTCTAATTACATTAAGAATTTAGAAACCGAGAACGACGAATTGCGGGAAACAAAAGAATTTTTGAGTAGGCAAAATGAAGAGTTAATTATTCGCGTCATGGAACTTGAATCATGCGAATCGGAATTGAAGCAACTGGTATCAATCATTGACCGCAGCCGTAAAGAAGCTTTTGCACCTGACGCGGGGCCGAAGAAGTACAAAGTCATTGACGGCGTTCCTGTTTTCGAAAACTAAAATACTTAAAAAATATTCAGTATGGGGATGAATCGAAAAATGAAAATAACGTTCAACGAATTGGTTTTGCGTAACTTCAAATCACATAAGGATTTAACTTTAACCTTCGGCCCAATCAATCGCATCTTGGGAACAAACGGCGCTGGCAAATCTTCAATCGGTGAAGCAATCACATGGGCGCTGTACGGCGTTGACACACTCGGCAATACACTTATCAAAGCACTTTCGCCGGAGCCTACAAACTATGAATATGACCGCGTAGAAGCGCATGTACTCATGACGGTTGACGGCAAGGAAATTCGTATTGGTCGCATGATTGAAAACGGTAAGGCTCTGTACCGCATAAACGACGTGCCTAAATCAGCTACGGCATTCAAAGAGACTGTCGAATCGCTTTTCGATAAAACATTGTTTTTGTCCTTATTCAATCCGCTTTACTTCTTTACGCAAAAGTGGGAAGAACAACGGGCGCAGCTCCTGCAATATGTACCGCAGCCGACTAATAAGGAGGTGTTTGAACAGCAAGATTCATTGCATGTCAAAAAGCTTGAACCGCTACTCAAAAAGAAACCTGTCGCTGACCTCGAAGCGCAACACAAGGACAACAAAAACCGCAAAGACAAAGACGTTCTTTTTCTTTCTGGACAAGTCAAAGCGATACGGGACGATTACAACCAAGCGCCGGAAGCTGACCCGAACGAAATTGAGAAGTTGAAAGCTGAGCTTTCCGCCGCTGGTAAGGAACTTGATGACGCTGATGCAAAAGACGGCGCACAAGCTAGATTAATACTGGCAAGCGACAAGCTGCGGGCTGAATTGCATTACATCAAGGTCAAAGCGGACGGCGTGAAACAACAGTATACAAAGGTTAAAGAAACTCCTGTCGCTGATTCATGCCATGTTTGCAATCAACCTTTAACCGACGAAGCAAAAGCGAATGCGGTCAATCATTTCAATACATCTTTGCTCTACATTAGAGAGCAATATAACGAGCTTGTAGCCAAGCACAAGGAAATGAAATCTAAGCTCGAAGCCATTGTTATTCCTGACGATGACCCGACAGACTTCCAAGCTCTTCACAGGAAGTGTGTCGAACTTCAAACCCTAATCAACAAACTGAATGACCGCGCCGGACTCGCTGAAAAGCTTGTTAACGCCGAAGCCAAAGAGCAAGAAGCCCGCGACAGTCACAACGAATCTGTTTTAATCCTTGAAGCAATCAAAGCGTTCAAGGCCGTGGAAGCCGCGCTGATGGCTGAGAAGATCGCCGGACTATTCCCGACGCTGACGCTTGATCTAAAGCAATACAACGCAGATGGCACGGAAAAGCCTTATTTTGAAGTTTATCAAGATGGCAAGCCATTCCGCAAACTATCGAAAGCGGAGAGTGTCAAAGCTGGCTTAGAGCTTGTGGACGTGCTTGTTAAGCAAAGCGGCATCACAGCGCCTATGTTCTTGGATAACGCCGAAAGCATATTGAGATATAAAGCGCCAGCCGGACAGCTTATTGAATGCCGTGTTGCCGATCAACCTTTAACTATTACGGAGGTGTAGAGGATGAAAATGATTAAGGGTGTATGCGGTCATTGCAAACACATTGACATATACGACATGGACGAACAAGCGGAATGCAGCAAATGCGGCAACGAGGATCAAATGTGGATTATCTGGGAACCGAAAGGGGATTTGGAAAATGAATAAACCGGAACATTGGACGCTATGGGCTTGCGGTTGCGGCTCGACAATGAAGTTTAACCACGTTGCGACGGAAGAAGAATACAACCGCTTCAAAACTTGTGTATGCGGCGGCACTCTCGAATACAAAAACGATCTAACGGAGGATGAAATTTAATGACAAATCAAATCGCGGTATCTAACACGCAAGCAGTTGTCGGCAGCTTCACACAAACGGAACTGGACACAATCAAAGGCACGATTGCAAAGGGTACAAGCAATGAGCAGTTTTCCTTGTTCGTTCAAACATGCGTGGCGTCCGGCTTAAACCCGTTCCTTAATCAAATTTATTGCATCGTCTATAACGGTAACAGCGGCCCGGTAATGAGCATTCAAATTGCCGTTGAAGGTATCGTGGCACTCGCTAAGAAACACCCGCATTATAAAGGGTTCTTGGCTTCTGAGGTCAAGGAAAATGACCATTTCGAGATTGACATGATTACAGGTATTCCAGTTCATAAAGTGACAACCTTACAACGTGGGAAGACAATCGGCGCTTATTGCGTGGCTTATCGCGAAGGGATGCCTAATATTTCAGTAGTGGTCGATTTGGATCAAGTTTCACATTTGATTAATAGCAGTGTGGCGAACACTAAAAAGATGTGGAATGACTACCGTGACGACATGCTAGTTAAATCAGCAATCAAGCGGGCGTTCAAACGTCAATTCGGTATCGAGGTAGCAGAGGACGAACCGATTCAAGGCGAAAGCGCGGATAACATTGCCCCTTACGAACGAAAAGACATTACGCCGGATGCTGTACAGGAGCCATTAAAGGAACTTGAAGCGCCGGAAGAGAAGCCAGCAGCTGCGCAAGTTACCGACATGGCAAAGGTTCGAGGTCAAATCAGCACAGCGTTCAAAAAACTAGGCATCACAACGGACGAAGAGAAAACCGCGTACATGGCCGAGAACTGCAAAGTAAAAGGAGACAAGCCGACGCTTGCGGAGCTTAAAGGCTTGCTGAAAATCATGGAGATGGCTATTGAGGACAAGAACGACGGCTTGGGAGAGCTTGAATAATGGACGTCAAGGTTTTAGCGTCCGGCTCGGAAGCAAACTGCGTCTATGTGGGGAACGGCGAAACTGCCGT
>Ga0310902_10000359_pt1 | contig 12609 bp, 18 predicted proteins | sample C24D3metaG_FD_203748 | JGI IMG/M metagenome (GOLD analysis project Ga0310902, IMG submission 203748) | Lab incubated soil microbial communities from West Virginia University Organic Research Farm, Morgantown, WV, United States - C24D3 | ecosystem: Environmental > Terrestrial > Soil >...
TGGTACTCTTTCTTTAAGGGGAAGATTGTTTACAGGCACAGTAGAAAGCAACAAAGCCACTAGAATGGTTGTAGTTTCCAGAGAATACAATAGGTTGGTTACAAAATATAAAAGATATGAAAGAAGCAGATCTAAGGTTCATGCATTTCTGCCCGATTGCATTAGTGTCAAGGAAGGCGAAAAAGTGAAGATAGCTGAATGTAGACCTATTTCAAAATCTATATCTTTTGTTGTTGTGGAGGCTGAAAATAACAAAGATGGCATCTAAATCAAGAGCAGTTTCTGCCAAGGGTGCAGCGGAATTTCGACCATATGTTACAAAAGCATTACCGGTTTCTGCCCAAATTGTCTGTGCAGACAATACTGGAGCAAAAATCCTCAAGATAGCTCAGGTAACAAGGTACAAAGGAAGACATTCACGGCAACCATCGTGTGCTGTAGGAGACCTTGTAACCGTAACTGTAAAAAAAGGTCCAGCGCAACTTAGGAAACAGATCTTTGGTGCAGTTATAATTAGACAGAAATATCCAATAAGACGATTGAATGGATTACGAGTTACTTTTGAAGATAACGCAGCAGTTTTAGTTACTCCTGAAGGAGAGATCAAGGGAACTGATATTAAAGGACCTGTAGCAGCGGAGGCAGCAGAGAAATGGCCAAGAATTGCAAATCTTGCACCTGTAATAATTTAGCTATTTTATAGTATTTGGTGATAAATGAAAAATGTTAGAAATTAATGCAAATATGCTTTTGAGAAAGCACAGACGTTTTGCGAATATTCGTTCAAAATTAACAGAAAATCTAAAGAAAGAATATGGGAAAAGAAATGCCCGCGTAATAAAAGGAGATACAGTAAAGATAATGAGAGGAGAATACAAGAATGTTGAGGGAAAGGTGGAAAAGGTCAATACAGAAAGGAGTACGCTGATAATCGAAGGCGTGCAGAAAGAAGTAGCAAAGGGGGGAAAAGTAAAAGTACATATCCATTCCTCTAAAGTAATGATTACTTCATTAAATATGCAAGATAAAAAAAGAGAAAACGTAATAAAGAAAATTAAACATACCAAATCATCTTCCTCAGATCGAGAAGGACAATCAGTATCTAAGTATAAATCTAGTAAAATCCGAGGTCCAGGTATCAACCAGGTCAAGAAAGTATTAAGGGCTAAAAATATATCAAAAGTAAATGATAAAAAATTAATCCCTTCTGAGATCGAAGAAGATAATAAAGGAGGCAATCAGAAAGAACGATGATTATAGTGAGATCCCCTCAGTATCAATTACGTAACAACTGTATCGATGAAAAGATACTGGTAATGAAAATAAATAGATTAGAAAATGTCAACAAATTATCTCTAGGAGGCTTCAGATAGTTCATGGGTAAGAAAGGAGGACAAACAACTATCAAGAGACAATCAGCTCCCTTGTTTTGGGATATTAAAAGAAAAGAAGGACGTTTTATTCCAAAAATTCATCCGGGCACGCATTCAAAAGATCATGCTTATGCCCTTGGTGTCTTACTGAGGGATGTACTGAAAGTTGTTCAAAATAGTAAAGAAGGAAAAAATATCCTCAATGATGGCAAAATAAGGGTAGATAATGTCCCAAGATATAATCCAAATTTTGCAGTAGGTTTGATGGATACAATAGAATTGATTCCCTCAAAACAGGTATTTAGATTGGTTCCGAAGGATTCTTCCTTGTTACATCCAATCGAAATTAATGAAGATGAAAAACATTTCAAATTAGTAAAAATAATTCGAAAGAATATTGTAAAGGGAAATAAGATCCAATACGGATTTCATGATGGCAAGACTAAAATTTCAGAGAATATGCTACAAGTTGGTGATTCATGTCTTTTAAAGACACCCGAGCTCGAGATTGCTGAACACTTAAAATTATCCAATAATTCTCTAATATTGATTACTCGTGGCGATAACGCCGGAAAATTAGGAAGGGTGCAAGAAATAAAAGAAGGAACGTTTTCACTGCCAAAACGTGTTATAGCATCTTTTGAATCGAAAAATTTGGAAATACCGATAGAAATGATTATGGTTATTGGAAATGAGAATGAAAATCCTAGAATTAAGGTGAGTTAGGTGAAAAAAATGACTGAAACATTAGATAATAAAGAAAATAACGAACAGATGAATAATACGAATTCAAAAAATACAACCGACATGAGAGTGATCGAGATAGAGAAAGTTGTGATTAATATTGGGGTAGGCAAGTCTGGTGATCCTATAGAAAGAGCTAAAATGGCCCTAAAGGATTTGACTGGTCAAGAACCAAGTGTTAGAGGCGCAAAAAAATCTGTTAGAGATTTTGGAATACATAAAGGAGAACCAATAGGAACCATGGTTACATTAAGACGAGATAATGCTATAGAATTCATAAAAAGAATATTCTCTTCAAAGTCAAATACAATAAAGAGATCATCAATTGATATAAACGGAAATATTTCCCTAGGAATTAAAGAACATATCGATATTCCAGGGATAAAATATAACCCTGATATTGGCATTTTTGGAATGGATGTGTGTGTCTCGTTAAAAAGGCCTGGTTACAGAATAGCTAAAAGAAGAAATCCAGACAAGATAGGTAAGTTTCATCGAATTTCCCCAGAAGAATCTGTATTATTCTTTCAACAAAAATTTGGAGTTGAAGTAATTTAAGATGCCAAAGCCTCGTGAATATGCGGAAACCGGTAGAAAAAAGGTTCCTCATGGAAAAGGAAATAGATGGTGTAAAAAATGTGGTTCATATAATGGATTAATACAAAAATATGATATCATGTTGTGTAGACAATGCTTCAGAGACGTTGCTAATGGTATGGGTTTCAAAAAATATGAATGATTTTGGTGGTAACGATCTAGATATGGTTTCAAGAAATAATCTATATATAAATAAGAAGAACATGAAAATAAAAAAAATAATATCCTTAAATGGAGATGAATTCATCTAAATGCCAGCATTAAACGTTGTGTCGAATTTGTTTACCACTCTATATAACAATGAGGCAAGAAGAAAAAAAGAATGTCTTGTCTCTCCATCTTCGAAATTTGCTAGCGAGATTTTACGGGTATTACAAAAGTATCGATTTATTGGAGAGTTTGAACAAATCGACGATAATAGAATGGGTAAATTTAGGATTCAGTTGCTTGCTAAGATAAACAAATGTGGAATAATCACTCCGAGATATAATCTTAAAAAAGATGAATATCTAAACTGGGAAAGACAGTTTTTACCTGCATATAACGTTGGACTTTTACTTGTATCTACCAGTAAAGGAATCATGTCCCATCATGATGCACAAATTCAAGGGTTGGGAGGAGTTTTGATAGGTTATGTCTACTAGTGAAAATAAACCATCTGCTGAGATAATTATTCCTGAAGATACTAAAATCACTAAAGAAGGAAATATATTAATAGTCGAAGGGAAGAAAGGAAAATTAAGGAAGGATTTTACAAAAATTCCTACTACTTTAGTCTTTGAGGATAACAAAATAATGATTCAACCACCTGGCAAAAGAAAAAAAGATCTCGCTTTGGCAAATACAGTGAGAAGTATAATTTCAAGCATGATAAAGGGTGTTGAAGTAGGGTTTACTTACAAACTAAAAATAGTATTTTCACACTTTCCAATAACTGTTAAAGTCAAAGATAAACAAGTAATAGTTGATAATTATTTTGGCGAGAGATCTTCAAGGGTGTCAAGAATTGTCGGTGAAACTACCCAAGTAACTGTAAATGGCGAAGATGTTATTGTTAAAGGACCCAGCCTTGAAAATGTCTCTCAGACTGCTTCCAATATCGAATCTTCAACCAAGATAAAGAACAAAGATTTACGTGTTTTTCTGGATGGCGTATATCTTTATGCAAAAGAAGAAGGAATGGACTAAATTTCTGTCATGATTGCAAAAGAATTTCAATATACTCTTTTCATATATATTTAGGACCAAAAATTTTATTTTATTTAAAACCTGTAAAGAATGGATAAAAGTTGTAAGAATTTGATCAAAAAATAAATATTCGATTTTCCAGTATTCTGATCAAACTTTTCAATATTGTTTAATCTTAGATGTATTCAAAAAGTAATAAAATCAACAAATAAGAAAACATTTTTATTCTGATATAAAAAAAAATATTTGAATGCCGCTGTAGCTCAGCATGGTAGAGCAAATCCGAAGCGTTTTTCGTTCCGGAGCTTAGCTGGCTGTTAACCAGTGGGTCATCAGTTCGAGTCTGATCAGCGGCGTTTAATTTTTTTGAATTTTATTAACCATTTTATAATTCAATTTTTTTACGTTAGGTTGAGTTTTTACCTCGAAAGTGTCTTAATATCGTACAATAACCCAATGATTGTATTTTCTTAATATTGTGTGTTTTTATTTATTTTTAAAAAAATGTATACTGTATATGTGTCTAATCAAATTTGTTCAAATTAAATTATTATTTTATTTTTTGAATTTTAGTTGGTTTTTACTTTATTTTTCCAAAAAAAAATATAATATATTACAAGATTTATATAAAACAAAACAAAAGGGTATATATTTATTATTTTATATTGAATATTATAATAGAATTAATCAGTTAATCTTTTATAATCTACAAAAGATTGTATTGCAATGAAGGCCGTGATTCTTGCCGGAGGTTTAGGAAAGCGACTTAAACCGCTGACCAATGACCGACCTAAACCGATGATAGAGGTGCTTAATAGACCTATATTAGAATGGCAAATTAGATGGTTTAAAAAACATAATATTGATGAAATAATTATTTGCTTAGGATATCTCAAAGAAACAATCATAGATTATTTAGGTAGTGGAAACAAATTTGGGATCAGAATAGGTTATGTAGTAGAAGACACTCCTTTGGGAACAGGTGGAGCACTAAAAAATACCTCCAGTTTGCTGACCGGTACGACTGATGATGGATTCTTTATGACCAATGGAGACATATTGACAAATCTCGATCCACATCGTTTGTGTAAAGAAAATAAATCTAGTATTGCTCTTGTTCCCCTCAGAAGCCCCTATGGTGTAGTAAATATAGATGAAAATTCTGATGTAATCGGATTTGATGAAAAACCGGAAATTCCTGACAAGTGGATAAATGCAGGAGTATATTATTTCACAAAGGAAATTTTCGAATATTTACCTGATAATGGAAACATAGAGACTACTGCTTTACCGAGCATGGCAAAGGATGGTAAACTAAAAGGAATCCGCTTTGAAGATATATTTTGGAGATCTATTGACTCCCATAAAGATATTGATGAAGCTGCGAAAGAACTAGATAATAATCCAACATAATATAATATATTTATGTTGATTGATAAAATCGGTTATAATATTGGAACGCTTCTCTCTCTTGAATCCATATTAGGTTTTGCAAAGAAAGTTGAAGAAAAAACAAATGTTCATTCATTATGGGTTCCAGAATCTTGGGGCCGCGAGGCTTTTGTATCGTTGGGCGCCCTCTCCCAGGTCACAAATAAAGTAAAACTAGGTACTGGAATAGTTAGCATTCATTCTAGGACCCCTGCCACGGTGGCAATGGCTATTTCTACTCTTGATATATTGTCTAATAACAGGTCCATTCTAGGACTTGGTGTGAGCACACCCGCATTGGTAGAAAATTGGCATGGAATTAAATTTGACAATCCTTTCGAAAAAATGAGAGAATATATTGAATGCATCAGAATGATAATGAAAGGTTCAAAAGTAAAATTTGAAGGAAAATATTTTAAGATAAATGATTTTAAAATACTCTTCAAACCTCAAAGGGAAAATATCCCAATTTATACTGCTGCTGTAAATAATGGTATGATAGACTTATCTTGTGAACTTTCAGATGGAATACTGTTGTATCTCAGATCAAAGAACGAATTGAAAAACGCAGTAGATCGGATTTTAAATAAGATTTCTGGGAAAAAAAATGTTGGTAATAACGATGAAAAATTGGGTGAAAATGGTATAAAAAATATTAAAGAAGATTATGAATCAAAACAAAAAAGAAATTTCGAGATTTGTTGTGCTTTCATAACTGCTATATCTGACAAAGAACCAGACAAAGCAAGAGAAAGAGCGGCAAAAACTCTTGCTTTCTATGTGGCTGTGGGTAAGTACTATAGTAGGTTTCTGCTAAAAACGGGTTATGAATATGAAGTTAATAATATTACAGAGGAATACAAAAAGAATGGAATTGAGAATATCCACAGATTTGTATCTGATAGGATGCTCGAATCGCTAACAATATGTGGAAGTAAAGAAGAATGTAGAAAATCTCTAGAAGTGTTTGTAAATACTGGAATAACCTTGCCTATAATTCAGATTAATCCGGTAGGGAAAGATCCAGAAAGTTCAATTATGGAATTATTATCAACTTTTTAGTAGTGAGAAAAGTTTCAATTCTGGCTGGTGAAACATCTGAGTTCAGGAGACCTAGGAGGAGAAACATTAAAAATAAAAATTCCAAATATAACTATGATGTAGATAATAGTTTAACAGTTACTCATAACAATATAATTCAGATTGCACTAGAACCTACTATCAAACTTCTAAAAAACACAGGATTTCCTAGAAATCTTATAGATGCAGTAATCTTTTCATCTTGCGCTCCAGATCAATATCTTTCTAGTATCATTGCTGAAATTCTTGGAATAAGACCGAAAATATCACACAGGTTAGATAATCTCTGTAACTCTGGCACAAATGCGATTATATCAGCCTTTTCATATATCTCTTCAGGATTATGCGATTCTGCTCTTGTTATTGGTGCAGAAATGGCAGATTCACCTGGTAAGATTTTACAGAGTGATTTGTCCAGAGGACAATTTGCATTACCTGTATACTGGGGGGCTATTTTTAAAAAAATGCATATGAAAAAATATGGAACAAAAGAGGAACAAATTTGTATGATTCCAGTTAATAACTATTCAAAAGCGAGAAATAATAACAATGCGGTCAATAGAGGAAAAGATATTGTTCTCACAGATGTAATGAATTCAAGAATGCTTGTAGAGCCTTTGCGATTATTAGAATGTTGTTCGATATGTGAAGGTGCCTCATCGATTTTGCTTGTTGCAGATGAAAAAATACCTCTTTTTACATCCAAACTTTTTTCTGGTGATGACCTTCATGAAACTGGAAACTCATTTTTTGGTGGTAATCGTTCTCATAATTCAAATAAAGTTAGAGACAATAAAATTGCTAAAAAAAAAACACTTATTCCAGTATCAATAAAGGGGATAGGACAACAAACTACTTCTGCTAGCTTTAGTAATGCGTTTGAAGAAAATTTTGGATCGAGTCCTGCCAAAATTGCAGCACAACAGGCTTACGAGATGGCAAAAATTACGCCAAATCATATTGACGTAGTTGAATTACATGATGCGTTTTCTATTCTTGAAATCATGGCATATGAAGATCTTGGATTTGTTCAGAAAGGTAAGGGAGGTAAGTTTGTTGAAAAACAAGAATTGAATATATATGTTAATCCAAGAGGTGGGATAATTGGATGTGGTCACGCTTTGGGTGCAACAGGAATAGCACAGACTGTAGAAATTTTTAAACAATTATCCAGACAAATTGATGATGATGACGATGATATTGGCCCTAGTTATAACAACAGAATCCATATCCATGAGTCTGATTTTGAACACAGCAGTTACAATTTCAATACTCCAAAAGTAAAGAAAGAAAATAAGATTAGCAGACAAATAAAGTCGGATATTAAATTAGGTCTCATTCATAATTTGGCAGCCGCAGGAACATCTGCGTCAGTTTTGATCCTAGAAAAATGAGGGGACTAAAAGACAGATAAAATGAAAGTGGATAAGACATCCTTCAACGACCAAAGTTACATAGGTCAAAATTCTGGAAATTACCAACAATTTATTGCCAATATAAAAAAAGGAAATTTCGTTTTACCATATTGTCGTTATTGCAAAAAAAATATCTGGCCTCCTGTTGACTATTGTATAAAATGTTTCAATAAATTAGAACTAATAAATCTTGAAAATGAAAAAGGGAAATTGATTGACATTTTTCATTCATATATGAATGTAGAAAAAAAAATGATAGAGGAAAATTCTAACAGTGATATTACTAATGAAGATATTATTGCATTAGTTGAATTCAACGGAGTAAAACTTTTAGGCTCAATTGATATAAAAAAGTGCGATGATCCATTTACAACAAATGTGACAAAAAAGACAAATATGACAAAATGTGAGGAAAAATCTCAAGATTCTCAAATCACTTATGTAAAAATCAAAAAATGTGGTTTTTCTTGCGGTAAAATATTCTATAAATTCAAACCAGTCAAAAAGTAATATTAAAAAAGGAAAGAACAAAGGAATGCTAGTACAGTTTAATTAATATATCAAACGAAGTTATCCTAATATTGATTTGGGTAACGACAGATTTGTCGACGATAGAATTTTGACAAGTAGAGATGCTCTCAATAAATATCAAATGAAAATCAAGTTAGTCGATATTGACGAAAATGCAAGGGATCATTCAATCAGATTTGGGAGGAGAGTTCTTGTAAGAAAAATATTGTTAATCTCTAAACACTTGGATACTCAGGAAATTGAAGAAATCGAACTCGATGTCGAAGAACTTGAAAACAAAGTAAGAAAAGAAAGACATTATTCCTCTTCAAATAGATGGATATCTCCACAGGAGATCAAAAACGGATATATTGTTTCCTCTAGACATCAGGATTTATTGGCTGACGCGATCTCACTAGATGCTATAGTATTCGATTAAAAACACCTGCCTTTATTGGTCTTCTTGGCATGATTCAAATTGAATACAGCATTGGTGGAAAAATTAATTATTTTCTTTCTATATAGGATCAAAATTGCACCATCTCTAGAGATTTCCTTCATCTCTATGAAACCAAATTAAATACATCAAAAGAAATATAATAGTTCTTGGGAAGAAAAGACATATCAAAATAATGAGATGAAATTTGTTTCCTAAATGTAAAAAATTATAAAAAAAACCTATGATTTTGATATTTGCATTTTTCTCTTATCCACAATCATTTTTGCTATTCCTAGTCCAATAAGTAATCCACCCAGCAGCATGGTAGAGCCAATTGTTCTTGTAGACTCTTCACTAGGTGTAACTATATTCATGGCCATGACCATTATCATTCCCAAAATGATAAGAAATCCGTTGACAAGCAACAGGATAGAGATCGTTTTTGAGGGCTCTTTTCTACCGATAACAAATCCGATTATAGAAAGAATTACTGCGCCTGCGCCAAATATTGCTCCTCGAGCCGCCTCATTCATCGGTAAAAATCCAGTTCCTGGAGATCCATCTAATTGTGGTTGTTTCAAAGAAGCCACAAGCGTATCTAAGCCGTATATTATGAGCAAAGCAAGTGAAATATATAATAATATGACCGCTATCTTAGCCATATTTTTTCTATATCAAGATATTTAATAAACCTATCAATAAATCCTTTTATGGATATCAAGGAAATGCTTTATGATACTTTGGATCAAATAGGAAAAGAGAAAATTCATATCGAGTTAAACAAGGACCACTCAGTTTCAAAAAAAATCATCTTAAACATATTGCAACACGTATTATTCAGATTCAAAGATTCCGAAGTAAAACACCCTGATTATTTTGAGTACAACGATAAAAACCGTGAGGGCAAGAAAAAGGAAGAAGATGAATTAATTGTTTTGTGCGAAGCATTGCTTCATTTTCTAATCACAGCATCTGGATATCCATCACAGAGAAAAATCATATTTAACAATCAAGAGATCGATATAGTGATTCCAGATCTACGTACATTGAAAACCAAACCAAATAACTCTCTGATAATAAAATTTTACAAAGGTCATTCCCCTTTAGAAGATTTGAAAAATATTGAGATAATACAACCACATACTAATAATATATGGATAGTCTCTACTATACCCATCCCGCCTAAATATACAAATTATGTTTTATATAAAAATAATGATTCAGAAAAAAACAATGTTCTTTATCCTGTAAATGATAACTTGACCGAAAAAGGTCTTAATATTAATGTGTTTCAAAATGTTGGTCCAAATAAAGATAAGGATGGTATTTTTTCCTCAGAATTATATATAAAAGATTTTAGTAACATTCTGATTGACATTTATAGCTTCTTAAAAGAGACAAATAATAAAAGTTTTAAATTTATACATATTTAGCGATATATTCAATCTTTTAAAAAAATCATAGATCGACTAAAATAAATTCAGATCTTTATTGATTCATATATACAACTGGTTTGTTTTGATGCACAGTCATATAGAAAATTCATTTTGTTGATTTATCGTTGTAAACATTTTACGCGATAGTATCGATTTTCATACGTATGCAAGAAATGATATTCAACAGCTATTTTAGTTTGCAACTTCGAACGTAATAATATAAATTTGCATGGGTTAAAAAATTCTCAATTAATTTTATCGATCTTCTTCATATTCTAGTTAAAGTTTTATGAAATACCTTGACAACAAATAGGTATTATCAAAAGTTTTATCTAGTAAAAAAAGAAGAATAAAGATAATAATGAATAATATATTTACACGAATCTCTGTTAGGTAACATTGGATCTCATTCTTTCAAAATATATAGTACTAATAATTCATCTGAAATTATAAAAAGGAATATAATAAATACATAATTTTATGTGATTTGATTGAAAAAAGTTGCGGTTGCCGGAGCTGGATATGCAGGGTTATTTTCAGCCGCCAATTTGTTGGCTAGTGGAAATGAAGAAAAGAAATTTGACATCACGGTCTTTGATAAAAATCCTTACCATCAATTACTACAACAAATACATCTAGTTTCTGCGGGTGTTAAAAAACCTGAGGACATATCTTTTTCTATTAACGAGTTATTGAAGAACGAAATATCCTTTATCAATGAATCTGTATTGAGTTTAGATCTTGATAATAAAGTAATTACAACCCTGAGTGACAATCCAAAAAATTCAGGTAAGCAGGAATACAAATTTGATTATATCATAATTGCTCTGGGATCGTCAAATGCTTATTTTAATATCAAAGGTGCGCAGGAAAATGCTTTTTCTTTTAGGTCACTTGATGATGCTTTAACCTTGCGTAAAAAATTAGAGGAGATCCCGTCGCAATCAAATATTGTTATCTGTGGGGGAGGCGCAACTGGAATCAGTCTAGCAGGTGCTCTGACCGATGAATGTATATCTTCATTCAAGGTCACAGTAATTGAAGCACAAGAAGGTATCCTTCCAGGATGGGATCTCAAACTTATTTCGGAAATTAAAAATTTCTTAATAACAAGGGGAATCAGGATAGTAACTAACAATCCAATAAAAGAAGTAGGCCCCTCTTACGTTATCCTAAAAGATGACACAAAGGTAGATTCTGCAGTCTCTGTTTGGACGGCTGGAATAAAAGGACGGGATATAAAGATAATACCTGAAATAAAAAAGACACGATCCGATAGAATTATCGTAAACAAATATTCACAAATTGAAGGATATGATTATGCTTTTGCAGTGGGAGATATTTCGGCTTTTCCTCTCAATGATATTCTTGTCTCCCCCCAACTTGCACAATTTGCGGTAAGACAAGCGAGAAATGTAGCTAAAAATATTATTAGAATCGAAGGTGGGAATGAATCAATGGTAGAATTTCAATATCAACAACACGGTAGCATACTATCTTTGGGAAGAAAATGCATGGGAATAATGAATGGTGTAATTATAAAAGGAACCTTATGCGAGTATGTAGAAGATTTTTTAATAGATAATTATATTACAGCAATAAGAAATAAGGGAAAGGGGCTGTCTGGTTTAGCATATGAACAGGACGCAATATCTCAGATATCAACCTCGTTGAATTTTATGATAAGTACAGCAGCAAGAATATTCTCTTCAAATAACAAATAAAATATAATATAAAAGGGGTAGTCTAAGTCATGGACAGACATATAATTTAATTCCATCAGACCAATATTACCATTGATTAATCACTTTTACTGTTAATTAATAATGACAAATTCTCTGCAACTATTATGGAGATTTTATTTCTATCAAAATAATAATATATTCAGATCCAATTGCAAATTCTAGTATTATTTGTTAATTCCATAGCTTTCTCATATTTGCGGTATATTTAAAATGTGAATTGAGCCTTGTGGTAGTAATAGTAGTGTAGTGGTAGTGTTGGTCGTGGTAGTAATAGTGGTCATGGTTGTTGTTCCTGTTACTCTTACTGTTGTTGTTACTGTTATCGTTGTTGACGTTATTACTGTTACTGTTACTGTTACTGTTGTTGATGGTAAATTTGTGGTCATAATATGTATATATGTCTCTTTTCTACTATCTATGTACTAGTTGTTTTATCTCTCTAATTTCTTTATAACATACTTTTATAATCTTTTTCTGTTTGTTCTCACTTCTCCTCAACAAATAAAATTTTTTCTTTTTATCTTATCAAATTTGTTTATGAAAAATCAACAATTAGAAAAATAGCTTCAAAAAGTAGTTACTAATCATTCGTATTTCAAATATATATATGTTCATTCTTATCTAACAATGAACAACAACAGCAAATTACAC
>Ga0310902_10000361_pt1 | contig 12579 bp, 11 predicted proteins | sample C24D3metaG_FD_203748 | JGI IMG/M metagenome (GOLD analysis project Ga0310902, IMG submission 203748) | Lab incubated soil microbial communities from West Virginia University Organic Research Farm, Morgantown, WV, United States - C24D3 | ecosystem: Environmental > Terrestrial > Soil >...
GGTGAGCTGTCCGTGGGTCATTCGTTCGTGGGCGGAGGCGACAACCCGCAGGTCGACAGCTCGCGGGTCGGGGCGTTAGGCGCCGATCTCGTGGCCGAGGGCGAGCGGTGGCGCATTGCCCGCATCTTCACCAGCGAGAGCTGGAACCCGGAGCTGCGTGCGCCCCTCGATGCGCCGGGCGTGAAGGCACGCGCCGGCGACTACCTGCTCGAGGTCAACGGCGTGCCGGTGACCACCCGCGACGAGCCCTGGAAGGCCCTCGACGGCACGGCCGAGCGCCAGACGATTCTGCGGCTGAGCGACCGCGCGAGCGGCGAGGGGGCGTGGAACGTGACCGTCGTTCCGGTGCGCTCCGAGACACAGCTGCGGCAGCGTGCGTGGGTAGAGGACAATCGCCGCCGCGTGGATTCCCTCTCCGGCGGAAAGCTCGCCTACGTCTGGGTGCCTAACACCGGCGGTCCCGCGATCACGGCCTTCGACCGGTACTACTTCGCGCAGCAGGACCGGAAGGGAGCGGTGATCGACGAGCGGTTCAACGGTGGCGGCCTCCTCGACGACTACATGGTGTCGATCATGAGCCGGAAGCCGGTCGGCGGCGTAACCGACTACGTGCCCGGCGCCAGCGCCCTGCGGCTCCCGGCGAGCGGCGTGCTGGGACCGAAGGTGCTGGTCACGAACGAGCTCGCGGGCTCCGGCGGTGATTACTTCCCGTGGGTGTTCCGGCAGATGGGCGTCGGGCCGCTGATCGGGACGCGCACGTGGGGCGGACTGGTGAACGCGTCCGTGCCGTACCCGCTGGTGGACGGCGGTACGATCACAGCGCCGGCGCTCGCGGTGTTCGGGCCTAACGGGGAGTTCATCGCGGAGGGCGAGGGTGTCCATCCGGACATCGAGGTGCTGCAGGAATCGCGACTCGTGATGCAGGGGCGAGATCCGCAGCTCGAGCGCGCGGTCAGCGAGGCGCTGACCCTCGTGGCCACGAAGGGCGTGGAGGCTGCGAAGGCGCCGCCGGCATTCCCGGTCAAGGCGAAGCGGCCGACTGGTGTGGTGCCGTAAGGCCCGCTGTCGGGCGCAGGAATCGGTTCGGGTGGCGCGCACGCGGCCCTGTTGTTTCTGTATCGCGACGTGCTACGGGAACCGACGCGGTGTCCGGCGGCCATGCCTCGCGCTCGCCGGCGCGCCGGTCCGCCGGATGTGCTAGCGCCGGAGGAAGCGTCGCGGCTGCTCGCGGCGGTCGCAGAAGCCCATCGGTTGGCGGTATCGCTTCTGTACGGCGCCGGGCTCCGGCTGATGGAGTGCCTCACTTTGCCGTTGAAGGACGTGGATCTCGCTCGCCGCCGCATCCATGTTCGCGATGGGAAGGGAGGGAAGGGCCGGTTCACGATGCTGCCTGCGGCGTTGTGGGAGGGGATCATCGCGCAGATGGACCGGGCGCGGCGCCGACACCTGCGTGATACGCAGCGAGGCGGCGGCTACGTGGAGCTGCCGCGGGCGTTCGAGCGGAAGAGTCCGAGGGCGGCGCGGGATTGGCGGTGGATGTGGCTCTTTCCCGCGGCGCGGCAGTACGTCGATCGTGCGACTGGCCAGCGGCGTCGTCATCACGTGTTCGACACGACGATTCAGCGGGCGGTGGCGGACGCCGCCCGGCGTGCCGGTCTACGGCTCGCAGCGACCCACTAGGCCCGTGCGGCGTCCATTTCGCGTCTCTGTGGTGCCACCGGGTGCTGCGCGCGCCTACTCTGGGTGCTTCACCAACCTCGAACAGGAGCGCACCACACCATGTCCAATGCTATGGATCGTCACCGCCGTCGCCCTGCGAGGCTCGCCGCGAGGCTCTCGGCGGTGTCCGTTGCGGCGCTGGCCGCCACCCTGTTGGCATCCGGGACGGCCAGCGCGCAGTCGACGCGGTCAACGGCCGCTCCGCCCCCCGTGCAGGCCGCCGCAAATGCGACCACGCTCGGGGGCGGCCCCGACCTGCAGGGGCTCTGGGACTTCACGATGCGCGTGGGCGAACGGACTTCCACCGGCTTCTTCGCGCTCGGTCCAGTCGAACGGGGATGGGCTGGCTCGATCACGCCGGACTCGACGAACACGCTGGCGATCCGCGTGCTCACCGTAGAGGGGGACTCGGTCCGGATGGTCGTCGCCTCGCGGGAGGGCGATGTGCTATTCCGCGGGCGGTTGACCGACGACGGGCGCACGATGGAAGGCATCGTGGATTACCACGGCGGTGCGCGCCTTCCGATGACGGCCACGCGCCGCGCCCGGCGCGCCGTGCCGCGCTGAGTCGAGCCGCGCGAGCGGCGTGGCGGTTCGCCCTCCCTTGATCGCGCCGAGTCCCGACCCCGATACTTAAAGGTGACGAAACGCGCGCAGGGGATGGGGGACGTCGGCTCTCCGGAGTCCGCCATGGAGCGGCGCGTCGTGCCGGTGGGGGCCGTCGTGCTGACGACGTTCTTCGCCCTCCTCTACGCGCTGCGCGGCAGCATCGCGGCCATCGACCGCGGCGAGGACCCGCGCTGGGCTCAGCAGGTTGGCTGGTCCCTCGTCGTGTGGTGGACGTGTTTGCCACTGCTGCCGCCGCTCGCAGCCCTCGTCCGCCGCTTTCCGGTCGGGCGCCCGCGTCCGTGGAGGAACGCGGGCGTCCTTCTGCTCGGCACGTTTGCGGCCGCCTGGCTCCGACACGTCGTGATGACCCCCGTCGTGGTGGCGATCACCGGCGTCCCCGACGTCGCCGCGAGCGCTTCCGCGCGGACCCTCACCTACTTCACCGTATTCCTCGTGATGGTCGCGCTCCTCCACGCGGCCCACTACTATCGCGCGGAACGCGCCCGCGAGGTGCGGGAGGCCGGGCTTGCCCGCGGGCTTGCCGAGGCGCGGCTCGCCGCGCTGCGGACGCAGCTGCAGCCGCACTTCGTCTTCAACGTGCTCAACGCGGTCACTACCCTCCTGCACGCCGATCCGATGGCGGCCGACCGCATGCTCACCCGCTTCGCCGCCCTCCTGCGCGTGATCCTGCACGAGGGGACGGAGGAGCACGAGCTCGAGCGCGAGCTCGATCTGCTGGCGCGCTACGTCGAGCTGATGCAACTGCGTTTCGGTGACCGCATTGTCGTGGAATGGGCCGTGGCCGATGCGCCGCGCGGCGCACGCGTGCCCTTCCTGGTGCTGCAGCCGCTGGTCGAGAACGCCTACGAACACGGGCTCGCGGGGCGGGAAACGGGCGGACGCGTGCGGATCGGCGCGGCACGAGCGGGCGACAGGCTCCAACTCGTCGTCGAGGACGATGGGTCGGGTCTCGACGTGGAGGCAGGGTCGATCGGTCGGGGGAATACGGGAACGGGCAGTGGCATCGGCCTGCGCAACACACGCGATCGCCTCGCACAGCTCTACGGCGCGCGCGCCTCGCTCGTGCTGGAGCGACCGCCCGGTGGCGGCACGCGCGCGCTGGTGACGCTGCCGTTCATCGACGGCCCGCACCGGAGCGGGGGGCCACGTCGATGAACGGACCGACGCGCGCTCGGGGTGAGGCGCTCGCCGTCGAAGATGGACGCTCCTGGAAGGTGCTGGTTGCCGATGACGAGCCCCTCGCTCGCGCCCGCCTGCGCGCGCTGCTCGCGCGACACCCCGAGTTCGAGCTCACGGCGGAGTGCGGGAGCGGTGCGGCCGTTCTTGCCGCGCTCCGCAACGGACCCGCCGACGTGCTGCTCCTCGACATCCGCATGCCCGGCCTCGATGGCATCGCGACGGTCGAGGCCCTCGCCCAGGAGGCGCCATGGTCGTTGGAGCGCCCCCCGTGCGTCGTCTTCGTCACCGCGAGCGAGGAGCACGCGATCCGGGCTTTCGATCTCGATGCGGTCGACTACCTCGTCAAACCGGTCGACATCGACCGTTTTGACCGGGCGATGCGCCGGCTGCTCGAGACGCTCGGGTCACCGTCCCGAGCCCCCGATGCCGGAGCCATCGCGGCGGCCGATGCTGCGCTCCGGGTCGCGCTGCAGGCCCTCCGTGGCGACGCCCCCGCGCCGGCCAGCGACACCGCTTGCGGCTCCGCCACCCACGCACGAAGTGGGGCCGAGTCGGAGGGCGGGTATGCGAAGCGATTCGTGATCCGCGACGCCCAAGGGATGTACTTCGTGGCCATCGCGGACGTCGACCGTGTAGAGGCGGAGGGCAACTACGTTGCGGTCGTCGCCGGGGGGCGACACCACCTCGTGCGTGAAACGCTGCATATCCTCGAATCGCGGCTCGACCCGGCGGAGTTCGTGCGGGTGCATCGGTCGCATATGGTGCGGATCGACCGGATTCGCCGGCTGGAACCCTGTGGCCACGGCGAGTACGAGCTGACGCTGGCAGACGGCACCCGACTCACCTCAAGCCGGAGCTATCGGGAGCAGGTGCGGCGGCTGCTCCGCTGACACCAGCGGCGTGGGCGGTGCGCGCCCATCCGCCACCCGAGCCGTCGCTCCCCGCGCGCCGCGCCGTCGTCTATCTGCGCTGCCCGACAGGCAACGGGCGGCTGGTACCAGCCGCCCGCGTCAGCGTAGATGTGGCGGAGTAGTGCTAGTGGTTGATCTGCTCCTGGCTGCCAACTACCACTTTCAGCTCGGTCTCGTTCGGAACTATCCCGGCCACACGTTGGTGTTCGCCTGGGCCATGACCGTGTACTTCGCGTTCCGCCACGGTCTCCTGCCCCCGTCACATCCGCAGGCCGATGTCGAAGCGGACCACGCGCACGAGAATGGTTCGAGAAACCGAGGTCAGTCGAATGCCGCCCCGCCAGCGGACGCCTAACGTGGCGTTGCAGCTGACGTAGGGGCTTCGGAGGGTGCGGCTCCGCCGCACTTTGATGGCCTCCCTACGCAGCTGAGTTTGGGCGGTTAGGGAGCGACACGGATCTACTCACCGCCAACGATGAACTGGCTCGCTCAACTGTCCTTCACGCAGGCGCTTCGCTGGGCCCTCCTCTGGCCCGCGTTCATTCTCTGCCTCGCCGTGACCGCCGTCGCCTTCGTGGTCGCAACGCGGTGGAGTGGCGACTGGGCGTACGCTATTAACATCGATTCTCGCGGCCCAATCCCGCTTTGGCTCGCCGTGACGGCCGCGCTGTTCGGCGTGCTGATTGGCCCGTCCGTCCTGTTTCTCGCGCTGTGGAGAGTCGCGCGACGTTGAGTTCGGCTTGGCCGCTCCCTAACGTACGTTGGAGCTTCTATGAGCACTGTTTTGTCAAGCTCCAGAAGTGTTAGGCAATAGCTGACTACACGGCACCGTGGCGCCGTTTCCTCGTACACGTTCAGCACACGGCCCTGCTCCAGGCGCTGGCGGCTGCTCGAGACCACACGAGCCCGATGGCTCGCGGGTCGACGTCTATCCGTGTCGGCCGGGACGCGCCCCGCGGGCGCGCCGTGCCAATCACCAGAGACACTCGATACGTGCGAGCGCAGCCCTTCGGCGCGCGGCCCCTTCTGAACGGACGGTGCCCCGCCGGACGATCCTCCGGGGGAGACCCGTTCCAACGGCGGGCACGACGCACCAGCAGCGTGAGCACGGGTCCGGCGTTAGGCTTTGAGCACGGCACCCTCCGGCAGCACGCCCGTCTCGAGGTACCGCCAGAGTGCGATCAAGAGCTTGCGGGCGACTGCCACAATGCCGATGCGGCGTTGCCGCGAGCCACCGGCGGCGAAGCGCGCCCGGTACCAGCGCGACAGCGCGCTCGTCGGTTGGCGACGGACCCAGCTCCAGGCGAGCTCGATCGCCAGCGACCGGATGAGCACGTTGCCGGCCTTGCTGATCCCCTGTTCCCGCTCGAGATCCCCGCTGGAGCGGGTCGTCGGCGTGAGGCCAGCCAGGCCCGCCACCTGCCGCCGATTGCGGAAGCCGCGCCACCCGAAGAACTCAGTCGTGTAGAGCCACGCGCTCACCTCGCCGATCCCGCGCAGCGCGAGCAGCTGCTGGACCTTCTGCAGCAGGGGGCCGGTCGCCGCGTCCGGGCTGGCCAGCAGCGGTCGCCGCTCGGCCCGCAGCGCTAGGACGTCACGCGGCGTCACGCGCAGACGCGTCCATTCGCGCTCGAGCCGGGCCGTGAGCGCTGGCGGCAACGGCGCGCCGTTCCAATCGCGCAGCGCCGGCGGCTTCGCGGGGAGGCCGCGCCAACGCGGGCAGGACGATCCCGTGCAGGGCGAGCAGCCCTTTGATGCGGTTGACTTGCCGGGTCCGCTCACGCGCCAGTGTGAACAGCTCGCGATGCAGATGCCGCCGGTCCTCCTCGTCGACACTCGGCACGTGCACCACGCTCCACACACCGCGCTCGCCCGCGTGGTGGCGCAGCAGGAGACGCACGAGCGCCGTGGCATCCAGCCGATCCGACTTGGCGCGACGCGCCCGGCGATTCTCGTTGATGCTTGCCGAGTCGACGACAGGACTCGCGATCCCCCGCGCCGTCAGCGCGCGGTGCAGCCAGAAGCCATCGCGCCCCGCTTCGTAGCAACTCACCACCGGCGCGTCGGGGGCGAGCCCGAAACGGGCGTTCGCGGCCGCGATCTCGGCGTCGAGTTGGGCGAGGTCACGCGCCGGCATCGTCCGCAGACGCGGCGCGTGCGCGATGCTCGTGGCGAAGGCGAGCTTCCAGATCCGGTTGCCGAGATCCAAGGCGACGTGCAACGTAGGCACAGGCTGGGTCGAGCGGGTCGCTGCGGTAGACATGTCTCCTCCTGGTGTGAGAGACCAAAGGAGCTGCTACAGTGGCGGCCCGTTCGAGTGGCCGCCAACCACGCTCATAGTTTCTGACGGGTCGACGCGCATCGGGTTGCGCGCCTGGATAGGGCCGCTCGCACATGACCGCCCGCGTCATCGCCTGGCAGCGTAATCCGCGCAGCTGAACTCCCGCGTAAGGCGACACTCCTCCAAGTCACGGACTCTTCTTCGCCGCCCGTTTTGGACACACAGCGTACCAATGCTGCGCACGGACTCCTCTCGGTACCGTTCGTCGACACAGGCACCTACCCGACGCGTACGGGTAATCACGTCGTCCCTTGGATCGACGGCGAGCCCGCCTTTCGCCGCATCTGCGAGGCCATCGAACTCGCGCAGGAGAGTGTGTGGGCGACGATCACATTCATGTGGCCATCCTTCCACATGCCGGACGGTCGCGGCACGGCCCTGGACGTGCTCGAACGCGCGGCTCATCGCGGAGTCGACGTCCGCCTCCTTTGCTGGCGGCCGGATGAAGAGACGGCCGGGCACCGGCGGAACGCGTTCTGGGGCTCGGCTGAGCACTTCGAGCTCCTCTCACGACACCACCCTCGTCTCAACATCCGCTGGGATCGCGCGCACCCTGGGTACTGCCAACATCAGAAGAGCTGGCTCCTCGACGCTCATCGCGACGCGGCCACCTCGTTCATCGGCGGCATCAATCTCAACCCGCACTCCCTCGTGACGTCCCAACACCGCGGAGACCACCACAACCACGACGTGTACGTGGAGGTGGCCGGACCCGCAGTAGCTGACGTGCATCACAACTACGTGCAGCGCTGGAATGGAGCGAGTGAGCGGGCGCGAGATGATGGACGCTGGGGCGAGAGAGGCGACGACGAGCTTGATTACCCGACGCATACGCCTCGCGCACGCGGCGATGTCGTCGTGCAGATCCAACGTACCACGCATGCAGGCCAATATGCCGACCGCCATCCGCCGCCGGGCGCCTCGCCGTACCCAATCGAGTTAGGTGAGCGGACGAACCTCGACCAGTACCGCGCGGCGATCCGGGCGGCCCGGCGGACAATCTACCTTGAGCACCAGTTCTTGGAGGTTGCCGAGATCATAAGCGCTTTGGACGAGGCGTTGACGCGCGGCGTACAGATCGTCGCCATGCTGCCCGCGGCCCCGGAACTGCTCTCGCCGGCATCGGCGGCCCCCGAACGCATCGCTGCACTCGAGGCGCGCGCGCGCCTCTCGAAGTATGAGAACTTCACGCTGTGTGGGATGGCAGGGCGTGCCCTCGACGGATCCCGGACGCCGGTCTACGTGCACTCGAAGCTCATGCTCGTCGATGACGAATGGGCCTCTGTCGGCTCGTGCAACCTGCACCGATACTCTCTCTTCGGAAACGGTGAGCTGAACGCCGCCTTCAGTGAGGTGCGGTCCGTCCGAGCGATGCGGGTCGCTCTATTTCAGGAGCATCTAGGCACGGACACGACGGAGGTAGACGACGTAGAGGCACTGCGCTTGTTTCGCCGTATTGCGCGCGCCAACCGGCGGCGACACGTCCGGAACGATCCGCGCTGGCGGGGCATGGCCTTCGTCCTCGACGCGGCCAGCTATGGCCTGGCGCCCCAATTCTAGTCGCACCTCCTCCTCGAGCCCGACGCCTCGCCTTGGCTCCTGCGTGCAGCGCATGGGCGTTGGCCGTCAGCCTGCTGAGCGGGTCCGCTTCGGTGGGCGCCCCGGGCGACGAGAACGGCGTGGCAACTCTCGTCGCCGGGTACTACGCCGGTGGGCTGCTATGCGGTGCTGCCGCCGGGCTGCTGCTGCCGCTGGCGCGCTCGCGGACCGGTGCTGCCGTCGGTGGCGCGCTCGCCGCCGTGCCTCTGTACGCCGCCATGGAAATGACCCGTAGCGGGCTCACCGCCTGGACCATCCGCGAGGGCATCGCAGCCGCGATCGTCGCGGCGGCTCTGGTCGGCGGCGCCACCGGAGTAATCTCGCGGAAAGTGTTCTTGGACCCGGCCAATCCGGACTCCAACTCGGCGGGCGGCCCGCCGTCCTCCGACCCACCCGCGGCCTAACGTGCGTTGAACCTGACCAGGGTTCTTGCACCACTTTCGTTGACACTTCCACCTAACCAGAAACGGGGTGTCACGATGCCCAGATCCGGGCCACGCGCGCTACGGAAATACAGCGACGAATTCAAACTGCCCGCGGTTCGTTTGAGTCAGCAGCGGGGGATCCAGGTGAAGACCGTCGCGGCACGCTCGCGCGTCGTTCAAGTCTATCCGGGCCGGCCCGATTATGAGTGGCGCTCGACCAGTTCATGAAGCGTGGTGGAATCCCGCTCCCCTGCACCCTCGCGCTGGACACGTGATCTGGATGAGGACACCCTGTCCCCCGAGGAGGCGCGCAAGTAGGCGTGGCCGCCCTCGTTCCGGGGCGTGATCCTGCAACCATCCGGCGATGCGGCGCTGCAGGCCCAGGACGTCGGCTGCAAGTATCTACGGGCGAGATAGGTCCCGCATGATCGATGATGTCATCCCGCCGGATGACATCATCGTTCATGCTTTCTCACCACCCACGTTCCCATCGACCGCTGCTCGTGTACCACCGTGCTCTTGAGCGGATCGAGGAGCGAACCGCCCAGCTCTCGCGTCACGTTCAGCAATCGCTCATGGTCGACCAGAAAACGCGTCGTCCCGTCCGGCATCACATAACGACCGTCCCCGAGCGGCTTTAAATCACGCTGGCCCACCGTGGTCGCCAGCCGGGCGAAGAGCAGGCCGCCTCGCGCGAGCACTCTCCACATCTCATGTACCATTGCCAGCCAATGGCTGGCGTCGCGCGCGAAGTGGAGCACGGCGCTCGAGATGACAACGTCCATCGAGTCGGTATCGTGAGACATCGACTCCACGCGCTCGACCCGAAATCGTCTCGGAGGCACTTCCTCCGCCAATTCGGTTGCGAGGTGCTGCACAGCGGCGATCGCCTCCTCGCTCTCGTCAACCCCCCACACATCGAAGCCGGCGCGCAAGAGGAAAATGAGATTCCTTCCCGACCCGCAACCGGCATCGAGCACTTTCATTCCCGAAACGATCCGCCCACGTAGCAGCTGATCGAACAGGTACACGTCGATGTCTCCGAACTGTTCGCGCAGGCTGTCGGACGGTTCGCTCATGCGGACGCCACGATCCTGGCGAGTTCAGCGTCGCATTCGGCCACGCCCGCACGGTCACCGATGGCCTGCCGGATGCCGCGACTTTGCTGAAGCAATGTCAACGACGTCGCCTCATCGCCCTTGGCGCTCGCCGCCGCCGCAAGCAGCGCAAGTGACTCGGCCTCGCCATACCGGTCCTCCTCGGCGCGGCGCAGCGCAAGACTCTCGTTGCCGAACGCCACGGCTTGCTCGTTGAGTCCGAGCAGTCGAGACGCCCAACTCGCGAGCGCAAGACCATGCGCCACGCCCCACCGATCGCCGAATCGACGAAGGCCGTTGATCTCGAGAATCTCTGCGGCACGCGCGGCATCACCGAGTCGCAGGAATGCGTGCGCTTTGATCTCGCGCGCGAAATAGATCAGCCGGCGATCTCCGACGTCGTCGAGCGTTTGCTCGGCGCGCTCGAGAAGCGCGATCGCGTCCGACATCTCACCCATCCGGCACCGCGTCCACGCGAGCAACGTGTCGGAGAACGCCACACCCCGTCGATCTGCCACCTGTTGGCGCATCGCCGAACTGCGTTCCAAGGCTTCGCACGCCTCATGGAAATTTCCTTCGAAGAGGGCCGTCGCACCGAGGTTCGTCAGCGCGAGGGCGGCCACTCGCGTCGCACCGACTTCCTCGGCCCGCGTTAGGCATTCACGCGACAACTGCCGCGCCTTCGGGAAATCACACTGGCGCCAGGCAATCCAGCCCAGGTCCGCGAGGGCACGCGCGATACCCGCCGTGTCTTCATGCGCGCGACGAATCGCCAGCACCGCTTCGAAATATTCCTTGGCCGCCGCGACGGCTCCGTTGTTCTGAGCCAGAGTGCCGGCCCCCGTCATCGCGTCAGCGCGTAACCGATCGAGATCAGGCGCCCGCGACGCCGGCATGTCCAGGACGCGCGCCAGCCAGACGCGACCTTCTTCGAGATGCCCACGAACGAGCCAGTACCGCCAGAGGGCTGCCGCGAGCGCAAGCGCACCGTCGGCGTTATCGCTGCGGATCATCCAGTCGAGCGCGGCGCCGAGGCTGGCGTGATCGCGCGCGAGCGTCGTCAACGCGTCCTGTTGCGTCTCGCCAGTGAGCCTTGGCTCGAGCTGCGTCGCCAGCCGCTGGTACCACTCAGTATGCCGACCCATCACGGCGTCCATCTCAGACGAACGCAGCAACGCATCCATCGCGAATTCGCGTATCGTCTCGAGCATGCGAAGGCGCGGATCGTCGCGCTGCGCAGGTTCGCGCACGAGCAGACTCGCATCCACCAAAGCACTCAGCGCGTCGAGCACCGAGGTGGAGCCATCGGTGTCGGCGCAAACCCACTCGGCTGCTGCAACGGACGCACCCCCGGCAAAAGCGCCGAAGCGCGCGAACACCCGTCGTTCGACCTCGGACAACAATGCAACGCTCCAAGCGACGGTCTCGCGAATCGCCTGGTGACGCGCCGGCATGTCTCGTCCACCGCCGGACACCAGATCCAGCCCAGATTCCAGGCGCCTCGCAATCGTTAGGGGCGACATGAGGCGGCATCGTGCCGCTGCGAGCTCGATCGCCAACGGCAATCCATCCACGCGCGCACAAATGCGCGCGGCGGCGCCAAGCGTATCGTCGTCGACAGCGAGCGACGGGTTCACCGCAGCCGCGCGACGGAGAAACAAGCGGACCGCGGAATTCACTCGCAGCGCGTCGATATTGGTTGGGTCCACGGGTAGCGCGAGCGGAGCGACGAAGAATTCATGCTCGGCGCGAATCCCGAGTCGCATTCGGCTCGTGACGAGCAGTTTCGCGTTAGGTGCTGCGTTCACCAGCCGAGCAACCGCCCCTGCCGCGTCGACAACCTGCTCGAAGTTGTCGAGGACGATCAGCACCCGACGCCCGGCAAGCGACGATGCGATCGCGTCGACTGGATCGCACCCCGGCTCGGGCTGGACTCCACATGCGAAAGCAACGGCGGGAATCACCCCCGCCGAGTCGCGCAATGCCGAAAGGTCTACGAACCAGACGCGATCGATTCGAGGCTCGACCGCGCGAGCTACCTGAATCGCGAGGCGCGTCTTTCCCGTTCCACCAGCACCCGTGAGCGTGAGCAGTGAAACGTCGGATCGCTCCATGAGCGAAGTGGCGACACGGAGCTCATCGTCGCGTCCGATCATTTCATCGGCGATCACCGGAAGGCGTGACCGCGTGCCTCGCAGTGAGGACGCGTACGCCAGGATCCTGGCATTCGGCTCACCGTCCAGATCCTGGCGGACACGGTGTGCATAGCGCTCGGCAGTTCTCAACGCGTCGGCGCGATCGCCTAACGCGACCAGCGCCTCCATGAGGCCAAGCACCGCCCGGGTCCTCAGCGCATCGAGTCCCAAGAGCCGGCGCCACCAGTGCGCGGCCGCCGCGAAGTCCTGCCGACCTTCGGCGTCCATCGCCAGATGCTCGAATGCTTGCTCGGCGGCTTGGCTGAGCCGCAGGCGAACGCCATCGAGCCAGTGCTCGAAATCCACAGCCTCGGAGATGAAGACGCCGGCGAGGAATGGCCCGCTGTAGAGATTCGCCGCTGCTTCGAAGTCTCCTCGAGCGATGGCGTGCTCAAACTCCGAGACGTCGCTCTGGAGGATGTCACTGTTAAGCGTGAGCACATCGTGCCCGAGCACGAGCTCGTCCTCGCCGGTGTCCCGTTT
>Ga0310902_10000362_pt1 | contig 12558 bp, 8 predicted proteins | sample C24D3metaG_FD_203748 | JGI IMG/M metagenome (GOLD analysis project Ga0310902, IMG submission 203748) | Lab incubated soil microbial communities from West Virginia University Organic Research Farm, Morgantown, WV, United States - C24D3 | ecosystem: Environmental > Terrestrial > Soil >...
ACGAACGGCAAAGGCTCGGTCGCGGCGATGGTGGAGCGCGCCCTGCGCGCGGCCGGGCTCAAGACGGGCCGCTATACGTCGCCGCACCTCGATCGCATCGAGGAGCGCGTCGCCCTCGATGGACAACCGGTCGATTCCGCGACTTTCGAAGCGGTCACGGCGCACGTCTTTGACGCGGTCGATCGCCTTCGCGAGGGGAGCCTGCCGGGCCGAAGTCTTGGCGAAGGCCGGCCGACTTTTTTCGAGGTCTCGACGGCGATTGCGTTCGAGATTTTCAGGCGAGCGAAAGTCGATGTCGCCGTCGTCGAGGTCGGTCTCGGCGGCCGCTTCGACGCGACCAACGTCCTGACGCCGGTGATTACCGCGATTACCTCGATCGCGTTCGATCACGAGCGGCATCTTGGCCACACGCTGTCGGATATCGCTTTCGAAAAGGCCGGCATCGCGAAACCGGGGGTTCCGTTGGTGACTGGACGACTGCCGGACGAAGCCGCGGCGCGCATCGTCGAGGTCGCGCGCGACATCGGCGCGCCGCTGGTCGATGCCACGGCGACGACTGCCGATCGGACGTATCCGCCGTTGACGCTCGCGCTCCCCGGACGCCATCAGCTCGAGAACGCGGTGGTGGCGGTGGCGATCCTCGAGCAATGGTCAAAAGCCGTGAGCTACCTTCCGACCGACGCAATCGTCACCGGGTTGACGACGTGCGAGTGGCCGGCGCGTCTCGAATGGCTGCGCGTGCCCTTCGACCCGCAGTCCCATCGCCTCGCGACCGGACTGCTCGCTCAGGACAGGCCGCCATACGGGGAGCTGTTGATCGACGCCGCGCACAACCCGGCCGGCGCCGAGGCACTGGCGTCGTATCTGCGTGACATCGACTCCCAGCCGCTGCCAATCGTCTTCGCCGCCATGGCCGACAAGGACCTCCGCAAGATGGTCGCCGCGCTGGCTCCAGTCGCGGCCTCGTTCATCGCCACGACGGTGCCGCACAGCCGCGCGAGGACGGCGGATCAGCTGGCCGCGGAAATTCGCGCGCTCGCGTCCGTTCCGGTCGAGGCGGACGGGTCGCCTGTCGCCGCCGTCGCCCGCGCGCTCGCACAGCCTGGCCAGCGTAGCCTTAGCGGAGGTGGGTCGCGCCGGGCAGTGGCGTGCGGATCGATCTACATGGTCGGTCCGTTGCGTGCGCGTCTTCTCGAGTCTGGCGCGACTCGCATCTAGGCTGTTATTCTCGACGTGATTCTCGTGCGATTACGAATCCTCATCTTTACGGCCGCACTCGTCGCGTCATCGGCAGTGCGCGACGCCGCGGGCCAGGGCCTTCCGGGCTGGAATACGAAACAGTTTTCGTTCGAGCGGATTGACGCCGATCGCATCCGCTTGATGCGCGAGGCCGAAATCGAAGGCGCGGCCGGCACGCCCAACGAGGGCCAGAAGTTCTTCGCCGACGATCTCACGATGAACATCAAGACCGGCGAGCTCGTCGCCGAGGGCAACGTCGTCTTTCGGACACCGACCACGAGCATTGCCGCAGACAGCGTCGTGTTCAACACCAAGACCAGCATCGGCACGTTCAACAACGCGAACGGCATCGCGCAGCTCGGCGAGCGCGGCACCCGCAACCTGAGCATGTTCGGCGGCCTCGAGCCGGACGTGTACTTCTACGGACAGCAGATCGAAAAGGTCGGCCGCGACAAGTACCGCATCACGAAAGGCGGTTTCACAACCTGCGTGCAGCCAACGGCGCGATGGGAAATCGTCAGCGGCAGCGCCACGCTCAGGCTCGATCACTACGTCATGCTCAAGAACGCCGTCGTCGAGGTCAAGAACGTGCCGGTGTTCTACCTGCCGCTGATCTACTACCCGATCCAGGAGGACGATCGCGCGACCGGATTCCTGATGCCGGCATACGGCTCGTCGCTCGCGACCGGATCGTCCCTCAGCAACGCGTTTTTCTGGGCGATCAATCGCAGCCAGGACGCGACGTTCTTCCACGACTGGATGTTTTCGCGCGGCAGCGGCCTCGGCACCGAGTACCGCTACATGCTCGGCCCCCAGGCGCAGGGCGATTTCCGGTACTACTGGCTCGACGAGAACGAAACGGTCATCAACGGGCAGACTCGCCAGCCGCGGCAGAGCAAGACGATTCGCGGCGGCCTCAGCCAGAACCTACCGTTCGGACTGGCGGCGCGCGGGCGCGTCGACTACGTCACTGACGTGACGGTCCGCCAGACCTACGACCACAACTTCTACAACGCCTCGAACAGCACGCGGTCGTACGAGGGCGGCGTCTCGGGTGCGTGGCGCAACCTGTCGGTGAACGGCCGCTACGCCCAGGTCGAAACGTTTACCAATTCGGACTACTCGACGATCACCGGGCAGACGCCCGGTTTCACCGCGGCCTTGAGCGGCGTCCGCCTTGGGCGGCTGCCGATTTTCGGAACCGTTAACGCCGAGGCGGGCCACACCGTCTTCATCACGCGCTTCAACGCGCTCGAGCAGGATCTCAGCCTGAACAAGACCGACGTCACGCCGTCGATTCGCGCGCCGCTCAGCACCCTGCCCTACCTGCAGGTCAACGCGACGGCCACGTTTCGCTCGACTTACTACAGTGAGAGTCTGGCTAACGACAAGAAGACCCAGATCGAAGTGCCCATCACGCGCAACTACGGCGACTTTCGCGTCGACGTCATCGGCCCGGTCGTCTCGCGGGTGTTCAATCCGGACAACGCGATTGCCGATCGCATGAAGCACGTCATCGAGCCAATGTTCTCGGTGCAGCGGCGGACGGAGATCGCCAACCAGGACCGCATCCCCACGGCGACCGGCTACGACGTCATCGTCGGCGGCGTGACGCAAATGAGCTATGGCGTCACCAATCGGGTGATGGTGCGAAAAGACGTCGAGGGCCAGCCGCAGTCGGGCGCGCCGCGCGAACTGCTCAATTTTTCGCTGCGCCAGAGTCATTACACCGACGAGAACGCCAGCAAGTTCGACAGCTCGTACTCGTACGGTTTCAACCAGCGCGCGCCGAATGCGTTTTCGCCGATCTCACTGACGGCGCGCGCAACGCCGACCGCGCCGATGGCGATCGACTACCGGCTCGAGTACGACCCGCTCGCGACGACGACCAGCCCGAAGCTGCTCGGCATGAGCCTGAACGGCCTGCTGCGGTCGTCCGACGTCAACGTGACCGGCGGCTGGTCGCGGCAGGCATTCACGCAGACCACGGCGACCGGCGCCGTGGTCCTGGCCAGTAACATCGTCCAGTCAACCGCCGATTTCCGGATCAAACAGGGCCAGTACGGTGGCGCGGTGCAGTTCTACTATGACGTCACCAAATCGACGCTGATCAACCAGCGTTACGTCGCTTCATACAACGCGCAGTGCTGCGGCGTCTCGTTCGAGTATCAATCGTTCAACTATCCCAATACGAACCAGTTCCTGGTGCCGAAGGACCGACGCTTCAACATGTCGTTCACCCTGGCCGGCGTCGGGTCGTTCGCCAACTTCTTCGGGGCGTTCGGCGGCGGAACGTATTAGCCCCAGATAACGATCCACCGATTACTCGGGTACAATTGGTCTCTTGCATGAAGGGACTGATCCTTAGCGGGGGCAAGGGAACCCGCCTTCGCCCGCTGACCTATACCAGCGCCAAGCAGCTGGTCCCCGTCGCCAACAAACCGGTCCTCTTCTACGGCATCGAGGCGCTCGTCGGCGCCGGCATCAAGGACATCGGCATCGTCGTCGGCGACACGCAGGCGGAGATTCGCGCCGCCGTCGGAGACGGATCGGCGTGGGGCGCGACGGTCACCTACATCGAACAGGACGCCCCGCGTGGTCTCGCCCACGCCGTCAAGATCAGCGAGGATTTCATCGGCAGCGATCCGTTCGTGATGTACCTCGGCGACAACCTGCTCAATCGCGGCATCGTCGAGTTCGTCGATCAGTTCGTCAAGGACAAGCCGGCCGCGCAGATCCTGCTGACGCCGGTGCCCGACCCGCAGATGTTCGGCGTCGCCGAGCTCGATGGCGACAAGGTGCGCCGTCTCGTCGAAAAGCCGAAAGAACCGAAGTCGAACCTCGCGCTCGTCGGCGTCTACATGTTCGGCCCGGAGATCTTCAACTCGGTCAAGAACATCAAACCGAGTTTCCGCAACGAGCTGGAGATCACCGACGCGATCCAGGACCTGATCGACCGCGGGTTGCGCGTCACTCCACACCTCGTGTCGGGATGGTGGAAGGACACCGGCAAGCTCGAAGACATGCTCGAGGCCAACCGCCTGATCCTCGAAACGCTGACGACGCGCGTCGAGGGCAAGGTCGACAGCAACTCGCGCATCGAAGGCATCGTGGTGATTGAAAAGGGCGCGATCGTCGAGAATTCGGTCGTCCGCGGCCCCGCCGTGATCGGACCCGGCGCGAAGATCATCAGCGCCTACGTCGGGCCATTCACGTCAATCGGGCGCGATGTCGAAATCAACAAGTCCGAGATCGAGCACAGCATCGTCCTCGAAGGATCGCTGATCCACGATCTCGAAACGCGCGTCTGCGACAGCCTGATCGGGCGTGGCGTGAAGATCCACCGCCTGCCACTCAAGCCGGTCGCGCACCGCTTCATGCTCGGCGACAATTCCGAAGTGTGGATTAAATGGTGATCGACGGATCACACGGACTACACGGATGAAAGTACTCGTCACAGGCGGCGCCGGGTTCATCGGCAGCAACTTCGTCCGCTACGCGCTCACGACGCATCCGGACTGGCACGTCACCAATCTCGACAAGCTGACGTATGCGGGTCGCAGGGAAAACCTGCACGACGTGATGGACCACCCGCGCCACACGTTCGTGCACGGTGACATCTGCGACGCATCCGTCGCCGGTCCGCTCGTCGAGCAGTCCGATTACGTCGTCCACTTCGCCGCGGAAACGCACGTCGATCGCTCGATCATGGCCGCCGGCGATTTCATCAAGACCGACGTCGAGGGTTCGTTCGTGCTGCTCGAAGCGGCGCGCCGCAATCCGACGTTAAAGCGGTTCGTGCAGATTTCGACCGACGAGGTGTACGGCAGCGTGCCGGAGGGGTCGAGCGTCGAGACCGACGAGCTGAAGCCGCGCAATCCCTATGCGGCCAGCAAGGCCGGCGCCGATCGGCTCGCCTACAGCTATTGGGCGACGCATGACGTGCCGGTGATCGTGACGCGCGCGTCGAATAACTACGGGCCGTACCAGTTTCCGGAAAAAATCCTGCCGCTCTTCGTCACCAACCTGATGGACGACATCCCGGTGCCGCTTTACGGCGACGGCGGCAACATCCGCGACTGGCTGCACGTACTCGATCACTGCCGCGGCATCGACCTGCTGATGCACACCGCCACGAACGGCGAGGTCTACAACATCGGCGGCGGCAACGAGGTCAGGAACATCGACCTGACGCACAGGGTGCTGGAGCTGGCCGGCAAGGGACCTGAGCTCATCAAGCCGGTGCAGGACCGCAAGGGTCACGATCGCCGCTACAGCCTCAGCTCGGCGAAGCTGCGCGCGATGGGCTGGGCGCCCCAGGTCGATTTCGAAGAGGGTCTCAAGGACACCGTCGCCTGGTATCAGAAGAACGAGTGGTGGTGGCGGCCGGTCAAGGAACGCGACCCGGGTTACAAGGCTTACATCGAAGCGCAGTACGGCAAGCGCTAGCAATGACCACACTGATCACGGGCGCCGCCGGCTTTGTCGGCAGCCATCTGATCGAGCTTCTCGAGCAGGATTCGGCGCGGATTGTCGCCCTGTTGCGGCCGGGGACCGAACCGCTTGTCAGCGGCTCGCGCGTCATCTGGCACGCGGTTGAAATGCACGATCGCGACTCGGTCGCGAAGGCCATCGCCGCGTTCGCGCCGTCGGAGATTTACCATCTCGCCGGAGTGGCGCATGTCGGCGATTCGTGGTCGCACGTGCACGAGACCTTCGCTGGAAACGTGCTCGGCACGCATCACCTGTTCCACGCGCTGCGGCTGGCACGGCTGAAACCGCGGGTCCTCATCACGAGCACCGCATTCGTCTACGAGCCGCAGAATCGCGCGATCTCCGAAAGCGACACCATCAGGCCGAACAGTCCGTACGGCACCAGCAAGGTCGCGCAGGAAATGGTCGCGATGCGCGCGTGGCAGGACGATGGGATCCCGTCGCTCGTCGCGCGGGCCTTCAATCACATCGGCCCCAGACAGGCGCCGTCGTTCGTGGCGTCGAGCATCGCGAAACAGATCGCCGAGATCGAGGCGGGCCGGAGGCCCGCCACGCTACAAATGGGCAATCTCGAATCCGAGCGCGACATCATGGACGTGCGCGACACCGTGCGCGCGTATCGGGCGATGATGGCTTCCGCAAAGCCGGGCGTTCCCTACAACGTCTGTTCGGGCGTTGCGGTTCGCATCCGCAGGCTGGTCGAGCTGCTGCAATCGAAAGCGAGTGTCCCGATCACGATCGAGCAGGATCCCGCGCGCTTCAGAGCGAACGACACGCCGGTCGTGCTCGGCGATCACCGGCGACTGACGTCAGACACAGGCTGGACGCCGCAGATTCCTCTCGATCAGACCGCCGAAGACCTGGTTTCTTACTGGCGCGGCCGGGTGGCTTGACGGGCGAATGAAAAGCGAAATAATAGGCGGATGGCGACCGTTCTGCCGCTATTCGACCTCGGTCGCGCCCCAACGACTCGCGACATCGCGCAGCTCGTGAAAGACGGCGGGCTCTCCGCTCTTCCCGATGCAAAACGCCGCGGCGACGCGGCGACCTACCAGGAAATCCGGTGTCGCTCTGCCCTCAACCGCTGCAAGGGCATGCCCTTCATGAAATGGACGCTGAATCCATATCGCGGCTGCACGCACGGCTGTCATTACTGCTTCGCGCGCAAGTACCAGCCGCACCTCGAGCTCGATGCCGACGATCAGTTCGCGTCGGTGATTTTCATCAAGACGAACTTCGTCGACGTGCTGCGGCGCGAGCTCGACAAGCCGTCGTGGGCGAAGGAGTCAATCGGCTTCGGTACCGCCACCGATCCGTATCAACCGATCGAGGGCACATACAAACTGTCGCGTGGCACGCTCGAAGCCCTGCGTGATGCCGCCAGTCCCGTCGGCATCGTCACCAAGGGACCGATGATCGTGCGCGACAAGGACGTTCTTCAGGATCTTTCGAAGCGGACGACCTGTCGCGTGCACATCAGCATCCCGACAGTCGATGAAGACGCATGGGAAAAGCTCGAGCCCGGCGTCGCGCATCCAAATCAGCGGCTGCGCGCCGTACGCGAGCTCGTCGATGCAGGCATCGACTGCGGCGTGCTGATGGCGCCGATCGTTCCTGGGTTCTCGACGCAGCCGGCGAAGATCGAGCGCACCATCAAGGCGATTGCCGATTCAGGCGCGCGCTCGATCGGCGCGATGGTGATGCACCTCGAAGGCGGCACGCGCGAACACTTCATGATGATGTTGCAACGCGAGTATCCGGAGATGGTCGCGAAGTACACGCAACTATATGCAAGCAAGTACGTGCCGAAGGATTACGACAAGCGGGTGCAGGAAGTCGTGTCGCTGATGCGCGAGCGCTACGGAATCAAGTCGAGGAAGAAGGCAGATGGGCCGCGGGTCATGGGTGAGCTTGGACCACGGTCGCCTACGCCCTAAGGGGCGTGTAACAAACCCCGTGGCCCGCGCGCGCGGCACGGTACAATTCGCGCGGTCAACGGACAACCCTATACATGCCTCTCGCCGCCGGCACCCGTCTGGGCCCCTACGAGATCGTCGCGCCCCTCGGCGTGGGCGGGATGGGCGAAGTCTACACCGCCCGCGACACGCGGCTCGATCGTACGGTCGCCGTCAAAGTGCTGCCGCCCGACCTGACGGCCAATCCGGAGCGGCGCGCGCGGTTCGAGCGCGAGGCCCGCGCCGTTGCCGCGCTCCAGCATCCGAATATCTGCACGATCCACGACGTCGGCGTCGCGACCCAGGGCGTTCCGTTCCTGGTCATGGAGCTGCTGTCCGGCGAAACGCTGCAGCGGCGTCTGGAGCGCGGGCCGCTGGACGACGGAGAATTCGTCGAGATCGCCGGCGCTCTGACCGCCGCGATCGACGCGGCACACGCGTCAGGCATCATCCACCGCGATCTCAAGCCGGCGAATATCTTTCTGACGGGCCACGGTCCGAAGATCCTCGACTTTGGACTCGCCAAGGCGCTGGTCCACCAGCCTGTGGCGGGTGAGTCGATGCAGTCGACGAAGCTCGCCGATCGCGGGCTCACCGAGCAGGGGCAGGTCATCGGCACAGTCGCGTACATGTCGCCCGAGCAGCTGCGTGGCGAAGACGTCGACGCCCGCACGGATCTGTTCTCGCTCGGGCTCGTGCTGTACGAGATGGCGACCGGCCGGCGTGCTTTTTCCGGCACGACGAGCGCCATGATTTCGGCCGCGATCCTGCACGAGCAGCCGTCCGGGCCTCGACAGATCCGGCCGGCGCTGTCCGCACGGCTGGAAGACATCATCCTGAAAGCCCTCGAGAAAGATCGCCGTCTCCGCTATCAGCACGCCTCGGAGATGCACGCCGATCTGAGACGGGCGACGCGCGACAGCGAGTCGACGTCGAGCGCCCCCGTTCAGCGGCCGCCAGCGGCTCGGACGATGCGGCGGGCCCTGTTGCTGGCGGCGGCAGGCGTGGCTCTCGCCGCGTCGGTGCTCGCCGGCTACATGTATCTCCATCGCCCAGCGAAGCTGACCGACAAGGACACCCTCGTCCTCGCTGATTTCGCAAACACCACCGGCGACCCGGTGTTCGACGAAACCTTGCGTCAGGGGCTCGCGGTGCAGCTTGCGGAGTCGCCGTTTCTAAGCATCGTTTCGGAGGAAAGAATCCGCAACGCGCTCCAGCTGATGGGGCAGTCCGCCGGCACGCGACTGACCGGGGATATTGCGCGCGACCTCTGCGTCCGCACTGGAAGCACGGCGGTCGTCACGGGATCGATTGCGAGCCTCGGCACCCAGTACGTGCTCGGTCTCCGGGCCGAGAACTGCGGCACCGGAGAACTCCTCGGCCAGGAACAGCTCCCCGCGGCGCGGAAGGAAGACGTGTTGAACGTCCTCAGCCAGCTCGCCACGAAATTCAGGACGCGGGTTGGCGAATCGCTGGCAACGGTCGAGCAACATTCGACGCCGCTCGAGGAGGCCACCACACCATCGCTCGACGCACTGAAAGCGTACAGCATCGCATCGGCACGTCCGATCGACCCACAGGCGGTCACACTCTTCAAGCGCGCCGTCGACATCGATCCGAATTTCGCGGTTGCGCATGCGCGGCTTGGGCTGGCGTACAGCGGCCTCGGCGAATCGCTGCTGGGCGAACAGAGCACGAGCAGGGCCTACGAGTTGCGCGATCATGCGAGCGACCGGGAGCGCTTCTTCATCACGACGATTTACGACCGGCAGGTCACGGGCAATCTCGAAAGGGAAGCCGACACGTTACGACTGTGGGCGCAAACCTACCCGCGTGATCCGACCGCTGTCGGACTGATGGGTGGCTTCGCTTCGGCAGGCACCGGCACCTACGAGCGCATGGTCCAAACCTCCCGGGACACCATCGCGATCGATCCCGATCTGCCTGCCCCGTACTTCAGTCTGGCATGGGGTTACATCAGCTTGGGCCGTCCGAGCGACGCTGAACAAGCCCTTCCGCAGACGAGTGTCCGGTCTCCACTGGCGCAGCTCCTCCCCTTTCACATTGCTTTCCTGAAAGCGGACGCCCCGGGAATGGATCGTCAGGCGGCGCTGGCCAGAGGTAAACCCGGCGCGGAAGACGGGATCGCGCACCTTCAGGCGCTGGTGCTCGCGCGCGCGGGCCGTCTGGACGCCGCACGGCAGTCGGCGCGCCACGCGATCGCGCTGGCAACGGCGGCCGGCCAGGGCGAACGGGCTGCCGTGCAGGAAACGGCCATCGCCGTGTGGGAAGCGTGGTACGGCAACGCCGCCGCGGCCAGGCGGGGCGCAATGCATGTCCTCGAGGTCGCAAACGGACGGCACGTGAGTTATGCCGCGGCGTTGGCCCTGGCAATGGCCGGCGAGCGTTCGCGAGCGCAGACGATCGCCGATGATCTCGACAGCCGATTTCCCGAGGACACGTCTGTTCGCTTCAACTACGTGCCGACGCTCCGCGCGCTCCTGGCGCTCGGCGCGAACAACCCTTTGCGAGCTCTCGAGGTGCTGCAACCGGCCGCCACATACGAGTTCGCCCAGCCCGGAATCAGCTTCTACGGTGCCGGCGGCGGCGCTTTCGGCGCGATGTATCCCATCTATGTGCGCGGCGCGGCCTACCTCGCACTCCACAAGCCAACCGAGGCCGCCGCGGAATTTCAGAAGATTCTCGATCACCCGGGCATCGTGCTCGAGGATCCGATGGGCGCGATCGCGCGGCTGCAGCTCGGTCGCGCCCTCGCGCGGACGGGTGACACGGCGAAGGCCAAGGCGGTGTACGCGGACCTCCTGGCGCTATGGAAAGACGCCGACCCCGATCTCGAGCTGCCGAAACGCGCGAAGGCGGAATTCTCGGCGCTTCGATAACTTCTAATCTCAGGGCTTCGGCGGTTTCAGACTCTGGAGCAGGCCGGCAATGGCCGCGGCCCTCGACACCAGCGCGTCGATCTCGACGTGCTCGTGAAGCGCGTGTGCGCCGTCGCCGATCGCGCCAAATCCATCGAGTGTCGGCACGCCGATCGCCGCCGTGAAATTACCGTCCGATCCGCCGCCGGCGCTACCCTCCTGCAGGTCGACGCCGATTTGAGCGGCCACCGACTTCGCCTGCATGAACAGGCGCTCGACCGCCGCTGTCCGCTCGAGCGGCGGGCGATCGAAACCGCCCGTGACCTCGACGCTGGCGCCGCGAAGATATGGCTGCAGCGACCGCATCGTGCGCTGCACGCGATCGGCATCCGCGCGCGTGATCGCGCGCGCGTCGATCGTCGCCCGCGCTTCGGCAGGCACCACATTGGCGCGCGTGCCCCCCGAGATGACGCCAACCGTCAGCGTCACGCCGTTCTCAGGATCCTGCAGGTCGTCGATGGCGACGATCTGCCGCGCCAGCTCGCGAACGGCGCTGACACCCTTGCCGGCATCGAGGCCGGCATGCGACGAGACTCCACGCGCGATCATTTCGAACTGGCCGACACCCTTTCGGCTGGTCTTGAGGGCGCCGCCAGGCAGCGACGGCTCGAACACGAGCACGGCCTCGCTCTTCGTCGCTTCGGCCTCGATCAAGGCGCGCGATGTGCGGCTGCCGGTTTCTTCATCGGTGGTCCAGAGCATCACGATGCGGCCGTCGTCGAGGCCGCCGCGATCGATCACCGCGCGCGTCGCCAGCATCGCGAGCGCGATCCCCGCCTTCATGTCGAACACGCCTGGCCCATAGAGCCGGCCAGCTTCGCGCCTCAGCGGCATGCGGGCGAGCTGGCCGATGGGCCACACGGTGTCGAAATGCCCGAGCAGCAGGATCTGTCGAGAACCGGCGCCAAAGCCGGCGCGCAGGTGAGCGCCGGCGGTCGCCGACGGCACGCGAGTGACCTGAGCGCCAATCGACTCGAGGCGCGCCGCCAGTTCGTCGCCGCACCGGTTGACCGCGGCCGGATCGTCGCTGGGCGATTCAATCGCGACGAGCGTTTCGATCAGTTCGAGCAGCCAGTCGTGATTGGCGAGGCAATAGTCGAGGAAAGTGTTCACAGGGGTCTTGGGTCTTGGGGTACTGAGTCTTGAAAGGCCTATAATAATTCCGTGATTCGGTGTTTCGGTGTTTCCGTGTTGAGCTTGTGTATGGCAACCGCTGCGTTCGCGCAGACGCCACAACCGTTTCCGCGGCCAAACACGCAGAAGCCCGCACAGCCGCCTCCCGCAACAACACCAGCGAAGCCACCGCCACCTACGTCCCCGACACCCCAGGTACCGGCACCCAAGGCATCGGCACCCCAGGCCCCCTCGCCTCAGGGCACTGATGTTGTCCCGACCGAAGCGGCGTTGGGCGCGCCGATTTATCCGTCATCCGTATTTCTCACTTCGTATGACGCCGGTCGCGGGCAGCGTTTCTATATTTTCGGGAGCACGATCCCGTACGCGGAGCTGGTCGCGTATTACAAGACGGTCCTGAAGCAGAAAGGCGATGAGCTCTTCGAAGCGCCGCCGACCTACCAATTCGATACGGCGAAGTTCCGCGACGAAGCCATGGCGTTCGCGCCGAGCGTGACGATCAAGGACTACACCTACGGCGGGTCGGCAGGCTATCCCAACCCGAAGAAGGACGGGACGCCGGCGCGCTTCCCCAGCGTCATTCAGATCGTGCCGGCTCCTCGGTGAAGCGGGGAGTGGGGACTGGGGAGTTGGGAATTAGGCATGTTTGCTCCCCACTCCCACTCTCCACTCTCAACTCTTTATGTAGATCTCTCCGGTCTTCCTGAACTCGACCGACTTCTCTTCCATCCCCTTCGCGGCTTCGGCGCGCACCTGCTGTGTGAGCTCCATGCTGCAGAACTTCGGTCCACACATCG
>Ga0310902_10000364_pt1 | contig 12525 bp, 7 predicted proteins | sample C24D3metaG_FD_203748 | JGI IMG/M metagenome (GOLD analysis project Ga0310902, IMG submission 203748) | Lab incubated soil microbial communities from West Virginia University Organic Research Farm, Morgantown, WV, United States - C24D3 | ecosystem: Environmental > Terrestrial > Soil >...
GTACAATTCAACTTGCGTATAATGAAAAGCATGGCGTGACGCCGCAAACGATTCGCAAAAAAGTGCATGATGTAATTGAGGCGACGAAGGTGGCCGAGCAGAAGGCCGATTATTTAACCGGCGCCGCTGTCGACAAAATGTCAAAGAAGGATCGGCTGGCGCTTGTGCAAAAGCTGGAAGCGGAGATGAAGGACGCAGCGAAGAGTCTGCAGTTCGAACGTGCGGCAGAGCTTCGGGATGCGCTGCTTGAGCTGCGCGCTGAGATGGGTTAAGTAGGAGGAGAAACGATTGGCTAGCGATAAAATAGTTATTAAGGGCGCCCGCGCCCACAATCTTAAAAACATAGACGTCACCATCCCGCGCGATAAATTTGTCGTACTGACGGGATTAAGCGGTTCCGGTAAATCCTCTCTCGCATTCGATACCATTTATGCGGAAGGGCAGCGCCGTTATGTTGAATCCTTATCGGCCTATGCGCGCCAATTTCTCGGGCAAATGGAAAAGCCGGACGTCGATTCTATCGACGGGTTATCGCCTGCCATATCCATCGACCAGAAGACAACGAGCCGCAATCCGCGTTCTACAGTCGGAACGGTAACCGAAATTTACGACTATTTGCGGCTATTGTTCGCACGGGTCGGCAAACCGCACTGTCCGGATCACGGTATTGAAATTACTTCGCAAACCGTTGAGCAAATGGTTGACCGCATTATGGAATATCCCGAGAAGACGAAGCTGCAAATACTTGCGCCCATAATTTCCGGGCGTAAGGGCGAGCATACGAAGCTGCTTGCGGATATTCAGAAGCAAGGGTTCGTGCGGGTACGCGTGAATGGCGAGCTGCGCGAGCTTAGCGAGAAGATTGAGCTTGAGAAAAACAAAAAACATAGCATTGAAGTGGTCGTCGACCGTATCGTAGTGAAGCCGGATGTGCAAAGCAGGCTGGCGGATTCTCTTGAAACGGCGCTAAAGCTGTCCGAGGGACGCGTAATCGTCGATATTATCGACCAGGAAGAGCTTCTCTTCAGCTCCAACCTGGCCTGTCCGGAATGCGGCTTCAGTATCGATGAGCTGGAGCCGCGCATGTTCTCTTTCAACAGCCCTTATGGAGCGTGTCCGGATTGCGACGGCCTAGGCCTCAAAATGATCGTAGATCCGGAGCTGCTCGTTCCGGATTCGAGCAAATCGATTGAGGATGCGGCTTTCCTGGCATGGGCGGGCAGTACATCCAACTATTATCCGCAGTTTTTAAGCGCAGTTTGCGTGCACTACGGCATCCCGCAGAACGTGCCGGTATCGGAGTTGGATGCCGAGCAGATGAAGAAGCTGCTCTACGGAACGGGCGGAGAGCGCGTTCGTTTCCTTTATGAGAATGATTTTGGACATCGGAAAGAAGCCTATGTGCCGTTCGAAGGCATCGTGCATAACCTGGAACGCCGTTATAGGGATACGGCATCGGATATGATGCGTGAGCATATTGAGAACTATATGAGCGCTAAGCCTTGCGGAGGCTGCAAGGGACAGCGGCTGCGCAAGGAGAGCTTGGCCGTAACGATCAATGCGCAAAATATATCGCAAGTAACATCGTTTTCTATTGGCGATGCGCAGCGTTACTTCGAGTCGCTTGAGCTGACGAAGAAGGAGCTCGCGATTGCGAGCCTCATTTTGAAAGAAATTAATAGCCGCCTTGGCTTCCTTGTCAACGTTGGGCTTGAGTATTTGTCGCTCAGCCGCGCAGCGGGTACGTTGTCGGGCGGCGAGGCACAGCGGATTCGATTAGCGACGCAGATCGGCTCCAGTCTGATGGGGGTTCTATATATTTTGGACGAGCCGAGCATCGGCCTTCATCAGCGCGATAACGACAGGTTGATTGAGACACTTGAGCATATGCGCAATCTCGGTAATACGCTGATCGTTGTAGAGCATGACGAGGACACGATGCTCGCGGCCGATTACATTATCGATATCGGGCCGGGCGCGGGCATCCATGGCGGTATGGTTATCGCCGAAGGCACGCCGGAAGAAGTGATGGCGAATGAAAACTCGCTGACCGGTCAATATTTAAGCGGACGCAAGTTTATCGAGGTGCCGGCAGAACGCCGCAAGACGAATGAAAAATGGCTTGAGGTTCGCGGCGCGAAAGAAAATAACCTTAGAAACGTAAATGTGAAAATTCCGCTCGGCGTATTCACAGCTGTAACGGGAGTTTCCGGTTCAGGTAAATCGACCTTCGTGAATGAAATTCTTTACAAGACACTAGCGCGTGATTTAAATAAGGCAAAGACGCGTCCAGGTCAGTACAAGGAGCTTCGGGGCATCGAGCAATTGGAAAAGGTCATCGACATTGACCAATCGCCGATCGGCCGGACACCAAGATCGAATCCAGCCACGTATACCGGGGTTTTTGATGACATCCGCGATTTGTATGCGAGTACGAATGAGTCGAAGGTGCGCGGTTATAAGAAAGGCAGATTCAGCTTTAATGTGAAGGGCGGCCGCTGCGAAGCATGTCGCGGCGATGGTATCATCAAGATCGAAATGCATTTCCTTCCTGATGTATACGTACCTTGCGAGATATGCAAAGGCAAACGATACAATCGCGAGACGTTGGAAGTGAAATACAAAGGCAAAAACATTGCAGAAGTGCTGGAAATGACGATTGAGGACAGCTGTTCCTTTTTTGAGAACATTCCTCGGATTCACCGTAAGGTACAGACGCTGCTTGATGTTGGTCTTGGCTACATGACACTGGGACAGCCGGCTACGACATTGTCCGGAGGAGAAGCGCAGCGGGTGAAGCTGGCCGCTGAGCTCTACCGCCGTTCGACAGGCAAGACGTTATATATTTTGGATGAGCCAACGACGGGCTTGCATGTGCATGATATCGACAGGTTGTTGACCGTACTGCATCGTTTGGTTGACTCAGGTGAATCTGTGCTCGTCATTGAGCATAACTTGGATGTCATTAAGACAGCAGATTACTTGATCGACCTAGGGCCGGAAGGCGGCAGCGGCGGCGGAATGATCGTTGCGACAGGAACGCCGGAGCAGGTCATTAAGGTAGACCAGTCATACACCGGTAAATATTTAAAACCGATTCTTGAGCGAGATCGCGAGCGGACGGTTGCGCTGCACAAGGAGAATTTGAAGGTTGCTGCGGCAGCAGAATAGTATGGATGGAGGCTGCTTCAAAAGGTTTGAATAACCTTGGGGGCAGCCTTCTTGTTTCCAAGGAAAACGCCGCTTATTTTGCAATTCATCCATATAGCTTCTGAAGTGAAGTGTTTTGTTTTTGCAGATTTACAAACAATGCGCTGCGAATCATAATCCATAAAAATGTTCGTTTTAATGGTTGTGTTTATGCAAAAAATATTAGGTTGTAATGCGTTTCATCTTTATATTATACTGCTTTCATAAATATTAGATGTGGTAATATAGACAAAAATGTATTATGTATTTCTTGGGTAAATGTGGTAAAAGGCAACTTCCTCGTTGGAGAGCACTCCTTTTTTGTGGGGACACATAAAGGAACGATTTATTTTGCCAATGGGTAGTAATATACTTTGGAAAAGATGGACATTTTATATGTGCGGGATACATCAATGATGTTTTGGTCCATTGAATCCTTTTAGATACGATGATAATAATGAAGCGTTTTTTAGGAAATCGTGACAAAGTTGTTACGAATCCCGATTCGGACTTGCGTCAGGAGCCACAAAAAGCTAACATATAGTAATATAGGTTACGTGCGAAAAAAAGGAGGTCCCTTCATGTTTTTAGCAGAAGAAGCAGCTCATACAGCAAGTAAAATCGGTACTTTTGATTATTTCATGCTTGCCTTTACCGTTTTGATCGCAATCGGTTTCATTCGACTGTTGACCGCTCGTCCGAAGAAAAACATTTTCGCGATCGGTTTTACAGCAGTTTCACTCGGTTTGTTTCTGTTGATCGACTTTATTATGATCACTAAAGTTTGGTTAGCATAGCATTCCGCATAGAAAAAGGTCTGCCGGACTTGTCCGGCAGACCTTTTTCTTCTTTATAAGATTAAACCCACCACATCTCGCCAAGCGGCTCGCGGATCAGGATTTGTTGCAGATTTTGAACTGCCTTCGTGAAGCCTTCGTCAACTGACATTAAACCGTCCTCATGCTCGATGCTGACAACGTAGTCATAGCCGACGAGACGGAGTGCGCTAAGAATGTCTGCCCACGTTTTTAAATCATGGCCATAGCCGACGGTACGGAATTGCCAAGCACGATCCAGCATTAGAGCGTAGGATTGCATGTCTGTTACGCCGTGATGGTTAACGTTGATTGGATCGATTGTCGTATCCTTCGCATGGAAGTGATGAATAGCTCCTGCACGGCCTAGAATATGAACCGCTTGAACCGGATCAATACCTTGCCACCACATGTGGCTTGGATCGAGGTTAGCTCCGATTGCATTTCCAGCCGCTTCGCGAAGGCGAAGCAGAGTAGCAGGGCTGTGAACGGAGAAGCCGCCATGAAGCTCCAGACCGATTTTTATGCCGCCAGCAGCAGCAAGCTTACCGATCTCAGACCAATATGGAATAACTTTTGCTTCCCACTGCCATTTCAAAATATCTTGAAAATCGTTCGGCCAAGGAGCAACCGGCCAGTTCGGATATTTCGCATCCTCGTGATCGCCAGGGCAGCCGGAGAATGTATTCACGACGGCTACTTCAAGACGGTTAGCAAGCTCGATCGTTTTGCGAATAACATCATCGTGCTCAGTCGAAATCGCTTTCTGCGGGTGCAGCGGATTAGCGTGACAGCTCAGTGCGCTGATCATCAAGCCGCGTGATTCTACCGCATGCTTAAACGCTTTCAGCTTACCCTCGTCAGCAAGCAATCCGTCCAGGTCGCAGTGTGCGTTTCCCGGGTATCCGCCAGTCCCGATTTCGATGGCATCAAGACCTTTGGAGGCGATATAATCGAGTGCTTCCTCGAATGGCTTTTGTGCAAAAAGAACGCTAAATACTCCTAATTTCATTTGTTCATTTACCTCCCGAATCCATCAAATGGATTGATTTAGTAGTCCCACATAGTATACCACTTCTGTAATCAGAACACATAACCGAAACCACATTTGACAAAATCGCATAATAATTAAACAAAACAAGCATAGTGCGGGAATAATAGCAGTTAGTATTCTATCTTTTGAACTAGTAAACTTGCAAATTTCGTTATTAAATCTGGTAATATATACTACATTACAATTTGATGTATATTTGGAATGCAGGATAGACAATAGAGTTTGGCCAACGCCTGTATGAAGAGGGATAGGGGGAGTGTCATTCATGAAAAGCAGTATGCTCCGTATTTGCAGCTTCATCGTTATTGGAGCGGTTGTTGCTGCCGGCTGACTGGAACAGTGATCCGGAGAGCACAACGCCTTGGTTTACTAATGGAACGGATGCCTTTGCATTCTCGTTCTCATCGCTTACTGCTGGCGATACGCTTGAGAATTGGGCGACCCGCAGGGAAGCACGCGTTCGTGAGGATTACATCGGCTCGAATATCCGCAATTTCAGTACGACACCGTTAAGCTTGAAAGACGGAAAGGCTTTGATGCTGAGCTACGAACTATCGTATGGTGGCGATATCTGGTTAACCTCATAATGAGATATTCTTAATTTCCGGAAATTATCGTTATTTATTGGACTATATTTCCCCTTCATCTAATGGTGCAAAGAGCAGCGCTGTATTTAAGCAGATTATCGCATCGGTTGATATCGACACGGCCTTGATCGAGAAAAACTTTGGCTTGATCGAGAATGATTATGATCTGGTCGACCGAAGCAAAAAAACAACCAAACGCAGCTGGCTTAATGGATACTCCAATGAAGAGGATTGCTGGCAGCAATGTATGGTGGATTAGACAGTCGCGGTTTGTTAAGATAGGAGAAGCAGGTTTCAAGAATGTGAGGATTGATAGTTATTATGACAGACACAATAATAAGATCGGATATAGAGCTGCTGGCTCCGGCCGGCGATTGGGATTGCATGCGCGCAGCTGTGGCAAATGGGGCAGATGCCATATTTTTTGGTGTGGAGAAGTTTAATGCCCGCGCCCGCGCGAACAACTTCCGCAGCGAGGAGCTGCCGGAAATTATGGCGTTTCTTCATACGTATGGGGTAAAAGGTTTCCTGACGTTCAACATTCTCGTATTTGAAGACGAGCTGAGAGACGCGCAGAAGCTAATTGAGATGTGTATAGATGCGGGCGTGGATGCGGTAATCGTACAGGATTTGGGCCTCGTGAAGCTGATTCGCGAGCTGTCTCCGGATTTTCCGATTCACGGCTCAACTCAAATGACGATAACGTCCCCTGAGGCGGTAGAATTCACTAAGCCGTTTGGGATTGAGCGGGTCGTATTGGGACGTGAAAATAACCTCAAGCAAATTCGTACGATCGGGGAGCAAGCGAAGCTGCCGATGGAAGTATTCGTACACGGCGCGTTATGCGTGTCGTATTCGGGTCAGTGCCTGACCTCGGAGATGTGGGGAGGCCGCTCCGCGAATCGCGGCGAATGCGCGCAGGCTTGCCGGCTGCCGTACGATTTGATGGTCGACGGCGAGGTGCAGCCGATGGGAGACATCGCGTATTTGCTGTCGCCGAAGGACTTGGCGGCGATCGATATCGTGCCGGAGCTCATCCAAGCGGGCGTTAAGTCGTTTAAAATTGAAGGGCGTCTCAAAAGCCCGGAATATGTCGCGAATGTCGTGAGCAAGTATCGCCGCGCGATCGATAAATATTTCGACGGCGATCTGTCGAAGCCGTCGGTGGAAGAGGTGCGTGAGCTGCAGCAAAGCTTCTCGCGCGGCTTCACGCATGGTTTTCTGTCGGGAACGAACAACAAGATGCTCGTAGAGGGCACGTTCCCGAAAAGCCGGGGCGTTTACCTCGGCCGGGTTGAGCGCATTATGCGCGATGCGGTTACGCTGCGGATCGAAGCGCCTCTTAAGCGCGGCGACGGCATTGTGTTTGACGCTGGCGACCCGACGAAGAAGGAAGAGGGCGGCCGCGTTTATGATATTCGCCGTCAGGGCGTGAAGATCGAAGGCGAAGCACAGGAAGGCGCGATGATCGAGCTCGTAGCGGGCCGCAATGATGTCGATTTGCGCAAGGTGCATGTCGGCGACCGCGTCTGGAAGACAAGTGACCCGGCGCTTGATAAGCGTCTGAGAGCGACCTTTGAAACGGAAAAGCCATATCGCGTGTTTCCGCTTCATATTAGAGTGACCGGTGCGCTCGGACAACCGATGCGCACATGGTGGACGGATGTTCAGAAAGGGACGACCGTAGAGGTAGCCACGGAGCTTGAGCTCGAGCAAGCGCAGAAACGCCCGATGGATGCGGCTTTGCTTGAGGATCAATTGGGACGGCTGGGCGGTACCGTCTATCAACTGGAGAAGCTTGAAGTTGAGCTTCAAGGCGATTTGATCGTACCGATCCGCGAGCTGAACCGGCTGCGCCGCGAAGCGGTGGAGCTGCTTGCAGGCGAGCGTCCGAAGCCGCCCGTTTATGTGAAGCATGCGGTTGATGCGCGTGCGGACGTGTTTGAGGCGGATGTGGCGAAGAAGGATATTTTGGCTCCGCACAGCGGTAAGGATGCGAAGCTGGTCGCATTATGCCGGAGCTTGGAGCAGGTAGAGGCAGCCGTGAAAACGGATGTATCCTACGTATATGCTGATTTCGAGTTCATTAAGCAATTTCCGGCTGCTATTGCAGCTGCACGCGAGGCGGGTAAGCCGATTGCGCTGGCAACGCCGCGTATTCATATGCCGGGCGAGAACGGCTATCATGCGAATGTTTTGAAGCTTCAACCTGATGCGGTGCTCGTCCGGAATACTGGAGCGCTTTACTATTACTTGCGTGCTCGCGCAGCAAATCCGGATAAGCCTTTCCCAAAACTGATTGGTGATTTCTCGCTGAATGTAGCCAATCATAAAGCGGTGAATTTATTTACCGAGGTCGGGCTGGATCTGATTACACCGTCGTATGATCTCAATATTCAGCAAATGGTCGATTTGCTGGAGAGCTCGGATACGTCGAGGCTGGAAATGGTTATCCATCAGCATTTGCCGATGTTCCATACGGAGCACTGCGTTTATTGCACCTTTATGAGCGAGGGCACTGACTTTACGAACTGCGGACGCCCATGCGAGGAGAAGCGCGCTTCCTTGCAGGACCGCATCGGTATGGCGCATCCCGTTCGGGTTGATGAAGGCTGCCGTAATACGGTGTACAATGCAGTCGAGCAGTCGGGAGCCGAATATATCCGCAATTTTGTCGGCCTTGGCGTATCCCATTTCCGTGTAGAGTTTCTTGAAGAAAAGCCGGATAAGGTGCTTGAAGTCTTATCGTTATACCGCGATGCGCTCGATGGACGCATTACCGGGACGCAAGTATGGCGCAGCCTTAAAGCGATCAATCAGCTCGGCGTAACGCGCGGGCAGCTTGTGAAATAGTAAATCCACTCAACGTCAATTACGGCATGCCGTCTTCTCTTTAATAGGGAGGACGGTATTTTTTCTTTACAATATAACCGCGTGTTTGACACGATATATACGCTGACATAGCATAGAAGGAAAGCGCAAATATGCGGCAATTGATTTTTGTGAAAAAGCGAGGCGTGATTATTTATGAATGGTTTGTGGTTTTCCGGTTGGAGGCATGTGTTCAAGCTCGATCCTGATCGGGAATTGTCCGACGAAGCGCTGGATAAGATCTGTACATCAGGTACGGATGCTGTAATTGTCGGAGGCTCCAGTGGAGTCACTTTTGAAAATATAGTCGATCTGATGGCGCGTATCCGCAGGTACGAGGTTGACTGCGCCCTGGAGGTATCAACTTTAGATGGTGCTGTTCCGGGATTTGACGGATACTTTATACCGCTCGTTTTAAATACGAACAGAGCAGAATGGATAAATGGCTGGCAAACCGAGGGGCTGAAGGAATACGGCTCCTTCGTACCGTGGGAAGAAACGGCAGCGCAGGGTTACATTATTTTGAACGCTGAAGCAACTGCGGCGAAATTGACAGAAGCGCAGACAGAGTTAACCGAAGAAGAACTGATCGCGCATGTCCGCATGGCCGATCGTCTCATGAGGCTTCCGGTTATTTATTTGGAATACAGCGGCCGGTTCGGAGATATGCAGCTGGTGAAGCGTGCAAGAACGGCAACTGCCCATGCGCAGTTATTTTATGGCGGCGGCATCGATAATCCGGAGAAAGCGCGTCAAGCAGCGGAAGCTGCTCATACCGTCGTCGTGGGAAATATTATTTACAAAGATCTGGACGCCGCTTTGTCCACTGTCACTGCTGTACATGAGGTTGCTGGCGGCAAACAATCCAGATAGCTTTTTGAGACCATTTTAGAAAAAGCATAGAAGAAGTCATAGTGCTGTGCAGCTGGGGGAACACCACCCTCTTATGAAGTGCGGCGCTATTTTTCTGTTTGCAGCGGCTCCTTATTTCATGCGTTTATCGGCTGATTGAACAAGGGAATAATACGGAGTTTTTTTACCGGGCAAATTGACACAGGGATGGCCGTTGTCTACACTGAAGAGAGGCGAACATATGCGAACAAAGGAGTCGGAGCATGTTGAATCATATTAGCATCGAGCAGGCGGTGCAGAAGCTGAATCCGCCGCAGCGGGAAGCTGTTCAAGCAACGGACGGACCGCTGCTTATTATGGCTGGAGCGGGCAGCGGCAAGACGCGCGTACTGACACATCGAATTGCTTACTTAATAGAAAAGAAGCGTGTGGCGCCATGGAGTATTCTCGCTATCACCTTTACGAATAAAGCTTCACGAGAAATGCAGGATCGGGTTAGCGCCCTCGTAGGACCATCGGGACGGGATATTTGGGTATCCACCTTCCACTCGATGTGCGTTCGTATTCTTCGCAGAGATATTGACCGGATCGGTTTTACATCCAGCTTCTCCATTCTGGATTCCTCGGACCAGCTGTCGGTTATCCGGGGCTGCATGAAGGATATGAACATCGATACAAAGAAATTCGAGCCGAAGGCAGTCCAAGCCGCGATCAGCGGAGCGAAAAATGAGCTGATCTCGCCGGAGCAATACGAGCAAAAGGTTGGCGATTATTTTGAGGGCATTGTTGCCCAGGTGTTCACGAAATATCAGAAGAAGCTGAGGAGCAACAACTCGCTCGACTTTGACGATCTTATTATGATTACGATTCAATTATTTAAAGATGTACCGGAGGTGCTTGAGTTCTACCAGAACAAGTTCCGTTACATTCACGTCGATGAGTATCAGGATACGAACCGGGCTCAATACATGCTGACCCGCATGCTAGCCGATAAGCATCATAACATATGCGTTGTCGGCGACAGCGACCAGTCCATTTATCGTTGGCGCGGAGCTGATATTACGAACATTTTGAACTTTGAGGACGATTATCCCGAGGCGCGGACGATTATGCTGGAGCAAAACTATCGTTCGACGGCGAATATTCTTGATGCCGCGAATGCGGTCATAAAGCTCAATACAGGCCGGAGGCCAAAGAAGCTGTGGACGGATCAGGGCGCGGGCGACCTTATTTCTCTTTATCAAGCGGATACGGAGCATGATGAGGGTTATTTTGTAACAGGGGAAATTCGCAAAAATGTGAATAAAAGCTATAAATTTGCCGATCATGCGATATTGTACCGTACGAATGCGCAGTCGCGGGTAATAGAGGAAATACTGATCAAATCCGATATTCCCTATCAAATCGTCGGCGGCATAAAGTTCTACGACCGCAAAGAGATTAAGGATTTGCTCGGATATTTGAAGCTGGTTTCAAATCCGGATGACGATATAAGCTTGGTGCGTATCATTAATGTTCCGAAGAGGGGCATCGGGGATACGACGGTAGGGAAGCTTGCGGATGAAGCGGCGAGAAGAGGCACATCGATTTTTCGCGTATTGAATAATCTGGGCGACGTAGAGGTCAATGGCCGTACGAGAACACTGCTGCGCGAGTTTTATGAAATTATCGACAATTTAACCCGGATGGTTGAATATTTATCGGTAACGGAGCTTACGGAGAAGGTTCTCGAGCTGTCCCAGTACCGTCTGGAGCTGCAGCAGGAAAATACGCTGGAGTCGAAGGCGCGTCTTGAAAATATAGATGAGTTTTTATCTGTGACGATGGATTTCGAGAAGCGCAACGAAGATCGGACGCTTGTAGCGTTTCTGACGGATTTGGCGTTGATTGCCGACATCGATTCCTTGAACAAAGATGAAGAAGAAGCTGAAAAGAACAAGGATGCAATTACGCTGATGACGATGCATAGCGCGAAAGGACTTGAGTTTCCGGTCGTTTTCATTATCGGCATGGAGGAGAGCGTGTTTCCGCATAGCCGTGCGCTCGCTGACAATGAGGAACTCGAGGAAGAACGCCGCCTCGCTTACGTAGGGATCACCCGCGCTGAGAAGCGGCTGTATTTGACCTGTGCACGTATGCGGACCTTGTTTGGCCGCACGAGCACTAACTTGCCCTCGCGCTTTCTGCAGGAAATACCGGAGAGCGTGAGAGAAGGCGCTTCAAGCGGCAGCGGAGGATACGCGCGTGCGGGCGCTCGCAGCGGCGGCGTCAGTGTTACGGGCGGTACCGGTGCGGCAAGCCGCAGTATTGCAGGACGAACGCCGGCAAGCGGCGTGCCTGGCGCAGGAGGCCGATCCCCCGGCCATGCGGGAACGGGCCCGGCCGCGATGGGCGGCAGAGGCGGCGTGCGGGTAAGCACGCCGTTGCAGGATGCCGCTCGGGCGGTTCAAGGCAGCAGTGCGGCTGCGGCAGGTGATGCCGCATCTGGAAGTTTTGCTTCCGGCGAGAGAGTGTCGCATGCCAAATGGGGCATAGGTGTCATTGTCTCCGTCAAAGGGACCGGCAAGGACATGGAGTTAAATATCGCATTTCCGGCTCCTGTCGGCATTAAGCGGCTGTTAGCTGGCTTTGCGCCGATAACGAAAGTATAAGGAAGAGCGGCTATTTTGGACGATTAGAAGGAGGAGCCTCCCATGAACGCTCAATTAGAGAGGATGCAACAGCTTGTTGCGATCATAACAGAGCATAACTATCGCTACTACACGCTTGATGAGCCCGCAATCCAAGATGCCGATTATGACAAACTCTACGATGAGCTTGTCGCATTGGAAGCCGAGCTGGCCATGATTTTGCCCGAATCGCCTACCCGGCGGGTAGGCGGTGAATTGCTCAAAGGCTTTGAGCCATACAAACATCGCGCCCGCTTATGGAGTCTCGATAAGGCGCAAAATGCCGATGATCTGCTCTCATGGAATACGAGGCTGCTTAAAGCGGTCGCTGACTACAATGCGAAGCATCCTGAAGAGGAGCCGCTGCCGCAGCCGACCTATGTGGTTGAGCTGAAGTTTGACGGGCTGACGCTTAATCTGACCTACGAGGACGGACAGCTTGTTCAAGCGGCGACGCGCGGAAACGGCACGGTAGGTGAAGGCATTTT
>Ga0310902_10000365_pt1 | contig 12523 bp, 13 predicted proteins | sample C24D3metaG_FD_203748 | JGI IMG/M metagenome (GOLD analysis project Ga0310902, IMG submission 203748) | Lab incubated soil microbial communities from West Virginia University Organic Research Farm, Morgantown, WV, United States - C24D3 | ecosystem: Environmental > Terrestrial > Soil >...
CGGCGCGCTGAGCTACCTGCACTGGCACCGTGGGCCGACGCACGGGCCAATCGGAGTTGTTGCGCTCGGCACGATTGTCGCGGGACTCGTCTGGTCCGGGAGCCGGCTGCTCGACCGCGATAGAACGGAAACGCACGCGCGATTCTCGTCGCTGACGCTGGTGTCGATCGTCGGCGTGCTTTGCCACATTCTGATGGATTTGCCCACTTCCTACGGGACCCGCCTCCTCAGCCCGTTCGACTGGCACTGGTATGCGGCCGACCTGATGCCGATCGTCGACATCTACCTGCTGGCGGCGCTCGCTGCATGCCTCTGGTTCGGCAGCCGCATGGAATGGCGCCGTCGAAACCTCGTCATCGCTCTGTCGCTGATGGCGCTCAACTACGGCGTCCGCATCGTGGCGCACCACCAGGCGCTCGAGACCGCGCCGCGCATGTTCGGCCCGGCACTCCCTGAACGCTGCACCGCGGCGCGTCAACAAGGTCTGCTCGTCGATCGTTGGCCGGTTCACGAGCCGCTGGGCGGCGGCGACACCGAACGGCGCTGCCTGCTCGAAATCGCGGCGCTGCCCACGTTCATCTCGCCGTTCCAATGGCGCCTTGTCGCGCAGTTGTCGAATGCGTATGAAACCCGGGACGTGGATCTGCTGAAGTTGGCGCGCCGCCCCGCGGCGCCCGCGCCCGAAGCGCCGTGGCGGCTCGTGCAGCGCATCCCGAACCATTGGACGCCAGCGGCACTTGACGCCGCGAGCCGCTCAAAGACTGCACGAACCTTCCTCGGCTTCTCGCGCTTCCCGGCCGCGCAGGCATCGCTCCAGCCCGACGGCAGCGTGCTGGTCCGGTGGACCGACGTCAGGTTCACCGCCGCGGCGCCCAGAACGCCGGTTGATCGGGAGCGCGCCAACTTCTTCAATGTGGCGGTGGTCCTGGCGTCGGATGGCCGGATTCTGGAAGAAGGGCTTGGACGTTAACCTTCGGCGTCGCTCAGGCCAGGGTCCTCGGCTCGGCGCCCACATGTCGGTCGCGGGCGGGCTGCCGCGGGCGGTGGAACGCGCGGTCGTCCATAAATGCGAGGCGATGCAAGTCTTCGCGAAGAACGCCAGCCAATGGCGCGGCCGTCCGCTTCCACCCGAAGAGATTCGCGCCTTTCGCCGGCTGGTCAAACGGTCCGGCATCACGCCGGTCGTTTCCCACGCGAGCTACTTGATCAACCTGGCCACCGCCAATCGCGGATTGCGCGCGCAGTCGTTGGAGGCAATGGGCGACGAACTCGACCGCGCCGACTCGCTGGGCCTGCTCGGCGTCGTCCTTCACCCGGGCTGCTACACCGACGGCAGCGAGGCGCGCGGCCTCGCGTTGATCGCCGACGGCCTCGATCTCCTGCTGCGGGACCGGCGACACACCCGGACGCTGGTGATCCTCGAGCACACGGCCGGCCAGGGCACGTCACTCGGCTTCACCTTCGAACAGCTGGCGACGATTCTCGGGCTGATGAAAGCAGAACGCCGGGTGGGTATCTGCCTCGACACATGCCACCTGCTCGCATCGGGGTATGACATCGCCTCGCCAGAAGGCTACGCCCGTACGTTCAAGGCGTTCGGCCGAATCCTGGGGTTCGACCGGCTGAAGGTGTTTCACCTGAACGATTCGAAGCGGCCGCTCGGCAGCCGCGTCGACCGTCACATGCACATCGGCGAAGGCTTTGTCGGCCTCGACGCATTTCGGCGCATCGTCAACGACCGGCGGTTCCGCGGTTTGCCGATGCTGCTCGAGACGCCGAAGTCCGAAGGCCGGGCCACCGGCCCGATCGTGGCCGATCCGTTGGACATGAAGAACCTCACCGTGCTGCGCGGCCTCCTCAAGGTTCGCTGAACACCTCGGCCTCGAACCGCCAGACGGTTGCCTTCTTCCATGCATCCGGCGGCAGTCCGGCCTTGTGGCAGGTCTGGGACAGGAACGCGTCCGCGTCCCAGCCCCACTCCGCCGCCACCTGCGGCAGCAGCAGGCCGCGGCTCCAGCCGCGTTCGACGAGCAACCCGTGTCGTCCGACTTCGATGTCGCCGGCGCCACCAATCCGCTCGAGCGGACCCAGGATCGAGAGTTCGATCTGAACGTCCGCGAGCTCTTCGGATGTCATGGGTGCGAACCTGGGGTCGGCGCTGGACGCCGCGACCGCCGCGTTGGGGATGGCGCGCGACAGCGGCCGGTCCGGTTCGATGTGTCCAATGCAGCCGCGCAGGGCCCCGCCTTTGTGGAGCGAAACGAACACGCCGGCGCGCCGCTCCATGATCGGCGACGACATCGCGACCGGAACCGGCAGACCCGCGAGGTGCGCCGCAATCGAATCGCGCGCGAGTCGAAGGAGACGACCCCGATCGGCGGGCTCAATCATCGTGGTGCGCACCCGATCGCGGCCGCGAGATAGCCGACGACAGCCGTCTTGTCACCTGACACGTTACCGGAGTCCGCGTATTTCAAGACCACCGACGTATTCGCACCGAGGCGCTTCGCGGCACGCAGAACTGCGACCGTCGGGCCTCCACCGCACGCGTGTTCGGGCCGGACGTCCAACGCGAGCTGAAGCCCCTCTGGGTCGAGGCGGGACACGTGGTCGACGACGACAGCATCGAGTTGGGCTGCGGTGTTCGCGTCGTGGTAATGCGAGAGATCTGTGCTGGCAACGAGAAGCGCGTTTCGCCCGGCCAGCACGGATGCGAGGGCGTCGCCAAGTTCACGCGCCGTCGCCGGCGTCTGCCAACCCATGACGAGCGCCACAATCCTCGCCTGCGGCGCCAGGCGCATCACGAACGGGAGCTGCATTTCGAGCGAGTGCTCGCGCGCGTGCGCTGGCGGGTGCTCACGGACCACCGTCGAGTTCTGTAACAAGGCCTCGGTACACTCGAGGTCGATTGGCGCCACGCCAAGCGGAGTGTCGAAGCCGCTGCCGCGAAACGCCGCGACGCCGTCGAAGCCGACGAAGTGCGAGGGCCCGACCAGCACGACGACGTCGAAAGAATGGAGCTGCAGCAGCCGGTACGAGTGGGCAGCCACCGGACCCGAGTACGGCAATCCGGCGTGCGGCGCAATCAGCGCAACGAGCCGGTCAAAAGCGGGTGGCGCATCCACCGCTGCTGCCAGGTGCCGATCGACAGCCGCCTTCAGCGCGTCCGCAGACCCGGGATACCAGCTGCCCGCGACCGCGGCCTTGCGAACGGTCATCTCTCAACGTAGATGTTACTATCTGCTCTGCGCGTATGGTCTCATTCAGCCGTGCCGACGTCGAAGCCATTGCCGCGCTCGCGCAGCTCGAGCTCGACGACGCGGAAATCGATCTCTTCGGCCGCCAGCTGGCAGAGATTCTCACCTACGTCGAGCAGTTGCAGCGCATCGACACGGCGGGCGTCGCGCCCACCGCCAGCGTCGTGTCGGCGCACGCCGCCGACCGTGACGACGTCGTCCGCCCGTCGCTCGACCGCGCCGAAGCGATGGCGAATGCGCCCGATGCGGCGCGCCAGGTCGGCCTGTTTCGAGTGCCGCGGGTGATCGGGTAGGTGGCCGCAACCGGATTCGATTCGGTGCGCGCCTGTCGCGACGCCGTCCGCACCGGCGATCGATCGGCCGTTTCGGTGTGCGAGGCCGCGCTTGCCAGCATCGCCGCGCACGACCCGCTGCTGCACGCGTTCAACACAGTGACCGCCGAGCGCGCCCTCGAGCGCGCCGCTGCGCTCGATCGCGACCGCGATCGCTGGCGCGATCGTCCACTGACCGGCGTCCCGGTCGCGCTCAAAGACAACATCAGCACGCGGGGCGTCCGCACGACCGCGTCCTCGAAGATCCTCGAGTCGTTCGTGCCGCCGTACGACGCCGCCGTCGTCGAGAAGCTCGAGGGAGCCGGCGCGGTCATCGTCGGCAAGACGAACTGCGACGAGTTCGCGATGGGCTCGTCGACCGAGAACTCGGCATTCGGTCCGGCGCGCAATCCCTGGGCGATCGATCGGATTCCCGGCGGATCGAGCGGCGGATCGGCGGTGGCCGTCGCCGCCGGGATGGCGCCGCTCGCGCTTGGCTCCGATACCGGCGGATCGATCCGCCAGCCGGCGGCGCTCTGCGGGATTGTCGGGCTGAAGCCGACCTACGGTCGCGTGTCGCGGTACGGCCTCCTCGCGTTTGCCTCGTCGCTCGATCAGATCGGGCCGCTGGCCAGGACCGTGGGCGACGCCGCGATCGCGTTGAACGTCATCGCCGGGCTCGATCCGGCGGATGCGACGAGCGCACCGGCGCCGGTGCCCGATTTCAGCATCGGCCTCACCGGCGACGTGCGCGGGGCCCGCATCGGCGTGCCACGCGCGTTGATCGAGAACGGTGTCGACCCGCAGGTGGCCGAGGCGGTGACGGCCGCGCTCGACGTGCTCGTCGGCCGTGGCGCGACCCTCGTCGAAATCGACTTGCCGCATGCCGGCGCCGCCATTCCTGTCTACTACTTGATTGCCACCGCTGAAGCGAGCTCGAACCTCGCCCGCTACGACGGCGTGCGATACGGATACCGCGCGGCGCCCGAGACTCGTAAGGAATCGGCCGACCAGGACCGAGAAGATCTGCGAACGATGTATGCACGAACCCGCGCGCGCGGGTTCGGCGCGGAGGTCAAGCGACGGATCATGCTCGGCACCTACGTCCTCAGCGCGGGCTATTACGACGCCTATTACCTGAAGGCCCAGCAGGTCCGCACGCTGATCCGCGGTGATTACGAGCGCGCGTTCGGCGGTGTCGACGTGGTGGCGATGCCGACCAGTCCGACGCCCGCCTTCAAAATCGGCGAACGGTCGTCCGACCCGCTGCAGATGTACCTGGCCGACGTGTTCACGGTCAGCGCGAACCTCGCCGGCCTGCCGGCCGTCAGCATCCCGTGCGGGTTGACCGCCGACCGGCTGCCGATCGGGCTGCAGCTTACCGGGCCGGCGTTCGACGAAGCGACCCTGCTCAGAGTCGCCGACGCCTACGAGCGCGACACCTCGTGGTGGTCGGAACGCCCGGAACTGCTCAAGACCGCAAATCCTGAAATCCTCAAATCCTGAGATCCTAAAATCCTGAGATCCTCAGATTGAATACTGACCCCGAATGGGCGACGTGGACGGACGAGCAGCTCCTGGCCACGCGGCTGTGCGACCTCCATCTGTCGATTGCCGGGACCGAAGTCGAGCAGCACATCGCGCAGGTCAACTCCGAGCTGGAGGGGCGCGGGCTGGTGCGGCCCCACTACTGGCTGTCGGATGAGTGGTTCACGCCCGATGGCGTCCCCGGCGTAGCGGTGCCGTTCTATCTCGCGCATCCGCGCCTTGCGAAGCTGGAGCTCGCCCAGATGCTCGAAGTCGAAGGCGGCGATCGGGAAAGCTGCCTCCGAATCCTGCGGCACGAAGCCGGGCACGCGATCGACAACGCGTATCAGATCCGCCGGCGTCCGACCCGCCGGCGCCTGTTCGGCCCGCCCGATACACCGTACCCCGAGTACTACACGCCCAAGCCGTACAGCAAGAGCTTCGTGCAGCACCTCGATCACTGGTACGCCCAAAGCCATCCCGACGAAGACTTCGCCGAGACATTTGCGGTCTGGCTCGATCCGTCCTCCATGTGGGCGACGCGCTATGCGGGATGGCCGACATTACGGAAGCTGGAGTACCTGGATCGGGTGATGCGCGAGCTGGCGCGCAGCCGCCCGAAGGTGAAATCGAAGCGCGAAGTCGATCCGCTGCCGCGGCTGCGGAAGACGCTCGCCGAGCACTACAGCAAGAAACGCGAGCACTACGGCCTCGACCACCCCGACTTCTACGAGAGCGATCTCCGCAACCTGTTTTCCGACTCGCCGGCGTACGCCAAGAACCTGCCGGCGGCGCGCTTCGTCCGGCGCATCCGCAAGGACGCGCGAACCACTGTCGCGAGCTTCACCGACAGTTACCAATACACCATCGATCAGCTGCTCGAGAAAATCATCGAGCGCTGCAAGGAGTTGAACCTGCGGCTGATGGACTCGGAGGAAGCAACGAGAACCGATTTCCTGGTGTTTCTCACCGTCCAGACGATGAACTATCTGCACAGCGGCCGGCACCGGGTGGCACTGTGAGCACGAAGCTGCGCGTGCTCGCGCTGATGCATCGGCACCTGATCCCGCCCGACACGATTCCGGAGGGCACCGATCTGGTGTCGGCGCCGTGGCGCACCGAGTACGACGTGATGACGGCGCTCAAGGCGATGGGCCACGAGGTCCAGCCGCTCGCGGTCCATGACGACCTCGGCGACATCCGCCGGGCGTCGACCGAGTGGAAGCCGCACATCGCCTTCAACCTGCTCGAGGGGTTCGACGACATCACGATCTTCGATCAGAACGTCGTCAGCCATCTCGAGCTGCTGAAGCTGTCGTACACCGGCTGCAATCCGCGCGGGCTGCTGCTGTCGCGCGACAAGTCGCTATCGAAGAAGCTGCTTGCCTATCACCGGATCCGCGTCCCGGAGTTCGACGTCATTCGCATCGGCCGGCCGGCCCGCCGGCCCAAGCGCCTCAACTTCCCGCTGATCGTCAAGTCGCTGACACAGGAAGCCTCGATTGGCATTTCTCAGGCATCGGTCGTGGAAACGGACGAGAAGCTGAAGGAGCGCGTCGCTTTCATCCACGAGAGCATCGGCACGGCCGCGATTGTCGAGCAATACATCGAGGGCCGCGAGCTGTACGTGGGCATCATCGGCAACCAGGCGCTCCAGGCGCTGCCGGTGTGGGAGATGTTCTTCACGAACATGCCGCCGGACTCGCGGCGGATTGCCACGGACCGCGTCAAGTGGAGCGTCAAATATCAGAAGAAGTACGGGATTGACAGCGGTCCGGCGAAGGATCTGTCGGAGGCGGATTGCGACACGATCCAGCACACGTGCAAGCGCGCCTTCCGGGCGCTCGAGCTGAGCGGCTATGCCCGCATCGATCTTCGCCTCGACGAGGCCGGCAATGCCTGGGTGCTCGAAGCGAACCCGAATCCGCAGATTGCCAAGGGCGAGGATTTCGCCGATTCAGCGAGCAAGGCAGGGATCGGCTACGAGGCGTTGCTCCAGCGGATCGTCAATCTCGGCCTGAGATGGCAGCCGGAAAGTGTGGCATAAGAGAGTTGGTGAGTTTGAGAGTTGGTGAGTTCGAGAATGAGAGTGTTCAACTCACCAACTCTCAAACTCGCGAACTCACCAACTACGCCTTTTCAAGCAGTTCTGGGGCTCTGAGCTGATCGGCCGGGCCGCGCGGGGCCGTCGGCGACAGGTACAACATCGGTTTGAGCGTGACGACCTCGTCGAGGCTCTTCACCACTCGGGCTTTGCCGCCGGCGGTCGTCCTCGTCTTGGCAAATCCGATCAACACGCAGAAGCCAATGAACAGGATCAGCACGAACAACGTGCTGGAGAGCACGCCCTGCACGGCACCGATGACGAGGTTCTGGATATCCGCGGCACTCACGACTGAGCCTCCGCCCGAACGGTTTTCGGGTCCGGCACATCGTACGGAACCAGTCCTCGCCGGACTTCCTCCATCGCCATGCGTTCGGGTTTCTTCATTACCGGAGCGCCCGGTTCCGGGTCGAACCGCAGCCGCGCACCGCGCCGAAGCTGCTTCGCTCTGAGCGCGGCGACATCCACAAACAGGAACCGGCTCTGGATTGGCGGCAACGGCTCGGCCGGGACGAGCGGCCCAGGTTCCTGATCAACGAGTTCGTTCGTGTCTTCCATCGGCCCTAAACGTTAACACGTGGGCGGGATAGGCAGGAAGGGCGGGGCGGAAGGGGCAGGAGGTCCCTCCTGCCCATTTCCGCCTGTCGATCGTTACGCGGCGACGTCGACCTTGATCTGCCGCGGCTTGGCTTCTTCGCGAAGCGGCAGCCGTACCGTCAGAACGCCGTTCTTGTACTCGGCGCCGACCTTGGCGGCATCGACCGTCTGCGGCAGCGAGAATGAACGGCTGAAGGTGCCGTAGCGCCGCTCGATGCGGTGGACCGACTCCTCCTTCACCTCGCTCGAGAGCTTCTTCTCGCCGCGGATGGTGAGCGTCCCGTTGTCGACCGTGATCTCGATGTCCTCTCGGGTCATGTCCGGCAGCTCGGCCTTCAGCACGACCTCGTGATCACCGTTCTGGTAGATATCGACCGGCGGCACCCAATTGCCGGACGTCATCAAGCCTTCGTCGCCGCGGCCGGAGGTATCCGAGAACACCCGGTTGATTCGGTCCTGCAGCTGCGCGAACTCACGATAAGGGTCACTCCAGCGAACAAGTGTCATAGCAGTCTCCTTGATCTTTCTAACGGGTCTCCGCGTACTCGGCATCGACCACTTCGGCATCCTTCACATCCGAACCCTGTGCACCCTGTGCACCCTGGGCACCCTTATAAAGCTGCTCCGCGATGCCATGCGACGCACGCTGCAGCTCATCGATCGCCTTCTTGATGGCCGCGAGATCGTCGCCCTGCGCCACCCGGCGCGCTTCGGCGATGGCCTGATCAACCCTGGACAGCTCTCCAACCGCCAGCTTCTCGCGATTCTCGTTGACCGACTTCTCCACCTGATACGCGAGCGCATCGGCCTGATTACGCGCGTCGATCAGCTCGCGCCGTGACTGATCCTCGGCGGCGTGGCTCTGCGCGTCCTTCACCATGCGATCGACTTCGTCCTTGGACAGGCCGCTCGATCCGCTGATGGTGATCTTCTGCTCCCTACCGGTCGCCATGTCCTTGGCGCTCACGTTGACGATGCCGTTGGCGTCGATATCGAAGGCGACCTCGACCTGCGGCAGGCCACGCGGCGCGGGCGGCAATCCGACCAGGTGGAAGCGCCCGAGGGTCCGGTTGTCGCGGGCGAACTGGCGCTCGCCCTGCAGCACGTGCACCTCGACGCTCGTCTGGTTGTCCGACGCGGTCGAGAAAATCTCGCTCTTACGCGTCGGGATGGTCGTGTTCCGTCCAATCAGCGGCGTCATCACCCCGCCCAGCGTTTCGATGCCGAGCGACAGCGGCGTCACGTCGAGCAGGAGCACATCCTTGACCTCGCCGGCCAGAACCCCGCCCTGCACCGCCGCACCAACCGCGACCACTTCGTCGGGGTTGACGCCCTTGTGCGGCTCCTTGCCGAAGAACTCCCGCACGAGCTGCTGAACCTTCGGCATGCGCGTGGAACCACCGACGAGAACGACCTCGTCAATCTTGCGCGGGTCGACGCCGGCGTCGGCAAGCGCCTGCTTCACCGGCGCCATCGTCCGCTGCAGCAGATCGTCGACCAGCTGCTCGAGCCGCGCCCGCGTCAGCTTGATCTGCAGATGCTTCGGCCCGGATTGATCGGCCGTGACGAACGGCAGGTTGATCTCCGTCTCGAGCGCGGTCGACAGCTCGATCTTGGCCTTTTCCGCGCCTTCTTTCAGGCGTTGAAGGGCCATCCGGTCCTTCGAGAGGTCGATGCCGTCGCTTTTCTTGAACTCGGCAGCGAGCCACTCGATGATGCGATCGTCGAGATCGTCGCCGCCCAGATGCGTGTCGCCGTTGGTCGCCTTCACCTCGACAACGCCTTCGCCGACCTCGAGGACCGAGATGTCGAAGGTGCCGCCGCCGAAGTCGTAGACGGCGATGGTTTCGTCTTTCTTCTTGTCGAGGCCGTAGGCCAAGGCGGCTGCCGTCGGTTCGTTGATGATCCGCAGGACGTTCAAGCCCGCGATCTTGCCCGCGTCCTTGGTGGCCTGCCTCTGCGCGTCATTGAAGTACGCCGGCACGGTGATCACCGCGTCGGTGACCTTGTCGCCGAGGTAATCCTCGGCCGATTGCTTCAGCTTCTGGAGCACCATCGCCGAGATTTCCGGCGGTGAGTACTTCTTGCCGCGCGATTCGACCCAGGCATCGCCGTTCTGCGCGTTCGCCACTGTGTACGGAACGCGGCCGCTTTCCGACGAGACCTCGCCGAATTTCCGGCCCATGAACCGCTTGATCGAGAAGACCGTGTTCTCGGGGTTGGTGACCGCTTGCCGCTTCGCCACCTGGCCGACCAAGCGCTCGCCGTCTTTCGCAAACGCCACGACCGAGGGGGTCAGCCGCGCGCCTTCCTGGTTGACGACGACCGTCGGCTGGCCGTTTTCCATGACCGCGACCACCGAGTTCGTGGTGCCGAGGTCGATTCCAATCACTTTTCCTGGCATGAGTTGAACTCCCCTTCCATCGAGGATGCCCCATATTACGACTCATATGAGTGTCTGTCAATAAATTAATCTACTGTTTCTACACTCATATCACTGGTTTTGCTATCCGCTAGCAGGACCGCAAGTTAGCCGCTTGCGCTCGGACGGCAGGGTGCCGTTTATGCGATCATGCGGACATGCGATCGCGCGTCCAGGCCATCGTGATGCCCTCGGAAACGCTCGGAGATTTTGTGGATGAGGTGCAGCAGATCTTCGAGGAACTCGGCAGGGGCTACGGCCTCGACACATTAGCCGGAGAATGCACCCCGCCCATCGACGTCTACGAGACCGACGCCTCGCTGGAAATCTCGGTCGATGTCCCCGGTGTCGACCCAGGCTCGGTGCGCGTCGTCGTGAAGGGTCCGGTTGTCCTGATTGCCGGCGACAAGGCGCCCCGCCGCGGCCGTGGCGACTCGAGCTTTCATCTCGTTGAGCGTGGATTCGGCCGGTTTGCGCGAACCGTGCGGTTTACCGCGTCGTGTGACACGGCCAACGCGAAGGCGGTGCTCGAGAAGGGCGAGCTGAAAATCAGCCTCCCGAAAATCGCCGACCGCCGTGGCCGGACCATTCGGATCACCCTGCAAAAAACCTGACGTGCGGATCCTGTTCATCGGCGACATCTTCGGCAAACCGGGACGCGATTTAGTCCGGCGCGGCGTCGGCCCGCTCGTCGAGCACCATCAGATCGATCTGGTCATCGCGAATGCCGAGAATGCCGCGTCCGGGTCGGGCATCACGCGAGAACTGGGCGACCAGATCCTCGGGTACGGCGTCGACGTCATGACGTCGGGCAATCACATCTGGTCGAAGCGCGAGGCCCTCGACTACATCGGCGCCGAGACTCGCTTACTGCGGCCCGCCAACTTTCCTGCCGGTGCCCCCGGAAATGGCAGCTATCTGGCGCGTTCGGCCGATGGCCGCACGGCCGGCGTCATCAACATCATGGGCCGCGTGTTCATGCAGCCCGTCGACGATCCCTTTGCCGTCGTGCGCCGCGAAATCGACGCCCTCCAGTCGCGCGCGAAGGTCATCGTCGTCGACTTCCACGCGGAGGCCACGTCTGAGAAGGCCGCCATGGGCTGGTACCTGGACGGCAAAGTAACCGCCGTCATCGGCACGCACACGCACGTGCAGACGGCCGACGAGCGGATTCTGCCCAAAGGAACGGCGTACCTCACCGACGTCGGCATGACCGGTCCGCACGACTCGATCATCGGCGTCGACGTCGAGCCGGCGCTCAATCGGTTCCTGACCGGGATGCCGAGCCGCTTCGAGCCGGCCACGGAGAATCCGCGACTGAACGCCGTCGTGATCGAGGCGGACGAAAAAACCGGCCGTGCCGTGGACATCGAGCGGTTAAGCTACAGCCTCGACGAGCTTGAGCAGCTGACGAATGCCGGACCTGTTCGATCTTCCGTTTGAAGAGGACGAGAGTCCACAGTCTGCAGTCGACCGTCCACAGCCTGCAGTCAACCGTCCCCAGTCTGCCGTCGACAGCTCACAGTCGGCGGCGCCGTCGCGTCGCGTGTTCACGGTCACCGAGCTGACGGTCGGCGTTCGGGATGTGCTCGAAGAACGGTTTTCCGAGATCTGGGTTGAGGGCGAGCTGTCGAACTGCAAGACCTGGAATACCGGGCATCTGTTCTTCACGCTGAAGGACGACCGCACGCAGATCAAAGGGGTCATCTTCCGGTCGGCGCTCCGCTACCTGAAGTTCAAACCCGCGGACGGCCTTCGCGTCGTGGCACGCGGTCGCGTGTCGGTCTACGAGCCGAAGGGCGAGTATCAGATCATCTGCGAACACCTCGAGCCCCAAGGGCTCGGCGCGCTGCAGCTTGCATTCGAGCAGTTGAAGAAGCGGCTGCAGCAGGAAGGCCTCTTCGACCGGGATCGTAAGCGGCCCCTTCCCGCCTTACCGCGCAAGATCGGGGTGGTCACATCGCTCGACGGTGCGGCGGTCCGCGACATCCTCAAGGTCCTGAGCCGCCGCTATCGGAATCTGCATCTCGTCATCAGCCCGACCCGTGTGCAGGGCGAGGACGCCGCGCTCGAGATTACCCGCAGCCTGCGTCAAATCGCCCGTGTGCCGGGCGTTGACGTCATCATCGTCGGCCGCGGCGGCGGCTCCATCGAGGATCTCTGGGCGTTCAACGAAGAGATCGTGGCGCGGGCCATCTCCCGGGCGCCGGTGCCGGTTATCTCCGCGGTCGGCCACGAAACAGACGTCACGATCGCTGACTTCGTCGCCGACGTACGCGCGCCAACGCCTTCGGCCGCGGCCGAA
>Ga0310902_10000366_pt1 | contig 12520 bp, 16 predicted proteins | sample C24D3metaG_FD_203748 | JGI IMG/M metagenome (GOLD analysis project Ga0310902, IMG submission 203748) | Lab incubated soil microbial communities from West Virginia University Organic Research Farm, Morgantown, WV, United States - C24D3 | ecosystem: Environmental > Terrestrial > Soil >...
CCTTGGACCGGACCTGACCGAAATCGGACGCCGACGCGGCCTGAAGTTTCTGACCGAATCGCTCGTGACACCCGAGACCGATATCCCGATTGCGTATCGTGGTGTGCAGGTCGTGTTGAAGTCGGGGCAGACGGTCACCGGCATCCGGCTGAATCGCGATGACCTGTCCATCCAGGTGCGCGATACGCGCGACAACCTGCGCTCGTTTCTCATGGAAAACGTGCGGGAAATTCGTTTCGACAAGCCGTCGCTGATGCCTGCCTACGCGTCAATGGACCGCAAGGATCTCGACGACGTCGTGGCGTTCTTGAACTCGTTGAAGGGGGCACAATGATTTCGACGCGAGCCGGTGCGTGGACGATTGCGGCCATTCTGGTGACGGCCGCTTCCTGGACGTTGAGCGGCCAGAGCGCGCCCGTGACGTCAGATCGGCTGTTGAAGGCAGAGCAGGAGCCCGGCAACTGGCTGATGTATTCCGGCGGCTACAGCGGATGGCGTTTCAGCCGCCTGAACCAGATCACGTCGCAGAACGTCAAGAACCTGCGCGTCAAATGGTTGTTTCAGGGCCGCCACATCGAGAAGTTCGAGACGACGCCGTTGGTCGTCGACGGGATCATGTACCTGACGCGGCCCGAAAACGCCATCTACGCGCTCGACGCCGTGACCGGCCGCCAGCTCTGGATGTACGAGCATCGTAACCCTGAGCGCACGTTCAACTGCTGCGGCCGGGTGAATCGCGGCCTCGCGATACTCGGTACCACGCTGTTCATGAACACGCTCGACATGCATGTGATCGCCATCGATGCCAAGTCGGGACGCGAGCTCTGGAAAACGCAGATGTTCGATCACACGGCGGCCGGAGGTTATGCCGCGCCGGGCGCGCCGCTCATCGTGAAGGACAAACTGATTGTCGGCATGGCCGGCGGCGAACGAGGCGTGAGCGGATTCCTCGATGCCTACGATCCGAAGACAGGACAACGACTCTGGCGGTTCAACACCATCCCGCAGCCCGGCGACCCCAACTTCGGCACTTGGAACGGCGATTCGTGGAAGACCGGTGGCGCCTCGACGTGGAACACCGGTGCGTACGACCCCGAGACGAACACGCTTTTCTGGGGCACGAGCAACCCGTGGCCCGACTATTTCGACGACATGCGCGCCGGCGACAACCTGTATTCCTGTTCGGTGCTCGCGCTGGATCCCGATACCGGCAGGCTCAAGTGGTTCTATCAGTTCACGCCGCACGACACGCATGATTGGGACTCGACGCAGAACCCGGTTCTGGTCGATACGACCTTTCTGGGACAGCCGCGCAAGGTGCTCGCCTGGCCGAATCGCAACGGATTTTTCTATGTAATCGATCGCACCAACGGGAAATTCCTCTCGGCCAAAGCGTTCGTGAAGCAGACCTGGAACGACGGGTTCGACTTCGAGAAGAACGGCCGGCCGATCGTCAGGCCCGGCATGGAGCCGACGCCGGAAGGCAACGACCAGGTCTGGCCGGGCATCGACGGAGGCTCGAACTGGATGGCGCACAGCTACAGCCCGCTGACGAAACTCCTCTACGTCTTCGCCCGAGAGGAACGGCGCCTCTTCACCAAGAACGAAGTGCCCCATCCGACGACCGAGCCCGACGGTCCTGGACCGTCGCCGCAGCAACTGTTCAATCGCGGCCGCGGCCCGCGCTTCGCCCCCGAGGAAAGCTGGGGCAAGGCGATTGCCATCGATCCCTCCAACGGCAACATCAAATGGGAGCATCGCGTCGTAACGCCACCCTGGGGCGGCCTGATGAGCACGGCCGGCAACCTGGTGTTCGGCGGCACGATGGAAGGGGTCATCTTCGCGCTGGACGCGACGACTGGCGAGCGGCTCTGGACGTTTACCAGCAACGGCCCGGTATATGGTTCCGCGATCAGCTATCTGGCAGACGGCAAGCAGTATGTCTCGATTCCGGCCGGCGACCTGCTCGTGACGCTCGGGCTCGACTGACGGCGCCGGATGCGTTTCCGCGCGACCGCGATGAAGGCGGCTACTTGACGACGAGGGGCTTCAGCGTCGTTGGCGACCCGTTGTTTTCGAACCAGTCGATGCCTTCGCTGACCAGATCGAACTTCAGCACGTAGTTTCCGGGCGTCTTGGGCGCCACGATCTCGATGGGCACGTCGAGCGTCGCGCCGGGCTTGAGCGTTTCGGGCAGCCACGCGCGGGCGTAGTCGCGCTCGATGAGGCCGCCCGCCTCGTCGCACAGCTGTGCGCCGAGCCGGACCAGACGACGGCCGTACGAGGCTTTGGCGGGGAACGGCCGGTCGGAGACGTTCTGCACCCGCGTCTTGATCTTCAGCTTTCTCTCGGCGCGCGTTTTCAGAGGACGCGTCGGGAAGAAGCGTTTCCTGATCTCGATCTTCGCCCTGGGCGTGGCCCCGGGAATGGCATTGCCCAGACCGGTCATGTCCCAGATTTCGTTCTTGATCGATTCGAAGTCGGGCGTGCCGGGCACGAAGCGGCGCGAGAACGAGCTTTCGGGGTGGTCCGTGATCTCCCACGACAGGCGGTCGACGCCGATCTCCGCAGCCAGCTGACGCGCGCGATTCATCTCTGCGTCGCTGTCGTTCCACTTGAAGAGGATGTAGCGCCAGTTCAGGTGTGGCACGTCCCGTCTCGATTTGCGCTTTTCCTCCGCCATGATCCGCAGATTGCGGATGGCGAGATCGAACTTTCCGCGCTGGCGGTACTGGACGTAGGTCTCCTGCGAAGCGCCGTCGATCGAGAAGGTGACTTCGTCGATGCCCGAGCGGGCGAGGCGGCGCGCCGATTCTTCGGTAAACATCAGACCGTTCGTGCTGGTGTACAGATAGATGTGCGGGAATCGTCCCTTGATGTACTCGCACATCTCGATGGCGCGCTTGTGCAGGAAGGCCTCGCCGTAATTGAAGAAATCAATGCGCACCAGTCCCGGCCCTGCCTCGTCCACGACATTCCGGAACAGATCGAAGTCGAGCATCCCGGCGTTGCGGGTCTTCGTGATGCCGGTTTCCGGCGCGCAGCACGCTTCGGTGCACGAGATGTTGCAGGCGGCCGTGCATTCGATGTACATCCGGCTGGGCAGCCGTCCGGCGTCGAGCGGCCGTTCCTTCGGCGCTTCGCCACGGAGCGGCAGCTTCAGCGGGCAGTCACCGCAGAAGGTCGAGCCGCCGGCGTTGAGGTCGGCGCGCAGCGTGCTGATACGCGTGTCGTTCCAGATTTCTCCGATGCCGGCGATTTTCGCGTCGCCCAGGACGCGTTTGCCGTACGGATCGGCGCAACCACAGACGATGCGGCCGTCGCAGAGCATGACGAGCGTGCTCCACGGCCACGTGCATTGGAATTTCGTTGCCAGGTAGTTGAGAGACAAGGCTACTTCTTCGTCAATTTTCTCATAAGTGCCTCGGCCCGGTCGTTTTCGTATTTCACCGAGTTCAGGAACAGGCTTTCGGTGAGATAGGCGCGGCGTTCCTCGTCGGTCATCTGGTCGATGAGCTGCCTGATCTCCTGGATCATATCCTCGAACGATCGCTCGAAGTTCCGCTTCACCGTCAGCTCGCGGTACAGGGTCTCGAGGATGGCCAGGAGGTCGCCGTCGAGGTTGATGCTCGCGCCCGTCGTCGTCTTTATGGTGCGCATGATCGGTCTCTCAGAAGCTCTTGATGGCCGCGGCGGCGTCGCTGTGTATTTCCATGAACTGGTTCGCGCCGGTCAGGGTGAGCATCGTCTCAACCCGGCGCTGCAGCGCCGCCAGCTTCAGCGTGGCGCCGGCGGCCGTCGCCTGGCGATAGAGGTCCATGAGGCAGCCGATGGCGGCGCTGTCGAGGTACTCGACGCCACCGAAGTTGATGACGATCTTGCGCGACCCTTTGGCGATTTCGCCGGTCACCGCCTTCGAGAACTCCGACAACGACGGATGGATGAGCCGTGCCGGTGCGGCATTGACAACGACCACATCGCCGGATTGTTCGCTCGTGACGCTCATGCGTGCTCCTGTCAGGGGGTCAGACCCCTTTTTCCTTTCGAAGGGCTTCTATCTGTTTCGCCAGCTCCGCCCGTCCGCGGTTGATGCGCGACTTCACCGTGCCTTCCGCCACGCCGAGCTGGCTGGCGATTTCCTGGTACGACAGCTCGTGGATGTCGCGCAACAGCACGGCCGTGCGAAGCGGGGTCGACAGGCCCCTCAGCGCCTCGCGAAGCAGTGCGACGCGATCCTGTAGTTCGACCCGCGCGTGCGGGCTGGGCCCGGGCGCCTCGGCCTGGACGTCCGCCGCATTCACCTCGCGCGCGAAGATCTCGCGATCGCGCCGGCCGCTGCGGTAACGATCGATGCAGTAGTTCCGGCTGACGCTGATGAGCCAGGTCTGGAAATTCGCCCGCTGGTCGAACGTGCTGAGCGAGCGAAAGACCTTGAGGAAAATCTCCTGCGTCAGATCTTCCGCCTCTTCGTAGGTGCCGACGAAGCGGTACGCGACGTTGAAGACCTTTCGCCAGTAGGTGCGGACGATCGTTTCCCACGCGGCCTGGTCGCCGTCGCCCGCGCGCTGGATTGTCGCTTCGATGGACACCGACGACTGAATCATAGCCTAGTGTAAGATTCCCACGTGTCAGGCTTTTTTCGCGACGCCGGGGTGCTCGTCTGTGATGGCGTGCCGCTCGACCAGATCGTGCGCGATCACGGTACGCCCCTCTACGTCTACAGCGCCGGGTCGATCCGGACCGCGTACCGCGATCTGGACGCCGCGTTCGGGTCTCATCCACATCGCATTCACTACGCCCTGAAAGCGAACTCGTCGTTTGCGATTGCGCGCCTGCTGTGCGGAATCGGCAGCGGTGTCGACGCGAACTCGATCGGTGAGGTCGACCTCGCGCTGCGCGCCGGTTTTTCCCCGTCCGACATCGTGTTCAGCGGCGTCGGCAAGTCGCCTGACGAGATCGAGCGGGCCGTCCAGCTCGGGCTGAAGGCGATCAACGCGGAATCGGCCGGCGAGCTCGAGCGGATCGATCGCGCGGCCCAGGCGCGAGGTGTGCGTGCACGGGTAGCCGTGCGCGTGAATCCCGACATCGACGCCGGCACCCACCCTCACATTTCCACGGGCCTCCACATCAACAAGTTCGGCGTGCCCCTCGAGCAGGCAGCAGGCTTGTACCGCCGGATGTCGGAACAACCAGGACTCCAGCCGGTCGCGATTCACGTGCATCTGGGCTCGCAGATCATCAGCACCGAGCCGATTCAGCGCGGGGCAGGCGAGGTCGTGCGGCTGGCGCGGGAGCTTCGCGATTCGGGGATTCAGCTCGAGCACATCGATGTCGGAGGCGGTCTGGGCATCTCCTACGACGGTTCGCGTGTGCCGTCGGCGGCCGAGTACGCGGCGGCGATCCTGGCCATCGTGGCGCCCTCGGGTTTTCCGGTGGCGCTCGAGCCGGGCCGATACATCGTCGGCGCGTCGGCTGTGCTCGTCGCGCGCGTGGTGGACATCAAGCCCGCCGCAGGCGGCCGTCACTTCGCCGTGCTCGATGCCGGGATGACCGAGCTGATGCGACCGGCGCTGTATGGCTCGTTTCACCGAATCGAGCCGGTGACGCCCCGCCAGGCGCGCGAGATCTGCTACGACATCGTGGGCCCCGTGTGTGAGAGCACCGACGCGCTCGGCCACGATCGCCGTCTGCCGGCGCTGGAGGTCGCCGATGCCCTGGCGATTTTCGACGCGGGCGCCTACGGATCGGCCATGTCGAACAACTACAACCGGCGGTCGCTGCCGCCGGAAGTCCTGGTGGACGACGGTAAGGTCAGGCTGATTCGCCGCCGCCAGACGATTGACGATCAGCTTTCTCTCGAGACGAACTAACTCATAGATTTGCGATTCTAGTTTTTAGTTTTGAGATTTCAGTTTCAGATGTCACCCATGTCCGGCATATTGATTGCGTTCGAAGGGCTCGATCAGAGCGGCAAAGAGACGCAGGCGCAGCAATTGCGCGAGCGGTTGCGCGAGGCCGGCCGCAAGGTGCGGCTGCTGTCGTTTCCCGACTACGGGACGTCGATCGGTGAAGAGATCGCGCGCGCGCTGCAAGGCGAGCGCGAGTACGGACCCGACGTCATGCAGCTCCTGTTTGTGGCCAACCGCCACGAGCGGCGCGAGGCGATCCTCGAATGGATCGCCGGCGGACTGATTCTCCTGTGCGATCGCTATCGCGCGTCGAGCATTGCCTATGGCGAGGCGCAAGGGCTCGACGCGGCGTGGCTGGAAGACATGCAACGCTTCCTGCCGCCGGCCAACCTCACTGTTTACGTGGACATCGCGCCCGAGACCGCCGCGAAGCGGAAGGCCCACGACCGGGATCGATACGAACGCGACCTGGTGCTGCTGGGCCGCGTTCGAGAAAGCTATCAGCGCCAGGCCCGCCAACCAGACTGGGTGCTGATCGACGGCGAACAGACCAAAGACGTAATCGCCGAACAGGTCTTTGCAGCGGTCTCTGAACGGTTGGACCGCACAGGTCAATAGGACTTGGGCTGGGGATTGGGGATTAGGGATTGGGGCTGAGGCCCCGCCGCGTGATGGCCCTGGCGGCGGTGAGGGCACAGACCTCTGACGCGCCGGCCGTCCTCATCACCGTCGCGCATGACTCCAGCGTTGCGCCAGTCGTGCTCACATCGTCGATTAGCAACACCTTCACGCCGTGCATGTCCGGATGACGAAGCCAGCCCCGACGCAGGCAAAAGGCGCCCAGGACGTTGGCTCGCCGGCGGTCTGCCGTGAGCTCGACCTGCGCCCGTGTGTGGCGACGCCGCACGAGCGCGTCGACGACGGGCGGTCCGAGATGGCTCGCCAGTTCACGAGCCTGATTGAACCCGCGGGCGCTTTGCCGGCGCCAGTGAAGCGGAACGGGTACGACACAATCCGCCAGATCGAGAAGGTCCGCGCCACGCGTGCGCATCAGCGTCGCGAGGGGCTTGCCCAGTGATCGCCGTCCGTCGTATTTGAACGCGTGAATGATGTCTCTGAGCGCGCCGTCGTACTCGCCGACGGCCCGTGCGCGAGTAACGGGGGACCGATGACCGTTGCACCATCCGCACAGGGACTGGGGATTGGGGATTAGGGATTGGCGCCGACCGGCAAGCGGGGCGCCGCACGCGTCGCATACCGGAGGTGTGATCGGCCGAACCGCCGCCCAGCAGATTCGGCACACACATCCTGACAGTGGTGCGTCAAGGACCGCCTCACAGACGGCGCAGGCTGGTGCCACAACAGCCGCGACGAGCCCATTCACGACGGGGATTAGGGATTTGGGATTGGGGATCAGGGCAGTCAAGCGTTTCACGGTGGATTAGGGATTAGGGACTATGGGTTAGCGCCCGCTGTTCCAGCGATTTCCTCAGCGCGTGCGACTCCCTTCAGCAAGATTCGATGGGATTGAGATCGCCGCGGGAAGAAGCTGGTCGGCAAAGATGAAACGGTACGGATGCTGGATCACCTCGATGATGTCGAAACACACATCGGCCAGATCCTTACTGGTCTGCCAGACGACGAGATCTTTGAAGGAGTTGAGTTGTGTCATGCGCCATAGGAAGGCAAGGCGCGTGCCCGGTAGAAGAAGCGCGATTTTGCGATGGGGATTAGCGGGTTGTGCAGAAAGTGCGACTCTTACCCGTCACAACGATCGCAAGATCCTCAACTCACTGACTGACGCCTGCGACCCGATCCCTCATCCCGTTGCCCAATCCCCAATCCCCAATCCCCAATCCCTAATCCCGAGTCCCTGTCTTTGAGGTTTCGGTTCAGCCACGTCGATCCGTTCGGCAGAGCCCCAGAGCCGCTCGAGCGCGTAGAACGCGCGCGAGTCTGGGCTGAAGATGTGCACGATGAAATCGAAGTAGTCGAGCAGGATCCACCCGGCGCGATCGCCGCCTTCCACATGCGCCGGTTTGACGCCGGTCGAGCCGAGCGCATCCTGGATGGCGTCCGAGATAGCCTGAATCTGCCTGGTGTTGGCGCCGGTCATGATCACGAAGTAGTCCGTGAACCCGTCGGCCGGACGGAGGTCGAGCACTACGACGTCGACCGCCTTGCGATCCTGTGCGGCTTCGATCGCCCGCTGCACCTGGGCGGGGAATTTTTTCGATGAACGTTTGCGAGGTGGGGTCACATCACCGCCGCGACTGGCGCCGGCACGTACAAGCGATGCCGGCGGATATGGCCGGCCACGCTCGACGGCACGAGACTTTCAATCGGCTCGCCGGCGCCGACACGGCGTCGAACCTCGGTGGATGACACGTCTGGAGTGTCGGCTTCCACCGACAGGACGGTCGGCCCCGTTGGGATTACGGATTGGGCCGCCTCCGCCGAAGGCTTCGAGCCTCGCCGTAGCGCGTCCGAATCAGACGCGCGGAGGCGGGGATTAGTAATTAGATCAGAGACGTGAGGAGCCCCAGGTCGCGACACGACGACGAAATTAGTGAACTGCAGGATGCGAGGATAGTTGTACCACGAACTCAGCTCGGCGAAGGCGTCGCTGCCCGTGATGAAATACAGCTGCGTTGGCATGAACCCCTCGCGATGCAGGGCCTCGAGCGTCAACGACGTGTACGAGGGACCGTCGCGGCGCAGCTCAAGATCGGACACGATCATATCGCGTTCGGCCGCAGCGAGTGCCGCCATCGCGAACCGGTGAAACGCGGACGCGCGCGGCTCGATGCTGCGATGTGGCGGCGTCCGTGCGGGGAGGATCAGAATCCGATCGAGCGACAGCTCGCGCCGGGCGGCCGATGCGGCCTCGAGGTGCCCCAGATGGATTGGGTCGAACGTGCCGCCGAGTATGCCTATTCGTGGCGAGGTGACCGGCATCGTCTAGTCTTCTCGGCGTGCTCCCGCATGTGCAGGCTCGCCCTCGGCGACGGTCAGATATTTCCATGCGGTTTCCAGCAGCGTGTTCAGTCCCTCGCCGGAGACCGCTGAAATCCGATGAAAAGGCAGATTGTGCGACGTGACGTAGGTGCCCAGGGCATCGACCGACGACGGATCGGTGACGGCGTCCATCTTCGTGGCCGCGACGATCTGGGGCTTCGAGGCGAGCTTGTCGTTGAACAGCGACAGTTCACGCCGGATCGTCTCGAAATCCTCGATCGGATCGCGGCCCGACTCGCCTGACACGTCGACGAGGTGAATGAGCACCCTCGTGCGATCGAGGTGCTTCAGAAAGCGATCGCCGAGTCCGCGGCCTTCGTGCGCACCTTCGATGAGCCCGGGGACGTCGGCGACGACGAAGCTGCGGTCGCCTCCGAGCGACACCACGCCGAGGTTCGGAATGAGCGTCGTAAACGGGTAGTCGGCAATCTTGGGACGCGCGGCGGAAATTCGCGAGATCAACGTCGATTTCCCTGCGTTGGGAAATCCCACGAGTCCCACGTCGGCGAGGAGCTTCAGATGGAGCTGCAGCTGCCTCGTAACCCCGGGCGTACCTTCCTCGAATCGGCGTGGGGCGCGGTTGGTCGAACTGACGAACCGCGCGTTGCCGCGTCCGCCGATGCCACCCTGCGCGAGGAGCACCCGCTGGCCGGCATCGACGAGATCGCCGATGAGCACCGGCTCGTCTGCGGGATCCGCCGGCTTTTCATAGATCAGCGTGCCGACCGGCACTGCCAGCTCGAGATCGTCGGCGTCGCGGCCCGTTCGATTCGACCCCTGGCCGTGACCGCCGCGTTTTGCGTGAAACTCGCGATTGAAGCGATAGGAAACGAGCGTGTTCAGATGGGGGCTGGCGAGGGCATACACCGATCCGCCCTTGCCGCCGTCGCCGCCGTCCGGTCCACCGCGAGGAACGAACTTCTCGCGCCGGAAGCTCATGGCGCCGGCGCCGCCCGCGCCGGCCTCTACGAGGATGTCGACTTCGTCGACGAACATTGGTGGCTGCTGAATCTAGAAACTAAAATCTAAGATCTAGAATCTGCGTCTCTCTTTCCTAGATTCTAGATTCTAGATTTCAGATTCAAGCGTCAGCCAGGGGCAGCACGCTGATGCGGCGGCCACGGGCGCCGTGGTCTTCGAAGCGTACGCGACCGGCAACCTTCGCGAAGAGCGTGTCGTCTTTGCCGAGCCCGACGTTGAGGCCGGGCTGGAAACGGCGTCCACGCTGGCGCACGAGAATCGATCCGCCGGTCACGATGTTGCCGTCGTGGCGTTTGACGCCCAGCCGCTGTGAATTGCTGTCGCGGCCGTTGCGGGAGCTGCCCTGTCCTTTTTTATGAGCCATGGGGAAACCTAGAATCTCAAAACTAGAAACTGCTACCAGCTACGAGCTACCGGCTAACCCACAATGTCTGTGATCCGCACGCGCGTGTAGAACGCGCGGTGTCCGGCTTGCTTGCGGAAGCCTTTGCGGCGCTTCTTCTTGAAGACGCGCACCTTCGGACCCCGCGATTCCCCATCGACGACGCCCAGTACTTTCGCGCCGCGCACAAACGGGGCCCCGGCGGTCATTTCACCGCCGTCCTTCGCCAGAAACAGCACTTCATCGAAGGTCACTTCCTTGCCTGCCTCGGCTGCCTTCCCGTCGAGCTCGACGGTGGCGCCTGGCACGACCTTCACTTGACGACCCCCGGCTTGAATGATGGCGTACACGAACTGTCCTCCCTTGATTCGCTATCGGAACACAAAATTATATCACAGGCGTTAACCTGCTTTGTCGATAACGGTTTACGGCCTTGAATCGGGGACCTACTTGATCAGGACTCTCGAACCCCGGACGCGCTGCGTGCTGAGCGTGCTCAGGAAACGCGGCAGGATTTCGTCCATCAGCTCGAAGTAGGACGAAAGCGCGGGCGTGTTGTCGTTCTGGTTGTACAGCCGCTCTTCGCGCAGCGCCTCGGAATAGATCTGGGCGCCCGAACGGCCGTCGATGAAGATGAACTTCTCCTGCAGGATGAAGCCCTTACGCTCCATGTACTCGCGCACCGGCTCGACATACCGGCGGCCCAGGCGGTCGAACGTTTCGCGCTCGCGCTGCACCATGCCCGACTGCGAATGCGGGATGAACAGCACGGTGCCGGTGACGATGAGCGGATTCTGGTATTCCTCGCCAATCCGCTTCCAGTAGTCGGCGTCGGCGAAGATGTGTTCGTAGGGCTGCAGATCTTTTTCGTTCTTAATCGCTGCCGGCTCGGTCGACTGCGCGGGCTCCGCGATTGGTCCGGCAGCCTGGCCCTCGGGCCCGCGTCCCGCGGCGACTTCCATCAGCGGCAGCACATCGGCGTCGATGACACGCAGGCCCGACTTCATGCGAAGCTGGCTGCGCAACAGGCGGACGGTCTCGAGGTTGCCGTCGACGTCTTCGGTGCCGCCCGAGATGAACCCGGCAATGAAGACGCGCTGGAAGGCCGAGACGTCGAGCTTGGCCGCGATCGGGGTCTCGATCGGAATCTCGTAGAAACTGGCGCAACCGGCGACGCCAGCCGCGAGGACGCAGCTAAGGAGTTTGAGACTGATTCGTCCGGTCATGGATTTCCTTGAACAGCTCGAAATTCTGCCGCACCAGCGAGTTCTCCGGCTCCAGCTTCAGCGCGCGCTCGTACGCCTCGGCGGCCTTGTCGAGCATGCCTTCGTGCTCGTAGGCGACCGCGAGATTGTTGAACCCCGCCGCATAGGTGGGATCGATCTGCGTCGCGCGCTCCCACCGATAGATGGCTTCCTTCCACAACCCGCGCTGGGCCACGGAGATGCCGAACTCCACCTGTGCCTTGGCATCGGCCCGTGCGTCCGCGTAGGCCACGCCGCCGAGCGAGATCAAGAGCCCAAAGATGATGAGGAAACGTCCAAGCATAAGGACAGTTCAACTATAGCAGGGAAGCCCGATGGGGCTTAGTATTACTTTAGGTCAGGTACCGGCTCGCGCTGCGCCAAGGAGCAGTCGTGAGTGCCAAGATTTGTGCAATATCTACAGGCGATCTCCGTTATCCCACCGCTCTCGCCGCCATTCACGATCCGCCACCGACGCTCTGGGTTAGAGGGGGTGTCGACATCCTCCGCGCGCCGTCGGTGGCCATCGTCGGCTCCCGTCGCGCGTCGCCGTACGCCCTCGAAGTGGCGCACAGGCTTGGTGCCGATCTCGCGCGCCGCGGGATGATCGTCGTCAGCGGCATGGCGCGCGGCGTCGATTCCGCCGCACACCGTGGCGCGCTCGACGGCGGGGGCGCGACCGTTGCGGTGTTCGGTTGCGGCGTCGACGTCATCTACCCGCCCGAACATCGCGCGCTCGCCGAGCGCATCGTCACCTGCGGGGCCCTCGTCAGCGAGTTCGATCCGGGCATGCCTCCTTTGAAATCAAACTTTCCGCAGCGGAATCGGATCATCAGCGGTCTCTCGCTGGCGGTGGTGGTCGTGGAGGCGGCAGAGGGCAGCGGTTCGCTCATCACCGCGGACTTTGCGCTCGAGCAGGGCCGCGCCGTGCTTGCAGTTCCGGGCAATGTGCTCGGAGGGCGCAACTACGGCGCGCACGCCCTCCT
>Ga0310902_10000370_pt1 | contig 12462 bp, 12 predicted proteins | sample C24D3metaG_FD_203748 | JGI IMG/M metagenome (GOLD analysis project Ga0310902, IMG submission 203748) | Lab incubated soil microbial communities from West Virginia University Organic Research Farm, Morgantown, WV, United States - C24D3 | ecosystem: Environmental > Terrestrial > Soil >...
GCGCCCGGCGAATCCGCCCGCGAATCGAGACCCGAGGGTGCGTCGTGAGCGTCGTCCTCGTCATCAACTCGGGCTCTTCGTCACTGAAGTACCAGCTCATCGAGGTCGAGGGCGGCACGACGCTCGCCACCGGGCTCGTCGAGCGCATCGGCGAGGCGGGCGGCGGTCACGCGAAGCACCATGACGAGACGACGGATGCCGCATCCGGCACGTGGGAGGCCGACGTCGACGTGCCCGACCACTCGGCCGCCTTCGACGTGATGCTCGACGCCTTCGCGAGCACCGGACCGTCGCTCGAGGCGAACGCGCCGGTCGCGGTGGGGCATCGCGTCGTGCAGGGCGGCGCCCGGTTCTTCGAGCCGACCGTGATCACCGACCTCGTGAAGATCAACATCGACGAGCTCGCGCCTCTCGCGCCGCTGCACAACCCCGCCAACCTCGAGGGCATCGAGGCCGCGCAGCGCGCCTTCCCCGACGTGCCGCACGTCGCGGTGTTCGACACGGCGTTCCACCAGACGATGCCGCCCGCGGCATACACGTACGCGATCGACCGCGCCGTCGCCGCGAAGCACCGCGTGCGTCGCTACGGGTTCCACGGCACCTCGCACCGGTACGTCTCCCGCGCGGCGGCCGAGTTCCTCGAGCGGCCGATCGAGGAGCTGCGCATGATCGTGCTGCACCTCGGCAACGGCGCGTCGGCGTGCGCCGTCTCGGGTGGTCGCTCGGTCGAGACGAGCATGGGCATGACGCCGCTCGAGGGGCTCGTCATGGGCACGAGATCGGGCGACCTCGATCCCGCCGTCCTGCCGTACCTGCAGCGCCGCGCCGGCTACGACGCGAGCGGGATCGACGACCTGCTGAACAAGCACAGCGGCATCCTCGGCCTCGGAGGCCACCGCGACATGCGCGACCTCGTCGCCGCGAGCCAGGACGGCGACGACGCGGCCACGCTCGCGCTCGAGGTGTACACGCACCGGATCCGTTCGTACGTGGGGGCGTACGCGGCGCAGCTCGGACGCGTCGACGCGATCGTGTTCACCGCCGGCGTCGGCGAGAACGCGGCGCTCGTGCGCGAGTGGTCGCTCGGCGGGCTCGAGGGCTTCGGCGTCGAGCTCGACGTCGAGCGGAACCGCGAGCGGGGGAGCGGAGCGCGGCGCATCTCGACGGATGCCTCGCGCGTCGCCGTGCTCGTCGTGCCGACGAACGAGGAGCTCGAGATCGCGCGGCAGACGCTCGAGGTCGTCGAGGGCTGAGCCCGGTCGGCGAGAAGCGCCCTGGTTTCGCAACGACGATTGCGCAAGAAGTGTTGTGCAACAACCATTGCAGAGTTAGCATTGGGGGCATGGCCGAACACGGAAGCTCCATCGACCTGCACGAAGCCGGTCCCATGCGCGCTCTCGCGCATCCGCTGCGCCTGCGCATCCTCGGGCTGCTCCGCGTGGAGGGGCCGAAGTCGGTGGGCATGGTCGTCGAGGCGACGGGCGCGGCATCCGGCTCGGTGAGCTACCACCTGGCGACGCTCGCGAAGCACGGCTTCGTCGTGCCCGCGCCCGAGCTCGAGCGCGACGGCCGCGAGCGGTGGTGGCGCGCCGCCCACGAGATGACGAGCATGCGCAGCGTGGAGTTCCTCGACGATCCCGAGCGGCGCGAGGCGGGGGAGGCGATGCGCCGCACGGTGCTCGAGTCCTACCACCGCGAGCTGCTCGAGGCCCTTGACGCCGAGATGACGCTCGAGCCCGAATGGGTGGCGGCATCCGACTCGTCGGACGGCGCGGCGCAGCTCACGCTCGAGGAGTTCCAGGAACTGACCGCCGAGCTCGAAGCCGTGCGCGAGAAGTGGTGGGCGCGCGGCCGCGAGCCCCGACCCGGCACCCGCTCGGTGCGCTGGATCACCCACACGTTCCCCAGGACCACGCGATGACCGGCACGACGACCACCGCCACCGAAGCAGCCGCACACGACGCGACGGATGCCCCGCGCCGTCGCATCCCGATCCTCGCGCTCTTCGCGGCGCAGTTCTTCTCGCTCTCGGGCAACGCCATCGCGATGATCGCGGTGCCGATCATCGCGCTCACCGAGACCGGATCGCCGCTCGCCGCCGGCGTGGCGGGCGTGTTCGCCACCGTGCCGCTCGTCATCGGCGGCGCGCTCGGCGGCGTGCTCGTCGATCGCTTCGGCTACCGGTTCTCGAGCATCGTGGCCGACGTCGCGAGCGGCGTGACGATCATCGCGATCCCGGTGCTCTGGGCGACGGTCGGCCTGCCGTTCGGCGTGCTGCTCGCGCTCGTGTTCCTCGGCGGCCTGCTCGATCCTCCGGGCGACACCGCGAAGACGGTCCTCGTGCCCGACCTGGCCGCCATGGCACGGATGCCGCTGGCCCGCGCCGCGGGCGCGCAGTCGACCGTGCAGCGCACCGCGACGATGGTCGGCGCTGGAACGGCCGGCGCCCTGGTCGCCCTCGTCGGACCGACGCCTGCGCTCATCGTCGACGCGATCGGGTTCGCGATCTCGTCGCTGCTCGTCCTGTGCTTCGTGCCGCGGCGCATCCCGAAGGCGGCCGCCGACGGCTCGACGGCCGACGGCGAGGGAGCGGAGGACGCGCACGCGAAGGGCGGCTTCGTCGCCGGCATCCGCTTCATCGCGAGGCATCCGCTGCTGCGCGCCATCGTGCTGCTCGTCACGCTCACGAACGCGATCGACGCGGCGGGATACACCGTGCTCAAGCCCGTGTACGCGACCGACGTGCTGCACGACCCGGCGGTGCTGGGCTTCATGGTCGGATGCTTCGCCGCCGGCGCCCTCACCGGCTCCGCCGCGTTCGGCCTCGTGGGGCACCGATGGTCGGGCCGCATCATGTTCGCCACGTGCTTCGTGCTGGCCGGCGCCCCGCCGTACCTCGCGATGGCGCTCGGCGCGCCGCTGCCCGTGCTCCTGCCGGTGCTCGTGGCATCCGGGCTCGCGGCCGGCGCGCTCAACCCGATGATCGCGACCGCGATGTACGGCGAGGTGCCCGACGGCATGCGTGCCCGCGTGTTCGGTGCGACCACCGCCGGCGTCGCGGCCTCGATGCCGCTCGGTGCATTGCTCGGTGGACTCTCGGTCGACGCGTTCGGCATCACCGCGACGGTCGCGGGTGCCGGGCTCATTTACGTCGTGCTCGGCGCGAGCCCGCTGTTCCTGCGGTCGTTCTCGGGGCTGACCGCGGCTCGCGCGCACGGCGGGGCGGCCGGCGCCGAACCGGTGGAGGATGCGCCCGAGGTCGCCGCCGAGGCATCCGCGGCGCAGCTCACGCCCGGCGAGTGAGGCCGGATCGGGTTCGAGCGGGTCGCGTCAGCCGACGAGCCGGGCGCAGTCGATGCAGAGCACGGCCGTCGGTCGCGCGTCGAGCCTTCCGACGGTGATGCGCTTGCCGCAGCGCTGACAGATGCCGTAGGTGCCGTCGGCGATCCGGGCGAGGGCGCGGTCGACCTCGGCGAGCTCGGCGCGCACGTCGGCGAGCACCGCGGTGCGCTGCGACCACTCCTGCGTCATGGTCGGCCCCTCGGGGTCGTGCTCGTCGTCGGCCGTGGCGTCGGACCTGGCGGTGCGCACCTCGGCCATCGCGTCGTCGAACTCCGCGAGGCGCTCCTCGGCGTCGGCGCGCTCCGCACGGAGCCGTGCCTCGAACCGTGCGAGCTGTGCCGGGGTCATCGTCGTCGCCGTCATCTCGCCCCTTTCCGATGATCACCGCATGCTACGCCCTACCACCCTCAATGGGCTGTCAACGCCCCGGGCGCCGTGTCGGATGCGCCAACTACGATTGAGGCGTGGTCACCGCCCTCTATCGCCGCTACCGGCCCGAGACGTTCGCCGAGATGATCGGCCAGTCGCAGGTCACCGAGCCGCTCATGACGGCGCTCCGCACCGACCGGGTCAACCACGCCTATCTCTTCAGCGGCCCCCGCGGCTGCGGCAAGACCACCTCGGCCCGCATCCTCGCGCGCTGCCTCAACTGCGTCGAGGGCCCGACGGATGTCCCGTGCGGCATCTGTCCCAGCTGCGTCGAGCTCTCCCGTGGCGGTGGCGGCTCGCTCGACGTGGTCGAGATCGACGCCGCGAGCCACAACGGCGTCGACGACGCCCGCGACCTGCGCGAGCGCGCCGTGTTCGCGCCCGCGCGCGACCGCTACAAGATCTTCATCCTCGACGAGGCGCACATGGTGACGCCGCAGGGCTTCAACGCGCTGCTCAAGCTCGTCGAGGAGCCGCCCGAGCACGTGAAGTTCATCTTCGCCACGACCGAGCCCGACAAGGTGCTCGGCACGATCCGCTCGCGCACGCACCACTACCCGTTCCGGCTCGTCCCGCCCGGCCCGATGCTCGAGTACGTGCAGCAGCTCTGCGCAGAGGAGGGCGTCGAGGTCGCGCCGGGCGTGCTGCCCCTCGTCGTGCGCGCGGGCGGCGGGTCGCCGCGAGACACGCTCTCGCTGCTCGACCAGCTCATCGCCGGGTCCGAGGGCACGACCATCGACTACGAGCGCGCGGTCGCGCTGCTCGGCTACACGCACGGCGCACTGCTCGACGAGGTCGTCGACGCCATCGGCGCGAAGGACGCGGCCGGCGCCTTCGCCGCGGCCGACCGGGTCGTGCAGACGGGTCAAGACCCGCGGCGCTTCGTCGAAGACCTGCTCGAGCGGCTCCGCGACCTCATCGTGGTCGCGGCATCCTCGCCCGAGGCGGCGAAGGCCGTGCTGCGCGGCGTGCCCGACGACGAGCTCGCCCGCATGGCCGCGCAGGCCACGGCGTTCGGGCCTGCCGAGCTCTCGCGCGTCGCCGACCTCGTGAACCAGACGCTCACCGAGATGACCGGCGCCACGTCGCCGCGCCTGCACCTCGAGCTCATGCTCGCGCGCGTGCTCGTCCCGTCGAGCGACGACACCGAGCGCGGTGCGCTGGCGCGCGTCGAGCGGCTCGAGCGCCGGGTCGGGGTGACGGATGCCGCGACGGACGCTGCGGGCGCGGTGCCCGAGCGGTCGGCGGCCGCCCCGTCGCGGGGCGCGGCTGCGGCTACGACTCCGGCGGCGTCGAGTGCGCCGAGCCCAACGCCTGCTGCACCCGCGTCCCCAGCGGCGTCGAAGGACCGAGGCGCTGCGGCACCCGAGGCCGCTGCTGCGGCGCCTGCGTCCGCGCCACCGGCCAAGCCGAAACCGGTCGGTCCGGTCACGCTCCAGCAGATGCGCGATGCGTGGCCCGAGGTGCTCGCCTCCCTGCAGCGCACGAAGCGCAGCGCCTGGATGGTCGCGTTCACCGCACAGGTGCGCGAGTTCCGCGACGACGACGTGCTCGTGCTCGCGTTCCCGAGCGAGCAGGACGTCGCCGGCTTCCGCGGCGGCGCGCCCGGCCAGAGCGTCAGCGAGCTCCTGCGCGCGGCGATCGCCGAGGTGCTCGGCGTGACCGTGAAGTTCATCGCCAAGGTCGAGGGGCCGGGCGGTCGCGGCGGTGCGTCAGGTCCGCCTGCCGGCGGTGGAGCGGACGGCCCGTCGCCCGTCGGATCGGATTCGGCGCCCGTGGGATCGGGTTCGGCGCCCGTCGGGTCGGGTTCGGCGCCCGTCGGGTCGGGCACGGCGCCCGTCGGGTCGGGCATGGCGCCCGTCGAGTCTGGGTCGGCCCCGGGCGGGTCGGGTTCGGCTTCCTCCGGATCTGGAGATGAGCCGGCCGCCGCGCCGAAGGAATCGGCGTCAGCGGCCCCCAGCCGCAGCAGTGCCCGCGCGCCATCGGCCCGTGCAGAGCGTCGCCCGTCGTCGAGGGCCGCGAACTCGTCGTCCGGCCCGGTCGCGCCGGTCGACTCGTGGGCCACGGTCGCCATTCCCGGTGGCGAGGTGGCGAACGACCTGGCATCGACGGCCGAGAGCTCAGTCGCCCTGGCCGCGGCCGGTGGTGGCGGTGGCACCGCGACGGCGGTGGCGGCGCCGCCCGCACCCGCGCCGGTGGCTGCACCTGCCGCAGCTGGGTCCTCCTCGAGGGTCTCCGCCCCCGAAGCACCCGTCGACGACGTGCCCGACGATGCCGACGCGCCGCCCGAAGACGTCGAGCCGCCGTTCGACCCGGGCCCGCCGCCCGAGATCGTCGTCGAGGCATCCGCGCCTGCGTCCGCGCCCGCGCCTGCGCTCGTGCCGCGCGGTGGATCGGGCTCGGCGCCTGCCGACGGCATCCAGCGCTACGGTGAGTCCGTGGTGCGCGAGGTGCTGGGGGCGACGTTCCTCGAGGAGGTCGAGGCGCCCGGTCGCCAGGGCTTCGGGGAGCGTGGGTAGCGCGTGTACGAGGGAATCGTCCAGGAACTGATCGACGAGCTCGGGCGCCTGCCGGGCATCGGTCCGAAGTCCGCGCAGCGCATCGCGTTCCACATCGTGCAGACCGAGCACTTCGACGTGAGCCGGCTCGCCGAGATCCTGCTCGAGGTCCGCGACAAGGTGCGGTTCTGCGAGATCTGCGGCAACGTGTCCGAGCAGGCGACGTGCTCGATCTGCCGCGACCCGCGACGCGACCCCAGCCTCATCTGCGTCGTCGAGGAGGCGAAGGACGTCGTCGCCATCGAGCGCACCCGCGAGTTCCGAGGGCTGTACCACGTGCTCGGCGGCGCGATCAGCCCGATCGACGGCATCGGACCCGACGAGCTGCGCATCCGCCAGCTCATGCAGCGCCTCGCCGACGGCACGGTGAGCGAGGTCATCATCGCGACCGACCCCAACCTCGAGGGCGAGGCCACGGCGACCTACCTCAGCCGCCTGCTCACCACGCTCGAGATCAAGGTCACCCGCCTCGCGTCGGGCCTGCCCGTCGGCGGCGACCTCGAGTACGCCGACGAGGTCACGCTCGGTCGCGCCTTCGAGGGCCGCCGGATCGTCGGCTGAGCCGCGCAAGCCCCCCGGCGTCGGTTGTGGATGTCTGAGGCTCCGCGTAGAACGGAGCCATGGCGAGCAAGGGTGCGGAGTGGGTCGCGGGATACGTCGCGGCATGGGAGTCGAACGATCCCGAGCAGATCGGGGCGCTGTTCACGGATGACGCGGTGTACCTCACCGCGCCAGACGTCGAACCCCGGCGCGGCCGCGACGCGATCGTGGCCGGTTGGCTCGAAGATCTCGACCAGCCCGGCACGTGGAGCTTCGACTGGAAGATCCTCGACGAGCGCGACGGCTTCGTGCTCGTGCAGGGGCGCACCGAATACCCCGCCGAGAAGGACTACCTCAACCTCTGGATCATCCGCCTGGCCGACGACGGCCGCGCCACCGAGTACACCGAGTGGTACATGCCGCGTCCGCACAAGGACTGAGCGCGGCATCCGTGCGCTGGAGCGGCGACGCTAGCGCAGCACCTCGACGAGCACGATCCACGAATGCAGGATCGCCGACGCGATCGCGAGGATGGCGCCAGCGGCGAAGAACCACAGGCCGGCGGCGACCGAGCCGGTCATGAGCAGCACGCCGCCGACGAGGTAGCTGGTGATCGGCACCGTGCCGGCGATCGACTTCGCCATCCGCCTCACCGTCGCGAGCACCTGATCGTGGATGATGGCACGGATGGCCCGGACCTCGAACGCCGCCGCGAGGACCGCGCCGACGAACACCTCGAGGCCGTACGCCCACGCCGGTTGCCCGGGCGCCAGCCCGAGCGCCGTGGCCGCGAGCGCGACGAGCAACGTCGTGAGCGCCGTCGCCATGCGGACCGGAAGCGACCTCGAGGCCACGATCGCCTTCAGGTTCACCGACATGGCGACGATGAGCAGTCCCGCGAGCGCCGCCGTGGCTCCGGCCATCGCCACGTTGAACTGCGACCACTCGTCGGCGAGCTCGGACATGGCCGCACTCTACGCCGGAGCCCGACCTCCGGGCCACGGGTGACGCGGCATCCGCTCGCTAGCGCAGGACCTCGACGAGCACGACCCACGAGAAGAGCAGGCCGGCGATGATGCTCAGCACGGACCCGACCGCCATCGTGGTGAGGCCCGCCTCGAGGGAGCCCGCGATGACGAGGAGCGAGCCCCCCAGGAAGGCGGCGATCGGCAGGATGCCGGCGATGCTCTTCAGGATCCGGTCGGTCGTGGAGACGTGGTCCTCGCGCGCCACGATCCGGATCGCGTGCCACTGGAAGATCGCGGCGAGCACCGTGGCGACGAGCACCTCGATGCCGTAGGCGATCGAGGGCTGTCCCGGTACGAGTCCGAACGCGCCCGCCGTCAGCGCGAGGACGAGGGCGGCGATCGATGCCGCTGCGCGCGGCGGCAGGGTCGGCGACTTCATGATCTCGGCGATGTTGACCGACATCGCGACGATCAGGAGACCGGCCAGGGCGGCGGTCGCCCCGACCATCGCCACGTTGAAGTCCGTCCACCCCTCGAGCGCCTCAGACATGCCCGCATGCTACCGGCGGATCCGCGCGGATCCGGGGAGGTGGGGAGGGCTTCACGCGTCCGTCACATTGCCGGGGCCGCATACGGGCCGCCGTATGATGGTGCTTCCGGCGCCGGGTGCACACCTCCCCGGCCGCAATCCACCTCGGGAGCGCCTACGTGAGCTTGATCGTGCAGAAGTTCGGCGGGTCGTCCGTCGCCGATGCGGAGAGCATCAAGCGGGTCGCGAAGCGCATCGTCGAGACCCGCAAGGCGGGCAACGACGTCGTCGTCGCCGTCTCCGCGATGGGCGACACGACCGACGAACTGCTGGACCTCGCGCACGAGGTCACGCCGATCCCGGCGCCCCGCGAGCTCGACATGCTCCTCACCTCGGGCGAGCGCATCTCGATGGCGCTCCTCGCGATGGCGATCAAGAGCATGGGCCACGAGGCGCGGTCGTTCACCGGCAGCCAGGCCGGCATGATCACGGATGCCACGCACGGCGCCGCGCGCATCGTGGAGGTCACCCCGGTGCGCCTGCGCGAGGCGCTCGACGACGGCGCGGTCGTCATCGTCGCCGGCTTCCAGGGCTTCAGCCGGGAGTCGCGGGACATCACCACGCTCGGGCGCGGCGGCAGCGACACCACGGCCGTCGCCCTCGCCGCGGCGCTCGACGCCGACGTCTGCGAGATCTACACCGACGTCGACGGCGTCTTCACCTCCGACCCCCGCGTCGTGAAGAAGGCCCGCAAGCTCGACAAGATCACCAGCGAGGAGATGCTCGAGCTCGCGGCATCCGGAGCCAAGGTCCTGCACATCAGGGCGGTCGAGTACGCCCGCCGCCACGGCGTCACCCTGCACGTGCGTTCGTCGTTCAACAACAGCGAGGGGACGATCGTCTACGACCCCTCGCGTCTTCCCGAAGGAGCAGCTGTGGAAGAGTCCGTCATCGCGGGTGTCGCGGTCGACCTGACCGAGGCGAAGATCACGGTCGTCGGCGTGCCCGACGTGCCCGGTGTCGCCGCCAAGATCTTCAAGATCGTCGCGAACACCAACGCCAACGTCGACATGATCGTGCAGAACGTCTCGGCCGCGTCCACCGGACGCACCGACATCTCGTTCACCCTCCCGAAGTCCGACGGCGAGCGAGCCCTCACCGCGCTGTCGAACGCGCAGGACGCGATCGGCTTCACGTCGCTGCAGTACGACGACCAGATCGGCAAGCTCTCGCTCGTCGGCGCGGCCATGCGATCGGCGGCGGGCATCTCCGCGCGGCTCTTCGAGGCGCTCTACGAGGCGGGCATCAACATCGAGATGATCTCGACGAGCGAGATCCGCATCTCGGTGGTCACGCGGGCCGACAGCGTCCACGCGGCCGCCCGCGCGGTGCACACCGCGTTCGAGCTCGACGCCGAGGAGGACGCGGTGGTGCACGCGGGCACCGGCCGCTGAGCCCCGAGCACGCCTGCCACGGGGCATCCGCCGACTGCCGCACTTCGCGGAAAACCTGCCAGAGGCCTGCGGATCGGCGTCATGCGGCGTCGCCCGGCCGCGACGTCGGGCACACTGGAATGAGGGCATCGCCCGGAGGACCACGCGGAATCACGTTCCGCGAGTGAGGAACAGCACCATGGCTCAGGGAGTGAACATCGGCGTCGTCGGCGCCACCGGACAGGTGGGTGCCGTCGTGCGCCGCCTGCTCGAGGAGCGCGACTTCCCGGTCGCCTCGATCCGCTACTTCGCCTCGGCGCGCTCCGCCGGCTCGACGCTCCCGTGGAAGGGCCAGGACATCGTGATCGAGGACGCCTCGACCGCGGACCCGACCGGCCTCGACATCGCGATCTTCTCGGCCGGTGCCACCACCTCGAAGGCGCAGGCGCCGCGCTTCGCCGCCGCCGGCGTCACGGTCATCGACAACTCGAGCGGCTGGCGCATGGACCCCGACGTGCCCCTCGTCGTCAGCGAGGTCAACCCGCACGCCATCGACGAGGCGAAGAAGGGCATCATCGCCAACCCGAACTGCACCACCATGGCGGCCATGCCCGTGCTCAAGGTGCTGCACGACGAGGCCGGTCTCGAGCGCCTCATGATCTCGACCTACCAGGCCGTGTCGGGCGCAGGGCTCGCGGGCGGCGAGGAGCTGCTCGAGCAGGCCCGCGCAGCGGTGGCGCAGGACGCCATCGGGCTCGTGCACGACGGCCGCGCCGTCGAGTTCCCCGAGGCGCAGAAGTTCCCGCGCACGATCGCGTTCGACGTGATCCCGCTCGCCGGCTCGATCGTCGACGACGGCGACCTCGAGACCGACGAGGAGAAGAAGCTCCGCAACGAGAGCCGCAAGATCCTCGAGCTCCCGGGCCTGCGCGTCGCGGGCACCTGTGTGCGCGTCCCGGTGTTCACCGGCCACTCGCTCTCGATCCACGCCGAGTTCGCCAACGCGATCACCCCCGAGCGGGCCACCGAGCTGCTCGCGGATGCCCCGGGCGTCGCGCTCTCCGACGTGCCGACGCCGCTCCAGGCCGCGGGCAACGACCCCAGCTACGTCGGCCGCATCCGCCAGGACCAGTCGGCGCCCGAGGGCAAGGGTCTCGTGCTCTTCGTGTCGAACGACAACCTGCGCAAGGGCGCCGCCCTCAACGCCGTGCAGATCGCGGAGCTCGTCGCCGCGAAGCTGCCGGTCGCGGTCTAGGGAGCCGGCCGGGGCGGTGTCCCCTCGAGCGATCGGGCGCGGCGCGGCGGCGCTCGTCGTCGTGGTCGGATGCCTCGTGCTCGCCGCCTGCGGCGCGCCGACGACCTCCGCGCCCGGGCAGGCTGCCGCACCGTCGCCGGGTCAGGTCGTCGTCGCGTTCTACGGCGACTCGTACACGCGGGGGACGGGCGCGAGCGCGCCCGAGCACCGCTGGTCGACGATCGTCGCGCAGGAGCGCGGCTGGTGGGAGTTCAACCCGAGCGTCGACGGCCTCGGCTACGTGAACAACCGCGACCTCGTCGCGGCCGGCGCGGACGGCGACCTGGTCGACCGGATCGTCGACCACGACCCGGCGCCCGATGTCGTGATCGTGACGATGGGCCTCAACGACAACTTCTCGATGCCCGCTCGGGCGGATGAGATCGAGGCCGCGATCGGCGCCGACCTGCGGCGCTTCCGCGATGAACTGCCCGACGCGCGCCTCGTGGTCGTCGAGCCGTTCTGGTACACCGACTCGCGGCCGGACTCGGTCGACGAGATCATCGGGTGGGTCGAGTCGGCCGCCGCCGACGTCGGGGCGGACCACATCGCGGGCGCCTCGCGCTGGCTCCAGGGGCATCCGGAGTGGATGGCCGCCGACGGCCTCCACCCGAACGACGAGGGCTACGCCGAGCTCGCGCGTCGCATGGACGCCGAGCTCCAGCGCCTCGGGCTCTGAAGCGCCCTGCTGCGCGGCCTCGGCGAGGGCGTGAGCACGCCCGTGGTTGACGTTTCTGAGTTTTGTATACAGAATACTGACGAAGCACTTCCCCGACTCCGGTCCTCGACCGGACACTCCTGCAATGACGAAAGAGGTGGCGGAATGCCCCGCGCGAACTCGAAGATGAGGCGCCTGCTCGCGGTCGGAGCCGCGAGCGCTGTGATGATCGGCCTGGCAGCGTGCAGCGGGGGAGGAGGTGCATCCGATGAGCACACCGTCGTCTGGTCGACGTGGGGGACACCCGAGGAGCTCACTCGCTTCGAGGAGTTCAACGACGAGTTCATGAAGCGCCACCCCGACATCACGGTGGAGCTCCAGCCGGTGGCGAGCTACTCGGACTACCACTCGAAGCTCCTCGCGCAGCTGACGAGCAACACGGCTCCCGACGTCTTCTACATCGGCGACGACAAGATCGGCCAGTTCGTCGACGCGAAGGTGCTCGCACCGCTCACGAAGCTCATGGAGTCCGACGCGAGCCAGACCCACCCCGACGACTTCTTCCCCGGCCTCTTCGGAGCCGCCGAGCAGGACGGCGAGATCTTCGCGGCGCCGAACGACTCGAACCCCGACGTGCTCTGGTACGACAAGCAGGCGCTCGCTGCCGCCGGGATCACCGAGGACCCGGCCGCGCTCGCCGAGGACGGCGAG
>Ga0310902_10000375_pt1 | contig 12407 bp, 11 predicted proteins | sample C24D3metaG_FD_203748 | JGI IMG/M metagenome (GOLD analysis project Ga0310902, IMG submission 203748) | Lab incubated soil microbial communities from West Virginia University Organic Research Farm, Morgantown, WV, United States - C24D3 | ecosystem: Environmental > Terrestrial > Soil >...
GGGATGCTTGTCGATGAGCCCGTTGTGCACCCTTCGCCGTTGGTCGTAGGCAGGATCGGTTGGCATTAGCAGCTGGCCGGAAAACGTGGGCGCGGCCAGGGCGATGGCTTCAGCAATCGGTGACATGGGTGACTCTTCCTCCACTCACTCACATAATCCTCAAACGTCCCCGAATATTCCAGTCGATGCGCCCATGGCCGAATTCACCGAGTGACTCCAGTCGACGGGCCGACATAGATGGAGGCCGGCCTGATCAGCCGGCCGACCGTGCGCTGTTCATCGACGTGCGCGCACCACCCCACTACCCGCGATGCCGCGAACATGGGGCTGAACAAGGTCCGCGGGATACCGACGCTGTCGAGCAACACCGCCGTGTAGAACTCGACGTTGGCGCGTAACCGCCGATCTGGATAGCGCTCGGCCAGAAGGCGTTCGGCCTGGTGTTCCACCGCGCGCGCCAGCGGGAGCCGCTCCGCTGCCAGACCGCTGGCTTCGAGCACGGAGGCCGCGCGTTCCAGCGCGGCCGCGCGCGGATCGCGCACGTGATAGATGCGATGGCCCAGGCCCATGATGCGGCGACCGGCGGCAAGCTCGGCCTCCAGCCAGGCTCTGATGGAACTGACGTTACCGATCGCGTCGAGCATGTCGAGAACCGGACCAGGGGCGCCGCCGTGCAGCGGCCCTTTGAGAGCGCCGATCGCGGCAACGATCGCGCTCACGGTGTCCGAACCGGTGGAGGCCACTACCCGTGCAGTGAACGTTGACGCGTTCATCCCGTGCTCGGCCACGCAACACCAGTACGCATCGAGCGCGCGCACCAACGCCGGTTCCGGCACGTAGCCCGACAGCATCTGCAAGCAATCGGCGGCGTGTGACAGGAGCGGCCGCGGAGACACCGGCGGCTGATGGAGTTGTTGCCGCGCCCACGCCGCGGCAAACACGGGGATCGCGCCGGTCAGCCGCAGCCGATCGCTCGACGGATCAATAGACACGAGATGACCCACCGCCGCCCGCAGGCTCTCCATGCCGTCCGGCATTCCAAGTGCCCCGCCGAGCGACGGCAGCATCGCGAACGCATCGGCTCTCGCCTTGGCCAGCGCCATGCGCACAACGGCGCTCTCCGCGGTAGAAGGCCACACGCCGTTCCACAGCAGCGCACACACATCTTCGAACGTGGCGCGTTCAACAAGACTTTCGATGGGGTAGCCGCGAATGACGAGTTGCCCGTGTTCGCCATCGACCTCGCTCAGCGTCGTGTGAGCAACGACAACGCCGTCCAACCCGCTGGCGGCTGGTGCGCTCATATGGACCCTCCTTGTGGCGCCCTGCTGGCCACACATCGATCGAACCTCCGGACGCGCTTCCTTATTCCCGACGGCACTGTTCCTCTGGCTGGAATATTCGCGGCTGTCTCACGGTCTGTCAGGTCTGAAGGCGTCGCGAACGCTGCGGTGACGGTCACCAGCGCTCTGACTCAACGAGGAAAAGATGATGGCAATTGCGCTGATGGCAATGCTGCTGGCGGGCACTCCCGGGTGGCCGCCACTGAACGAGAGCACGGCCAGAGTTCCGTTGACTGTGTTGATCGACGACGGTTTTGGCGTCGGGGCTGACGACCTCGGCGCCGCGCGCGCCGAGGCCGATGCCATCTTTCGGGCGGCAGGGATCGCGCCGGTCTGGTTGCACTGTGGTCTCGTCAAAGGCAAGCGGCAAGACCCGAGTGATCGTTGCACATCCGGCGCCGGGTCCGACGGAATCATCGTGCGCCTGCGCCGATCATCACGCCTCGGCGAGAGCTATCGTTTAGCGCTCGGTGAAGCGCAGATCGACATCCAGGCCCACAAGGGTTTGGTCGCAACGGTGTTTGCCGATCGCGTGGCGATCACGTCGGACCGCGCCGGCGCGAATGCCAGCGGTGTGCTGGGGCGCGTGATCGCCCACGAAATCGGCCACTTGCTGATCGGAACCAATCAGCATTCGTTGCACGGATTGATGCGCGCGGTCTGGACCGACTTCGAGTTGCGGCGTTCCATCGGTCTCGAATGGCAGTTCTCCGCATCCGAGGCGCGGTGCATGCGCGCGGAGATCGCCCGGCAATCCGAGCGCGCGGGTGAACCCGGCGTTGAGCAATGGAGTGAGTGTGACGCTACCCGGCGCCTTTCTTCGTCGCCCAAATCCTGGCAACCGCGATGACAAAGAGGACGCCGAGCAGCAGATCCGGCAAGGCGGCCTGTGCATCCACCGCGGGAATGCGCGCCTGGCTGTACAAGACGGCTACCGTAGTGACGTGGCCGAGCTTCTCAATCACGCTCGGGAACATCAACGGCCAGAAGCGCGCCGGATTGGATCCGATCACGAGAAAAGCGATCTGCCACGCCATGGCGACCGACAGGAAGCCGTAAAAGAACTGCGGATGGTTGGCCGGCGGAGGGTACTCCCGTCCCGTCACGTCGACGAGCCAGTAGAGTGGTGTCAGCACGACGATGCCCCAGACGCCGGCGCCGATGAACACGAGCTTGGCAAATCGCATACTGGTGACCCTCTCGACTCCTTGCCGCTGATAACCTGACCGGCCGCGCCTCTATTCCAACACGGTGTGCGTGGGGCTCGGGAGAGCGCTATCGATCTCCTTCAGCAGCGAATCCATGGAGGTCCGACGCCCTGCCGCGTACGCCGCGGCCCAGCGTTCGTTGCCGAGGCGGGCGCGGACCTCTTGTTCGACACGACCCTGGAGATCGCGCACGGAACTGTCGACCACCGCGGCGCCTGTGCGGTCGGCGACTTCGTCCCGAACACCGAGGATCCGCGCCGCCCACGCGTCGTCGCCCTTGAGCGCCGCCGCGGCGGCGAGCGGGACCAGCGCGTGCACGAACGCAAACTTGTCATGCAGCTCGCGAATGTGGGTGAGGGTTTCGCGCACCAGCGCAATCGCAGTGTCGGCATGGCCGCGCCGCACCGCGAGGATGGCGCGAACCGATAGCACCAGTGACCAATACCAAGGACCGGCTCGGGGAAGCAGCGCGGTGGCTTCGTCGAGCAGGCGTTCCGCCTCTCGATGATCGTCGAGCGCGAGTGCGACCACTCCGAGGCCGGTCAGCGCACTCGCAACACCCCAAGGGATCGCCAACGTTCGGAATTTTCCGAGGCCTTCGGTGAACCGGTCGCGCGCCCCGATCATGTCGCCAACCGCATATGCGACATGCCCCAACAAAATCTCAGCCATCGCGATCAGCGCCACGTCGCCCGCGCTGCCTGCGAGCACGATGCCGCGCTCGGCTGCGGTGCGTGCGCGTTCCAACTCCCTTCGGAGGTACGACATCATGGCCGCTCCGACGAGCGCTCTCGACTCGGCAACCGGCGTGAGCGACGGCAGATTCAGAACCTCCTCGTACCACCACAGACCTTCGGCGGCATGCCCGCGGACGAACCAGAACGACAACAGTCCCCAGGCGATGTCGGACGCTTCAGTGGAGCGCCCGCGCTCGATCAGCCACGTCATCGCGCCGCGGTAATTCTCGAGATCCTCGTGGACGCGACCCAGCCATTGGCCCTGCGCCGGTCCGACCAGCGCCTCCGTGGCGAGGGAGGCTTGGCTCGTGCAATAGCGCGCCAGCCCCTCGAACGCGTCGTCGCGCTCACCCGATGCCGTTAGCTCGCGAGCCGCGTACGCCCGCACGGTCTCGAGCACCTGGTAGAGCGGACGAGTTGCCACTGAAGTCTCAGTCCTGAGCAGGAGGCTCTTGTCAATCAGGCCGGCCAGCGCGCCGAGTACCTGGTCGCGTCCGGTCGAAGCACTGTCATGACCGGCAAGGACCGCGCTGGCCGCATCAATCGAAACCCGACCCGGCAGCGCGCTGAAGCGGCGGAGCGCGCGCTGCTCGTTCGGGCTCAGGAGCTGATAGCTCCACGCCACCGCCGCGTTCATGGTTTGTTGACGTTCCGGGAGATCGCGCGGCGCGACTGTCGACAGCAGCACATCCTGCTCGAGCCGGTGAAGCAGATCCTCGGCGGTGAGGACCTTCATCCATGGTGCGGCCAGTTCGAGCGCGAGCGGGAGCGCATCCAGCCGCCGGCAAATCGCGATCACGGTGCGGCCGTTGGCAGCCGTGAGTTGAAAATCCGGCTGGACGTCTTGAACCCGTTCCACGAAGAGTCGCACGGCGGGGATGCGCGCCAGATCGGTGGGCGGCGTCGACTCCGAGGCCGCGTCCAGTGCGAGAGGTCCGAGGGCGTACTCCCGCTCGCCTCGGACCCGGAGCGGCGATCGGCTGGTGACCAGCAGCCGAAGCGTACTGGCTGAGGTCAGCAGATCCGTGACGAGCGGCGCCGCGTCCGGAATCTGCTCGAGATTGTCGAGCACCAGCAGTGTCGGATAACCGTCGCACGCGACACGCATGCGCCTGGGCAAGTCGGCCGCGGAGATATCGGCCAGGCCCAGCGCTTCGGCAATCGCGCACGCCGCAAGCCCGTGATCCCGAATGGCGGCCAATGGCGCGAACGCCACACGGGTCGCGCCATCGTCTGCGATCGCGCGTGCGAGCTCCAACGCCAGCCGCGTCTTCCCGACCCCTCCGGTGCCGACGATCGTGATGAGGCGGGAGTGGGGCTCAGCGAGCCACAGCCGCAGCGTCTGCATATCGGCATCGCGACCGAGAAGCACCGTCAGGGGCAGGGGCAGAAACACCCGGATCAGTTGATCGACCGCCGTGGCTTCACCGGTGGCCCGCGCGCTCTTCAATAGTGCGTCACGCGCCGGTTCGGTCAAGTCGAGCGCTGTGGACAGTGCTCGCACGGTCTCGACATGAGGGCGCCGTCTTTCCCCGCGCTCGAGCGCGCTCACGGCATGGACCGACAGGCCCGAAATCGTTGCGAGCTCTTCTTGCGTGAAGCCCGCCGTTTCCCGGAGCCTCTTGAGTTGCGTGCCAAATGATCCCGCTGCGCCTTTCATAACCTCGATCCTGACTGCGGCGCCTGTACGGGCGCCGTACGAGTGCTGTGCTGGTCCTGTGGGTGGTCATCGACTTGCCAGGGCCCCACACTGCCCACTATGGCGAGGGAGAAGAAGGCGACGACGTTCGTGACGGGCGCCGATGGATTCTTCGGGACCGAGTTGCTGAAGGTCCTCGTGGCGGATGGCCACCGCGTGTTCGGGCTCGCGCCATCGCCGGAGGCGGCGCAGCGTGTGCGTCGTGCCGGTGGTCAAGCCGTGATCGGCGACCTGCTCGAGCCGGGTCAATGGCAGGACGAGACGGCGGCTGAATGGGTCTTCCACCTGCCACCGCACCCGCTGTCTGGAGGGCGAGTGACGCGAAGGCTCGCGGCATCGATCGCACACGCGCGGGTGGTGATGGACCGAAATCTGCTGGACGCGGCAGCGTCGGGCGCAACGCGGCGGGTGATCTACGTCGCGGACGCCAGCTGCTACGGCGCCACCGGTCCGCGTCCAATCACCGAAGACGAACCGCTTCGGCCGTCCGCATGGGGACGCTGCTTCGCGCCCGCGCTCGATCGCCTCGATGGATACATCGTCGCCGGGCTGCCTGTCGTCACGGCGTTCCCCGGGTGGGTCTATGGCAATGCGGCATGGTTTCGTCAAAGGGTGATCGAGCCGGTGATGGCGGGCCGGTGTGTCCTGCAGTTTGGAAAGGCCAGCCCCTGGGTGTCGCCCATTCACGTCCACGATTGCGCCCGCGCCCTGGTGCACCTTGCCGAGCACGGCCACGCCGGCGGCAGGTATTTCCTCGTCAACAGCGAGCCGATCAGAATGCGCGAGTTCGCGGTGACCTTCGCCCGTCTCGCCAAGCGTCCGCTGCGCGTGTGTCGAGTGCCCGCGGCAGCAATCCGGCTCGTGACCGGTCCGGTGCTGGCCGATCACGTGCGGGCCGACGCGGTGTTTTCGAGTATCAGGCTGCGCGGGACTGGTTTTCGCCACCGGTACCCGACCCTCGAGTTGGGACTGCAGCAAGTGCTCGAGACGCTCAATGAGTAAACCGTTCGTCGCACGCCGTCTCACATGAACAGGTGCAGCTGTGCCAGCAGCGTCGACGTGCTACCGGCGTCGAAGGCCTGCTCGTAGTAGTAACCCACGTTCACGTTCCAGTGCGTGCGCGGCAGCAGATCCGCGGCGAACCCGAGGCGTACGCTTGCATCGCCTGACACCCCGCCGGACGTGCGGAGTTGCGGCGAGAACTTCAACCAGATCCCGCGGTACACCTCGACCGACGTCTCATTGACGACCAGCCACGAGCGCCCGCCCAAATCCTTCACCTGCAGGTTGGCGTTCACTTCCGTCCAGATCGACACGCGAGACGTCGGCGCGATCCCGAAGGCGGCACCCACCGCGCCTGAATGCGGATCCACGCCGGTCGAATCACGATAGAAGGCCGAGCCGACGATCGTCGCACGCGGTGCCAGATCAAATTGCCAGCGGGCGGCAGTGGACAACCCGCGATGATCGCGGTCGTGCAGGATGCTCTCGGCTTTGCCTGGACTGATCATCACCTGGACCAACGAGGGGCCGATCGTGTCGCTCACTTCGAGGCCGTAGACCTGGTCGTTGCGATCGAGGTCGAGGTCCGCGCGCGAGTACGTCGTGTGATCGGCGAAGCGCACACCGTAGGCGGGCAGAAATCGTCCGGCGCGAATCCGGAAGCCATCGTCGATCTGGTACGAAATCCAGTGCTCGTAGGAGATGAACGCGGGCTCGGACAGCGTGCGGCCGTTCCGCACGGCGGCATTCGGCGGCTCGCGGCCTGCCGAGCCGTAGGCGGTCCATCCGTTCTTCTGCACGGCGCCGACGAGGTCGAGATTCATCAGCAGATTCATGTCCTGATGGCCACCTGGAAAACCGACGCGCAAATGCGACGGACGCATTTCGAGCCCGAGGTGTACCGGGCCAAGAGCGTTTCCGAGTGCGCCGTACAGAAAAGCCTGCTCGCCGTGCCGGTCGTCCTCGGCGGCCGCATCAGCGGCCGCGGCGGGACCCCACGTCGACAGCTCTCGATGCGAGAGGAGCCGGCCATAGGGCGTCAGCAGCCCGCCTCCTGTGGGAGAGTAATGACACGCCGTGCAACGCGTGTACTGCTTTGCGAGAAAGGTCGGCTCGGCCCATCCCGCTGAAGCGACAAGCGTAGTGGCGACGAGAAAGAATAGGGTTCGCGCCATTGTGCTCAGCGTGACACGTCGAAGGCGACTTCGACTTGAACAGTGTTGGTCACGCCAATCCCGAGGTAGCGCGGCTTGGCGATGCCGTAATCCGTCAGGTCGAGCCGAAATGATGCCTTCACACGACGGCCGCCGCCCGCCGGGCGAACGTCGACAAAGCCGGTCACCGGCTTCGTCACGCCATGCACTGTCAGTGAACCGGTGAAGGATCCTTTGCCTTCCGGTGCGACTGGACTGAGCCCCGTCAGATCGATCGCCGACAGCGTCGCCGTGTCGAACCCCGTCCCCTTGTTCACCTCGAGGTACTTCTCGCGAAGATGTTCGTTGCGCAAACCGATCCCGGTATCGAGCGTGCGGAGATCCACCGCGAGGCTGCCCTCCAACCTCCGCGAACCGTTCGCGCCGACGATCACCGATCCCGTCAGCGCCGCCGTCTTCGCTTCGAAGCTGCCGCCGATGGTCATCGGGCAGATCACACGTACGTCGCCCTGCCCCACACGCCAGTTGCTCGGGCTCACGACTGCTGCCGCGGCGAGTGCAATGCCGACCAGTATTGATTTCACAAGAGCTCCAACCACGCCATCAGCTGCCTTGGACGATCGTGCCAACCATCGATGGGTGAATCGAACAGTGATATGGCCCGCTGCCGGTGTTGACGGGCATCGGCCGGCTCGACGCGCCGGGCGCGAGATCGCCGGTGTCGAGCGATCCATTGTTCAAGACGACACGGTGCGTGACGCTGTCAACATTGCGCCATACGACCATCTGGCCGGCCGGCAGCGTGGCCGGGTTCGGCGAGAAGGACTGCGCGCCATTGTCACGGACGATGTCGATCGTCACGTTTGACGTTGTCGGAGGCGGCGTCGGTGTCGGTGTTGGTGTCGGCGTTGGTGTCGGTGTCGGTGTCGGTGTCGGTGTTGGTGTTGGTGTCGATGTGGGTGTGGGTGCCGGCGGTGTGGGCGCCGTGGGCGCGACTGGGGTTATGACGCCATTGGAGTCGGAGCAGCCCGACGCAACCAGACTGAGCGCGACGATCGCACTGGCGATGATGATACGCATGATGTTTTCCTCTATCCCCTATGTTTGATGGGTATGAATACAGCCGTCTCTATTCACCTAACTTGGAGACACGCTCGAATATTCCGCGGGCGCGGCAGAGCGAGCGAAAGCGGGTGACGGGTGCAATGCGCCTGAAGCGCGGAAGGTTAGACGCGGTGACGCGTTTTCAAGGCGCTGTCGATGTCCTTGATCACCGAATCGATGGAGGTGACACGCCCGGCCGCATACGCCCGGCCCCAGCGATCCGGGCCAAGGCGGGCCCGAGCCTCCCGTTCCGCCTGTTCCCGGAGGTCCTGGACGGATCTGTCGACCACCGTGACACCGGTGCGTTCGGTGACCGCATGCCGGGTGCCGAGGATCCGCGCCGCCCAGGTGTCGTCGCCCTTGAGCACGGCCGCGGCCGCCAGCGGGACCAGCGCGTACACAAATGCGAACTGGTCATGCAGTTCCCGGATACGCGTGAGGCTCTCGCGCAGCAACGCGATCGCCTTGTCGGGGTTCCCGCGTCGCACGGCCAGAATGGCGCGAACATACAGCGCCCAGGTCAGGAACCACGGACCCGCATCTCGAAGAACCGATGCGGCCTCATCCAGCAGCCGCTCCGCCTCGTCGGCATCACCGGTGACGAGGGTGATCGACGCCATCGCGCTCAATGCTGTGCCGGTGCCAGACGGGATCGTGAGCGCGCGGAATCTGTCAATGCTGCGTGCAAACCAATCACGAGCCACGCTCACGTTGCCGGCGGCGTGTTCGACGTGGCCGAATAGATATTCAACATTCGCAACCACACCCGTGTCATCGGGGCCATGGGCAAGCGCCAGGGCGCGGTTGAGGCCAGCGCGTGCGCGGTCGAGTTCTCCCTGCGTGTACCACAGCACAATCGCTCCTGCGAGTGTCCTCAACTCGGCGGCAGGAGAAAGAGCGGGCAGGTTCAGAATTTCTTCATACCACTGGAGGCCTTCGGTCGCGTGTCCCCGAATCAGCCAGAAGTACTTCAGCCCACACGCGATGGTGGAAGCCTCGGTGGCGCGGCGGCGCTCGATCAGCCACGACAGGGCGCCGCGGTAGTTTTCGAGATCGTCACGCACGCGGTCCAGCCACTCGCCCTGCGCGCGGCCAATCAGCCCCTCCGCGGCGAGCGAGGCTTCAGCGGTGCAGTACCGCGCCAACCCATCCAGGCCATCGTCGCGGTCGCCCGACGCGGCGAGCTCGAGCGCCGCGTAGCCACGTACCGTTTCGAGCATCTGGTACAGCGGGCGACTGGCGACTGAGGTTTCGGCTCGCAGGAGAAGACTTCTGTCGATCAGCGCGGCCGACGCGCGGAGCGCTTCATCGCTCGTCACCGAGGAACCCTGGCCGCCGGCGAGCACCGCGGCGGCGGCCTGTATCGAAAACCGGCCAGGCAGCGCGCCGAGACGGCGGAACGCCCGTTGCTCGTTCGGGCCCAGGAGTTGATAGCTCCATGCCACCGTCGCATTGATCGTCTGTTGTCGTTCAGGGAGATCGCGTGGCCCGATGGCCGAGAACAGCACATCGCGCGTGAGCCGGCGTAGCAGTTCCTCGGCCGTCAGCACCTTGATCCATGGGGCGGCCAGCTCGAGGGCAAGCGGCAGTGCATCAAGTCGCCGGCAAATCGCGGTGACGGTGGCGCCGTTCGCGGGCGTGAGCCGAAAGCCGGGTTCGACGTCTCGAACCCGTTCGACGAAGAGCCGCACCGCGGGAGAGCGCACCAGGTCCGCGGGCGACGTCGCGTCCGCGCCCAGCTCCAACGCCAGCGGTCCGATGGTGCACTCGCGTTCTCCGCGCACTCGCAGTGGGGCGCGGCTGGTGGCCAGCACGCGCAGCGCGGCGACCGAGCCCAGGAGATCCGCCACCAGCGGCGACGCGTCCAACACCTGCTCGAAATTGTCGAGCACCAAAAGCGTTGGCTGATCGCCGCACGCGACCCGTGCGCGCCCCGCCAGGTCGACCGCGCTGACGTCCGCGAGCCCGAGCGCCTCGGCGATCGCCGACGCGACAAACGCCGGATTGCGAATGGCGGCCAGCGGGACAAACACCACGCGGATTGCGCCCTCGGTTGCGATCGCACGAGCGATCTCCATCGCGAGGCGGGTCTTGCCGACTCCGCCTGGCCCGGTGAGGGTGATGAGGCGCGCGACCGGATCGGTCAGCCATCGCCGGAGCGTCTGCAATTCGGTGTCGCGGCCAAGAAGCGGCGTCATCGCCAGCGGCAATGAGACCGCCCTCAACTCATCGACCGCTTCAGGGTGAGCAGAGGCTCGCGCGCTCGCCAGGAGCGCGTCACGGGTGCCACCCGTCAGGTCAAGCGCCGCCGACAACGCCCGCACGGTCTCGACGTGTGGGCGCCGCCGGTGGCCGCGCTCGAGCGCGCTCACGGCATGCACCGACAGGCCCGCAATCGTCGCGAGTTCTTCCTGGGTGAAGCCTGCGGCCTCGCGAAGCGTCTTGAGCTGCGCGCCAAATGACCCGGTAGGGCCAGCTTTCATGAACTTGTCATTTTACCGCCGCTGTACGGGCGTCGTACGGGTCCTGTGTGGGGACTGTCGGTGGTGTCCGTCCTGGCCGCCTTCCACACTGGCTGACATGAAAGTCGAAGGTGAAGCGGCCGGGTTGGTCACGGGGACCCCAGTCAGCTTCATTTGCACGACCAAGCAGCTCCTTGAAACAGCACATGAACAACTCACTTTGCCCACGATCCACGACGCCGGCCACCGGCGCGAGTTTTGACGAGGTCGTTCTTCCCCACTTAGATGCCGCGTTTCGCCTGGCACGCTGGCAGATGGGGAATGAACACGATGCCGAAGACGTCGTGCAGGAGGCGTCACTGCGAGCCCTTCGATACTTTCAAACCTTTTCCGGCGGCAACGGCCGTGCGTGGTTCCTCAAGATCGTTCGCAACACGTGCTGGAGCTGGCGCGGCCAGAGCGTCCAGCCACTGAGCGACCCCTTCGATGAAGAGGAGCACAGCGGCGATCGATCGGCGTCCGATCCGGAAACGCTGTTGCTGCACACCGATGACGTCACGTCGATCGAGCGAGCGATGCGCATCTTGCCCAATCGTTTTCGCGAGCTGCTCGTGCTCCGTGAGCTCGAAGGTCTGTCGTACCGCGAGCTGGCGGATGCGATGGGAATCCCGATGGGAACCGTCATGTCGAGTCTCTCGCGCGCCCGTCAGGCGTTCCGCACAGCGCTGAACAGCCAGCTGCACCCCGCAGGGTCATCCGGGGACCCGGGATCCGCGAGAACAGGAGGCGCAAAACGCGGCGCTCGTGTAGACCGCGTCGAACCGTTGTAGGCAATGGCTTCAACACCGAACGCGTCCGCGGATGAATGCGGCGCGGCCGTCCAGTCCGAATTCGAATTCAAGAAGGAACACCGTTATGAAGAACAACACGAACAGGCAGCAGATCGCTCGAAGCTTCCTGCGCATTGCGCAGATCACCGCCCTCGGCCTGGCTTTCGCCGTCGCGCTGCCGCTGACAGCTCACGCGCAGATCGTCACGCCACCCGTGCCGACCGATCTCGAGGTGCCGGCGACTGAGGAAGCTTTTCTCCTGGGTCGCGGCGTCGGGACTCAGAATTACATCTGTCAGCCCGCGGCGTCTCTCGGGCGCGTCGCGTGGACGTTGTTTACTCCGCAGGCCACGCTGTTCAGCGACGATGCCGAGCAACTGACTACGCACTTCTTCAGCCCCAACCCCGATGAGCCCGGCGTCGTCGTCCGCGTCACGTGGGAGCACTCCCGCGATACGAGCACCGTCTGGGCGCGGCTGCTCAAGTCCGCCACAGTCAACCCCGACGCGATTGCCTGGCTCAAGCTCGAAGTAGTTGGAAGGCGCGTGGGACCGACCGGGGGCGACACGCTTTTCGGAACCACATTCATTCAGCGCTTGAATACCGAAGGCGGACTGGCGCCCTTGACCGGTTGTGACAATCCCCAGGACACCGGTCGCAAGGCCTTCATTCCTTACACCGCCGACTACTTCTTCTACCGGCGGAAGTAACGACTTCGCGACGTCCGGGAATAAGCGAGCGGGCTCTCCGGTTAGTGAGGGTGTGTGAGGCGTCTGCGGTTCACGCAGCGCAACGGTCAAGTCGCATTGTGAAAGGTAAACGGTTATAGAAGATGGCAAAACAAACAGCAGTCACAGCAGTCATTCTTT
>Ga0310902_10000377_pt1 | contig 12381 bp, 17 predicted proteins | sample C24D3metaG_FD_203748 | JGI IMG/M metagenome (GOLD analysis project Ga0310902, IMG submission 203748) | Lab incubated soil microbial communities from West Virginia University Organic Research Farm, Morgantown, WV, United States - C24D3 | ecosystem: Environmental > Terrestrial > Soil >...
ATTCTACTGCTTCCTTTCGTTCTAGGCATATCGTATGAGGTGCTGCGCTGGACGAATGCTTTGCGTGAAATTCCTATTCTGCGCTACCTCGGCTATCCGGGCTTGTGGCTGCAGCTGCTTACGACTAAAGAACCGCGCGACGAGCAGGTGGCGGTGTCCATCGCTTCATTTAAACGCATGCTTGAGCTGGATAGGCAAATGAAATAAATTTATGATGAGCTGAAAGGCGGTATTACAATGAGCAGAATACCGGGCAAATGGAATGTATGGTCAATCACGTTTTTGGCGCTGCTAGTGATCGGTCTCGTATACAGTGTTATTAATAGTCCAGGCTCATTTATTATTCCGATTGTAGTGCTTGGCGGTATTTTCCTGCTGTATAAATATCCGCCGTCTTTCTTAAGAGGATATGGCTCGCAGCAAAGCAGGACCTACGTCAAGCCGAGCCGTTCCACCTCTTCCCGATCGAAGACAAGCAAGCCCCGCTCCAAAACCGTGCCGTTTCGCGTCATTGAAGGCGGCAAGGATGACGATGATCTGCCTAAATACCATTAAATCTACAAAAAGGACTGCGGCATGTTAGCCGCAGTCCTTTTTTTGTAGATTATTCTATATGCTATGTATCATTCACTGTCCATTTCCGCACGTACGGCGCGAAGCTCGTCCATTCTTTGCGAGTCCCGGCGGAAATATTCAACCAATGTTTCAATGCATGTAATAGAATCCCAGCTTAAATGATGTTCAATTCCTTCGACATCCTGATAAATATTTTCGTCCTGTACGCCGATCGTCGTTAGAAACGACTCTAGCAGCTGGTGCCGGTCGACAAGTCTTTTACCCATTTTCTTGCCTTTATTGGTCAGAACAAGCCCGCGATACTTCTCATAAATCAAATAATTATCTTTATCGAGCTTCTGAATCATTTTAGTGACGGAAGAAGGATGCACCTCTAGTCCTTCTGCTATGTCCGAGACACGCGCATATCCTTTTTCATCGATCAGCTTATAAATTTTTTCCAAGTAGTCTTCCATGCTCGGTGTAGGCACTGAAGAACCTCCTAACCATACTTCTTCAACCTGTTTCGCAGGCGTTACTCTATGTATCATACACTGTTCATTACGCTCACTGCAACCTGCTCCCAATCCAAAAATAGATTGCAAAACGCCAAAAACGCTTGATAATACCCGTTTGATCCGCTCTTCTCTTCCACAAATTAACGCTCATGGGACAAAAATTTCTAGCGTGTTGCACTAGATTTGAATACCGCATTAGGCCGCCGCTAAGGCTGCAAGAGCGGGTTATCCGACGGACTTCATTCTTCACCACTCTAAGGCATGACGGCAGGGAGAAACGCTTTGGAGAGCTTATAACTCCTAAAATAAGCAGATGCGCTCCGCAAGTCTATATCGGAGCGCATCTATAACCGTTTTCCAGATGCAAAAATTGAATATTTTGCTCAGAGGGCCGAGCTCTCGTTTTAAAATGCAAGCCATTCCGGCGTAATGATATTTAACCAGATCGTAATTTTGGTCATTTGATCGGTAAACAGCAAGATACCCATCAAAATCATGACGGCTCCGCCAATCTTCATAACGGAAGCGGAATATTTCAAAATCCATCTAGCCGTGCCGAGGAAAAAAGCAAGCACAAAAAACGGGATTGCAAAACCTAGCGCATATGCTGTCGTCAATTGAAACCATGTTCCGGGTTCCGTTGCGGCCAATCCTAATATAGCCGTTAGAGCTGGCCCCATGCACGGCGTCCAGCCAGCAGAGAAGCCGATACCAAAAATAAAGGAGCTTATGTAGTCCGCTTTTTTCGGAATCAGATTCATTCTCCGTTCTTTCATGAGCAGCTGCGGCTGGAATAATCCGATTAGAAAAAGTCCCATCAATATGATCAGTATAGCGGATAACTGCCTGATCAGCTGTCTGTACTCGCTGAAAAACTCAGCAAACACATTCGTTCCGTAGCCTAACGCGTAATAAACCGTGCAAAAGCCTAAAATGAAAAACAGCGTATGCGACATCGTACGCATACGTTTTTGTTTTGCGTTCGAATTCTCCTTCAAATCCGCCACTGAAATACCCGTAATATACGATAAATATGAGGGATACAGAGGCAAGCAGCAAGGGGAAATGAACGATGCGAAGCCGGCGCCGAAAGCCAGCCAAATGTTAATGTCTGACAATACCTTTCACCCCAATCCGAATCAACTGCCTGCCCGCACCCCGCGTCGGAACACGAGCAGCAAAAGCAGCACGGCAATAAGCAATAATACGATCGTACCGCCAGGCGCTAAATTCCAGATCCCAGCGATAAGCAGTCCGATAATAACGGCCAGCTCACCGATAATGACGACCGTAATGACGCTCTGACGGAAGCTGCGGGCAATAATCAGGCTGCATGCAGCCGGTATCGTTAGCAAGGCAGAAACAAGCAGCGCGCCCACGATTTTAATAGATACGCTAATAATGAGTGCAGTAAGCACGCTAATCATAACATTATAAAATTTCACGGGCAAGCCGCTTACCGCAGCCGCATCCTCGTCAAATGTAATAAGGAAAAGCTCCTTGACCTGCAAGCGGATCGCTGCGAGTACGATGACCGTAACTCCGCCAATAACGTATAGATCGGTATTATTGAGTGTGTATATACTGCCAAATAAATAACTGTTCACATTGTTGTTAAAGCCCTTGCCCATCGTGAATAGAATCGATGCAAGCGCGACCCCGCCCGACATAATAATAGCAATTGACAGCTCCGCGTAAGATTTGTAGGCTTTTCTAAGCTTCTCGATAGCGAAGGATGCGGCTATAGCGAATAGCAGACCTACCGCAATCGGGTAAACGCCTATAAGGAAGCCCAGCGCCACGCCGGCAATGGAGACATGAGATAAAGTGTCGCCAATCATAGACAGTCTGCGCAGCACAAGAAATAAGCCCATCAGCGGAGCGGTTATGCCAATCAGCAAACCGCCGATAAGGGCTCTTTGAAAAAATTCACTCGTTACGATCTCCAACTAAAACAACCTCTTTCCTGCTCTCCATTTGCTCCCTTAAACCTTTCAAGCTGTGCGCCAGGTCATTCTCCACGCAATCCTGCGTTTCATGCGAATGCTTAATATGAAATTTGAGCTTCCCGTTCACTGACGCAGGCTCTTGACCAAGATAGGATCGTATCATTTCCAAATCGTGGGAAACCATCAAAAACGTAATGTTATGATGCTGGTGCATATGCTTGATCATATGGAAGAAGCTCTCCTGCGTCTCCGTATCAATACCCACCGTCGGCTCATCCAGAATAAGCAGCGAAGGATTGTTAATCAGCGCTCTTGCCAGAAACACACGCTGCTGCTGGCCGCCCGAAAGCTGACCGATGCGCTTATCCTTTAAGTCATCGATGCCCATTGCATGGAGCGCGTCCTCGCATTTTTTAAAATCCGCTTTGTTCATCTGTTTAAACAGCTTGCTCCGCCCATATAGCCCTGACAGTACCACTTCCCGCACAGTAGCGGGAAACAACGGGTTTAACGTGTTTTTCTGCGGAACGTAACCGATACGCTCCCATTGCTTAAACTTGTCTATTTTCTCTCCAAATAAACGGATCGTGCCGCTGGTCGGCTTCAATAAGCCAACGATCATGCGAAGCAGCGTCGTTTTTCCCGCACCATTCGTACCTATTAAGCCGATGAAGTCCCGTTCCTTCACTGCAAAGCTAAGATTCGAAATGACAGTCTGCTGTTGAAAAGAAAAGGAGACATCCTCCAATGAGATAACCTCTTGGTGGCAGCTAGCGTCCGCATTTGTTATTCGATTCGATTGCGCCATAATTTCTCTCCTCACAGCAATACGGAGCTGAATCAGCTCCGCAGGTTTGCCTTTTGTTCTATTGTAATGCTTGCACAAGATTTTGCAAGTTTCTCTCCATCAGCGTGAGGTAGGTTTCTCCCTCTTTTTCTTGATCCGGCGTTAAGCCCTCAAGCGGATTAAGCACCATCGTTTTAACGTCAGCCTCGCTCGCAAGCGTTTGTGCCAACTGGTCGGATACGAGCTCTTCGAAGAAAATATATTTTACGTTGTTCGCCTTAACATACTTCGCAATGTCCAGCAAATCCTGTGCGCGCGGCTCGGCGTCCGGGCTCAGACCCATGATGGAAATTTGCTTCAAGCCATAGTCGCGAGCCAGGTAGCCGAACGCTTGGTGCGATGTAACGATGTTTTTATTCACCGATTGCGCAAGCTTCACCGTATATTCCGCGTCGATCGCTTCCAGCTTCACTTTAAGCGCTGCATAGTTTTTCTCATAATCCGCTTGATTTGCGCGATCTGCCTCTATCAAGCTATTTTTCACATTTTCAGCCAAAGTTAGCGCTGATTTCGGGCTGACCCACGTATGCGGATCCACGCTGCCGTGCTCGTCAGCATGCTCTTCTTCATGCTCATGCTCTTCTTCCGTACCTTCAATAAGCGCAATCCCATCGCTGATCTCTTTCGTTACGACCGTGCTGTCCTTCGACAACCCCTTCAGAAAATCGTCTACCCAGCCCTCTAATCCAGCTCCATGATACAAAAACAGCTGCGCTTTAGAAGCAGTATCCAAATCACGGCTCTTCGGCGTCCAGTCGTGAGGCTCTACACCGGCAGATACTAAATTTACCGCATTAACATGCTCTCCGCCGATTTCAGCCGCTAGAAAGTATAGCGGATAGAAGCTGGTAACAACACTAATCTGATCTTTACTTACATTGTCAGCTGCGGCGCTGCTATTAGCATTAGCCGGTGAATTCGAGTTGTTCGTATGATTGCCGCACGCTGCCGCAAACAGCATTGCAGTTAGGAGCAGGAGTAACGCCATCAAGCGTATCGATGATTTCGAATCTTTCATTTGGATTTTTCTCTCCATTCTTATTCCGTTCTTCTTCGTAATCGTTATTATTACGTTTTGTATTATACGACGCAATTAAATAGACTGTCAACCATATTCATCCGAATAAAGTAGTCATAATAGCAGATTCATAAGCATCAGCAGCTCCGCTGTACCGGATTCTGATTACTTGTATTGACTAAAAAAGAACGAAATATGATATGGAGACCATCATGCCGAGCCGGAAAAAATAGAGATGCCCCGGAAGTCGTCTCGACTTCCGGGGCATCTCCTGATTCAATCATTCGGCAACGACAGTTATTTCACGACCGCACCATTTGGCATGCCGTCCGGCACCGTAGCCAGCGTTAGCTGATCGCCGTGCGAAGCCGCAAGTATCATGCCCTGCGACCATTCACCGCGCAGCTTAACCGGCTTCAGGTTCGTTACGCAAATCACTTTGCGGCCGACCATTTGCTCCGGCGTGTAAAACTTGGCAATGCCGGAAACGACCTGGCGCTGCTCGTAGCCAAGATCTAGCTGCAGCTTGAGCAGCTTGTCGGCTTTGTGCACAGGCTCTGCCGAGATAACCTGAGCAACGCGCAGTTCGACTTTCGCAAAGTCATCAATCGCAATTTCTTCCTTCGTCTCTACTGCCGCCTGCGGAGCTCCGCCACTAGCCTTCGCATCCGATGCGGCTGCCTCATCCGCTGCTTGCTCTGGCTGTGCGCCACCACCCATTGCAGCAGCGATAAAGGCCGCTTCCTCCGCCGTTTCAAGACGCGGAAATAAAGGCGAGCCTTTGCTTACTTTCGTTCCGCCCGGCAGCGAGCCGAATTGCTTGGTGCTCTCCCATGAAGTCAGCTCGCCCTGCTCCAGGCCAATCTGCTTCCACATTTCGCGAGGTGAATGCGTCAAGAACGGTTGAAGCAAAATCGATACGATGCGCAGCGATTCCGCCAAATGGTACATGACCGATGCAAGCTCGTCAGTCTTCGTGTCATCCTTGGCAAGAGCCCATGGCTGCGTCTCATCGATAAATTTGTTCGTACGGCTTACAAGCTGCCATAACGATGCTAGCGCCACCGAAAATTCCATGTTTTCAAGCGCAGCTTCCACCTGCTCGATCGTTTCGGCCGCAAGCTTCTGCAAGGAATCGTCGAAAGCCGTTACAGAGCCCGCAAAAGAAGGAATAACACCGTCAAAATATTTATCGATCATCGCAATCGTCCGGTTGAGCAGGTTTCCAAGATCATTTGCCAAGTCAAAATTAATCCGCTCGACGAAATTTTCCGGGGTAAATGTACCGTCTGCTCCAAACGGCACCTCACGCAATAAATAATAACGGAGTGCGTCTAGTCCGTAGCGATCGATTAACATAACCGGATCAACGACATTGCCCTTGGACTTCGACATTTTGCCATCTTTCATCAGCAGCCAGCCGTGCGCAAACACCTTCTTCGGAATAGGCAAATCAAGCGCCATCAGCATGATCGGCCAATAAATGGTATGGAAACGAACGATTTCCTTCCCGACCAAATGCACGTCGGCAGGCCAGAAATCGCGGTACTTCTGATCTTTGCCTTCATTGCCGTAGCCTAGTGCCGTTATATAATTCGACAACGCGTCGATCCATACATAAATGACATGCTTAGGGTCTCCCGGTACTTTTACGCCCCAATCGAAGGTCGTACGCGATACGGCCAGATCCTCCAGACCTGGCTTAATGAAGTTGTTGATCATCTCGTTCTTGCGCGATTCCGGCTGAATGAAATCCGGATTGTCCTCAAAATATTGCAGCAGGCGATCCGCATACTTGCTCATGCGGAAAAAATAACTTTCCTCCTTCACAAGCTCAACCGGGCGGCCGCAATCCGGACATTTACCGTCTACAAGCTGACGCTCGAGAAAAAACGACTCGCAAGGCGTACAGTACCAGCCTTCATAAGTACCCTTGTAAATATCGTCCTGCTCTAGAAGCTGAGCAAATATTTTCTCCACTACAAGCTTATGGCGCTCTTCCGTGGTGCGAATGAAATCATCATTGGAAATTTCAAGCTTCGCCCAAAGGTCCTTAATGAGGGCGACGATATCGTCAACGAACTGCTGCGGAGTTTGATCCTTTTCCTTTGCCTTGCGCTCAATCTTCTGCCCGTGCTCATCCGTACCAGTCAAGTACCATACATCATAACCGCGAAGACGCTTATAGCGCGCCATTGCATCTCCGGCTACAGTCGTATAAGCATGACCGATATGGAGCTTATCGCTTGGATAATAAATCGGAGTCGTAATATAAAACGTATTTTTCTTCGTCATCTGAAATCCCCCTATTCCATTTTCACTGCAAAAAAACGCAAAAAACTCCCGTCCATCATGGGACGAGAGTTAGAACTCACGCGGTACCACCCAAATTTCAATCACGAAAAACCAGTTAAACCGGTTTTCCGGGAAAGCTTCGTGTGCCGCCTTCTAGGCGGCTATCGCCGTTAACGCCAGCTTCGCGTCGCTCCCTTACTGAGCCGGCACCATAGGCTGCAGCTTGAAAGCGAATCCTCCCGGACCATATTCCAATAGCGTCCCTTACCGGCTTGCACCATCAATCCCGGCTCTCTGTAAAAGTTGTTCTATTGTACTTATCCGTTCCTCGGACATATGGAGAAATCTAGTAATAACTTTACCCGCTTATTATTCAAAATATACCGAAACAGAACCCTCTCTGTCAAGGAGCATCTGTCTTATCCGTTTTTGGAGGCGGTACGGGATCATATCCACCGGCATTAAACGGATGGCAGCGCGCGATACGCTTAACCGCGAGCCATGAGCCTTTAGCTGCTCCATGCTTCTCGATCGCTTCCAGCGCATACATCGAACAGGTCGGATAAAAGCGGCATGAAGGCGGAGTCAAAGGTGATATAACCTTGCGATAAAAATGAATTGGAGCCTGCGTCACCCTTCGCATCACTCGTAGTTTCGGCATTAGGCTAAGCTTGCCGGCGAATCATCCTGAATACAATCCTTGCAGTAGCCGAACACCTCGAATTTATGCTTGACGACCCGGAACTCTTCGGGAACGGCCGTCTGCTCCATCGGACAGAAGGTTATCGGATAGGTCATGCCGCATTGCAGACAAATCATATGGTGATGGTGATCATGCTCCCTGCAATGCAGCTTGAACTTGCCGCCGTCCTCAAAAATAACCTGCTCCAGCACGCCCAGCTCTTCCATGACACGCAAATTACGATATACCGTATCGAAGCTGAGACCAGTATACGATTTTCCCATATATTCATAGACTTCCTTCGGGGCCAAATAACCCTGCGTCTCCGAAAACAATCTAGCAAGCGTCTTTCTTTGATCCGTTATTCGTAATCCTTGACTGGACATGCGTCGTATAATGTCTTCCATTGTATGCATATGTCGAACCTCCGGACTAGTAATTGTCTATCTCCATAATGACGAAAAAAAAAGCTCTCGTCAATGAGAGCCTCTTATCCATTCAATCTCATGTTGATCATAAAGCTGGCCGCCATCGCAACGAATAACACGATACTGAGAACCCCGACCAGCTTTCGCCTTGCGTTCAGCCGTTTGATGAGCGCAAAATCGCCCGATTGCCGTTTCGTTTCCGTATAAGAGCGGTGCATAAACAAATACGTAATAATAGATACGACAAACAGCATATTGACGAAAAACCATATGATTGTCCAGAACAAGCCAATTCCTCCGGTTGTGATCAGCTATAGAACGGCTATAGATACCACTTGTTTAATATAATCATAAAGACTACGAAGCTGATAACCGCACCGCCGAAGCTAAACCAGCCCGTACGGAACCGCTGCTGAAACATGCGTAAAATTCCGAAGCTGAGTAAACCGAAAATTAGCATGATAAACACGATACCGAGTATGAATAACGAAGCAGATACACTGCTCACATCGACTAGTGACACCGAACACACTCCCTTATTTGCTAATATGTACATGTTCACTAGACATTATAAGGGATAGCTCAGCCATTAGCCAGCTGCAAACCCTGTCGATTTCGTGACAAAAAAAGCACACATCCGGCGGATATGCGCCCTCGCTCCCTGTCCGGCTTGCGCTACCACCGTACGATAGCCTCATGATAGTTACGGTTCGTCGGTCGCTTCTGCAGCTTTACTTGCAGCACGTTGTCCTTTAAAAGCGTTTTGCAGACGCGCGGCTTTACAAGCTTTGGCAGCTTGATCGTCTCGCTTTTGCCATTCGGCAAGCCGTCAAGCCGCAGCCGGTCCTCGCGCACAAACAACCTAAGCTGCTCTCTTTCAAAGCCATCCGGTAATTTTATTTTAACATGAACAAAATGGCGTGTTTCAGAAAAGGTAGCGGAGCCTCCCCCGATTATTGCGCCGGCCGCTTCGGGAAGCGCCTTAGTCATCATTTTGCGCACGTATTGCTCCACCCAATCCGGTTCACGCAGCAGCTCAAACCCTTTGGGAAGCTGCTGCCTCTCCATCCATCGCTCCATATCATCCCATTTGGATGTCACCAGCAAACACCCGCCTTCCAGCATTCCTACCATCATATGCGCCTAGCTTCATACAGGATACTTAAGCTCCGGGAACCTCTAGGCGAATGCCGCATAAGATATATCACGTACAGCCGTCTGATCAAAAAGTGCACACGAAAAAGGAGGATGCTTATGCCAGCTGTCATCGGCTTTGTTAAAATAGTTAGCACCGGTACTGGTTCCATAGTTCAGTTCGGTGATGCCCTTGAAGTATCGCCTTCTAGCGCTACAAAAACTTATGCGGGCTCAGGCTCGTTCTTGACCGGCAGCTTAACGAACTCGAACAATGCTGTCAGCGCTACGAACTCCATCGATCCTGACGTACAGGATAATACGAATAATGATGTGAGTGTCGTATGAGTCTGACCATCCATCAGCAAATTACGATTCATATGCTCCGCGTAGACAACGTATCGAACAGCTCCGTCCTGCAGGTCGGCAGCGCCGGGTCAATCCGCTCGTTGTCTCAGCTCTATAATACAGGCGGGTTTACCGAACCCGCCCCACAGCTCGGCAGCGGAGATAATCCCCTGTCCTTCGTGCCTCTTCCGAACCCTTCCTAAGGGAGCGCGTGGATTTCAATACGAGAAGGAGGAGCAGTCTCATGCAGCAGCCCAATCAGCTGTCCCCTTGGCAGATGTGGTCTCTTGAAGTGCAGCATAAGCTAAACGAGCAGCAGGAGCAGCTTCAAGCGCTTGAAGCGAAGGTAGCTGCTTTGAGCGAGCAGGTGAAGAAGCTCGAAGCGCGCCCTACTTACAATATAGAAAGCATTGAATATCATTTTGACCAGTTGAAGGTAGAAAAGCTCGACGGCACATTAAATATCGGTATGGCTGCTCCAAGTACGGACGGCGAGTCTTTTCCAGGCAGCATTGACCAGCTGGAGGTGACGAGCCCGCAGGTATTTCCGTCAGCCGGCCCGTCTATTCCGCCGCCCAGCGAAACGTACAACGCTGTTTATGGCGAAATGAACCGTTATTTGGATGACGCAGCTCCGCAAAGGCTGCTTGCTTTCGAGCATGATTTTGGCATTCCGCTGGACCCTTATCATAGACGCATTATTATAGAGGATGTCCGCAGACAGCTGCCTAACCGCATCCATTACTATATGAAGCAGCCGGATAATATTACAGCGGATCAGCAGCCGGCACAAATTGATGAAACAGTTGCCGCTAGAGTCCTCACCAAAACAACGAGGGATGCCGAGGCAGCTATGCTCGCTTACATGCGCCAGCTGCAAAGCGGTACGCCCGTCTCAGGAGGAATGGAATAGATGTTTAACTTCAGCGTGATAAACCATCAATTGAGCGTTGGTCAAATCGAAATACTTGGTATATCAAGCGCATCGATGCTGCAGGTGGGCGACACCGATACCGTCTCCTTGTATTCCATGTTCGATACGCCGCCCGAGTCCGTTATCGTTGGCCCGATGGCCCCTTTACCAATGCCTGAAGAGGCAGAAGACATATCAAGCGATGGATAAACAATATGACTCGTATGAATGAACAATCCGAGCACTCTTATCCGGTAAGAACTGCGAATATTGGATCGATTTGTATGATAAGCGTCTCCCAGGCAGGATGCGTTCAGATTGGCGACCGCGCGGTAACGAATGCGAAGCAGATAGGGGTTGCGTTGCAGCGGCAAGAGGATCATCCAGGCGCCGGCGACGTCTTTTTTGAAATGTATCCGCTATTCTACCGTCCTCTGCCTTATTTTGATGATCCCGGTGATGATAACGGACAGGTCGTATCGCTTCACCGGACCAATTGCGCGCCAAACATTACAGTCGGCCATATTCAGGTCATTGCAGCCGGCGCGGCATCCAGCATTCAAGCCGGCAACGGCATGTGCCTAACCGGCGAGTCGCGCATCAAAAATGTCCGTCAGTATCCTCGCCCTAAGCCCTATCCTCCTATAGGCTGCTAGCAAGGTCATCTGTCAGGCAAGGCAGCTGTACAAGGCTATTATGGCCGCTTCCGTATAGGCATTTGCGCAAATGCGAATGATCCGGTACAAACGTCCAGTGCAACCATGCGATTCCGGCATACATTAACAGTGTGAGCTAAACATCACAATAAAACAAATTTATTCAGGAGGTATGAACCATGGGATACCCTGTAGCAGGCGTTGGCACTGGTTGTTATCCGGTCGGAGGCGTTGGTACTGGTTGTTCACCGGTTGGAGGCATCTGGACCAGCACGGGCGTTATTCTCGTCCTCTTCATTTTGCTGGTAATCATTCTGCGGTGCGGCATATTTTAAGCCATAGCTTAAACTTTTGAGCTAACGGGGCAAGCTTGCCCCGTCGCTCCGGTCAACGATTATTCAGATCAAACATGACAAGGGGACCAGTGAAAACGGCTGACGCCGTTCTGTGACGGAAAAAGCCCGTTTCATGGTAAAATATAAGCAAGTTTATTCGTGAGAAACTGATAAATTCTTATATTTAAATAAAGTCCGCACGGATGATTGCATCCATGCGGACTTTGTTGCCGCTTAAGCCAATTGAAAGCCGTGTACGAGCAGCAGTCCAAGCCCGGCTAACAATACGGAACCGATTAACGCTGCGACAAAAGGTTTTTTGCCCCGCTTTCTGAAAATCACGAGATCAACGCCTAGGCCAAGTCCGGCCATCGCCATCGCGATGAGGAAATACGCAGCGGCAATCAGCTGGCCTGTTATTGCTTCAGGGATAATGTCCGCCGTATTAACACCGCTCATCGCCAGAAAACCAACGATAAACCAAGGAATCGGCAGCTTTTTCAGACTGAATTTTGCCGGTTTATTCGCTCCGCGCCCATTCCACAGGCCTATCATTATCGAGACCGGAACCAGCATCGCTACCCGCGACATTTTGACGATAACGGCCAGATCAATCGCTTCTTGCCCTCCAGGCGCAGCTGCCGCAATAACATGAGCAACCTCATGGAGCGTGGCGCCCGAAAATATACCGTAGCCTGCATCG
>Ga0310902_10000381_pt1 | contig 12344 bp, 15 predicted proteins | sample C24D3metaG_FD_203748 | JGI IMG/M metagenome (GOLD analysis project Ga0310902, IMG submission 203748) | Lab incubated soil microbial communities from West Virginia University Organic Research Farm, Morgantown, WV, United States - C24D3 | ecosystem: Environmental > Terrestrial > Soil >...
TATCAAAAATGGACCGAAAACGCAGCAACGGTGCGAATAGATATAATGGATACGGAAGGAAAAGCCTATTTCGACAAAGTCATTCAAGCGATCAATTCGGCAGCAAAATCAATGGTTGAGTATGATAAAAAACCGTCTCGCGCCCATTTATGGTCGACGCAAACACAGCTGATGAAAGCTATCATTACGCAAAAAGAATGGTTTGAGACCATCAGCGCATTGTAAACGAATGATATCATGCGTATAATAGTGTTAGGTGTCATTTCATGGCGAGAGGCGTTGAAAGATGAAGAAAAACGGCTGGATTCTTCTCATTTTTATCATTCTTGGCTTATTAGCCGGCGCTCTAGTGGCGCGATGGCTGGCTCCAGTTCAAGGCATCTCTTTTTTGACGAAACCGATCGAAGCATCATGGTCTCCTGCCATTGATCTATATGTGCTCAGCTTCAACTTATCGCTTCATCTTCAGTTCAGCTTGTTCAGCTTGATTGGAGTTATAATCGCGATTTGGCTGTACCGCAAAACGTAGAGCGGCGGTCATTGACTAACGGAAACAAGCAAGAAGGAGCGCAGCCATTATTTTATGGAATCTAAAACATCACGCAACGAAGCGATAAGCCAGCTTGTGTTGGCCTCTTCGTCACCGCGCCGGAAAGAACTGGTCGCATCGCTGGACCTTTCTTTGCCGGTTTATATTTTGTCTACAGATACGGATGAAACGATTGAAGCAGGCTGGTCACCGGTGCAGGTCGTGGAACAGCTCAGCCTGCGCAAAGCTAATGCGGCATTAAAGCTGCTGCAGCAAAAGCAGGAGGCTGCATCGTCTCTAATCATTGGTGCGGACACCATTGTTGTGCTGGATGGCGACGTGCTCGGTAAGCCTGCTGATGATGATGAGGCTAAAGCTATGCTTAGACGGCTTCAAGGGCGTGCCCATGAGGTGTATACAGGCATAGCATGCGTACATTCATCAACTGGGGAAGCAAAGACTGCTCATCGCATGACTAAGGTAATTATGAAGTCACTAAGCGAGGATCAAATCGCAAGGTACGTTGCAACCGGCGAGCCGCGCGACAAAGCAGGCTCTTACGGAATTCAAGGTCTAGGGTCGACGATTGTGGAGCAAATCGACGGCTGTTATTTTAATGTCGTTGGATTGCCGCTGTCACTGCTTTCGGACATACTGGCTTCTTATGACATTGCGGTTTTTTAATGCTGTGCTTGAAACAATTCGATCGGATTTATTATGATTTAGGCAGGATATGATTGCATTCTATTTTTTTGAAAAGGCGGGATTGGGACATGGAGCCGCAATCTATGATTTTGCGTGATGTCCCCCATGAAGAACGTCCAAGAGAGCGCATGATGAAATATGGGGCCGAAGCACTTAGCCATGCCGAGTTGCTTGCAATATTGCTGCGAACAGGCACGCAGCGGCAATCCGCCGTACATCTGGCAGGAGCAATACTGAAGCAATGCGGCAGCTTGCGTAATTTGATGGATATGAGCATGGAAGAAATGACAGCCATTCGGGGTATAGGCCCTGCCAAAGCGATTCAGCTTCGCGCGGGAATTGAGCTGGGGAGAAGGATTACGCGGAGCCGGATCAGCGATGCGGTTACCGTTCGCAAGCCGCAGGATGCCGCGGACTATGTGATGGAGGAGCTCCGCTATTTGAAGAAGGAGCACTTCGTTTGTTTGTTTCTCAATACCAAGAATCATATTATTGCCCGCGAAACTCTATCAGTCGGCACGCTAAACGCGTCGCTAGTCCACCCTCGCGAAGTATTTCGTGCAGCCATTCAGAGAAACAGCGCATCCATCATCTGCGTTCACAATCACCCCAGCGGAGATCCCGCGCCTAGCCCGGAGGATATCGCGTTAACGGGGCGTCTGGCAGAAGCCGGGCAGCTAGTCGGAATAGAAGTGCTTGATCATTTGGTTATCGGAGACGGAAAATTTGTTAGTTTGAAGGAACAAGGCTATATGTAATATAATAAAGTGATGTGGCAATTAGAAGGGAGCAACAACATGTTTGGTGGTTTTTCGAAAGATTTGGGTATTGACTTAGGCACAGCGAATACGCTCGTATTCGTCAAAGGAAAAGGAATTGTAGTAAGGGAACCTTCGGTGGTGGCCCTTCGTACTGATACAAAAACGATCGAAGCAGTTGGCGAGCAAGCCAAAAAAATGATAGGCAGAACGCCGGGCAATATTCGTGCTGTCCGTCCAATGAAGGATGGCGTTATAGCTGATTTCGAAACGACGGCAACGATGATCAAATATTTCATTCGCCAAGCGCAAAAACAGCGCTCTTTATTCCCGCGCCATCCAAACGTGATGGTTTGCGTGCCGTCAGGCATTACAGCGGTCGAAAAACGCGCAGTTGAAGATGCGACTAAGCAAGCGGGAGCTCGCGAGGCTTATACGATTGAAGAGCCGTTCGCAGCAGCCATCGGGGCTGATTTGCCCGTTTGGGAGCCGACAGGCAGCATGGTTGTCGACATTGGCGGCGGAACGACGGAAGTTGCCGTTATTTCATTAGGCGGCATCGTTACGGCAAGGTCTATTCGAGTGGCTGGCGACGAGATGGATGAAGCGGTTATTCAGTACATTAAACGGCAATATAACCTCATGATCGGGGAGAGAACAGCAGAGCAGCTGAAGATGGAAATCGGTTCAGCGCTTCCTTTCGATCGTCCGGAAAAGATTGAAATCCGCGGACGCGATCTTGTTTCGGGCCTGCCTAAGACGCTTGCGATTTCATCCGATGAGATTACGGAAGCATTGGCAGATACGGTTAACGCCATTGTCGATGCGGTTAAAGTGACGCTGGAGAAATGTCCGCCGGAGCTGTCTGCCGATATAATGGACCGGGGAATCGTGCTTACGGGAGGCGGCGCCTTGCTTCGCAATTTGGACAAGCTGCTGCAGCGCGAGACGGGCATGCCGGTTATCGTTGCAGATAATCCGCTTGATTGCGTAGCGATCGGTACGGGCCGTTCACTCGATAACATTCATTTATTCAAAGCTAGATCAGCTTCTCGTTCGAGACGCTAGATAACGTCTAATGGGGAAACGGATATGATATGGGCAGGTGATCGAGCTGTTTAGGCTGATGCGGAATAAGCGTATGTTTACGCTTATGATCGGGTTTATTTTGTGCATAGCGGTCATCGGCTTCTCGCTAAGCGATCGCAAGGAATTGACTTGGCCGGAAAAATTTGTAAAGGATTCGGCAGCATACGTGCAGCAATGGTTTTACAAGCCCGCTGGTTATATAGCGGGCTTCTTTGAGGATATCGGCAATCTGCGTACGATCTATGAAGAAAACGAACAGCTGCGCATTACTGCGGCTGCTTATTCTCGCGATAAGATCAATTATAATTTCGTAGAGAAAGAGAATGAGCGTCTGAAGGAAGAGCTTAAGTTCACGCAGCAGCAGAAGGAAATGTATAATTATAATTATTTGATCGCGCAGGTCATATCCGTCAGCAATGACGCGAACAATCGGACGATGATGATTAATTTGGGTTCGAAAAATGGCATTAAACCGAATATGGCCGTAACGACCGTCGATGGTTTGATCGGACTCGTAAGCTCGGTTACGCCTTTTACAGCTGCTGTAACACCGATCACGGAGCTGGACGAAGCATCGCCAACGTTTAATTCCATAGCGGTAACGATCATGGGACGCGAGAATGACTCATTCGGTATTTTAAGCAGCTACAACAAAGAAACGTCAAGGCTCGTTATGACGAAGATCGCCGAAAACGATAAGATGGAAATACAAGATACAGTTATCACATCAGGTCTAGGCAACGTTTATCCAAGAGGACTCGTAGTCGGAACGGTAGAAACGATGCAGCTTGGCGATTTTGGTCTCACGTATACTGCTTCGGTCAAGCTCGCGGCCAGCTTTGATCATTTGACCGAGGTGTTTGTCGTTCAGGTTCCTGAACTGGAGGAAGCCGGGAAATGAGCATGAACCGAATCCTCCTGCTTATGTTTCTCCTTTTCATTGTGGAGGGAGCCGTGATGCCATGGATCATTCCGGCCGGCTTCGGTCATCGGATCATTCCTCACTTTGTTTTTGTTGTAGTCATTTTCTCCGGACTCTACAGCAGACGACATTTGGCCCTATTGCTTGGAGTAAGCTTTGGGATGCTTCAGGATGTTGTTTATTTTGGCCATTTGCTTGGCATAAATGCTTTCATAATGGGGTTAATGGGTTATTTTACCGGCGTACTGCTGGAGCGCCGTCGTTCAACGATCATGATGGCGATTTCAATTGTCGGTTTTGCCTGCCTGCTGTATGACAGCGTCATTTTTTTCATCTACAGAGTATTTCGGATTACGAATGAAAGCTACGCATGGGCACTGATCGATCATATCCTTCCAAGTTTATTTCTGCAGCTGGCTTTTGCCCTTGCCTGCTATGTACCTGCCAGAAAATGGTTCGAAGAGCAGACAAAAGTGAAATCGGAGAAGTCTGAGGAATAAAATAGCGGTGCATGCAGGAATTTGTTAGACGGAGCAAGAATCCATTAGGTTGGGGAGGGACGAACGTGACCGAGAGGCAGCATATTATTATAAAGGGTGTAAAAGAAGGTCTCGTGTTCCTTCTCGACGATAAGTGTGAATTCGCGACGCTTTTAGATGAACTGCAGTACAAGCTGGAAAAAACGCATCAACAGCTGCTCACAGGTCCTCTCGTTCACATCCAAGTGAAGCTTGGCGCAAGACAAGTGACGGAGGATGACAAGGACCGGATCAAAAATGTGATAAGGTCGCAAGGAAATTTAATGATTCAATCTGTTGAGTCTGATGCGCCAAAGGTCGATTCCCAGCAAGAGAAGCAGTCTAATTTGCAAGTGCTCACGTCTATTGTACGCTCTGGTCAAACCTATGAGCATGATGGGGATTTACTTTTAATCGGCGATTTGAATCCAGGCGGCACTTTATTATGCACAGGCGATATTTACGTGCTGGGAGCTTTACGCGGCACTGCGCATGCGGGAATTGGCGGACGGACCGACGTTATCATTGCGACATCATTCATGCGGCCAACCCAGCTTCGTATAGCAGATGTGATCAGCAGACCGCCAGAGGAATGGATGACCGGCGATGCAGCAATGGAATTCGCCTTCTTAAACGAAGGCCGGATGCAAATTGACAAGCTAGCGCAATTATTCCGCGTACGGCATAATCCTATAATGTTTAAAGGAGTGTAGAGCATGGGGGAAGCGATTGTTGTAACATCAGGTAAAGGCGGCGTCGGCAAGACGACCACCTCTGCAAACCTGGGTACCGCGCTAGCTTTGCTTGGCAAGAAGGTATGTATGGTTGATACAGATATCGGACTTCGCAATCTGGACGTGGTCATGGGATTGGAAAACCGGATCATCTATGATTTGGTAGACGTGGCCGAAGGCCGCTGCCGCTTAAATCAGGCGCTTGTGAAGGACAAGCGTTTTGATGAGCTTTATATGCTTCCCGCTGCACAGACGAAGGATAAGGATTCCGTGACGCCTGAGCAGGTTCGCAATATGATAGTAGAGCTTAAGAAAGAGCATGACTACGTGATTATTGATTGCCCTGCCGGGATCGAGCACGGCTTTCGCAACGCGATAGCGGGTGCTGACCGGGCTATCGTTATAACGACTCCGGAAAATGCGGCCGTGCGCGATGCGGACCGTGTAATCGGATTGCTCGAACAAGAGAAGATTCCAAGCAAACTTATCATCAATCGCATTCGTCAAAATATGATGAAAAGCGGCGAGATGCTCGATATCGATGAAATTTGCCAGGTACTGGCTATTGATCTTGTCGGGATCGTACCCGACGACGAGAAAGTTATTTCTGCCGCAAACAGCGGAGAGCCGACGGTTATGAATCCGGCTTCACGTGCCGCTATCGCCTATCGAAACATCGCACGCCGCATACTAGGAGATATGGTTCCGCTCATGCTGCTGGATGAGAAGGCGGGAGCATTTAAACGTTTCCGTAAGTTCCTTGGAATAGGATGATAACGATTTGCTTAACAAACTAAAAAAGCTGGACTGGGGAATTTTAATTATTTTAGTATTCCTCATGATTATCAGTACGGTTGTTATCCATAGTGCTACTGCAAATTTCCCGAAATATGCCGGGTCCGATACGAGACAGCTCATTTTTTACGGGATGGGGTTCTTTATCGCTATCTGGGCTACTTTATTTGACTACCGGATTATGCTTAAGAGCTGGCATGTCCTTTACGGAATCGGCATTTCCATGCTAATTCTCGTTTATTTTTTTGGAGCGGTAATTAATGGTGCGAGAGGCTGGTTTAAGCTCGGCAGCTTATCCTTTCAGCCTGCGGAAATCGTCAAAATCGTGCTCATTATCGGAATAGCTTATATTATGGGGCGTCGGCAGGGTGACCGGCTGACATTTTCGCAAGATTTGCTGCCGATAGGCGCTTTCGCTTTCTTACCGTTCATGCTCGTTATGATTCAGCCCGATCTTGGAAATGCGATCATCTATCTGGTTATCGTGCTAGGCATGCTGTGGATTGGGAATGTGAAGTACTCGCACGTTATTACGGGATTAGCGGTTGTAATTGCTGGATTAGTTCTATTTGTCTCCCTCTTCAATACCTTCAATCAGGAAATTTTTAATTACCTGAACGATCATGAAATGGGCCACTGGCATAAGCGGATCAATACGTTTATTAATCCCGAGGAAGCAACGGCCAATGATAGGCACCAATCAGAAAATGCGCAAATCGCCATAGGCTCCGGAGGATTAAACGGCGACGGTTATTTGCAAGGGGATATGAAAAACGGCGGCTTCGTTCCTTACCCTTATTCGGACTCGATCTTCGTCGTTATCGGTGAGGAATTCGGTTTCCAGGGTTCAGCTATTTTGCTGCTCCTGTACTTCTTGCTCATTTACCGGATGATCATTATCGCTTTCAAATGTTATGATTTGCGTGCATCATATATCGTTATTGGAATCGTGTCTATGTACGTGTTCCAGGTGTTCCAGAACATTGGGATGATGATCGGGATTATGCCGATAACTGGAATTACACTGCCTTTTATAAGTTATGGCGGAACATCTCTCCTGCTCAATATGCTGTCAATCGGACTTGTATTCAGCATAAAAGCGCATCAAGAGAAATATGAGCTGGCCGATTAAAAATAGGGAAGTCATCCGTTTTAGGATGGCTTCTTTTTTGTTGCAGCAGCTCTTACCCGCATACTTGTCTCACTCCCCACATATCCATGTATAAAGGAAAAGCTGTCGCAGCGGCGACGGAAGCGGGGAGGAAAGAGAGATGCAAATGAAGGATGGCGTAAAGCAGCGCAGACAGCAAAAAATTAAAAACTTGCTGGACCGGAACCAGACGGCAGAACAAACGGAGGACATTTATCCAGAACCGGTTGTTCCGAATAAGCATGAATATTTTTACGTTGACGAGAGGGAAGAGCTTGATCCCGAGATCGTATGGAAAACAAACCCGAACCCATGGGTTAGCTGGAGTGAGGACAAAGGCGTTAGCGAAAATAAAAGCTTCGTCAAAAGACCTGATCTCACGAATAAAAAAGATCCGGGAAACGAACGCAGCAAGCATCCTTTCCGCAAAGAGCTGAAGTGGAAGCTTGCTATCGCGGTATTGTTGTTTGGAGCGGTATGGGCGATGTTTCGCTACGATACGGAATATACGCTTAAAGGACAAGCACTTGTTAAGCAGGCGCTCACCGACGAGATCGATTTTGCCGCGGCAGCCGCATGGTACAAGGAAACGTTCGCAGGCGCTCCCTCCTTCATTCCTATATTTGAGGATAACAGCGAGCCCGCAGTAGGCGCGGACGGCACGGTGAAGCTGCCAATCGTAGCGCCGCTGCAAGGGGGATCGCTTGTGCGAACCTTCGCGGAGCTGCTGAGCGGCATCGAGCTCGCCGGAAAATCCGAAGAGCAGGTCGTCGCTGCCGAGACAGGGCGCGTGCTGCTATTGACGGATCAAAGTGAAAAAGGCTCAACGATCGTCATTCAGCATGCGAACAAGCGTGTAACGATATACGGGATGCTCGGAAAGACGGATGTACAGGTGAATGACTGGGTTGAAGCGGGTGATCCTATCGGGAGCCTGCTGAAGGCGGAGGGCACGCAGCCAAGCCTGCTTTATTTTGCAGTGAAGCAAAATGACCTGTATATCGATCCGGTGGGCGTGATACCGATTGATTAGATGGAAAGGGATTTTATGGTCGGTCCATCCGTTGTTTGTTATCATCATGCTGGGATCGGTCATGACGGGCTATTTTGCGGAGCTGTTTACTTTGTTTTTGCTCGTGCTGGTGCATGAGCTTGGCCATGTTATCGTAGCGCTAGGCTTCGGCTGGACGGTACGGGAAGTGAAGCTGCTGCCGTTTGGCGGAGTCGTAGAGGTTGAGGAGGCCGGCGGGGTGCCCGCAAAGGAGGAAGCGATCGTAGCCATCGCGGGCCCGCTGCAGAACGTATGGATGGGACTAGCTGCTTGGATCTGCGGACAGCTTGGGCTGTGGGACCTTGAATGGGCAGAATATGTATGGAAGGCGAACCTCATGATCGGCTTGTTTAACCTGCTCCCGATCCACCCGCTGGATGGCGGAAAGCTGCTTCAGGCTGCCTTAAGCTATACCGTCAATTACTATAAAATGCTTATATGGTCAGCCCGTATAAGCTTGTTGTTCAGCGTACTTATGATCGTTTGCTCGCTGCTGCCGTTGCTTGTTTATAAGGACGGCGTGCAGCTCAATCTGCTGATCGTTGGCTTATTTCTCATTATGACGAATTGGACTTACTACCGTAATGTTCCCTTTTTATTTTTCCGTTTTCTGATGTACCGGGAGCGTGTAACCTTGCAAGCGCTGACGAGGGGGCATATAGCTAGTCCTATTATCGTTAGCGGCAGGCAGTCGATCATCTCCGTAGCCAGGTTGTTTCGAAGGGAACGATATCATTTAATTTATATGGTGGAGGCGGATAGTAAGGAAGTTAAAGTGCTGCCTGAGCAGAAAATTGTTGAGGGCTGTTTGTCCGAAAGTAATCCCAATCGTGCAGTATCGGAACTTTTCAGTTAAAATAGATGAAAAGCGTACTGGCAGGTGATGTGCGGGAATGAAGCAAATGTTGATGCACGTACATGGAGAAATGCTGCAAACCGCTGTGCTGGACAATGGCCGGCTAGTTGAATTTTATATGGAAAAATCTAAAGCAAGCAGCTTGGTAGGCAATGTCTATAAAGGTCGCGTCGTGAATGTTCTGCCTGGCATGCAGGCGGCATTCGTTGATATTGGACTAGCCAAAAATGCTTTTTTGTACATTGATGAGCTGCTCCACCCGCATTTGGAAAAACAGCCTGAACAGAAGCCGCTTATACAGGAGCTTGTTATACCGGGCCAGGAGCTGATCGTCCAGGTAATGAAGGAGCCGCTCGGCGGTAAAGGAGCCCGGGTAACGACCCACTTCACGCTGCCCGGAAGGTGGCTCGTCTATATGCCGAATGCCGATTATGTCGGCGTTTCTAAGAAAATCAGCACCGACGGCGAACGGGCGCGCTTGCGGTCGATCGGAGAGAAGCTGCGCGAGCGTGAGGAAGGCATTATTTTACGGACGGCGGCTGGTGGCGAGAGCGAGCGTTCCTTGAAAACCGACGTCCATCAGCTAAGAGAGATTTGGCATGGAATTGCTGAGCGGAGCCTGGACGCGCATGCGCCTTCCGAGCTGCACCGGGAGGCAGGGCTTATGCGTCGGGCCGTTCGGGACACCTTAACGATCGACATGGATGAAATATGGATAGATGATGCAACGAGATTTGAGGAAGCGTCAGCGCTGCTTGAGGAAATGACTCCCCTGCTGCGCGGAAGGCTGAAAAGATTTGAGCAGAGACAAGGAATGTCCTTATTTGATACATACCGGGTGACAGAGCAGGTGACAAGGGCGTTCGGACGAAAAATCCCGCTTATATGCGGCGGCCATCTCATTTGGGAAGAGACGGAAGCACTGACGGTCATTGATGTGAATACGGGGAAATTTATTGGAACCTCCGGTCTCGAGGATACGGTTTTTCGTACGAATATGGAAGCGGCGGATGAGATAGCGAGATTGCTTAGAGTAAGAGATGTCGGCGGCATTGTCATTATTGATTTTATCGATATGGAGCAGGATACGCATCGCGAGCAGGTGATGCAGAGTCTCATTGAGAAGGCGCGCAACGATCAAACGAAATGTACGATTCTCGGCTGGACCAAGCTTGGATTGATTGAGCTGACCCGCAAGAAGGCTCGCGAGAACGCTGTCCATCAGCTATCGGAGCGCTGCGAGAGCTGTGGATCGCATCGGAAACGTAACGAGACGCTTAAATAGTTATAATTTTCTTCGGGCAGCAATTGATATAGCTTGCATAGTATGATACAATCTTTGGGTGTGTGTCTCGTACCTCGTGAGGAATGAGATGTACAAGTACCGCTCCGATTGGGTAAATAAGCGTTTACGGTGCAAGCCGTGAGCCACCTGAATTAGGCGAGTCTTCGAAAATAAGGAGGTGCACCAACAATGTTCGCAATCATCGTAACAGGCGGTAAGCAATACAAAGTTCAGGAAGGCGATGTTATTTACATCGAAAAACTGGATTCTGAAGCAGGCGAGAGCGTAACGTTTGATCGTGTTTTGGCGGTTTCTAAAGGTGACGGTCTTGTAACTGGAACTCCGGTTGTTTCCGGCGCTACAGTAACAGGTAAAGTCGAGAAACAAGGTAAAGGCCAAAAAATCATCGTTTACAAATACAAAGCCAAAAAGAACTATCGTCGTAAGCAAGGTCATCGTCAACCGTTCACAAAAGTAACAATCGAGAAAATCCAAGCGTAAGAGGAATTTCGATGATAACTGTTACATTTGTACGGAGAGCCGCTGACAGACGGATCGTATCTTTTGCAGTCGAAGGACATGCAAAGTATGCGAAGCCCGGCAAGGATATCGTTTGTGCGGGCGTATCGGCCATATCGGTTGGTACCGTTAACGCGATCGAAGCTTTAGCAGGAGAGGTGCTTCCCTGCGAGATGAAGAACGGCTGGCTATCGTCGGACATCCCGACGCTTGCAGACGAGGCTTCAGACAGTCGGATGCAGCTGCTGCTGGAATCGATGGCGGTTATGCTTGACACTATCGCAAAATCATACGGCAAGCATGTCGTAATTCATGAACTTCTTAATGCGTAAGCTGTCGAGGAAGGTTTGCTTCACAAGCCTTCAAGCTTACGCTTCCGAAGTAGGTTTGCTTCACAAACCTTTTAGAAGGAGGGAATAACTATGTTGAAACTGAATCTTCAGCTTTTCGCTTCGAAGAAAGGTGTTGGTTCCACGAAGAACGGACGTGACTCGCAGTCGAAGCGCCTTGGCGCTAAACGTGCTGACGGTCAAACCGTATCCGCTGGAAGCATTTTGTTTCGTCAACGCGGAACAAAAATTCACCCAGGTACTAACGTAGGCATCGGGAAAGACGATACGCTTTATGCAAAAGTAGAAGGCGTAGTGAAGTTCGAACGTTGGGGACGCGACCGCAAAAAAGTGAGCGTATATCCAGCTGTTCAAGCTCCGGTAGCTGCAGCAGTAGAAGCTTAATACAACCTTATATATGCACCAAGACCCGGCCTGCATCGCTTGGCCGGTTTTTTTTTATTTCGAGGTTGATGACCGTAGGACGGCCGCATGATATACTGGATAAGCTAGGAAATACGAAGAAAGTAGGTTTAATCGATGGAACGCTTAACAACGGCGAAATATTACGCGGCGGCAACGATTTTATTGCCTAGTGCCGCAGTACTTATTTGGCCCACTAAAGTGTGGTTAACTGCTGTCTTTCTCGTTTGGCTTATAGCTGTAGCAACTTACTGGATACGAACGGAACGGAAAGAGCATGCGGAGCGGACAACGCGGACGATTCAATCCCTGCAAAGTTCAGCTATACGGACTCTCAACCATCACCGCCATGACTGGATGAATGACTTACAAGTCGTATTCGGTTATATTCGGCTCAAAAAGCTGGATAAAGCGGCCGAGTATGTGGAGAAAATAAGTGGACGAATGGCCGTGGAGAGCAGCATTTCTAAGCTTGGCGTTCCCTCTCTGATTAGTTATATTCAATCGTTTCGCACGATAACGAATACGCTGGAGCTGCAAATCGTTGTGAAAGGCGATATTCACTTAAATGAAATAACGGCAGATGCCGATCAAATAGCCGACACGCTCATTCAAACGATTAACGCATATCGGTTTGCGGCGAAGCCTGGCTACGGTAATACTGCTGTTCTTACGCTGGAG
>Ga0310902_10000385_pt1 | contig 12233 bp, 9 predicted proteins | sample C24D3metaG_FD_203748 | JGI IMG/M metagenome (GOLD analysis project Ga0310902, IMG submission 203748) | Lab incubated soil microbial communities from West Virginia University Organic Research Farm, Morgantown, WV, United States - C24D3 | ecosystem: Environmental > Terrestrial > Soil >...
AAATCGCCGCGTCGTAACCTGCGAAGAAGTGCGCCGGCGTGACGTTGTGGTACTGCAGCACGCGGCCGGAGGCGAGCCTGGCGAACGCCGAGGTCATCGGCGAGACCAGCGCGAAATGGAAGATCGTCAGGTCGCCGCGCGTCGCTCCCGGATCCGTCCACGGAATGACATCGCCGCGCAGGTCGTCGTCGATCGTCATCGCGTAGAGGTCCGACTGGTGACCCATCTCACGCAGTAAGCCGCGCACACGCCTGGCCGAGTCGCCAATCGCGTCACCTTTATGCGCCGCCGGGACCCACTGATTGACGATCACTCGGTTCCCGCCTCCCCAGTCCCGGTTCCCGGCTCCGCCGGCAGAGCGTGAAACGCTGCCGGCCGGTGCGCCTTGATTTCGTCGTAAGCCTCGGCCTGTTCGACCTGGTCCCAGAAGTCGAACGCGATGGGCGGATGCTCGCGTCGCGGAGTCCCGAGGACACCGTCGACATGACGCAACAGCGTGCCCGCAAAATCCTTGGCCTCGAGTCGGTCGAGCGCGGCGTATTGCCCCTCGACGATTTGATCCGCGAGCGCCTGATCGTCCACGACCGCGTTGACGAGACCGGCGATGTGCAGCGGATCCTTGTTCGTGTAAAGGAGGCCGGCGCCGTCCATCGTCGACGGCACCGCGGTGGCGGCGTATGCGATCACCGGCACGCCCATGTGAAAGGACTCGACGAGCGGCACGCAGAACCCTTCGTGCTCGCTCGCGCACACGAACACGTCGGCGAGCTCGTAGTAGGCGACCAGCTCTTCGTTCGAGACGTGGCCGACGAGATGCACGTCCCTGGCGCCGATCTTTGCGATGAAGTTGTGGAGCAGCGACAGGTAGCGCTCGAAACCGGAATGCGCGCCGACCAGCAGCAGCCGGGACCGCGGGTTGAAAAACGTCTTATAGGCCTGGAAGCAGCGGATCACGTCCTCGATGCGCTTGTTCGGGATCACGCGGCCAACGAACAGCAGGTTGACCCAGTCGTCGTCGTAGGTCGAGGCGAATGTGAAATCGCCGGGACCGCCCAGATGATCGAAACCGGGCACGACGTCGAGGACGCCGGTGGGCGAGAAGCCGAGCGCCTCGAGCTCCTGGCGGTTGTATTCCGAATCGCCGAGCGCCAGGTCGCAGCGCGTCCGATACAGCGCGAGCTCGCGCCGGCCCCTGAAGCAGAGGCGCACGAGCTCTTTGTTGATGTCGACGAAATACTCCGGCGGGGTGATGTTGTGATAGACGAGCACCATCCGGTCCGGCAACGCGTAGGCCATTCGCGACGCGCGCGAGCCGATCGAAAAATGATGAATCAGGATGTTGTCGGGATGGCTGGCATCGGCCAGGTCGCGATAGTCCTCGGTCAGGTGTTCGAGCCGGGGATCCGCGGTCTGGACGAAGATCTCCGACTCGTATCCGGCATCGCGCAGCACGCGCTGGATGCCCAGCACTTCGTGACCGATGGCGTCGCCGTAGCCAAGGGTCGCGAGTACTTGATGGATGGCGGGAGCCATCGTTAGCTCGCGCCGCCTCCGCTGCCGCCGCCAGGCCGGCGGCCGCGGCGATGCGGACGGCCGCGCCGCTGGTCGCGTCCGCGATCATTCGGACGCTGCTGGCCCCCGGTTTTTGGCGGCCGGCTCTCGGTTCTCGGCTCCCGGCCTTCCGTTCTCGGCTTCGGTTCGTTTCGTGGCGTCTGACTCTGCGGTCGCGCGCCCCTGGAGTCGCGCCAGTCGCGGCGGTCGCGCACGGGCTGCGGCTGCGGGCTCGGTTGCGGACGGGCAACAGTCGGGACCGGCTGAGAGCTGACAGCCGATCGCTGAGAGCTCGCATTCCGCTCCTCGCGATACGGCCCGGACGGCAATCTCTTCACCACATCGTCCGCCGGCGGTTGCGATCGCCGCCGCCGCGCGAACCATCCGGGCGCCGGTTCCATCGTCCGCGGCGGCGGTTCCTTCGACAGCTGCTGAAGCATGTCGACATATTTCTTCTCGAGCACCGGCCATGCGTAGTGGCGATCGAAGAAGGCGCGGCCGTTGCTGCCGAGCGCCGCCTGCAGGCTCGGCGTCGTATCGATCGCGCGCATGGTCTCGGCGAACTCGGCGTAGTTCCCGTAGAACAGGCCCGCGTTGCTGCGGATGCACTGGCCCTGCAGCACGTCGCACTTCGCGTTGGCGAGCACGGGTTTGCCCATCGCCCACGCTTCGAGCGCGACCATCGACAGGCTCTCGAGATACGACGGCATGATGAGCAGCTCGGAGGCCGCCATGGCGTCGTACTTGTCCTGATCCTCGAGGAAGCCGAGGTGATGGATCCGCGGATGATTGGGAATCGGGATGTGCGGCGTGCCGATCAGCACGAGGTGCATGCCGTCGACGAGCGACGCGCTGTAATGCTCGAAGAACTCGAACAGCTCGGCGCAGCCCTTGTTCTCGTCGATGCGGCCGACGTAGATCGCGAAGCGGTCGCGCATGTCGAACTTCTGGCGGAAGCGTCCGCCATTCGAACGCTCCGGGATTTCCGAGCCGATGCCGACGACGACGCCGGGCACCGACTGGTTGTTCGACACGCCGTGGATGAGCGCGCGCTCTTCGAAGGAGTTGTACATGAACGCGCGCACGCCGCGGAAGATCGGCGGGTAAATGCCCAGCCCGAGCGCGCCGTCGCGTTCCGCGGTCGGCACCAGGATCGCCTTCGACGCCACCGCGCGGCAGCCGTGATACGAGTGGTGATAGCGGAAGCTGAAGAAGAAGAAGAAGTCGTAGTCCGCTTCGTGAGCCTTGATGTGCTCGACGAGCGCCGGGCTCGACGGCCCTTCCGATTCCAGCCACGCGAGCTCGTCACCGAGCGAATGTGGTTGTGTGAACACCTTCTCCGACCACTTTGCGAATTCGAGCGGATTGCGCTCGATCGAGACCGGAAAGCGGTGCACCGGGATGCCGTGAATGACTTCCCGGCCGGGCGGAAACTCGTTCTTCCATGAAATGTAATCGCGATGCGCGCAGGTCGTCAGTACCTCGACCTGCACGTGCTTGGCGAGGTGCTCCGCAACATAGCGAGCATGCTGCTCGGCGCCGCCGTTGATGTCGGCGCCGTACCGCTGAACGACGATCGCGACCTTCACTGCTGATCGTCTTCCTCAGGTGCCTTGGGTGCCTGAGGTGCGGGTGCCTGAGGTGCATCCGAAGGTTCTTCGACTGGTTCGGGAACGTCGAATCCGCTCGCGGGCTCGTTCCGCCGAAGCGCGTTCGAATCGTCGGGAGCGGCAGTGCTCATCTCTTCAACGTTTTCGAAATCATCGGTTTCTTCGTCGCCGTCTTCGCCGGCTTCATAGGCCTCGGCGTCCTGCGGCCCCGCGCCCTGCGCACCCTGGGCACCCTGCGCACCCTGTGCACCCAAACCCTGACTTCCTCCCCGTCGGCCGCGCCGGCGACGCCGGCGCTTGCGTCCACTGCCATCGCCCTGGCCTGGCTGCGCTCCCGCGGGCACGAAGCCTTCGACGGATCCGGACTGCGTCTGCTGTGCCGGCGCGTGATCTTCTTCGTCCCTGCGTTCGGGGCTGCGCACCGCCTCGGGCCGGTATTGCACGACGCCTTCGAGCGCGCGGACGCGGCGCTCGCTGAAGTCCAGGCGGCTCGAAATCGACTCGGTCTTCATGCGCAGGTTCTGCACCTCGATGCCCATGCGGGTGGTCTCGAGCACCAGGTTGTGGAGGACCTCGTAATAGAGCGAGTTCCATTCCGCGCGCGAGCGATCGAATTCGATCTTGCGGCGCGCCTCGCGCTTGAGGAGATCGACGTTGAACTGCGCCTGCGTATGCAGCACCTGGCGCAGCGTGTTCGGGTTGAACAGCAATTTGAGCAGCGGGCTGAACAGCTTGCGGAGGAAGCGCAATGCGCCGCGGTGCGTCGCCAGGAAATCGGTCTGCTCCGATGTGTACGGCGGCGTAATCGCCGGCGGTTCGGTGATGGCCGCCGGCCGGCTCTTACGGAACTGATCGAGCAGATCCGATCGCAGGTTGTTCGGATCGAGGAACTTTTCGAGCCGCACGGTCGCCAGCTCGCGGATTTGATCTTCGGTGTAGTCGGCGCCACGCTTCTCGAGAATGCGCTGGCGGATCTGTTTCATGATCTGCTCGACGTCGACCGATTCGGATCGGATGGTGAACTCACTCATCGCGTTACCTCGCGCCGTGTTCAGCTTTGGTGTGCCGCCGGCGGCTGGCAAACTCGGGTGCTTCCTTGATGCAGGTGCCGAGGATGCCCAGTGACTGTTTGAAGGCATGCATGCCGGCGCGCGTCACATTCGCGGACGCCTCGCCGATGTTTGGAAAACCGTTTTCGTCCGGTGTGAGGTGCTCCCAATTCTCGAACAGCCGTCCCCACGGGCTGTCGAGCACCTGCTTGATCTGCTTCTCCGCGTTGAGCGGATACCAGATGCTGTCGTGGTAGATGACGCTGGCGATGTAGGCCCATGGCGCCAGCACCGTCTTGAGCGACCACTCGATCGGCTTCTTGAGCGGCCCCCAGTAGATGTAGTGCTGCATCTGCGATGCGAAGGTCATCTTCTTGAACGGGCCGATGAACTTCCAGTTCTCCTTGGCCGCGTCCAGGTCGCCGACGACCTCGATGTCGCGCGGATCGCCGCAGCCGAGCCCGAGCTCGTGCGCCATCCGGATGTACTTGATCGACATCGGATCGAAGCCCATCAGCTTCGCCGCCACCGCATCAATCGCAACCTGATCGGCGCTGGCGAGCATCACGTTCTTGATGTGCGGCACCATGCAGCGCGGCCCGGGCCCGTCGCCGGCGAAGGTGCCGTCCATCACCGCGAAGACACCGCGGTGGATCTTCTTCTGGATCATCAACAGATCGACGAGCGTCTCGTGGATGACCGGATGCGTCCAGTGCCGCTTCTCGTTGAGCAGGCCGCCAAACGCGTTCTTCATCGCGCCGGTCGTCGTCGTGAACACGTGCGTCTTGACCGTCGGCAGATGCAGGATGTTCTCGCCGATGAAGCGCTTCGGGATCATGAACCCGTCAGGGTAGACGTCGTTCAGGCACAGGAACTTGTCGGCGAGATCGCCGACGGCGTCGCGGATGTTGATCCACGGCTCGTCGCCTTCGTAAAGGTGGATGTTGCGAAGGCCGTGCGCCTGGACGACGGGCAGTTGCTTGTTTTCGGCCTCGCCGAGGTGGGCGTCGATGACGACGGTGCGGTTGTGGCAGGCGTGCATCAGCTCCGGCTTGTAGCCGTCCGTCTTCATCGCCTGGATGACGCCGTCGAGCTGCCATGGCGTGGTCGACGAGCCGGGGAAGAAGAAATGCCAGGAGATGTTGACCTTAAGCGCGGTATCCGCGTCCTTCGCGAGGACGTCTTGATAGCCGGCCAGGTTCATGACGGCGTGCGTGTCCGTGCGGACTGTCGCCGGCGACGTTTTGAGCAGTGCGACCTTAGATCGTGCCAATAACCTCTTACGATCCGAACGGCCGATAGATGATCAAGACTGACGTGATGCCCCACAGCAGCACGCATGCAAGCAACGGCCGATCTTCGAGCAGCATGTCCGATGGACTCCCCCCGCCAGCCTTGCGGTGCACGAGGTAGAGGTACCGGAACAGGCCGTAGATCGGAAACGGCGTTGTCAGCACCATCCACTCGGTGCCGAAGGACGCATGCGTTTCGGGGCTCGCGCAGTAGATGATGTAGGCGACCATCGTGGCCGCTGCCACTACACCGATCATCTGATCGAGCAAATACGGGTCGTACTCCTCCAGGATGCGGCGATGTCCCTTGGCCCCGGCCGCGAGCAGCGTGATTTCATGACGCCGCTTCGCCAGGCCGAGGAACAACGCCCCGAGCATCGTGCAGACCAGCAGCCAATTGCTGATGTGCACGCTAATCACTAGTCCTCCCGCCACTGCCCGCAGCACGAAACCGATGGCGATCGTCATCACGTCCAGGACGACGACGTGCTTCAGCGAGCGGGTATAGACGACGAACAACGCGAGATACGCCGCCGCCACCACGCCGAACGCGGGCCGCAGCGCGAACGACGCGGTCAGCGTAATCGCGCTCAACACCACGGCCGCGATCATGGCAGCGGCCGGCGATAAGTCTCCGGCCGCAATCGGACGCATCCGCTTCACCGGATGCTCCCGATCCTGCTCGCGGTCGGCGACGTCGTTGACGAGATACACGGCGCCCGACAGCGCGCAAAAAATCAAAAAGGCCGCCGCAGCTTTCGCCGTGGCGGCCGGATCGAGCAATTTGACGGCAAAAATCAGTGCCGCAAAAACAATGAGGTTCTTGGTCCACTGATCCGGTCGCAGCGAAACGAACAGGCTCGCCGCCGTTGACCGAGTCGTCACTGACAAAAACGCCTTACTTGTAGCTCTTGACCGCTTCCGCCTCGGAATCGAACGTGTCGAATACGGTCAACAGCTTGGTGATCGAGAGCAAATCCTCGATCCGCTTGGTCAGGTTGAGCAGCTTGAGGCTGCCGCCCTGCCGGCTGACCGTGGTGTACGTCCGCACCACTTCGCCAAGGCCCGCGCTGTCGATGTAGGGAACTGATTCGAGGTTCAACAACAGCTTCTTCTTGCCGGAGGCGAGCAGGCTGTTGATCTTATCCTTAAGCAACTCGTCGCCTTCGCCCAGGGTCATCTTGCCCTTGAGGTCGAGCACGGTCACGTCACTCACGGTGCGTTCGACGATTTCCATTCGCTAGGTCCCCTGCGTCGATAATCGCTTACAAAACCAAAACTTAGGCGCACGGTAATCTATCACAGGCGCCCACCAGTATTTCTCCTCGGCGCGTCCGCGCCGAGGGCTGTGTCCCCCGGCGCCTCCGCGCCGAACGTATTACTCCGTTTCCCGGCGCATCTTCTTGCGATTACGCTTCCGGGCGAGCGCCTGTTTTGCTCGACGCTTGTCACCCGGTTTCAGGTAGAAGGAGTGCTTCTTGATGTCCTTGATGATGTCTTCCTGCTGCACTTTGCGCTTGAAGCGTCGCAACGCGCTTTCGATCGACTCACCTTCCTGCAATTTCACCTCGGCCATCTTGTAGTCACCCCCTTCCTGGTCAGATTTTTGGCGTCTCGAGCACCTGATCGTCAGATCGTACTGACTCTGACTCCAATCGGTGACGGGCCAAGTATGTTAGGCTATCACATCCCTAGTAGCTCGAATGGTGCAAATAAACCATTTAGATTCAATCACTTAGCGTAATAGCATGCACTGAGCGTAATAGGTCATGCGGATCCTCGTCCTGGGCTCCGGCGCGCGCGAGCACGCCCTCGCCTGGAAGCTCTCTCAAGAAGCCGACATCAGTCACGTCATCTGCGCGCCCGGCAACGCCGGGATTGCGCGAGCCGTCGCGACTGCGCCGATCGACGTATTGGACACCGATGCCGTGATTCGGCTCGTCGATCGCGAGCAGATCGATTTGACCATCGTCGGACCGGAGGCCCCGCTCGGAAATGGGCTGGCGGATCGATTCGAAGCCGAGGGCCGGCGCGTATTCGGGCCGACCCGGGGCGCTGCGCAGCTTGAAACGAGCAAGGCGTTCGCGAAGGACTTCATGCAGCGCCACGGCGTTCCGACCGCTCGTTATCGCGTGTGCGCCTCCGCAGCCGATGCCCTGGCGGCGATTCGAGCCGGCGAATTTGGCGATGCACTTGTCGTGAAGGCCGATGGCCTCGCGGCAGGAAAAGGCGTCGTCGTAGCACCCGATCGCGCCACGGCGGAGGCCGCCGTCGAGGCCGCGATGGTGGACAAGAGCTTCGGCGACGCCGGATCGCGCGTCGTGCTCGAGGAATTACTGACGGGACCAGAGGTCTCGTTCTTCGTCGTCGCCAATGGCGAGGACTATGTTCCGCTCCTCTCCGCGCAGGATCACAAGCGCATCTTCGACGACGATCGGGGTCCGAACACGGGGGGCATGGGCGCCTTCTCACCAAGTCCACTGATGAGCGAGGCGCTGCAGTCGCAGATCGAGCAGACGATCGTGCAGCCGGTATTGATGGGCATGGCGGCGGAAGGCAATCCATTCCGCGGATTTCTCTACTGCGGCCTGATGCTCACGCCGGACGGCCCGAAGGTGATCGAATTCAACGTCAGGTTTGGCGACCCGGAGGCCCAGGTAGTCTTGCCGCTTCTTGCGGCCCTTTCGCCTCTTCTGGTCGCCGCGTCGGGAACAGGGAACCGGGAACGGGGAACCGGTCTTCCAAGCCCGCAAGCCCGTAAGCCCGCAAGCCCTCGAGAAGTCGCAGTCGGTGTTGTTCTCGCTGCGAGCGGATATCCAGGCGAGGTACGAACTGGCGACGCCATCCACGGCCTGGACGACATGGCTCGAGATTGTCCTGACGCGCAGCTCTTCTTCGCGGGCGTGAAGCAGAAGGGGAACGAGCTGGTCACCTCAGGCGGCCGGGTGCTGACGGTGATGGCGACGGCGCCGTCGTATGAGATCGCGATCGCGCGCGCCTACGAAGCCGCGAGCAAGATCCATTTCGACGGCATGCAGTACCGCAGGGACATAGGCAGAAAAGCGCTTGTAGTTGGCAGTTGAAAGTGGACGCGTTGACAGTTGAGTGTGGAGCTGAAAGTTGAAGTTCGACAGTTCCAGAACTGCAACTGAAACTTCCAACTAAAAACTCAATTGTGAACTGTCAACTTTCAACTGCCAACTACAAGCGTCCTTATTCCTCCCTGAGTGCAACCAGCGGATCGATAGCGGCGGCGCGCCGCGCCGGCAGCCAGCTGGCGAGCAGGCCGACCCCGATCAGCAACGCCACGATCGTCGCAATCACCTGTGGATCGCCTGGCCTCACCTCGAACAGAAATTGCTGCAGCAGCCGGCCCGAGGCCAGCGATCCCGCAACACCGAGGATCACGCCGGCTGCGAGTGGCAACATCGATTGGCGAACGACCATCGACGCGAGCTGGCGCCTCGTGGCGCCGAGCGCGGCGCGCACGCCGATCTCGCGCCTGCGCTGCGAAACGTAGTAGGCCAACACGCCGTAGACGCCGATCGACGCCAGCAACAAACCGATTGCGGCAAAGCCCGTAAACAGCCGCATCGGCGTTTCCCGCCAATTGAGCGATGAGCCAACGACCTCTTCCATCGATTGCACGCGTGCGATCGGCAGGTCCGGATCGACGCGCCGAATGACTTCGCGCAACGCCGACTGCCACGCGATTGGCTCACCGGCGGTCTTTGCGACCACGGTCATCACCGGCCACGCCGCCTGTGCGTATGGCATGAAGATCTCGCGCCGCGCCTCGGAATCGAGACCGAAGTGACGCACATTCTCGGTTACCCCGACCACCGTGTTCCAGGGATTCTCGCTGCGCGGCCCGCCGAGTTTGAGCCGCCGTCCGACCGGGCTCTCACCCTTCTTCCAGTACGCATCCGCCATCGCCCGATTGATGATGACGACCTGCTCGCCCTTCGTGACGTCGCGGGGATTGAAATCCCGCCCCGCGATCATCGCGATGCCGAGCGTCGTGAAGTATCCAGGACATGTCAGGCGATACGAAGCGGACACGCTTTCGTCCCGCTTCGGCACGTAGCCCTCGACCGTCAGCCCACGGCCTGCATTGGCGCCGCTCAATGGCAAGTGGCTGATTGCGCCAATCGAGCGGATGCCGGGCAGTCCTTCGGCGCCGCTTGAAAGATCAGAGCAGAACGATTCGCGGGTCGGCGGTCCGTAGGTGTCCGCTTGCGGTAGCGAGACCTGCAGCGTCAGCACCTCGTGCGGATCGAGCCCCGGACTGACCTGCAGCAGACCCGACACGCTCTTTACGAGCAGTCCGGCGCCGCAGAGCACGACGATCGCCAGTGCCACTTCGATGGCAACGAGCCCTCGTCGCGCGATGCTGGCGACGCCGGTGGATCCGCGCTCGCCCTCGCGGAGCAGTCCCTGCGGATTGCGATCGCGGAGGCTGGCGAGCGGCGTGAAGCCGAAGAGCGCGGCCGAGACGAGAGCCGCGAGCGCGGCGAACATCAGCACGCGCGCATCGATCGTGATCGGGACTTCGCCTCGGAAGGGCAAGGCACGGAAGCCCGGCGTGAGGATGAGATCGGCCGCGCGAGCTGTGACCCACGCCAGCGCCAGCCCGCCCAGGCCGCCGGCCGCGGCAAGCATCAGGGACTCGACAAACAATTGGCGCGCGAGACGGCTCATGCCCGCTCCGAGCGCGAGCCGCAGCGCAAACTCGCGGCGCCGCGTCAACGCGCGCCCGAGCTGCAGGTTCGCGACGTTGACGCAGGCGATGATCAGCACGAGCGTGACCGCGCCCATCAGCACCGACAGCATCGTCCGCAGCGTGCCGAGGCCCTGGTCCGCCATCATCGTCAGCGTTGACCCTTCGTCGCGGCTCTCCTCGTAGCGTTGCCGCAATGAGCGGCCAACCTGCTCGACGTCGGCGCGCGCCTGCTCGAACCCCACGTCGGGTTTCATGCGCGCGGCGACCCAGAATGAGTGCGACCCGCGCTGTTCGTCCTGGTACTCCTTGGCGAACGGCACCCAGACGCCGTTACGCCGGTACGGGAATTCGAAGCCCTTCGGCATCACGCCGATCACTTCGAATGGTTCGCCGTTCAATCGCAGTGTTGAGCCGATTGCCGAGGCCGCGGCGGCGAAATGATTTCGCCAGACACTATCGCTGATCACGACGACGCGATGGCCGGGTGCCTCTTCGGCCTCCGTGAAAATGCGGCCGAGCGCCGGCGATACACCGAGCGCGGTGAACAGGCTCGTCGTGGCGCGGATGCCTTGCACCTGCTCAGGCTCGTGCGCGGACGCCACGTTGTAGGTGCGGTATTCCCAGATGCCCATCGCAGAAAAGCTGCGCGTGTCCTTCTTCCAGTCTTCGTAGGTGGGGTGCGCCACGATGAATCGAGCGTCGCGGTTGTCGTGCTCCATTTCCCAAACCAGCGTCAGCTGTTCGGGATTCGGATACGGCAGCGAGCCCAAGATCAGGGCGTTGACGATGCTGAAGACCGCCGTGCAGGCGCCGATGCCGATCGCAAGAGTGAGGATGACGATCGCGGAGAAACTGCGGTTGAGACGGACCGCCCGTAGCGCGTGGGTGAGATCGGCGGCGACGCCACCGCTCCAGTCGTGACTTTCTGGACGAGCACGTTGTCGCTTCGTCGCGCGCGCGGAAACCGCCCGCGCCAGCGGACCCATGCGGGCGAGCTCAGCTTCGACGATCGTATCGGCGTCCGCCTGCGTTCTCCCACTGCGTTCAGCGGCGGCATGGAGATCGCTCAAATGCTCGGCGATTTCGTCGATCGCTTCAGCGTGAGCGGACGGAAGGGCCCCCTCGGAAGCCAGCCGTTCCCGCAGCCGATCGCGATAGTCAGGCATGTTCGAGTCCCGCGGCCTTGGTCAGCGCAGCCACGAACGCGGCCCATCGTCCGCGCTGTGTGCCGAGCGTCTTCCGGCCGTCAGCAGTGAGACGGCAATAGCGGCGGCGTCGTTGGCTCGGCTCCGCGACAGGCCTACAGGCTTGCGGTCAACGGGCTTGCGGGGGTCGCCGGCTAGCGAGCCTCTTTCGTAAGCCCGTGGCCCGTCAGCCCGAAGCCCGTAGCCAAGCCCGTAGCCCGTGGGACGGTAAGCCCTACTGAGGGAGTAGCGCCTTCAATGCATCGTCGAGGTGGCCGAGGAAGGTGTTGGTGTTGTGGCCTTCTGACACTTCCAGATAAGTGACCGGGGCCTGATATTCGTCGAGCGTCGTCCTGAGGCGGCGCGCGCCGTCGATCATCGAGTCGTAGACGCCGCCCATCACGAAGAACTTGATCGACACGACGGCCGCGCGCGCGTTGGCCTGGTTCGAGACGACCGTGGCCGTCTGGACCGGCGGCGCGATGGCCGCGCACAACCCGAACACGGACGGTGCCGCGACGGCGAGATCAATCGCGCCGTATGCGGCAAGCGAGCTGCCGAGAATGGCGCGATGGTCCGGGGTAGGAAAGGTGCGGAAGCGCTTGTCGACCGCCGGCACTAGCTCGGTGGCGATGAAGGCGCGCCATTTCGGGTTGCGCGAATACTCTTCCTGCCGATCGGCGGGCTCGGAGAACACGGCGATCACCGGCGGAATCGATTTGTTCGCGATCAGGTGGTCGAGCACTCTGGGCGCGTCCATCTTCTCGACATAATTCGATCCGTCAAGCACGTAGACGACCGGAAAAATGATACGGCGACCACCG
>Ga0310902_10000387_pt1 | contig 12179 bp, 10 predicted proteins | sample C24D3metaG_FD_203748 | JGI IMG/M metagenome (GOLD analysis project Ga0310902, IMG submission 203748) | Lab incubated soil microbial communities from West Virginia University Organic Research Farm, Morgantown, WV, United States - C24D3 | ecosystem: Environmental > Terrestrial > Soil >...
CAATGTGCTTGAGCCGGACGTTTGCTTTTGCCGTCAGCACGACGCCTGCCGAACGGGTCAGGCCCGAGAGCATCTGTGAGGCTTCGGTGAGCACAGCCTCCATCGATTTCGCCGTACGCGCGCCCGCCACCTGGGCTTCGATCGAGCGGCGATCCTGCTCGCTCAGGTCGCCAACCTGCATCAACGCGTCAACAAAGAACCGCAGGCCGATTTCAGTCGGTAATCGGCCAGCAGACGTGTGGGGCGCAAAAATTAGGCCAAGCTGCTCCAGGTCCGACATCACGTTGCGCACTGAGGCTGGTGACAGCGTGATCGGTAGCAACCGCGACAGGTTTCTGGAGCCTACAGGCTCACCGGTTGCCAGATAGCTTTCGACGATCTGACGAAAAATTTCACGCGAGCGCTCATTGAGCGCCGCCAGGCTCACGTGTGTTGCACCGATCGGGATGTCGTGGGACGCCAAAGGCTCACTCCTCGAAAGCCAGCCAACAATTGACCATCGAAGCGGTCTTGTTCAAGCGGGGCGTATGGTTATGGTGAGCGGTCAATGCCAGGGGAGCAAGCCTGATGCGGCCGAGTCGCCGACAAATCGATGAATTGAGGGCTGTTTCGCTCGAACGTGGCGTCGTGAAATACGCCGAGGGCTCGTGTTTCGTAAAGTTCGGCGACACCCATGTCCTGGTTACGGCCAGCCTGGAGGAGCGCTTACCGCCCTGGCTCAAGGGCCAGGGCCGCGGTTGGGTAACCGCCGAATACGGCATGCTCCCGCGCGCCACCTCGGAACGTACACGACGGGAGGCGAGCGCCGGAAAGCAGGGTGGCCGTACCGTTGAGATTCAACGACTCATCGGGCGCTCGCTTCGTTCGGTCGTCGATTTGCAGGCGTTGGGCGAGCGCCAGATCACAATCGATTGCGATGTTATTCAGGCTGATGGTGGCACGCGCACGGCATCGATCACCGGCGCCTGGGTCGCGCTTGCGGACTGTCTCAACTGGATGAAATCGCGCGACATGATCAAATCCGAAGTTCTGCGCGACCATATCGCCGCTGTTTCATGCGGCGTCTGCAAAGGAACCGCAGTGCTTGACCTCGATTATGCCGAGGACTCAGAAGCGGACACCGACGCCAATTTCGTCATGACCGGATCCGGCGACATCGTCGAAATACAAGCCACCGCAGAGAAGATTCCATTCAGCGAAGATCAATTCGCCGCGCTGCTTGCACTTGCTCGAAAGGGCATTGCTAAGCTGGTATCGCTGCAGAAATTGGCTGTGGCCTAAGCGCGCCACCGAGAACGGCCGGGGCTCAAAATGGCTAGACAGCTAACCGGGCCGCTGATCATCGCCACCCACAACCCAGGCAAGCTCAGGGAAATGCGCGAGCTACTTGCGCCTTATGGAGTAGCCACGCAGTCTGCCGGCGAGCTCGGTCTCGCGGAACCGGCGGAGACAGGAATGACATTTGCGGAGAACGCGCGCATCAAGGCGTCTGCTGCCGCGCGTACGAGCGGTAAACCGGCATTTGCTGACGATTCTGGGCTGGTGGTGGACGCACTTGGCGGCGAGCCCGGCATCCATTCCGCACGTTGGGCTGGGCCCGACAAGGATTTTCGCGCAGCGATGAATCGTATCCAGACGCTGTTGATCGAGCGCGGTGCCAAGACTCTGGAACAGCGGCGAGCACATTTCATTGCCGCTCTCTGTCTCGCCTGGCCCGATGGGCATGTCGAGGATTTCGAAGGTCGCGTCGATGGCGTTGCGGTGTGGCCGCCGCGCGGCGACAAGGGCTTCGGCTATGATCCGCTATTCCGCCCCGATGGCTTCGACATCACATTCGGCCAGATGAGCGCCGACGAAAAACATGGACTGCCTCCACAGGGGCGCGGCCTATCTCATCGCGCGCGCGCCTTCATGAAACTCGCGGAAGCGTGCCTTCCGAGGCATTGATCGGTTCCAGATCGTTACAATTTTAATCAACTGTTGTCGGCAAGAATTGTCGAAAGCTGGCTGCCGCAAGCTGCACGGACTATGATGGTGAACATGTCGTTAACGACTCCCTTCGGCGTCTACGTGCACTGGCCTTTCTGCCTGTCAAAGTGCCCGTACTGCGACTTCAACAGCCATGTTCGCCACGGCGGCATAGACGAGGCGCGGTTCCTTCGGGCTTATGAAACCGAAATCGCCAAAGTGTCGGCGCAGATGCCGGACCGGACGGTTTCGACGATATTTTTCGGCGGCGGCACGCCATCGCTGATGCAACCATCATCGGTGCAGACGATCCTGGATTGCATCGCCAGGCACTGGAGCGTCGCTCCGGACGTCGAGGTGACGCTTGAAGCCAATCCGACCAGCGTGGAGGCAACGCGTTTCCGCGGCTTTCGGACAGCCGGTGTCAATCGCGTCTCACTCGGAGTGCAGTCACTCAACGACGCGGCGCTCAAGGAACTCGGCCGGCTGCACAGCGCGCAAGAGGCGCTCGATGCAGTCGCAATCGCCCGTTCGATTTTCGACCGTTATTCCTTCGATCTCATCTATGCGCGGCCCCAGCAAAGCCTTGATGCTTGGGCTACGGAACTCAAGCGGGCGATCGCGGAAGCCGCTGAACATCTGTCGCTCTACCAATTGACGATCGAGCCCGACACGCCGTTCTACGGTTTGCACAAAGCCGGAAAATTGCCTGTGCTCGATGCGGACCTCGCGCGCGATCTTTACGATCTTACGCAAGCAATCTGCGCGGACGCGAGCTTGCCCGCCTACGAAATCTCAAATCATGCGCGACCGGGCGCGGAATGCCGGCACAATCTGGTGTATTGGCGCGGACACGATTATGCCGGTATCGGTCCGGGCGCGCATGGTCGGCTGACGATCGACGGGCGCCGCGTCGCGACGGAGACTGAAAAGCGTCCTGAAGCCTGGCTCATGCGCGTGGAAACGAGTGGCACTGGCGTGACAGTTTCGGAAAAACTCACGGCGGGCGAAACCTCTGACGAATATCTGTTGATGGGCCTGCGGCTTGTCGAAGGCATCGACCTTGAGCGTTACAACGCCCTCTCCGGGCGCACCCTCGACCCCGAACGCATTTCGTTCTTGCGCGAGCAAGGTGCGGTGGAAACGACCGCCGACGGCCGTCTGCGGGTTACACAAAGCGGATTCCCGTTGCTCGACGCGGTGGTCGCGGATCTCGCCGCTTGAAGCTTATGTCCCCGGCGCAAAGGATTTCGGCGCGGGGCTGATCACCTGGCCGCCGGACGGAGTTACGCGCAGGACCGCAAGTCCGCGCTCGTTCGTTCCCTCAGGGCGGAAGCGGAAAACACCATCGACCCCTGCGAACCCGGACGGATTCGTGAGGACCTGCTCGCTAAAGCGTTGCATCCCCTGCGTCTTGACGAGAGCTGCCACCAGCGCGACCGCGTCATAGGCGAGTGTTGCCGTGCGCACCGGGTCCTGTCCGTAGCGGGCGCGGTACCGACCCGAGAAGTTACGGAATCCGGTTTGCTCGGGCGAAGGATACCAACCGCCATCGAGCAATTTCTCCGACGCGATCCGCGTATCGTCGCCCCACAGTCCGGTTCCGAGCAGCTGCACGCGTTTGAGGTCGACACCGTTGGCGGCGAGTGCTTGCGCGATCTGTGGCACCGCATCTGGACTGTCCGGAATGAAGATGCTGTCGATCTGGCTGGCCGCTTGCGCAACGCGGCGCACGGCCTCCGCCGTCCGGTTGGCGTCGTGTGGGTATTTTTCCAGCACCACGACCCGTCCGCCGTGACGGGCTACTTCCTGCTGGAATGCCGCTTCCACTACGGTGCCGTATGCATTGTCGGGCATCAGCGCGGCAAACGACCGTTTGCCACGCGAGGCCGCATACGAGACGATCCGGCGGACGTCAGTCTCGGGCAGGAAACTCAGCAGGTAGACGCCGCGTGCAGCGACGCTCGCATCCGTGGAGAAGGCGATGACCGGTATGTTGCGCGACCGCGCGACCTGGCCAACCGCGCTCACCGACTGGGCAAAGAGCGGGCCTACGATGATCTCCGCCCCTTCTGAGATCGCCTGCTGGGCGGCACCTTGAGCACCCTGCGGCGAGCCACCATCGTCTTTGACGAGAAGCTGGACATTGCTCACCTTGAACTCGGCGAGCGCCATTTCCGCGGCGTTCTTCATCGACTGCGCCGCTAGTCCGGCATTTCCTTGCGCGGTCAGCGGCAGGATCAACGCGATGCGAACCTGGCCATCGGCTGCCTGCGCGGCAGCGGCCGACTCACCGGCAGGCGGCGCCGTACCGCCGCCACCCAACTGGGTGGTGCATGCGGCAACCAATAGGCCTGTCGCGATAACGGACAGGCCCAAGCGCATGTGACGCCACACGCGCGCGATCACCCCCACACGCAACATCCCCAACATGGTCGCTCCCCACGCGACAGTTCTAGATCAGTCGTAACCGGTATCTCCGGAAAAGTTAAGGCCATGAAACAGCGCGCGGATTTGTTCCCGATGACGCGCCGAAGATGCCCGTCTAGAGTGCCAATCATGGCAAGCGACGCCAAAACGAGATCGCGCCGTTACGCGCCTTTCGGCGTTTCGATGGAGGCCGGCAAGGTTCCCCCGGGTCTGTACCTTGTCGCAACACCTATTGGAAATCTGGGCGACGTCACATTGCGGGCGCTCGAAATTCTTGCCGGCGCCGACGTTATCGCCTGCGAAGACACACGCGTGACGCGCAAGCTTACCGAACGCTACGGAATCACGACGCCGCTTACGGCCTATCACGAACACAATGCCGCCGAGGCACGCCCGAAGCTGCTTTCGCGCCTCGGCGAAGGTCAATCAATTGCACTCGTCTCGGATGCCGGCACACCGCTGATCTCCGATCCCGGTTACAAACTGGTGCGTGTCGTTCGCGAGGCCGGTCATCAAGTTACCGCTGTGCCCGGAGCATCGGCCGTGCTAGCCGCATTGACAGTTTCTGGACTACCGACTGACCGTTTTTTCTTCGAGGGATTCCTGCCGCCAAAGCAAGCCGCGCGGCAAAAACGAATAGCCGCCCTCGCCAATATTCAGGCGACGCTCGTGCTGTTCGAAGGCGGATCACGCCTGACTTCGACATTGACCGACCTTGCGACGACACTCGGACCACGCACGGCAGCAATCTGCCGCGAGCTGACCAAATTGCACGAAGAAGTGAGGTACGAGAATCTCGACGTGCTGGCGCGGCTTTACGCGAAAGGCGCGGAAACACGCGGCGAGTTTGTGGTCCTGGTCGCACCTCCGGCCGGCGAACAACGCGCGGACGACATCGATGCACTACTCAAGCGCGCGCTGTTACGTGTGTCGGTCAAGGATGCGGTCGGCGAGGTCGCTGTCGCGACCGGGCGTCCGCGTCGCGAGGTCTATCAACGTGCGCTCGCTCTGACCAAAGACGACGAGAATGGCAGACGGTGAATTGCCGCCACGTTCTGGACGGCGTGAGCCGCGCCCGGAGCGGCAGGCGGCGTTTCACATTGGTATTTCGGCTGAAAGCCGCGCAGCGGCGTTGCTCATCGCGAAAGGATTTCGCATTCTGGCACGGCGGTGGCGGAGTCCTCTCGGCGAGATCGATATCGTCGCGAGACGGCGCCGACTTCTGGTGTTCGCCGAGGTGAAAGCCCGGCCAACTTTCGACGAAGCAGCGGAGTCGGTGAATGTACGACAACGCCGGAGAATTGCCGCCGCAGCCGAGATGTGGCTTGCGGCCAACCCCGACGACTCAATCCGCGACATCCGGTTTGATGCGATTCTGGTGGCTCCGGGAAAGATTCCGCAACATATCCCGGCCGCATTCGACGTGTGACTACGCGCTCAGCCGCTCGAAGAACTGATCGACCTGAGCGCGGATGCGACTCGCAGCACCGCCGAGGTCATCCGCCACGGCCTTGACCGCAGCAGCGCTCGAGCGCGTGTCCTGCGTGGCCGCTCCCATCAGATTGACTTCCTTGGCCGTCTCCACGGTGCGTCTCGCGGCGATCTCGACGCCACGCGCGATTTCCTGCGTAGCAGCACCCTGCTCCGTCACGGCGGCCGCAATCGCGCTGCTGATATTGCCGATCTCGCGGATTGTCTGTTCGATGCCGGTGATCGCGGCAATCGAGCGCTGCGTCGCGCGTTGCATGCCCGCGATCTGGGCGCCGATTTCCTCTGTGGCACGGCTTGTCTGCCCGGAGAGCGCTTTTACCTCGCCGGCAACGACGGCGAAACCGCGACCCGCCTCTCCGGCGCGCGCCGCCTCAATCGTAGCATTGAGTGCAAGCAGGTTCGTCTGCTCTGCAATGTCCGTGATGAGTTTGACGACATCGCCGATACGCGCGGCCGCTTCATCGAGTTCTTTGACAGCGAGGTTCGTCGATTCGACCTCGTTCACGGCTTTGGTCGCGATCGCATTGGACTGTGCAACCTGCCTGTCGATCTCGTTCACCGAGGCGGACAATTCGTCGGCCGCCGAGGCGATGTCCCGCACATTGCTACTGGCTTCCGAGGAGGCTTCTTCGGCGCGCGCCGTCTTGCTCGAGGCGTTGTCCGCGGTGGCCGCCAGCTGCGTCGATGCTGCGAGCATCTCATCGGAGATGCGGCCGAGTTCGGCGAGAGTCGCTTCGACCTCTGCTGAGAAGTGAGAGATCTCGCTCGACATCTTCTCCTGCCGGCGGGTACGGAAATCAGCGTCGTTACGCACTGTACGATTGAGTTCCTCGTTGCTGCGCATGGCATTCTGAAAAATGCTGATTGACTTTGCTAGCGCGCCGATTTCGTCATAACGGTTGCTGAACGGTATCGCGATCGAGCCGTCGCCGGCCGCAACGGCCTGTGTGACGTTCGTTATTTCAGTGATCGGCCTTATTACGCTGCGCGCTATGGTCAGTGCGCCTGCAATTGCAAGGATAACCGCAAAGCAGGCGAGCACACTGAGCAGCATTGCCGTGCGATCGATGCCTTCATCGATCCGGGTATAGATCTGACTCGCCCGGTCGGAATAGTGCTGACTGAGCTTCTCAAGATCCTTACTCAGCTCGGCCCGTACCTGCGTCGGTAGATTCTTTTCAGTCCATTCACGTGCCGCCTGCGGCCCGGATTGCTTGGCGAGTGGCGCCAGTTTGTATAGTGCATCCTGATAGCCGGTAATTCGGACGGCGAAATTGCTGAACGCCAAGGCGTCGTAGTTGCGGACACTGCGCTGCCAATCGCCAATGACTGAGCTGATTTGGTCGGTCACCTTGACCAGCGAATCGGCATATTTCGCGGCCTCTGCGCGGTCCGAAGACATGTAGATTCCACGCGTCTCCATCGTGGTCGCATAAATTAGGCCGTTGATGCGCTCGACGTTCCAGCTGCCCGCATTGGCGGACTCAAACTCTTCCGTCAGCGCTGCATGACGATGGGCATTCGACACTGCGACCATCGACAGCGCCACGGTTGTGGCGGCCATTAGCGCAAAGATCGTATAGAGTCGCGCCGCAATCGAAAGCTTGGGCAGATTCACCAGTCGGCCCCCGGCCATGCAAGACGTCCCGAAGCGGCTATACTGCGGATAATTTGTTAACGCTTTGTTCGCCTATAGGTAGTCATGAGCCTGAAAATCGCCGTTCAAATGGATCCGATCCAACGGATCAACATCAAAGGCGACTCGACATTCGCCTTGCTCCTGGAAGCCCAAAAACGCGGCCACAAGCTGGCTTATTACACGCCTGACCGGCTCGCTTTGCTCAATGGACGGGTTTTCGCCCAGATCGAGTCGCTCAGCGTGCGAGACATCGCGGGCGACCATTTCACCTTGGGTGAGCCGCGGCGCACCGAACTCACGGAATTCGACGTGGTGCTGCTGCGCCAGGACCCCCCATTCGACCTCGCCTATGTCACGACGACCCACGTGCTCGAGCGCATCCATCCCAGGACCCTGGTGATCAATGATCCGGCAAGTGTGCGCAATGCGCCGGAAAAGGTGTTCGTCACCGAGTTTCCGGACCTGATGCCCCCAACACTGGTCTCGCGCGACCTCGCCGAGATCAAAGCGTTCCGCGCGGAACACGGCGACATCGTTATGAAGCCGCTCTACGGCAAAGGTGGCGAAGCCGTATTCCGGATCGCACGCGAGGATCTCAACTTCGGCTCTTTGTTCGACCTGTTCACGGCGACCTTTCGCGAGCAATGGGTCGTGCAGAAGTTTTTGCCGAACATCAAAAATGGTGACAAACGAATCATTCTGGTCGACGGGGAATATGCCGGGGCCGTGAATCGGATACCGGCGGTGGACGATCTGCGCTCCAACATGGTTCGAGGCGGCGTGCCGGCCGCCACCGAACTGACGAAACGCGAGGTTGAGATCTGCAAGCGGATTGGCCCGGCCCTTCGTGATCGCGGGCTGCTTTTTGTCGGCATCGACGTGATCGATGGTTTTCTCACCGAGATCAACGTCACCTCGCCGACTGGAATCCGCGCCATAAAGAATCTCGGCGGTCCTGACGTGGCAGCACTGATCTGGGACAAGATCGAGGTAAAGCGGCGCATAAAACTATGAGCGTCGCGCTCACCATCGCAACAACCGACTACGATCACTTTCGCGATTTTCGTTTTGGGCTGGTTCGCGCCGAAGGCATTGAAGTCAATTGGCTTACGCTCGGGCACCACGAGATTTTTTCACGCTTCACCTTTAACCGCGAATGGGACGTATCCGAGCTTTCGTTCGCCAAATTCTCGGCGCAGGTGACGCGGAATGATTCCGACATCATCGGTTTGCCGGTCTATGCCTCACGTCTGTTTCGTTTTGCTTCGTTCTACGTGAATCGCAAGGCCGGCATTAAAACGGCGAAGGATTTGCACGGCAAGCGCGTCGGCGTTCCCGAATGGGCGCACACGGCTGCCGTCTATATGCGCGGCTGGCTGATGCACGAGGCCGGTGTCGCGCTTTCCGATATCGACTGGATACAAGCCGGCACTAATGAATCCGGCCGCATCGAGAAGGTCGAGTTGTCACTACCGAAGGGCGTGCGGCTTACCAGCATGCCGGAGAAAACTCTCAGTGGCATGATTGCCTCCGGCGAACTCGACTGTGTCATCATCGCGCGTCCACCGAATTCGTTCCGTGAGAAGCATCCAGACGTGGTGCGTCTTTTTCCGGACTATGAATCGGAGGAGCGGCGCTATTACGAGGAGACCCGCGTCTATCCGATCATGCATGTCATCGCGATGCGCAAGACGATACTCGACGGAAGGCCGTGGGTCGCCCGCAATTTGTACAACGCATTTGAAGAATCAAAACGGCGCAGCCTCGAGCGCATTCTTGACCCGGCCGTCTCTCGCTACCCTGTGCCGTGGCTGACGGCCTATACCGTCCGTATGCAGCAGATGTTCGGCGACGACACGTTTCCCTATGGAATAGAACCAAACCGACCTACCTTGGAGTTATTCCTGCGCTACGCGCACGAGCAGGGCATCGCGCATCGTCTCGCGAAGCCGGAGGATATTTTCCCGGCCGGTATCATGGCCTCGGTGAAAGTCTAACTACTTGGTGGCGCGCTTGGCCGCCTCGGCGCGGATGTCAGGCGCCGTCATTGTCGTGAGATCGAACGGCGCTTTGAGATTGCCGGCCTTTACCAGCTCGTTCTGCATCCAGTTCAGCTTGTCGATCGGCAACGTTACCGACGGATCTATGGCATGGCGATTGATCGTGTCGTCAAAAGCGTATGCAGGACGCGGATCGTCCGGTTTGGCGTGAATTGCTGATTGCGTCAGTCTGATCGTCTCGTCACGATGGCTGACAGCAAATTTGAGCGCCTCCATCTGCGCGGCAATAAAGCCGATTGCATCGGCTCGCCTTGCTGCAATTGTCTTGCCGGTCATGCTCAGGCACAGCCGTACGTAATTCGGCAGCACATCGTGGCCATATACCAGCATTTTCATGTCTTTCGGCGCGACCGCCATGAATTCGGCCGCGACGATCCCAGCGTCGGCAACACCGGCCGTGACAGCCTTGTATCGATCGAGGTCGCCACCGAGATTGGCAAAGCGCACTTCGGAGGCAGGCACCTTGTGCTGCTCAAGAATGGCGTTGATGAGGAGGTTCGGCAACGATCCTGGGGCTGCCACCGCAATCGTTTTTCCCTTGAGATCTTCGACCTTGGTGATCGTTGATTTCACCATCAGTCCATGCGGCACGCCCGGCCAGTCGCACCCGATGATCTTGATGTCTGCACCGCGTGCGCCCGCAAGAATTGCAGCACCCGGGCTCGACTCGATGCTGTCGACCTCCCCGGCCAGCAGTGCCTTGTGCGCGAGCGCGCCGTTCTTCATTGGGACGATCTCAAGCTTGAGGCCATGCCTGGATGCAAAGTCGCGCTCGCCGATCATGAGCATGAAGCCGGCATCGCCCTTCGGCTCGATCACCACGTGTTTCCAAGGCTTCAGGTCCGCGGCGGATGCGGATGCCCCGAGCACCGCCATGGCGAAGGCCACGAAACATCGAGCGATCATCGTCAATCCTCCTATTTTTCTTTTGAACCATGATCATCGGCCAAACGGCTGAGATCAATCCGTGTCGCGACCGATCCGAAATTCTTGTTTCAGTATTCTCCTTCCGATACTACTTATACGAGCATCCTAAATTCGAGGTTGCATGATCCGGCGAGTGGCGACCGTTGCATTCGAGGGCATCGACGCGCGCGCCGTCGACGTGCAGGTGCAGGTCGCACCCGGGTTGCCCGCTTTCAATATCGTAGGACTTCCGGATAAGGCCGTGTCTGAAGCCAAGGAGCGCGTCCGCGCTGCATTGATAGCGTCTGGCCTCGCACTGCCCGCGCGCCGTATCACCGTCAATCTTGCTCCCGCGGATCTGCCGAAGGAAGGCAGCCACTATGACCTTCCCATCGCGCTCGGGCTGATGGGGGCAATCGGTGCCATTCCGCATGACGCGCTGAGTGGATTCACGGTGCTGGGCGAGCTTGCATTGGATGGCTCGATCGCTCCCGTCGCGGGCGTGCTACCGGCAGCAATCGGCGCAAACGGGCGCGGTCAAGGCCTGATTTGCCCAGGCGCCTGCGGATCCGAGGCAGCCTGGGCAAGCCCCGAGATCGAAATCATTGCCGCGTATTCGCTGATCCAGCTCGCCAACCATTTCAAGGGCACGCAGGTACTCGCTCGCCCACAGCCGAAAATTCACGAGCGCAAAAATGCGTCGATCGACCTTTCGGATATCAAGGGACAGGAAAGCGCAAAGCGTGCGCTCGAGGTCGCTGCCGCCGACTAGAGAGAAGCGGACATGCAGGCAAAGCGACCCCCAAAAGCTTACAGCTATCTACGCTTTTCTACCCCCGAACAAGCCAAGGGCGACAGCGCCACCCGCCAGACCCTCGCAGCACTGCGGTGGTGCGAGAGGCACGGCATTGAACTCGATACTGAGTTGACGTTTCGCGATGAAGGCATCTCAGCCTTTGAGGGAACTAACGCTGAGAAGGGGCTAGGCGCCTTCCGGCGCGCCGTGGAGAACGGTGACGTACCTAGAGGCTCGTACCTGCTTGTGGAGAGTTTAGATCGTCTCAGCCGCCAGAGCGCACGAAAAGCCTCCCGGCTGATGGAGGAGATTGTCGAACGCGGCATTACGGTTGTGGACCTGTCAGACGGGGAACGGGAATACAGCGCCGACGCACTCGATAAAGACCCTTTGTTGATGGTCATGATGGTGCTGCGCTTCACTCGTGCTCACGAGGAGAGCGCATTGAAGTCCGTGCGCGTGGCAGCAGCACGTGAGCGAGGACGGCGGAAGTTCGCGAGCAGCGAACCACTAACACAACCATACACAAGGCAACTGCCGGGATGGCTGCGCTGGAACGACGACACCAAGAAGATCGAGGCAATTCCCGAACGAGCCGCTGTGGTCAAAAAGATATTCAAGTTAGCAGACAAAGGCGTAGGACAACACAGCATCGCGGGCTGGCTCAACGAGAACGCGGGGGAACCTTGGGGCCGAGGGAAGCGCAAGGGAGCGCGGTGGCACAGGTCTTACGTACGTAAGATACTTACCAATCCTGCGGTGGTCGGCACGTTCACGCCGCACACAGCACAACGCGACCCTGAGACACGCAAGCTGATCTGGACGCAGCCGACTCAATCGGCCATTTACATCTCGCGGAGGCATTTTCCTATCGGGCACTTGCGGACGA
>Ga0310902_10000394_pt1 | contig 12113 bp, 10 predicted proteins | sample C24D3metaG_FD_203748 | JGI IMG/M metagenome (GOLD analysis project Ga0310902, IMG submission 203748) | Lab incubated soil microbial communities from West Virginia University Organic Research Farm, Morgantown, WV, United States - C24D3 | ecosystem: Environmental > Terrestrial > Soil >...
ATCGTCACGAGCGGTTCGGCAATCGCGTTTGGGGAGATTGCAGTCGCGAGAACGGCGCAAAGTACAAGCGGTCTGAAATCCATAGGCAGCCTCCACGGGCAAGCCTGAAGCCTAGCACATTTCACCAGAAGTAACCCGACACGAAAACAAACAAGATGATTATCGCCACGCCCAGGACGATAAATCGATCAGCTTTGTTCTGAAAAAATCGTTGAAAACCGCTTTCGTTCCGGCATCGCCGGGTGAGTCCCTTTTCAGCAATTATGTTGTCGCGCAATTGCAAATCGTGTGCGCAATGCGTCTGGTGACGTGAAAATGGAAGTCTCAGTTTTTCTCGTCGTCGACTGCACATTCGGCCAGCACGAACACGTGGCGCTCCTTGCAGATATCGCAACGCAGTTGCATGGACGCGGCAGGCGGTAGATCCTTCAGTTCTTCGGCCGCAATGAACCGCTGTTGGTCCCTTGCAAGGCTGCAGGAATATCCTGGCCGACGTTGCGCGCGCTGCTGCAGAGCGACGTGCTCGGCCGGATCGCCACCGACGATGAGCTGATCAAGTTCAAGAACGATTACAACAAGCTGTCCAACGTGACGGCGACCAAAGTGCTCGAATTCTGGTCCGAGCAGCAAAAGACGGCACGCTAGGCTTTCCTACGAGCTATTTTTCCGCGATTCCTCATATTGAGGTCTGCAAACCTCGCCAGACCCTGAGTAGTATGCAGGTTCGTCGAGGCATTCCATGCGGCTGTTTGGGCGCGTACTCGAACCTGTTGAACGGCTCTCCGAAATACTTTTCGGCTTGATAATGGCATTGACGGTCACGAGCGCCGTCAGTGTCGCGACTGCGGATGATATGCAGATCCGCACCATGCTGATTGCCGCGCTTGGTTGCAATCTGGCGTGGGGGATCATCGACGCCGGAATGTATTTGATGGCCCGCCTTGGTGAGCGCGGACACAATGCCCTGGTGGGGCGAGCAGTACGCAAGGCGCCCACCCGCGAACAGGCGCATCGCATCATCGAAGACGAGCTGCCGCCGGTGTTTGCGTCGATTTTCCGGCCTGCACAATTGGAAGAAATACGCGAGCGAATTTCGCAGATGCCGTCTTCCCGCGCACATCCGGGCCTGACGGGTCGCGACTGGCAGGGCGCGATCGGTGTGTTTGCCCTCGTCGTCGCGGCCACGTTTCCGGTCGTCGTTCCGTTCGCCGTCATTGACGACGTCAGGGTGGCTTTACGCATCTCCAATGTGCTTGCCGTTGCGTCTTTATTTCTGTGCGGATTTCTGTTTGGACAGCATGCCGGGCTTCCGCCATGGCTCACGGGCCTGGTGATGGTGGTGGTCGGCGTGGCGTTGGTGGCTATTGCGATCGCCCTTGGAGGATGACTCCGGCCCTATCGAATAACGTCCGCTTTGCGTGTACAGCGGAGCAGTCATTCGTCGCTGACATGTCCGCCAATAGTTCAAAGCGAATATGAGCCTGTTTCCTTGGTGCTGTACCAGGTTCAAGTGTCTCAAGCGCTCCTGAAGAATAAATCAAGGTTTCCTAGAGGCTGCGATGGTTGCAGCAAGCTTGGCGCTGACTTACTTCGCGTGAGTGGCAAAGCGCTCAGGAGTGCATCTTGGAATCGAATAGACAATATCAAGCGATCGGTACCTCTCCAGTCTGGCAGATCATGATTCTTGCGATCGCGCCGGCAATCGGAATTGGCATTTGTCGCTTTGCCTATTCGCTCGTCTTGCCGGACATGCGTGACAGCCTCGGCTGGTCGTATTCGGTCGCCGGCATCATGAACACGATCAACGCTGCCGGTTATCTGGCGGGTGCGCTCGGCGCGAACGCAGCGATCCGACGATTTGGCATGCTCCACACCATTCGCGTCAGCACGATTGTCTCCGTACTTACGCTTGCCATGTCCGCGCTCACGGGCGACTGGGTCGTGTTCGGTTTCGCACGCTTGTTGTCTGGCGTGAGCGGGGCATTCGCCATGGTGGCGGGTAGTGCCGTCGCGACGAGCATTGCACAGGGCCAACGCCAGCATCAGGCGTTCTATGTGAGCCTGTTTTACCTTGGCCCAGCCGCTGGAATTCTGATTTCGGGATTCGTTGCACCATTCCTTTTGGAATGGCACGGGGCCGGATCATGGTGGATCACCTGGGGCGTGCTCGCGGCAATTTCAGCCTCGCTGACAGTCCTATTGCTGACGATGCGTGTCGATCACTCACCCGCACCGGCTGGTGCATCAAAAACGCAGGTCAAAGCTGCGCCAGTGCTTTTCTATCTGATCGGCTACTTCCTGTTTGGTACCGGCTATATCGCCTACATGACCTTCATGATCGCCTATGTGCGCAACGTCGGCGGTGGAGCGTTGGCACAAAGTGCTTTCTGGACTTGCATCGGCGTTGGCGCACTTGCTCATCCCTGGACCTGGTCGGGCTTGATGGCGAAAAGCCGTGGGGGAGGTGCCACTGCGCTGTTAACAGGAATTAGCGCCGTCGGAGCCGCGCTGCCGCTCTTCGGCACATCGCCGATATTGTTCGGCGTCTCCGCGTTGATCTTCGGCAACGCGTTCTTCGCCGTCGTGTCGTCGACCACCGCGTTTATACGCGTGAACTATTCGCGGGAAGCATGGTCGAGGGCCATTGCCATGATGACAGTCGCGTTCGGCATGGGGCAGATGGTTGGCCCAATAGCGATCGGCATCATCACCGACAAAATGGGCAGCTTGTCCTATGCCCTGAATGTTTCAGCCGCGATTCTGGCCCTGGGTGCGGTCGCTTGCCTGTGTCAGCGCCCGATCGACCAACACGCTCCGCGGGCGCGAGTTCAAACGATCTGAGTGTCTAGCTCAGGCCCGCCCGGCACAACGCTTCAATGTAGTGCGCGCGTTGGGCTTCGTTGACAGGCATCTGCTGTGCCATCCAGGCCAGGGAAATGTCGGGCTGCACGCGGCGAACCTCCTGGATCATGGCCTTGGCGAGATCGTCGTCACCCGTCATCGCTGCGGCCGCAGCGAGCAGGCGATAGGCGCTGACGAAATCAGGACGCTGGCGGATCGCCTCACGCGCGAGGCATCGCCTCATCATAGTTGCGCCCGACAAACTCCGCATAAGCGGCGACGCCGTTGTAGATGGCGGAGAATGGATCACGCGGGCTCAGATGCAGCGCATGGCGAGCGGCGTCGGCGCCTTCCTGCCACCGCCCAACGTATGACAGACCCAGTCCGTAATAGCCTTGCGCGAGTGCGAAGTTCGGATTGAGGCGCAAAGCCAATTCGAACTCCGCAAGCGAATCCTCGAAGCGGCGCATGTACACGTGAGCGGTGGCGAGCCCGAGATGCGCCCAAGGGTCTTCGCTGTCGGCCTGAACCGCCGCCAATCCCGTGCGTTTGGCGATCGAAACAGCGGTTGGCACATCTTCCCAACCCATATGCGCGCCGAAGGTGTGACTGACGGCGAGGACGGCAAGCGCCTGGGCGTAGTTGGCATCAATGGCGATTGCCTGCTCGAGCAACGCTTGAGCCTGAAGATTGTCTTCGCGGGTCACGCTCCAGTAATGCGATAGCGCCCGCATGACCAGACCCCAGGCATCGAGGTTCTCAGGAGGTTTACGCCGCGCGCGAAAGTTCTCTGCGGCATAGATCTGCGGCTCAATAGCCGCAACGACGGCTTCAGTGATCTCATCCTGCACGTCGAATACGCCAGCCAGCTGGCGATCGTAGCGCTCCGACCAGAGCTGATTGCCGATCGCGGTGTCATTGAGCTGTGCCGTAATGCGCACGCGATCGCCGCTCTTGCGGACGCTGCCCTCGATCAGATAGTCGACCCCGAGCTCCGCGCCGATCTTTTTCGTATTGACCGGCTGGCCCTTGTAGATGAAAGAAGAATTGCGAGCGATCACGAAGAACCAGCGGACTTTGGATAGCGCCGTTATGATGTCCTCGCTGATGCCGTCCGCAAAATAATCCTGGTTCGGTTCGCCGCTCACATTGAGGAAGGGGAGAACGGCGACAGAGGGTCGGTCCGATCGCATCGAGGAAGTGCGTTGCGCGGCGACAGGAGCAGTTTCGCTCTGAACCGGCGCGATGGACACGTCGCCGACGAAACGCACGCCGCGACGAGGTATGGTGCGGATCAGCTTTTGCTCGTCCCCATTGTCGCCGATCGCGCGACGCGCGGCATTGATCCGACTCGACAGGGTCGAGTCGGACACGTTGCGGCCAGCCCAGACCGAAGCAATAAGATCATCTTTGCTGACAACGCGGTCGCGATTTTCCACGAGATACTTGAGCAGGTCGAATACTTGCGGCTCGACTGCAACAGGAGTGGACCCGCGGTGCAGCTCCCTTCGGTCTGTATCAAGCTTATGGTTGCCAAAGAAAAATTGCACTTTGACGCCCCGCGCGCACATCGTTGAATGATTTGACAGACGTCGTTCAAGCACAAAACACGGGTCTATCAAAGCCGCGGACATCCTCGTTCAAATTGTCAGATGTAGCCGCTACGATGCGAAGGAGTCTCAGCGACCACATGACGCGGTGTTGGCTTTGAGGCAATGCAGGCATTCCGCAACCGCACCAGTCAGGTACTTCCGGTTGCGTGCAGAGAAAGTCTTTAAGTCGTCGGTGAATTTCTTTTCCAAAAGTCGCGTTTTGCGTTAGACCAAAAAGGTTGTCGGGTGGGGTTTTCAGCGGCGATGTCAAACAGAACTGTGCGGAAGAAAAGCAAGGCATCGAAAAGCCGAAGACGAACTGCTGTGCGTCGCCAAGAGCGCAAGCCCTTCATTGGGTCAGAAAATGAGCTGCGGACGAACAAGGCATGGTGGCAAGCCGTAGTTGCAAATCCTTTCATGGGCGTCACGGTTCTCGGCAAAACGCAACATTTCACGGCGGCAAATTCGACTTTCCAGTCGATGGTCGGATACACCGAAGATGAACTCAAGAAGCTGACGCCGCTTGATATCACTCCGGCCGGTGATCGCGAGGCCAACAGGGTCGTGCTGAAAGAGTTGCAACGCGGCAAGCGCCAGCATTACGAGTTGACGAAACGGCTGCAACGCAAAGACGGCGAGGTGATCTGGGTTCAGCTTTATGTCTTTGGAATTCCCGATCAGGGTGCCGTCGGCATGACGGTGAACATCACGGAGAAAATGCGTGCCGAAAACGCCCTGCAGGTCGCGCGGGCGGAGCTTGCGCGCTCGGCACACGTGAGCCGGATGGGCGCGATGACCGCGTCGATCGCGCATGAGATCAATCAGCCTCTGGCGGCTATCGTGGCGAATGCCAGTGCCGGATTGCGCTGGATGGACCGGACTCCTCCGCATTTGAACGAGATCCGGGAAAGCTTTGAGCAGATCGGGCAGGAGGGCCGACGCGCCGCCGAAGTCATCGACAGCATACGTTCGATGTTCAAGTCGAAGGAGCTGGCGCACGTTTCTGTCGACCTTAATCAACTCATTCGCGAAGTGCTGGCGCTGCTTGAAGGGCCCATCCAGAAACACGGAATTGCCATGCACACCGAATTGGATGATGCGCTCGTTTCGGTGACGGGCAACCGGGTCCAGCTGCAGCAGGTCCTGTTTAATCTTTTGACGAATGCGATCGAGGCGATGGAGTCCGTTGCCAATCGCAGCATGCTGGTCAGGTCCGAATTCGGAAATGGTGAAGTCAAGGTCACCGTCGAAGATTCCGGCAGCGGCATCGACCCGAAGGACATCGACAAGATCTTCAGTTCATTCTTCACGACCAAAGTCGAGGGCATGGGCATGGGTCTGTCGATCTGTCGGTCGATCGTCGAGTCGCACGGTGGCCGCCTCTCGGCTTTGCGCGGCCACGCGCAAGGCGCGGCGTTTCAGTTCACATTGCCGATCGGGCTGTCCGACACGGACGCCAACTGACTCATCGGCGATCGCAAACTCAAGTGCCGCTCGGTCTGGTTGTGGCGACAACCTGGCCGCGCGTACCGATGAATTGATTGCGCAGGGGACGCAATTGTTCCGGGTAAATTGCGCATAAAAAGTTCTGCAGGGACTCGATTAGACGTCGACGGCGGGAGCAACCGCCGAAGCATTAATCCAAATTTCATACCCGCACGACTATGGTTAACGCAGTCGTCACCATTTCCCGGTCTCAGCAGCGGTTTGCCCAATGTGCGGAATTGCAGTCGCGATTGGCTGGCCTGATGCGGACTCGACTGTCAAAAAGCTTCTTCAAGGCATTTTGCACCGGGGTGATGTCACCGATCCCGTCGTATCGTTTCGCAAAGATACGGCCATGGGAACGCGTCGCCTGCGCATCGTTGATGCGGAGCACGCGACGCAACCGCAGCTTTTGACAGGCGCATTGCGGTTGCCTTCAACGGGGAAATTTACAACCGCGGCCCGATCGCCTCAGCATCCTGGTCGGGATCAACCGAAATCTGGCTTCCGGTCTGTTGAATTCGAGCCGCTGATCTCACTCCGCGGCCAATCCGTTCGCGACCCGCGCGAACGGCATGCCATGGCGCCAAAGCGAGCTTTTGCCTAGGATCGGCCCTCGTCGTGAACGCGCGGGGGCGAAATGCAGCGACGCCGTGGCAGGGCAAAGGCTAAGAAAGTTGGGCGCCGCCCAAAGGCCCGGACCAACCCACGGACCAAGGCTGGCAAAGCACCCGCGCGCGCTTCCTTAGCAAAAGTTGCCGAGCGGTTGCGCCAGCGCACCCGCGAGCTCGACGAAGCGCTCCAGCAACAGACCGCCACAAGCGAAGTCCTGAGCATCATCCGCCGGTCACCGGCCGATGCACAGCCGGTGTTTGAGGCGATCGTGCAGAGTGCCACGCGCCTGTGCGACGGGGTTTTCAGCGTTTTCTATCTTTACGACGGTGATCGCATGCGCATCGCCGCTTTGAAGAATTTCACGCCCGAGGCAACCAGCCAGATTTACGGAAACCAGGAGCTGCAGAAACCAAATCGCTCCTTCGTTGGAGGTCGCGCCATTCTGGATCGCGCGGTTGCCCTCATTCCTGACGTGCTTGAAGACCCCGAATATTCGCGCAAATTTGCGCTTGCCGGAGGATGGCGGGCCGTGCTCGCCGTGCCGTTGCTTCGCGATGGAAAATCCATCGGGGCGCTAACGGTCGGAAAGGCCGAACCTAACTCTTTTTCCGAGCGCCAGATTCAGCTCTTGAAAACATTCGCCGATCAGGCGGTCATCGCGATCGAGAACGTGCGCCTGTTCGGTGAGCTGCGTGAATCGCTGCAGCAGCAGACCGCCACCGCGGATGTGCTCAAGGTCATCAGTCGCACGACCTTCGATCTGCGGGCCGTTCTGCAGACTCTTGTCGAATCCGCGGCTCGCCTCAGCGAGGCCGACAAGACGCAGATCCTGCGCCCAAGCGACAGCGAGCACGGCTTTTATCCCGCCGCGAGCTATGGATATTCGCAAGAATACAATGACTATTTGAGCAGGCTTACTTTTCCGCCGAGCCGCGAGGGAGTTGTCGGGCGCGTGCAGCTGGAGCGTAAGCCTGTGCAGATTGTCGACGTTCTCGCCGATCCCGACTACGCATTGTACGAGACCCAGAGACTTGGCGGTTTTCGTACGCACCTTGGCGTACCGCTGCTTCGAGAGGGAGATCCCATCGGAGTGCTTGTCGTAAGCCGCGTTACGGTCAAGCCGTTTACCGACAAGCAAATAGAACTCCTGACGACTTTCGCCGATCAGGCCGTCATCGCTATCGAGAACGTGCGCCTGTTTGACAGCGTGCAAACGCGAACGCGCGAGTTGGCCGGATCCTTGGAGGACCTGCGCACCACGCAGGATCGTCTTGTCCAGACGCAAAAGATCGCGTCGCTTGGCCAGCTGACCGCCGGGATCGCACACGAGATGAAAAACCCGCTTAATTTCGTCAATAATTTCTCGACGCTTTCCGCCGAGCTCGTCGACGAGCTGAATGACACTTTGAAGGGCCTGCCGTTTTCCAATGATGCGCGCGCGCAGGTCAACGAACTGACCGGAACTTTACGCGACAACCTCGAGAAGGTCGTCCATCACGGTCGACGCGCTGATGGGATCGTGAAGAACATGCTGCTGCACTCGCGTGAAGCGTCCAGCGAGCACCGGCGCGTCGACATCAACGCTATTGTCGAAGAAAGTCTCAAACTCGCCTGGCACGGCGCACGTGCCGAGAAGCAGGGCTTTGAAATCGCCATCGAGCGGTCGCTCGATCCGACCGCGGGCGAAGTCGACATCTTCCCGCAGGATGTGACCCGCGCTCTTCTGAACGTGATCGCGAATGGTTTCTACGCGACGACGAAACGCAAGATAGAGGCCGATAGCGGGAGCTATGAGCCTACCCTTGCGGCCTTCACAAAAAGCCTGGGTGATCGCGTGGAAATCAGGATCCGCGACAATGGCACTGGTATGCCCCCCGATGTGAAAGAGAAAATGTTCGATCCATTTTTCACGACGAAACCGGCCGGAGAGGGGACGGGCCTCGGTCTCTCCATCAGCCACGACATCATCGTCAAGCAGCACGCCGGATCTATTGAAGTCGAGACACGGCCCGGCGAATTCACCGAGATCAGGGTCATCCTGCCGCGTTCAGCGGTGTTTGTCTGAAGTTACGACCTCGAAGTGCCTACAAAACAAGCACGAACAGATTAGCCCTCAGTCCAACTCGATCTATGTGTCCGCATATTGAAATATTCGGACGCTAAATACCTTCGCGCTGTTCCTTCGAGGGAGACGAGCACATGAGTTTTGTGAAAACCAAAGATGGGGTGGAAATTTTTTACAAGGATTGGGGCAAAGGTCAGCCCATCGTGTTCAGCCATGGTTGGCCCTTGTCGGCCGATGACTGGGACACGCAGATGCTGTTTTTTCTAAATCATGGCTTTCGCGTCATCGCTCACGACCGCCGCGGGCACGGCCGATCCAGTCAGGTCAGCGACGGCCACGACATGGATCACTATGCCGATGACTTGGCCGCAGTCACGGCACATCTCGATCTGAAGAATGCTGTGCACGTTGGCCATTCCACCGGCGGCGGCGAGGTCGTCCATTACGTGGCACGGCACGAAAACCGGGTGGCGAAGGCGGCCATACTTTCCGCCGTACCGCCTCTGATGGTGAAAACGGCCGCCAATCCCGGCGGACTTCCCAAATCGGTGTTCGATGATCTGCAAGCGCAGCTCGCGGCCAATCGCTCGAATTTCTATCGCGATCTGGCGTCCGGGCCGTTCTACGGATTCAACCGCCCGGGCGCGAAGCCTTCGGAGGCGATCATTCAGAACTGGTGGCGGCAAGGCATGATGGGCGGCGCAAAAGCGCACTACGATGGCATTGTCGCTTTCTCGCAGACCGATTTCACCGAGGACCTGAAGAAGATCACGGTGCCTGTACTGGTGATGCACGGCGACGACGATCAAATCGTCCCGTATGCCGACGCCGCCCCATTGTCGGCAAAGCTTTTGAAGAAGGGAACGCTCAAAACCTATAAGGGCTTTCCGCACGGCATGCCGACCACGCATGCGGACACGATCAACGCCGACTTGCTAGCTTTCATCAAGTCCTGACATCGCGAACCCGGATGTCCGCTCACCCGGCGGACATCCATCCTTCCGATTGCAAACCGCAGCTAATGCGGCATCTGCGCGATTGCCCCATCGCTCTGCACGCATTGAATGCAGATCTTGGGTGGGGCTATGGGCGAATCTATCGCCACCCAGATGACTTCGTGGCAACCAACGCATTGCCGTTGATGTGATGCGACTTTCGGCGTCGGCATGTCGGCGACTCGATAACAGACAACCGACAGTTGTCGATTGACGGCGTAATACACTGCGCGTCCCCAAGCAGATCAGCGGTAGTCATGCTCGCACGGGTTATTTTTACTGTCACTTTTTTTCAAAGTAGGGGCCTTTGCGGACGGATGCATCTGACTGCAATTTTTTGTTTCGTTTTCCAAATCGAAGAAACTAAGCAAAGAGGGGAAAAAAGTTTGTCTTTTTCCACGCGTGGCATTGCGGGTGCAATCTCGGCCATCTACGCAAACGAAGACGACATCGGTCGCAATTATCCCCCAGTCTTCGCGGAGCTGGAAGGCATCGAGGACTGGGAGGTGACGGTGGCGAGCTGCGTGACTTCTGCCAGTTCGCTCTCCAACGCTGCAATTCGGCGGCGGAGTTGATCGTCATTAATCTGCATGAGGGCACTTGCCGCCTTGTCGGCGAGTTCCGCCAGCATTGAACGTTCTTCATGGCTCAACGCATTGCCGGTCACATGCGGTCCATAAAGTGCAAGGCCCAGGCAGCGCAACCGGTCCCCCACCGGAACTGCCAGGATGGGTCGCGTCAGACCATCGGGAAAATTATTCCGCGTGGCTGCGGCGGCGTCGACGTCATAGGGCCGATGAGCCAGTGCCGGTTTGAGCAACGGATCGTTTGGATCGAGTATCCGGGCCGCACCATCCCATGTGTCATCTGCTGCGGTGCGTCGGAAGACATGGTCCTGCTCGCGAAAGACGCTTGCGGAAGCAAGTCTGAGCGCGTTGTGCACTCCCTGGACGAGCTGCGATTCGATCTCATTATAGCTTTTTGATTTCAAGACAGCTTCGCCAAGGCGGTCGCCGGCTCTCACGACCGAACGATTGAAAAGCCAATCAAGGTAGTGGACGGCGTTGTCGTGAACTTTTGAAACGAGAAAGAGAATGAGGGCTGCAATTCCGACCCAAGCCCATGCCGGCAACGTCACTTTCTCGCTGATCCCTTCGCGAACGTGGTCAATGCCCTCGTGCAGGAAAAGTATGGGCAAACTGAGAAGCAGGCCAAGAATGGTCACGCGGCGAAGTGGAATGCTGACTTTTACGACATACGGTTTGCGCAGAGCCTCGCTGACGAGCAGGCACAGGACGCCGTTCACGAGATAAAGCAGGCCCCACAATTGTTCAGGCGGCGAATAGCCAGGCCATAGAAAATCGAGAAGGGTCGTCGTTGTTCCTGCGTCGGCGAAGACGAGCGCCGGCAATCCAATGACACAGCCCCAGATGACCCAACGCAGGCGCTGGTAGTCCTTCAACGGCAGCTCACGCCGCCGCGCAAGCAGAATCAAAAAGCCGCATACGGCGACGACGAGCCCGCTAGCTACGCCTATTCGCGTCAGGATCTCCGTCGGATAGCCCAGGAGGTTCGCGTAGCTCAACGCAAGCAGAAGCGCGAGCAAAACCGCGACGAAGGGCAAACTCCTTTCGATCGTTCGCCATCGGGATGTCGTTTCATCAGTCGGCGCCCTGAGCGCGAACCATATGAAGCCGGCCAAACCAACGCCCTGCGCGACTGAGCCCGCCAAACCCTGTGCGAGCAACGCGACCGGCGAGTAGAGCTGCAGGAGCGCATAATATTGCGCGGACTGGCCCGGATTGAACCAGATGACGTAGAGAAAGAATCCCCACGTCATGATTCCCGGCTTTGTCCAGACCAGCCAGGCGGCGGCCAGAATAACGAGTATCGCCGCGAGTTGATCGAGCACGAGGACGATGAGCACCCATCCGTTATACGGCCGCTGTTTTGCAACAATATCGACTTTTCGTGCCGGTCGATCGGTAGTGGCAGCCATCACGAGTTCAGCGTGCCGCTGATTGGCAACGAGGCGAAACCCTCCCAGGGCGGCCATCGCACTCGCGCACCGCAAAGTGTTGAGGGGAATGCAAGGCATCTGCGCGAGATCGAGCCGGTCGCCCACACGCAGGCCTGCTTGAAAAGCGGGGGAGTCCGTCTCGTGGAGAAACGGCCCCTGTACATCGGTAATGATGCCATCGTTGTTGGCGTAAAAGCCGAACGAACCCAGTGGCTGATACAATCGATAGAAATCGGGAATGATCATCGCCAGCGCCCAGAACGTGAGCACTACAAGCAGACCGCGACCTGCGATGGGCCGATAACTGCGCATCCCGTCATCATTTTCCACGATCTGGTGAAGGAAGCCAACGGGCTTGGCCGCTTGCGGGCGGACCTGGCAATTGCCGACCATCATCGCGATGTACTTTGCGCCAGCCGGAAGCCGAACAGGACTACGATCACGCCGGCTAACTGCAAAGCGGTCGGTGTCTCGCCGAGCGCCAACCATCCAACCAGCAG
>Ga0310902_10000396_pt1 | contig 12053 bp, 8 predicted proteins | sample C24D3metaG_FD_203748 | JGI IMG/M metagenome (GOLD analysis project Ga0310902, IMG submission 203748) | Lab incubated soil microbial communities from West Virginia University Organic Research Farm, Morgantown, WV, United States - C24D3 | ecosystem: Environmental > Terrestrial > Soil >...
CTTATGTACAAGGATCTTTCAATTGCCGTGCAATTGGCCGACCGGCTTCAAGTTCCACTTTTCGCCGGCCGCGCGGTTTTCGAGATTTATCGGGCAGCAGCAGCGATCGGTCTTGCCGGTAAAGACAATACCCGCATTGTCGATCTGATTTCGTCTTTCGAGGATCCTGCGGCCTCAAACGGTAATCCGGCTTCGCTTCTGGAGAATGTTGCGGAATTTAACAACAGCGTTGTCGCCGGCGAGGCTCTCCGGCTCGGATACAAGGCTGGAATCGATTTTGACACTGCAATTGAAGTTATCTCGGCAGGCAGCGGAGCGAGCCATGCTTTGACTGGCCGGGTCGCGCGGCATCTGCATGGTGAGCCGTCTCTCGCTGCGGCAACTTTGTCCGAAGCCCTGACGCAATACAACACAGTTATCTCTATTGGCCTTGCGAACGCGATTCCGATGTCCGTGACAGGCCAGGCTGCGGCTGTGTTCGCAGCGGCAGCGCGCCGGTTCGGCGACGGCGCTGGTTTCGAGTGCGTGCTGGATGTTTGGCAAAGCGATGGGGAAGCGAAGTGAAGATTCGCAAAATCATTTCAGTGATCGATGAGAGCCACAGCGAGGCAGGCAGGAACGCCAGCCCGCCGCTACGCAAGGTTGCCGTCGCTGCCGTGTGCCGTAATCCCCGCGTCGGCGCCTATTCAGACAGGCTCGACGACTTGATCGACGGCAGCGTCGAGGTCGGTCTGAAAATCACCAAACTGGCGGCCGAACTCATGCGGCCTTATCCAATCGAGAGCTATGGCAAGGGCGCTATCGTTGGGCTTGCCGGTGAGTTGGAGCATGCCGAGGCGGTTTTGATCACGCCTTTCGGCGACACGATGCGAACATCGGCCGGAGGCGGCAAGGCATGGATCTGCCACATGGCCAAACGAGCCGCCGCCGGCAGCATCATTGACATCCCGTTCGCGCACAAGGATGCGCTCACGGTCCGCTCGCATTACGACCAGATGACCGTGATGCTCGCGGACGCGCCACTTCCGGATGAGATTGCAATTATTTGTTGCTACGCAAACCGCGGGCGTCTCAACGAACGGCTCGGCGGTCATCGGGTCGAAGACATCATCGGTAAAGACGGTCTGCGCTGAAAGCGGTGAGACGATGAAGGTAGCAGTCACCGATATTGCGACCATTGTCAGCGGCGACTGGCGCGATCCGATCGTGTCAGGTGATACGATCGTCATGAAGGACGGGTTGATTGATAGCGTCGGCACCGCGTCTGCGCGCGATCTTGCCGACTGCGACGTTGTGGTCGATGCCAACCGCACGACAGCCTGTCCCGGACTTATCGACTCACACGTCCATATCGCGTTTGGCGACTACACGCCGAAGCAGCAGGCTGTCGGTTTTCTCGAGAGCTATCTGCATGGTGGAACCACCACTTCGATCTCTGCGAGCGAGGTGCATGTCGCCGGCCGTCCAAAGGATCGCGACGGAGTCAAGGCTCTGGCGGTGGCCGCATTCAAGTGTTTCGAAAACTATCGCCCTGCCGGAATGCGGGTGCACGGCGGCTCGCTGATCTTGGAGCCGACACTGCAGCCAGAAGACTTTTCCGAATTGCGAAGCAAAGGCTTGTGGCACGCCAAGGTCGGTTTCGGTTCGGTGAAAACTCCGTATGACTACGTGCCGCTGGTAAAAGCCGCGCGAGCGGCTGGGTTCACCGTCAACGCTCACACGGGCGGCGCATCGATTTCGCTCGCTAATTCAATCCACGGCGAGCATCTGATAGCCATGCACCCGAACGTTTCGTACCACGTGAACGGTGGCCCCATCGCCATGCCGGATGCGGATTTTGAGACAATTGTTCGCGATACGGACATTGCCCTGCAGATCTGCCAAGCTGGCAACATCCGGACAGCTCTGATGTGTCTTAATCTGGCGGTCAAGTATAACGTCTTTGACCGCTTTTTGATTGCAACCGACACGCCTACCGGTACCGGCATGATGCCACTTGGCATGATCAAGTCGGTCACGGAGATGGCGACGCTGTCCGACTATCCCGCTGAATGGATGATCGCTGCGGCCACCGGCAATGTCGCGCGCACATACGGGCTGAACAACGGATATCTCCGTCCGGGTAAAGACGCCGACTTGCTGCTGGTCGATGCGCCCATGGGCGGCACGCAAAAAAATTGTCTGGAGGCCATCAAGCACGGCGATGTGTGGTCACTTGTCGGCTGCTTCACGCAGGGCCGACCGCGGTTTATCGGTCGTAGCCGCAACACGCCGCCGCCGCTTCGGTACCCGAAGGTCACACACAGCAAGATCATCAACGATTTCGCGAGCGTGCAGCAATTCAGCTAGGCATCGGCGCAACCAAAGGCCGTCAAAAGGGAAAAGAGATGCTTGCCACAGGGAAACAATACATCGAGCGCATCAAGGCGCGCCCCGCCGAGGTGTTCATTGGCGGCGAGAAGATCACCGATGTCACGACTCATCCGGCGTTCCGCAACGCCGTCAACTCGATCTCGCGCCTTTATGATGTGACTTCGTCGCCGGCCAATCGTAATCGCCTGACCTACGTCGAGAAAGAGACCGGCAAACACTGCAATCCAATTTTTCTGCGCCCTAAGAGCCGCGAGGACCTCGCACTAAGACGGCGGATCCACGAGGCATGGGCCGAGGAAACTTGGGGTCTAATCGGTCGCTCGCCCGATCATGTGGCGGGCTTTATCACTGGCATGGCATGTGTGCCCGAAGTGCTGGCTGCGGAAGGACGCGACTACGCCAAGAACGTGATGAATTACTGGCGCTATGTGCGCGATAACGACCTCTATTTATCATACGCAGTCGTGCCGCCGTCCTCGGTGAAGAGTTCCGATCCGGTCGTCATCAAGGCACGATCCGAAGCCAAGGGGAAATGGGGCGAGAGCGCAGGCTTGCGCGCGGTAAAAGACGACGACAAAGGCGTCACGGTCTGGGGGTTCAAGATTCTTGCAACCGGCGCCGCGCTTGCCGACGAAGTGCTAATCGGCAATATTCAGCCTTTAGCGCCGGGTATGGAGCCTTATGCCATTACTTTCGCGCTGCCGCGCGACACGCCCGGCCTAAAATTTCTCTCGCGTCGTTCATTCGAACAGACGGCGGTGAGTGAGCTCGACGATCCACTGGCATATCGCTACGACGAGACCGACTCGGTCGTGTTCTGCGACAATGTCCATGTGCCTTGGGAACGTGTCTTTGCCTACAATCACCTTGGTACCGGCCGCGCAGCCTTTAACGATACGCCGGCCCACACTCTTGGCAATGCACAGGCCCACATCAGGCTTCTGGCGAAGCTGCGGCTCGCGCTCGGCACGATCAAACGTGTCGTCGAAATGAACGGCATCAGCAACCTGCCGCCAATCCGGGACGCGCTGGCACGCATCGCAATCATTGTCGCCATCGTGGAAGGGCTTATCGTGGCCCAGGAGGCCAATCCCGAGACATGGCCGAATGGTTTCGTTTCACAGGACCGCCAGACGATGTATGCCACGATGGCGTGGACCATGGAGCAGTATCCGGGTCTGGTGCAGATCATCCGCGAATTGCTTGCGAGCCACCCGTTCCAGCAGCCTGCCGATGTTTCCGTTTTCGACAATGCAGAAAGTTCAGAAATCTATTCGAAGTTCGCGATGGCAGAACCGGACGAGGCGATCACCCGCTACAAGCTGATGCGGCTTGCGTGGGACCTGGTCGGCTCTGAATTCGCCAGCCGTCACACACAATACGAGATGTTCTACGCCGGTGGCGGTCACGTCTCACGCGGTCGTGCAAGTCATTATTTTCGCTGGCAGCCGGCCGACCAGGCCGTCACGGATGCTTTGGAAAGGCTCGGCGGTTTCGACAGATTGGTGCGCAACCGTGTGCGGGAGGACGCGCACGCGCCGTGAGCGCACGGAAACGATCGTTCCAGTTGGCAGGTTTTCGGCAGTGAGAATGAGATGCGCGCTATCCTTTTTTCGCAGATGGAACCGCCGTCGGCTGCCGACGAGGACTTCAACGACTGGTACAACACGGAACACATCCCTATACGGCTTGCGTTGCGCGGGATGGAGTCGGCGCGGCGCTACACAGCCTTAGCTGGAGCGCCAAAATACCTGGCGATCTACGAGGCTGCGGATCTCGGCTTGTTCGATTCACCAGGCTATGACGCCGTGCGCAAGAATCCGTCCGAACGCACCCGCCGAATGCTCAACGAAGTCACCGGCTTTACCCGATTTATCTGCGCGGAGATTTCGGACATTGGTGCGTCCAGTAAGGAGGGACGCTACCTGTCGGTGAACGCTTTCGTCGTCCCGAAGGATGCAGAGACGGAATTCAACGACTGGTACGAAACAGAGCATATTCCGCGATTGCTGCGCGTGCCCGGCTGGTTGCGGGTGCGGCGCTATGTTGTCACGGACGGCGAGGGGGCCGCGTGGACTCATTTTACCCTGCACGAACTCGCTGATCCTGAGGAAATGAATTCGCCAGCGCGGGCCTACGCGCGTTCCGGGGAAAAGCGCGACCGGCTTGTCGGCAATGCTTGGTTCGACCAATCAGGTCGATGGCTATATCGCCAAATCTACGAAAGCAAAAAACAGGCCTGAGCGGCGGCATTACCAAAGCGTGCCGAGATGGCGTGAAAGCGATTGACATACGAAAAGATCAGATCATATGCTAATTGCTAAAATCATATATGAAAAGATGGCCATGCCTCACCACCTATCAATCGCCAACGCCAAATCATCTTCGCCGCGCCGCCCTGGTCATGGGTGGGTCAACAGGTCAGCGAAGCCGGACAAGGCATCAAACGTCACGGCTTTGACCAAAACGAGCCTCGTCTATTCAGATTTGCGCGCGCGCATTCTCTGTGGTGATCTCGAGCCCGGAAAAAGGCTGGTCATCCGCCGGATTGCTGAACGACATGGTGTCTGCGTCATTCCCGTACGCGAAGCGTTGCGGCTGCTTGAGAATGACAATCTCATAAAATGTCATCCCTACGGCAGCGCGTTTGTGCGCGAGGCGAGCGACGACGAAATCTATGAGATCTTCTTCATCCGCGGGCTGTTGGAAAGCGCAGCGACCCAATTGTGCGTGAATTTTGTGAGTGGCGTCACTTTGCGAAGGCTCGAGGTGCTTTGCGAGAAAATGGAGAAGTGCACCGTCGCAAAGGACATCGGCAGCTATTCGAAACTCAACCGTGAATTCCATCGCACGATTTTCAATGCATTGCCGTTCACAAAACTGACGAACCAGATCGAGGATCTCTGGCAGTCCTACGGCTGGCTCCAACTGACGTTCCGCTTTCAACCGGGGCGCATGGCGGAATCGAACCAGGAGCATGCGAGAATTGTGTACGCATTGCGCAAGCGTTCGATGGCTGCTGCAGGCCGCGCCGCGTTTGAGCACAAGCAGAATGCGCGGCGCGCCTTTGTCGCGGCGCGAAAACGCAGCCGAGGAAAGTTGGCCAACGCGTTGACCGGCAGCGACCCGATCGTTGAGGAAATCGAGATGCTGTGTGACCTGTGGCAGGAGACGCAGTGGCTCGCAGACGTTCGGCCTGCCGGCGTTTCAGGGCGGGTGGCGTCCATGACCCGTCGGTTGAGCAGAAACCACGTCAACGGCAAGGCAAAGAACGGGTCTACGAAAGCAAAACCGAAGGGCCTGAACCGTTAGCGTTCATGGGAAGCACGACAATATTTGGTGGAAGGGGTCCATGGCGACTTTGACTGGAGGAAAGGCGGTCGTTGAATCGCTTCGCGCCGAAGGCACGCGCGACGTGTTCGGTCTTATCGGGTCGGCTGGCATGGAGATTTTTGATGCGCTCTATGACGCAAACGATATCCGTTTCATTGGCGTGCGAGACGAGCGTACCGGTACACACATGGCGGATGGCTATGCACGTGCCACCGGGCGTCCGGGGGTCATTATTGCGGGCCAGAATGGGCCCGGCGGGACCAATCTGGTGACAGGCTTGGCCCAGGCGTCTGCCGCTTATTCGCCCGTTGTTGCGCTTGCCGGCTCATTGTCGTTGGCGCATGTGTATCGCGACGCATTCCAGGAAGTCGACCAGCAGGCACTGTTCCGCTCGGTGACCAAAAAGACCTGGACCGTGACGCAGGCGCGCCGCATCCCCGAAATGGTGCGCGAGGCATTCCGCACGGCCGTAACACCGCGACGCGGCCCGGTCGCCTTGAACATGCCGCGCGATTTGCTCGCGGAAAGCATGGAGATTGAGGTCAAGGACAGCATCGAGGGTCACGGCATGATGGGTGGGATTGCCGGCGATCCTTTGCTGATCGAGAAGGCTGCTGAACTGTTGAGAAACGCAGCCAAGCCGCTCATCGTCGCGGGCGGCGGCGTTAAGAATGGCCGCTCGCACAAGTTGGTCCTTAAACTTGCTGAGTTGCTGAACGCGCCGGTTGCGATGTCGCCTGGCCATGGTGACGCCATTCCCTGCGCACATCCGCTCTATGCAGGACAAGTCGGTCCCCGCGGCAACGCCGTCGCCTCGAATATGGCACGTGAGGCCGATGTCATCCTCGCACTCGGTACCCGGCTTGGCTTCAACACGACGTTCTATTCTTATGACAACATCAGCGCGACCGCGAAGATCATTCAGGTCGAAGTCGAGCCGACCGCGATCGGGCGGTTTTTTCCGGTGCGTGTCGGTATCTGTGGCAGTGCCGCGATCGTCGCCGACCAGCTCACGTACGCCCTAGAGGGGCACAAGCCGGCAGCGGCAACCGGCTGGACCAAAGACTTTCAGGAAAAGCGTCGAGTCCTTCTGGCAGAACGTGACGAGCAAGGCAGCAAAGTCGCCGATCCAATCCAGCCCGCGGTCCTGTTCAAGGCGCTACGCGCGGTTCTTCCAAAGGACGCGATGATAACGCTTGATGCCGGTACACTCTGCCTGCAAGCGACCGATCAGTTGCCGTACTATCAGCCACCAGCGCTGTTCACGCCGCTTGACTTCGGTCTGGTAGGTTTCTCCTATGCGTGCGGCCTTGGCGTAAAGCTCGGCTGCCCGGGGCGGACGGTCGTCAGTCTGATGGGCGACGGCGGCTTTGGCATGACCACGAGCGAGATAGGAACGGCCGTGAGCAACGGCATCAACACGGTCTGCGTCGTGATGAACAACGGCTGTTGGGGCGCCGAAAAGGCGTATCAGCGCGATTTTTTTGGTGGTCGCTATCTCGGGGCCGACGTGCCCAATCCCCCCTACGACAAGCTGGCGGAGCTCTTCGGGGCTGCAGGCTTCCGTGTGGAACGTGCGCAGGACATAGAGCGTGTCCTGAGCGCGGCGCTCGCGTGCAACCGGCCTGCCGTGGTCGATATCCAAGTCGATCCCAATGCGCTGTACAGCTTCAGAAGGGATTCGTTCGCTCACCGTTCAAATGCCCGATAGCCGCGACCGCTAGAAATGGGACTGCCGGAATAATTTCGCTCACAAGGGCCCGTTCAAGGGACGAAATATAACAGAGGAGGGAGGGTTCCATGCGATTTCGTTGTTGCTTCGTCTTGACAGCAGTGTTGCTGATGCTGGCTGGCTCGCCGTCTCGCGCCCAGACGCCGACCCTCAAGGTCGGCGTGCCATCGCTGTCGATGTTCACAATCATGTTTCACGTCGCCCAGGACAAAGGCTTCTTCGCCAAAGAAGGCGTGAACGTCGAAATCAACCATTTTGAGAGCGGATCGATACTCATGAAAGCGCTGCTTTCGCGCGCTGTCGATATCGCTGACGTAGAAACAGCGCTGGTGTTAAGCGCGGTTGCCAATAACGACACCGACCTGCGCGTGTTTGGCAGTCAAAGCCAGCGGTTGCATTTTGCGCTGTATGCGAAAAACGACATCAAGACGTTGCAGGATCTCTATGGCCGCGTTTTCGCAATATCCGGCATCGGTGCGTTGCCGCACGTTGTAATTCTCGCTCTAATGGATAAGGCAAAGCTCGACGCGGACAAGATAACCTTGGTCAGCGTGGGCGGCACAGGTGCGCGGTTGTCTGCGCTGGTCGCCGGGAAAGTCGACTCGACTGTTGGTGAATTCAGCCCAAAAATTGAAGCTGAGCCCACCTTGCATCGATTGGCAGTGGTCTCTCCCGAGTTGCCGCTCTACATGGCGCAAGCCACGACTACCTGGGCCGATACACTCGCAGCGAAGAAGGATGTGATCGAGAAGTACCAGCGTGCGATGGTTGAAGCAACGCGGTGGGCGTACACGCACAAGGACGAGATGATCGAGGCGGCTCAGAAGCATATCCCGGTGAGCCGCGAGGAACTGAGCAAAGTCTACGATTTCTATGTGCTCGCCCAGGTCTGGGCCATAAACGGCGAAGCCGATCGCGCGCGACTGGTCTATATGCAGGATCTCGGGGTCAAGCTCCAAACGCAGAACAAGGCGGTCGACGTCGACAAACTTCTCGATCTTGGCATCTACAAGAATGTAACCGCCAAGCTCGGAACGCGCGACTACCCAAAGACTAAGTAACGGGGGCTGGAGCAGGTCCGTGATTAAAGCCGAAAACCTCTCCGTCACATTCACAAGAGCTTCGGCCGACGGTTCCAAAAATTCGGTGCATGTTCTTGACAACCTCAACTTTGAGGTCAAGGAGTCCGAATTTTGTGTCATCGTCGGCCCGAGTGGTGCCGGAAAGACAACGTTCCTGCGGGTTGTTCAGGGCCTTCTCCGGCCAACCGCCGGCTCGTTGAAACTTGATGGCGCTATCGTTGACGGGCCGCAGCGGCAATGCGGTTACGTTTTCCAGAATTTTGGTCTGTTGCCCTGGCGGTCGGTTCAAAGCAACGTCGAATTCGGACTGCAGATTCGGCAGCTGCCACCTGCGCGCCGGCGTGAGGTGGCACAGCGTTACATCAATATGGTGGGCCTCGAAGGCTTCGAGCACCACCATCCGCATGAACTGTCCGGTGGTATGCAACAACGGGTTGGACTCGCGCGCGCATTAGCGATCAATCCGCGTGTGTTGCTGATGGACGAGCCGTTCGCTGCGCTCGACGCGCAGACGCGCGAGACGATGCAGGCCGAACTCCTCCGTATTCAAAATAGCCAGAAGATGACCGCGGTCTTCGTGACGCACAGTATTGACGAGGCCGTATTTCTCGCCGACCGCATTGTCGTTTTCACCCATCGTCCGTCACGAATTCTGAAGATTGTCGGCAATCCGTTGCCGCATCCACGGTGGGAAAACGTCGAGGAGTTGCGATCTGAACCGGAATATGTGCGGCTACGCCTGCATATCGCAAAATTGCTTAAGTCCATGACCAGAGACGACCGATGACGCGTAAGCTCAATCCCTTGCTGGTGAAGCTCGTCACCTTCGTAATCGTTATCACCGCTTGGGAGATCGCAGGCAGCTACATAAATCCGCTGTTCCTGTCGTCGCCCTCCGCTATTTTGGTTGCATTTGCAGATCTCGCGGGTTCAGGTGAACTGTTTAAAGCGCTGTGGTCTAGCCTTTCAGCGTTCCTTGTCGCCATTGGTTTCACCATCGTCGTAGGTATCGGCATCGGCGTTGCAATGGGACGTTTCCGTCTGGTTGAATACATCCTCGAGCCATATGTGACCGCGCTCTATTCGACGCCCTCCATTGCTCTTATTCCGCTTTTCATCTTGTGGTTCGGCGTCGGAGTGACTGCCAAGATCACCATCATCTTTTTTCTTTCAGTATTCATTGTCATCATCAACACGTATACCGGTGTGAAGAATCTGAGCCAGTCAATTGTCGATGTGGGAGCAGCTTTCGGCGCCAATCAACGCCAGATTTTCTGGTTCATTATCCTGCCGGCGGCTTTGCCCTTCATCATGACGGGCCTTCGGCTGGCGGTAGGGCGCGGCATATTGGCAATGATTGTCGCGGAGTTTTTTACATCCATCTCCGGACTTGGCGGGATGATCGTGAAATACGGTAATTTCTTTCAGACCGCTAAGATGTTCGTGCCGATTATTGTCGTGTCGCTTTTAGGCGTTATCGCGGTTGAATTGCTCAAACGCATCGAGGCTAGACTGGCGCCTTGGAAGGAAACCGAGCGGGCGTCGGGGATCTGATCAAGCCTGCATCGCCCGCCAAATTCGTTCCGGTGTTGCCGGCATCTCGATGCTTTTTACGCCGAACTCCGACAGTGCGTCGACCAGGGCGTTTGCGACTGCTGGCATGGCGCCGACGCAGCCTGCTTCACCTGCGCCCTTTACGCCGAGCGGATTGGTCTTGGTCGGCACAGGGTTGCTGTCTACCGCCATTGCAGAAAGACTGTGCGCGTGCGGAATTGCATAGTCCATGAATGACGCGGTAACGAGTTGGCCGGCCGCGTCGAAATGAATGTCTTCCATCAGAATTTGGCCGATCCCCTGTGCAATACCGCCGTGAATCTGCCCGTGCAGCAGCATCGGATTGATCACGGTTCCGACATCGTCGACGACACTATAGCGAACAATTTCTACGGCGCCGGTGTCGCGGTCTATTTCCAGTTCGCACACATGGCAGCCGTTCGGAAAGTTCGACACGGTCGAAGTATGAACTGCCGAGGCCGAAAGGCCGGCTTCCATACTCTTGGGCAGCTTGCGCGGATCGAAAGCGGCGCTTGCGATTTCGCGGAGGGTAAGCGTACGATTGCTGTTTGCGGCGGAGAAAACGCCGGCTGCAAACTTTACATCATCAATCGGCGCTTCGAGCAGATGGGCAGCAATCGCGCGCCCTTTGGCAATAATCTTTTCCATAGCAAGATGAAGCGCAGAGCCTACCATTGTCAGGCTGCGCGAACCGTTGGTGCCCTCGCCATAGAAAACCTGATCGCTGTCGCCTTGCACGTAGTGCACACCATCCGGATCGAGGCCGAGGCGATCGCAAAGGATTTGCCGGAATACGGTCGCGTGCCCCTGGCCGGCGCCGATTGCGCCCGAGAACAGGTAGACCGCCCCGGATGCGTCGAAGCGCAACTCGGCGCCGTCCATGCTGGCCGCGCCCGCGCGCTCGATGGTGTTTGAAAACCCAAACCCGCGCAGTTTGCCGTGCCTTCGCGCTTCAGCCTTGCGGTGCGCAAAGCCTTTGCGGTCGGCAAGTTGAAGCGCGAGATCCATGTTCTTTTCGAAGTCGCCGCAGTCGTAGGTAAATGTGAGTCCGGTCTTGAACGGCATTGAAGTAGAAGGAATGGTGTTGCGCCGGCGCAATTCTGCGGGATCGATACCAAGCTCGTCAGATGCGATGTCGACCATGCGCTCGATCATATAGGCAAACTCGCCGCGTCCATTGCCGCGGTAGGGTCGCATAGGATTGGTATTGGTGAAGACACCGGTGGCGTCGACGTGTATGGCTGGCGTGCGATATACGCCGGCCAGTGTACCGGCATTCATTGCAAATGCCGGCATTCCCATCTGCAGGTATGCGCCTATGGCCGCGGTCGTTTTCACCCGCAGGGCAAGGAAACTGCCGTTTTTGTCGAGTGCGAGCCCCGCTTCAGCCACGTGGTCGCGGCCTTGCGGATCGCTCAGGAATGCCTCTGTGCGCGTGCTGGTCCACTTGACCGGTCGACCGATTATTTTGGCGGCGAGCAACACCAACGGAATTTCATTGACGATCGGCGATTTCATGCCGAAGCTTCCGCCCACGTCGGGCACCACCACACGCACTTTGTTTTCCGGCACCTTGAGGATCAATCTGGCGAGATTGGCGCGAATGACGTGCGTATGCTGCAGCCCGGCATGCAAGGTGTAGCGGCCGTCCGCACCATATTCTCCGATGGCCGCGCGTGGCTCTATGCTTGCGGCGGTGACGCGATTGACTGTGAAACTGTGTTTGACGACGTGGTCTGCGCGCGAGAAGGCCGAATCGACTGCTGCCTTGTCGCCGATCAGCTCGACGAAGCAGATGTTGTCCGGGCACTCATCCCACACCCGCGGTGCACCGGGCTTCGGTGCTTCCGCGGTCGATGTGACGGCGGGCAACTCCTCGTAGCCGACCGAGATCATCTCGGCGGCGTCGAGCGCCTGCGCAACCGTCTCGGCAACGACAAAAGCAACGCTATCGCCGA